>FWPU01001284.1_pt1 | contig 76740 bp, 65 predicted proteins | sample 2228361 | NCBI WGS metagenome assembly FWPU01 (sample SAMEA103939777, study PRJEB20133) | metagenome | reverse complement strand
GACCCTACAATTCACGCGGGCGTTCGACTGACGGATGACCGCATTGACGTCCCGCAAACGCCGCCATCCTCTGTAGGGCCAGATCCCCGATCGGGCCGCAGGTGGACGCGTCAACAAACGTAGGTTGGGACGCAAACGGGGCGCGCGGTCGACCGCCTTCTCAAATATATCGCTCCAATATGTTGTATTCCTTGAGCTTGTGCAGACCGTCAGCTATGGCTTGCGCGCGCATCGGACCCACGCCCTCGACCGAATCCAGGTCTTCGAGGGATGCCCTCATGATGCTTTTCAAATCGTCGAACTTATCGACGATGCGATCGACCACCGACATGGGAAGGCGCGGGATCCTGGAAAGAAGGCGATAGCCGCGAGAGTGAACCGGCCGCTCGAGATCGGAAGCGGCTTCGTAACCGAGCAGCCTACCAAGCGTTACCGGGTCGAGGAGGGCTTCAGCCGAAAGAGCGGCCAACTCGGTTCGAATATCGGAGGCATCCTCATCCCGAACCGTATAGTCCCTGATCACCATCAAAGTCTGGAACTCCATATTTCCCACCAGCTCGTCGAGCTGCATCTGAAGCAGCCTTCCCTCGGTGCCCAGCTCGCAGATATAGCGGTTGATCTCCCCTGCTACCCTGTGGAGCATTTCGGCTCTCTGCAGGACGGTGACCACGTCGGTGAGAGTGACCAGATCCTCGAACTCTAGAGCGGACAGGTTCGAAGAGACTTCGTCCAAGCGGGCGCGATACTTTTCCAAAGTCTGCAACGCTTGATTTCCTTTGGCCAAAAGAACCCTGATATCCTGAAGCGCGTACTTGAGATCGTCCAGATAAAGCGAGATGACATCCCGTTTCTGAGAGATCGAAATCACGAGGGCGCTCGTCTGCTTCGCCACCCTCTCGGCCGTCCTGTGCCTCATTCCGGTCTCCGCGGACGGGATTGACGGATCCGGCACGAGATGAACGTTCGCCCTCAAAATCTTGGTCATCTCCTCGTCGACGATAATGGCTCCATCCATTTTTGCCAGCTCGAACAAGCGCTGGGCCGAGAAATCGGCATCGAGGATGAAGCCGCCGTTGCAAAGCGGCTCAACTCCCTCAACGTCGCCGACGACGATAAGCGCGCCCGTTCTAGCGCTCAAGATGTGCTCGAGGCCCTCGCGCATCTCGGTCCCGGGAGCGACTTTCTCGAGAGCAGAAATCAGCAACTCTTCTTTGGTACGTGAACTGGGTTGCATACGATTAATTAAAACAAGCTCAAGGCAGGAAGACAAGATGCGCCAACTGCGCAGGCGCTCGCCGTTGTAAGATCCGGCGCTTTCGCGGACCCTTTTAAGGATTACAGATAGCTCAGAGCCCGCTGAAGGGTCTTCGCCGGTAGCAGCTCGAGACCGAATGCGTCGATGGACCCGCGGGGGGCATCCGGCACGATCGCGCTCTCAAAGCCCAGTTTAGCAGCCTCTTTGAGCCGGGCGTCTAGCTGGGAGACCGCTCGCACCTCCCCGGTCAATCCGATCTCCCCCACGGCGACGACGTTTCGCGAGATGGGAATATCTCTGTGCGCGGAAGCCACGGCCAGAGCCACGGCTAAGTCGGCGGCCGGTTCGGCTACTTTCGCGCCTCCTACTGCGTTTACGTAAACGTCCTCCTTGCCGAGGTCAAGACCCGCGCGCCGCTCCAACACGGCGAGGGTGAGGCACAGCCTGTTGTAATCAAGGCCTGAGGTCAGCCTCCTCGGAACGGCGAGATGCGACGCCGCGACCAAAGCCTGCAGCTCGACGACGATCGGCCTCGTCCCCTCGATAGAGGGAAAGGCGATGGATCCGATCGCGCTTTCACGCCGCTGATCCAGGAAAACCGATGATGGATCGGAAACCTCGATGAGCCCGCGATCGGTCATCTCAAAAACGCCGATCTCGTTCGTCGACCCGTACCTGTTCTTGACGGCCCTCACTACCCTGAACGAATAATGGCGATCCCCCTCGAAATAAAGCACCGTATCGACCATGTGCTCGAGCAACCTGGGTCCGGCTATCGATCCATCCTTCGTAACGTGGCCGACGATGAAAACGGGCGTGGCCGTCGCCTTAGCCAAGCGCATGAGCCTGCCGGTGGTCTCCCTCACCTGCGATACCGATCCAGGAGCCGACGAGACGTCTTCGTCGAACATGGTCTGGATCGAATCCACCACGAGGAGGACCGGGCTCATCTCCTCGACCCTCTTGACGACCTCGGCGATGTTCACCTCCGCCAACACGAACAGGTTTTGCGACAGAGTCCCGAGCCGCCTCGCGCGCAGCCCCACTTGCTTGGTCGACTCCTCGCCCGAAACGACGAGAACCGGTCCGATGGTGCGCGCGACTTCATTGGCGGCCTGAACGAGGAGGGTGGATTTGCCGATGCCGGGCTCGCCCCCTATGAGCACTAAAGAACCCGGCACGACCCCGCCCCCCAAGACTCGATCGAACTCGCTCAGACCCGTGGGAAAGCGGTCCTCGGGAGCGTCCGCTATCGCGGTCACCGGCATCGGTTCTTCGCCGGAGCTGAAAAGCCTTTTGGCCGCCCGGCTCGATTCCCCTTCGAGCGGCTCTTCCACCATGGTTCCCCATTCGCCGCAATCCGGACATCTGCCGAGGGGCTTCGGAGACGCATATCCGCAAATCTGACATCTGGCGATGCTCCTGAACTTCACCATTTCGCGTTTACAGATTATCGGATATCTATCCTGCGCTCAAGGCGATGCGCCCGCGAACTTCGATAGCCCCGCGCCCAAGCGCCCGCGACCGACGGGATAAAGCGGCGGTAAATTTCCGGACTTTTTTCCTAATCGCGCTCCGCCCAGATGCCGATAAGCTCTTTAGGACAAACCGATAAGCGCGCAAACGCGCGATTCGCCGTCTTTGAAAAGCGGGAAAAAGCGTTTTTCGGCCGGCTACCTTTGATGGTAAAATAGTGTCGCGCGACTTGCCCCGGTTTGCGCGAAGGCATTTAGGGGATATTACACGTGGTAGCTGCGGGGATTCAAACTCATCTGCGACTTGCGGCGCCCCGCGCATGCGCCGGCACGATTCGTCTGGAGGGGTCATAAGCGTGTTTGAAAGATTTACCGAAAGAGCGCGCCGCGTGGTCGTGTTCGCCCAAGAAGAAGCGCGGATGCTCAACCAAAACTACATAGGAACGGAACACCTCCTTCTCGGTTTGATCCGAGAGGAAGAAGGGGTCGCCGCGAAGGCCCTCCAGAACCTCGGCATAAGCCTATTCGATGTAAGAGCCCAAGTCGAAGAGATAATCGGCAGGGGCACTTCGGCGCCCGTCGGCCACATTCCCTTCACCCCGAGGGCGAAGAAAGTCCTCGAGCTCTCTCTGAGGGAAGCGCTTCAGCTCGGTCACAACTACATAGGAACCGAGCACATCCTGCTGGGCTTGATTCGCGAGGGCGAAGGAGTTGCAGCGCGGGTCCTGTACAACCTCGGTGCCGATCTGGAAAGGGTACGGAATCAGGTAATACAGCTCCTTTCCGGTTATTACGGCCGGCCAGAAGGGGGGACGGGACAATACAGGAGCTACGGCAGCTCGCTCCTCGACGAGTTCGGCAGAAACCTGACTCGAATGGCCCGCGAGGGCAAGCTGGACCCGGTCATCGGGCGCGAGAAGGAAATAGAGCGCGTTATTCAAATACTCTCAAGGCGCACGAAGAACAATCCCGTGCTGGTAGGTGAGCCGGGCGTCGGGAAAACGGCCGTGGTGGAAGGCCTGGCTCAAAAGATATCCAACGGAGATGTTCCCGAGCTCCTCAAGAACAAAGAAATCTACACGCTTGATTTGGGCGCGCTCGTCGCGGGATCGAAGTACAGGGGCGAGTTCGAAGAGCGCCTCAAAAAAGTGATGAAGGAAATCCGCGAGCGCGGCGATGTCATACTCTTCGTCGACGAAATGCACAATTTGGTGGGAGCTGGAGCAGCCGAAGGGGCCATCGATGCCGCTTCGATACTCAAACCGGCCCTGGCCAGGGGAGAGATACAGACGATCGGCGCGACGACGCTGGATGAATACAGAAAGCACGTGGAGAAGGACGCCGCCCTCGAGCGCCGATTCCAACCGATCCAGGTCGGCGAGCCGTCCGTTCAGGAGACGGTCGAGATACTGGAGGGATTGCGCGATCGCTATGAGAGCCATCACCACGTCAAAATAACGGATGGCGCGCTGGTCGCCGCGGCCAGGCTGGCGGATCGCTACATCTCGGACAGATTCTTGCCGGACAAAGCGATAGATTTGATCGATGAAGCTTCGTCCAAAGTTCGCATAAAAATGATGACCGCTCCGAAGCAAATCGCGAGCAGAGAAGAGCTAGACCGAGTGCGCGGAGAGCTCGACAAGGCCGTGCGGGAGCAAGACTACGATAAGGTGGCGGCCCTGAGGGCCAAGGAGAGCAAGCTCGATGCGGAGCTCAGCGAACAGGACGACATCTGGAATGAGCTGACCGCTCCCGCGGCAACCGTAACCGAGGAGCAGATCGCCGACGTGGTGTCGATGTGGACCGGCATACCGGTATTCCGATTGACGGAAGAGGAAACGTCGAAGCTCTTGAGGATGGAATCCGAGCTGCACAAGCGCGTGGTGAGCCAGGATGAAGCGATAAATGCCGTCTCCAAAGCGATTCGCCGCGCGAGGGCGGGACTCAAAGATCCCAAGCGTCCCGCCGGCAGTTTCATATTCTTGGGCCCGTCCGGGGTGGGAAAGACGGAGCTCGCAAAAGCCCTCGCCGAATTCCTGTTCGGAGACGAAAACACGCTCATTCAGCTTGACATGAGCGAATACATGGAAAAGCACACCGTATCCCGCATGGTGGGCTCGCCCCCCGGCTACGTCGGCTACGAAGAGGGAGGACAGCTGACCGAGGCGGTCAGGCGCAGACCCTACTCGGTGGTCCTTTTCGACGAGATCGAAAAAGCCCATCCGGATGTCTTCAACATCCTCCTGCAAATACTGGAAGATGGGCGACTGACCGATGCCCAAGGGCGAACCGTCGACTTCAAAAACGCCATCATCATAATGACATCGAACTTGGGAGCTCGCTACATTCAGAAAGCGACGCCCGTCGGATTCGGACACAGCCCAGCGGGCGGGCTATCCTACGCCGATATGAAGGCGAAGGTTATGGCCGAGCTCAAGAGGACGCTTCGCCCTGAGTTTCTGAACCGGGTCGATGAGATAATCGTTTTCCACGAGCTCACCACGAACGATATCAAGGCCATCATAGATATCATGGTCGAGCGCATCAGACAGCAGCTGAGGGAGCGCGAAATGAACTTCGAGCTGACCGACGCCGCGAAGGACATATTGGCCAAAGAGGGCTACGATCCCGCTATGGGAGCCAGGCCGCTTCGCCGAGCGATCCAGCGGCTAATCGAGGATCCGCTTTCAGAAGCCCTCCTCAGCAAGCGATTTAAAGCCGGGGATACCGTCATCGCCGACGCCGAGAACTCCCACATCGGTTTTCGCAGCGCGGAAAGAGAGCGCGTGGGAAGCGGAGGGCGCAAAAGGTGATGCGACCGACTCCCGTTTAAACACCCGGTTCCTTGAGCTCCGCAGCTCGATTAAGAACCGCCTTTCTCCGGTCGCATATGCGGAAAGCTTATGACGTCTCTGATCGAGTAATTATCCGTCAAGATCATCGTCAAGCGGTCCACTCCGATCCCCAGCCCTCCCGTCGGCGGCATGCCGTACTCGAGCGCCCTGATGAAGTCCTCGTCGATTCGCTGGGCTTCCTCATCGCCCGCCAGGCGGGCCCTCATCTGGTCCTCAAAGCGCTCCCTCTGCTCGATGGGATTGGTGAGCTCGGAAAAAGCGGTGCCGATTTCCAGGCCGGCGATTATGAGCTCAAAACGCTCGGTCACGTGGGGGTTATCTTCGCGCTTTTTGGCCAAAGGACTGATTTCGAGCGGGTAGTCCGTGATAAAAACCGGTTGAAAGAGGTTCGGTTGAACCAGCTGCTCGAAAAGCTCGTTGATTATCTTGCCCTTGCCGAAGTGCTTCTCTAAATGAACCCCTCTATCCGAGGCGATGCTCCTGAGTTGGCCGAGGGGCATGTCGAAAGAGACCGAGACATTTGCGAATCGATGGAGCGACTCGATCATGGTCAAGCGCAGCCAATTCCCCGAAAGGCGCAGCTCCTTCCCCTGGTACGAAAAATCCAGCGCCCCCCGCGCCGCCATCGCCGCCTCTTTGATCAGAGCCTCGGCGAGGTCCATCATGTCCTCGTAATCCGCGTAGGCCTGATACACTTCGAGCATCGTGAATTCCGGATTGTGCCTCACCGAAATCCCCTCATTGCGAAAATTGCGGTTCAGCTCGTACACGCGGTCCATTTCGCCGACGATGAGGCGCTTCAAGTAGAGCTCGGGAGCTATCCGCAGATAAAGATCGATATCGAGCGCGTGATGATGGGTAACGAAAGGCCTTGCGGCGGCGCCGCCCGGAATGGGCTGCAACATCGGCGTCTCCACTTCTACAAAGTCCCTATCGTCCAAGAACTTCCTCAGCGCTTTGACGATCCGCGTCCTCGCGAGAAGCGTCTCTCTAGAATCTTCATTTATTATGAAGTCGACGTAGCGCTGCCTGAAGCGGGTCTCGATGTCCTTAAGCCCGTGCCATTTCTCCGGCAACGGCCTCAAAGACTTGGTCAGGAGCTCAAAGGACTCGACCTTGATGGAAAGCTCTCCCCTTTTTGTTCTCACCACCGGACCCCGAACGCCGACTATGTCTCCGATATCTAAAGTCAGGAAATCTTCGTAGCGATCGCCGCCCAAGAAATCCGCGAGAAGATAAAGTTGAATTCGCCCGGTTCGATCCTGGATGACGGCGAACGAAACTTTTCCGTGGCGGCGGATCGCCATGATGCGCCCGGCCGCGGATACGCCTCCGGGCGCCTCTTCGCCCGCCGAAAGATCGCCGTATTCGGCGACAATATCGCCGAGTCGATGATCGCGCTCAAAGCGGGACTTAAAGGGGTTTTCTCCCGTTGACAGAAGCTCTTCGAGCTTGCGTCGGCGCTGTATGATCAGGTCGCTAAGCTCGCCATCCATCGCGCAATCTCCGCCCATAATGATTAGAGGCCGTCTCCGGCCTCTGGGTTAAAGGTGCTTCGGCCTTCTGACCTTGACTATTTTATACTCGAGAACTCCTTGGGGGACCTTTACCTTAACGATGTCTCCGGCCCTTTTGTCCATAATTGCGCGACCCACCGGTGATTCGTTGGATATTCGATGATTGATGGGATCCGCTTCGACCGAACCGACGAGCTGGTATTCTTCCTGCTCTCCGGATTCGAGATCTTCAAGGATCACGGTAGAGCCCAAGCCCACTCTACCTCGAACCGGCTGCCCATCGTTGTCTATGACTCTTGCGTTGCACAATAGATCGTTTATCTGCATTATCCTTCCCTCGACGAACGCCTGCTCGTTTTTGGCGTCGTCGTACTCCGAATTCTCGCTGAGGTCGCCGAATTCGATGGACTGCTTAATCCGTTCGGCCACTTCCTTTCGCCTTTTCGTCTCCAGGTAGTGAAGCTCCTCGAGCAGCTTGTTGTATCCTTCGGGCGTTAAGATCACTTCTTTTTCCAAGATCAGACGCTCCTCCTCGGAGAGAAACTCCGCCCGCGCAGCGACTTCGCCTCCTTCGCCGACAGGCAGGCCTTGAAAACTAGCTCCGTATTATATGAAAACGCATCATCGTTGTCAAAAGGGATTTCCGGCTTCAAATGGGTTTCGACCTGCGGTTTCAGGTCCTGACGAGAGCAACCCCGGGTTTCGCGCGGTAATCCATCGGCGCGTTAGCGTTCGCCCCCGCGCACCCCACGCGGTAAACGGCATTCGGTCCGTTCGGGGAACGGACTGTGCGGTTCGCGCGATCAAGCCAGCGCCCGCTGCTTCTTCGCGTTGGCCTTGATGATCTCGATTTCTTCTTCCGTTAACGCTCTTTCGAAGCTCCGAAGCGCAGCGAGTTCGAAGCCGTGCTTCTCGGCCATATCCTGAATTTCGCGGATTTTCTCTATTGTTATCTCTTTACCGAGGGTATAGCACTCATAGCGCCTTTCGAGCGCGAGAATCATGGTCTCGGCCATGCAGGCAAGCGCCATTCCTTTCGGCAATCCGAAATCGAGGTGAAAATCGACGTTTCCGGGAACCAGCACCACGCCGCCGTCGATCACCAAGACGTCATCGCGGCTTTTGGCCACCATCCGCGCGACGTCGCGCGGGCGCGCGACGTCGCAGACAACCGCCCCCGGTTTGATGTCCGATGCTTTGATGACCGCATCTACGGCTCCGGTAACGGATATCACGACGTCGGCCTCTCTTATGGCGGAAATATCGGTGTGCCAGGAAATCTTTCTCGCCGAAGGACTGAGCCTTTCCTCCAATGCGGCCAGCTTCTTCGGATCCCTCCCGACGAGCCTCAACTCGCCGGCATCCTTCGTCAACATCTCGGAACACGCACTGCCTATCGATCCGGTCGCCCCGACCACCGCCACTATCGAAGAACTCATGTCGATTTCCATTATCTCGGCCGCCTTTTTAGCTCCCTGGATGGCCGTAGCGACGGTGTACGTATTGCCGGTCGTTATCGGCAACCGGGCTTTCCTCGCTATCTCGCGCCCGCTGTTCCCAACGAGCGCGGTGAACGCCCCCAGACCGACGATCTTGGCGCCCGCTTCGCGAGCCACTTCCGTCGCCTTCACTATCTTATCGATCACGTACTTCTCTTTGAGTTCGAAAAACTGATTCGGGAGAAAGGGGACCGCCACGAACCACCCTTTAGCCGTGGCTCCGGTGAGGGATTCAACGCCTTCGATCTCCGATAGGACGAAGGGGCGCCGGCGGCTCACTATGCCGGCTACCAGCTTTGGGGGCATTTTCCTCGCGATTTTATATCGCCTTCTGATATCCTCGATATCCATGGGATGCAGCAAGAATCCGAACGTTTCCATTCAATCGCCTCGCATCGCCCGAATTTTCGATCTGCGCCGCCGCTTCGCCCGAGTTTTTTATATCCCCTCGGGCGTTACCCGCTAAAATTTCGGAAGCGCTAGGGGGCAAAGCGGATTTTCAGATCCGCCGCCATCTCTATCCCTGGGCCGATTCCGCGAGCGCCGATGGGGGCGCTCCGTTCAACCACTCAACCCTCGGCTTGAAATTCAGCTCCTTAAGAAGGGCGAGATAGTCGTCCTTCTCGACCTCCTCCCAGGGTTTTCCGAGCATCGAAATGAATACGCCCTCGAGGACGTTCGTTCCGAAAGATCGTCCATCCAAAACCGGCGTCGTAGTTATCAGCAGTTCAACGCCGCGCGCCCGCATCTCCTCGACGTCATCGGGCGTAGTCGTATTCGTCAAAATCCATTTGCCCGACATGTCTTTCGGCATATATCTGCGGATGAACAGATAGTCGCCCGCTATAATATCCGCTTGCTCGTAAAAGCGAGCATAAGACCTCTTGGGCGCCTCATCCTGCTTGCTGCCCGTCGGATAGAGCACCTTAAAAGGCAGCCAGACGACCACGGGGACGATTATCGAGGCCAGGACTTTAAAGAGCTCGAACGAGTTGATCACGAAAGGTATACCCAGGCCGAAAACCAAATCTCCGTAAATCATCCGCACCCCGCTCGTGGCGAGCGCTTCCGCCATGCCGAACCGATCTACCGCGCTCACCATGAGGGCTCTTTTTCCGACTATCGGGATTCCGCCTTCGATAAGCTGTCGGACCGTTTCCCGCTCCAGCGTGTCCTTGAGGCCGCTGCCATCCACGACCGGCGTCGTCTTGGCCATCCTTTTCAGCTTCAACGCGTCGCGAACGGCGTATTTCCTGCCGCAAACCACGAGGTAAAGATCTATTCCCCCGAGGCCGATGGCGTCTACCTTTCCGTCGAGCGAAGCTATCGCATCCGCCGCCGCCTTCAGGCTTCCGTTTACCCCGATTCGCTTGATGTTATAGCGTTCGCCCAGAAGTTCCACTTCGACTTCGTGATCCCTTTTTGAAGATCCTAAACTTACGCTTACCACCCTTTTCATCGCGCTTGTCCCTTCCGGTTATGCTCGATAAAACTTCTCGCAGCAGCTCTATATTGGCCTTCTTGCTCTCCGTTATCGGCGAGCGACCGATCGGAATGCCGAAAACCTCCTTATCGAGTATCTTTTCGAGGAGGGAAATCCGCCAATCGGAAGCCATGACGATGACGACGTCGAAGTCCTTCAAGTTCGCGAGCACCGAAAGAACCTCGTTGAATATTTCCGCGCCGCTTCTTTTGGCGGCGAATTCCATCCTTTCCTCCTCGCTCATCACGTAAACGTATTCGACGGCGAATTCCTCCGCGAGCGCCTCTATCTCGCCTTTGTTCGAGATCGGAAACCCGACGATCGCAATCCGCCTGCCCCGGCGAACCTCGCCCAATCCCTCCAAGTTGGAAACAAAAGACCTCTGAATCCCGAACTCCGCCGCCACCTCTTCTTGGGTTGCTCCATCGGAGCGACGCTTCAGGATGCTTTCCACCACCGCCGCCAGCCGATCGCGGCTTATGACCTTATCACCTATGCGCAAGAGACCCATGTTCCCGCCTTGTATACACTTTTGTAGACATCATACTCCACGCGTGCGAAAGCTGCAAACACCTTTGTCGACTACTTTGGGCTTGAACCAAGAGGCGGCGGGCAATCTAGTCCTGCGCCAGATTGGATGGCCTTTCTCCGAGGACTACTTCGAGGATTTCTTTCTTGCCGTTCCTGATGATGCCGAGCTTGACTCGATCTCCGACTTTTCGCTTATCGACGAGCGCCAGCAAATCGTCCATCGAAGAGATGCTCTTGCCGTCAAACTCCACGATCACGTCAGCGACGGAAGCATCGCCGGAGATTGGGTCGGCCCCCCGGAGCCCGGCCTTATCGGCCGGGCTCCCCTTTATGACTTCCGAGATGATAACTCCCGACTTCACCGAGAGCCCGGTCCTTTTGGCGAGCTCCGGATTGATATCGCCGCCGCGTATGCCGATCCACGCGTGCGACGCTTGCCCCTTCGCTTTCAGCTCGTCGACTATTTTCTTCACGGTGTTGCTCGGTATCGCGAAGCCGATCCCCGCCGACTGCTCGACGTTCGATTCTATTTGGGCGTTAACGCCGATGACCTGGCCCCAAGCGTCTATCAGCGGACCTCCGGAATTGCCCGGATTGATCGCGGCATCCGTTTGGATGACGTTCTGGATCGTAAATCCGTTCGGGGCCGTTATCTGCCTGCCTATCGCGCTCACTATCCCACTCGTCATGGTTCGGGGCAGGTTGAAGGGGTTCCCGATGGCGTAAACGGTATCCCCCACCCTCACTTTCGAGGAATCCCCGAGTTGGATGACGGACAACCTTTTGCCGGCCGGGTCTATTTTTAAAAGCGCGATATCGCTGCTCCTGTCGATTCCCACGACCTTCGCGGAGTATTCGCTTTTGTCGGCCAGCGTCACGCTTACGCTGTTCGCGTTGTCGACGACGTGCGCGTTGGTGACTATGTAACCGCTCCCATCTATTACGAATCCAGAGCCATCGGACCTGCCGCTATTCGGATAGGGAATTCCGAAAAAGTCCCTGGAGTACTGGGTTATGATCGCCCGCACGCTCACGACCGCCGGCCCGAACCGATCGTAAATATCCTGAGGAGCCATGGCTTCGCCCGGTTTCGTGACCATAACCGCGGGACGGTTGACCGTCGAGTTGCCCGCAGAACCCTCGAAGCTTTGTCGCGGCCAAAGCGATGCAGAAGACGCCATGGCTCCAAAGACGACCAATCCCCCGATCAACGCCGAAACGAAGCTCACCATAATGGTACGCCATAATCCCGAAGCCGCGCGTTCCCGGGTTCTTTGCTCAAAAGCCGGTTCGTCGCTCGCTCCGCCCGCGGTCGAAAAGCCGTCGATATCAACCGACTTTTCGACTTCGGTCGGCGTTCTTTCATGCTCGATGAAGCGCTCGTTCTCGTCGATGACAATCACCCCCGCGGCTTTTCGCCTGAGTTCCGCACTTTCGTATATTAACACAGCGTGATTTCAATTTTCGATTCAGCGACGACGCGAAGATCTCGATTCATTCGAGATCGCCGAAACGTTTGCAATACAGTTGAACCGTCCGCGCTGGTGCGCGCCATCGGCGGCCCAAACGGCGTTCGATAACGCATGCGCGAGCGGCCCGATCTTCCGATCGGGCCCTACGGCAGATTGGACGACCACCCGTCTGCCGAATGCCCACGTGAACAGTAGGGTCCGTTTCCCGAACGGACCGTCCCGTTAACCCGTCCGCGAACGTAAAACCCGCACAAATGCCCGATCAACCGATAACCGCGCGATGTGATTTGTATGGTCCGTTTCCCGAACGGACCGACGTCGTTTACCCGCAGGGGGTGCGCTGGCATCAGCCCTGATTCATCTCAAAGACGGCATGCAGGCCGTAGAGGGTAAGGTGTGGTTCCAGCTCGGTGATGGACTTGCAGTCCCGCACTATCGTCTCGGCGAGGCCGCCGGTCGCTATGACTTCCTTTGCCCCGCCCAACTCGCTGGATATGCGCTCGACGAGGCCATCCACCATTCCGGCGGCTCCCAGAACGATCCCGGACTGCAGGCTCTCGGCGGTGTTCTTGCCTATCGCGGAAACCGGCCTCTCGAGACCGACTCTGGAAAGGCGAGCCGCGCGGGCGAACAGCGCCTCGGCCGAAACCAAAACGCCGGGTGCGATCGCCCCGCCCAGATACTCACCTCGAACCGAGACCGCGTCGAAGGTCGTGGCCGTACCGAAATCGACTATAATGATCGGCCCCCCGTACCTTCGGTAGCCGGCAACCGCGTTAACCACTCGATCGGCCCCGACTTCGTGCGGATTGTCGTAAAGGATGGAGATGCCGGTCTTGACCCCCGGGCCGACGACGATCGGTTTAACGCGGATCGCCTTTTCCGCCATTTCGACAAAGGATGCGGTTAAACTGGGCACGACCGAAGCGACGATCGCGCCGCTTATATCCCGGAAATCCCAATCCGCGAGGCGCAACAGCTCGGAAAAAACGACCGCGAGCTCATCGCCGGTTTGATCGCCTCTCGCGGCAATGCGCCAATGCGCCCTCAGCTCGGAGCCCTCGAAAACTCCGACGGTGATCTGCGTGTTGCCGACGTCTACCGCGAGTAGCATGCCCGACCGACCTCCCCTCGAGCGCCGCCCATTCGAGATTAGCTTCGCGAAACGAGGGATGTCAATACGACATCAGGCCGCTTCTCGCGCTTCGACAAGCGATGGATTTAAACTGGATATCCTTTTGAGTATGCTACCGGCCGTCCGGTCGAGATACGCGTAAATGAGTTTCCTAATTGAACCGCAGTAAGGCTCGTATAACGAACCGTTAATGGCGAGGGCCGAGTAGGCGCAACCGCCGCCGCAGAAGAAAGCGAGCTCGCACTTCCGGCATTTCTCGATTGTGCCGACGTTCCTTTCGCTCCACAAGGCCACTTTGTCTTCGAACAGCTCGAACTTGGGCGCGAAGCGCCCTATCGCGTGCTCCTCGTTCCCCATGCATTCAGAACACGCGTAAATGAGCCCATCCGGCCCGAATTCGAACGCTTCGAGGTTGTTCGCCTCGCAATAGGATTGGGGACCCGAAGAGCCTCCGGACTCCATGGCCGCCCTGATGTGCTTGATAGAGCGAAACATGCCTATCCCGACCGAACCGAAAGCTTCCCTATCGCCCTCCACCAAATCCAGAATCGGCCCCACGAGCTCCCAATCTTCCATGAGATAAGGGTAATCGCCGGACGCGGCATGATCGACAACGGGGGCCAAATTGCACCTAAACCGATCGTCGTCAAACCAGCCCAGTCCGCGAATCATATCGATAGTCTCGGCCAAAAAGGGGAGGTTCTGTCCATCCACATTCACCCTGAGAGTGACGCCGATGCCCAGTTTCAGGAGGAATTTCGCGGATTCGACGACGCTTGAAAACGTTCCCCCGCCTTTCGGATACGTGCGCCGCAGATCGTGAATCCGCTCGGGACCGTCGAGGGTAAGCTGAACGTTCAGCGAAGGAGCGTAGATCTCGAGCTCGCGCTCGAAAGCGAGAACGTTCGTTCCGTTCGTCGAAATGGAGACCGGAATTCCGCTTTCCCTTGCGAGCTCGAGGACTCTCCGAACCGCGCGCCTGTTTGCCGGTAACAACGGCTCGCCTCCGAACAGGACAACTACTTTCGGCAGGTCCGGCTCCTCCGAAGAAATCGCCCGAATGGCCTCGAAGACCAAATCCACATCCTTCGGGCCCATGACCGGCGATGGGAGGCCCACCCTCCCTTTTTCGAAGCAGTAAACGCAGCGAAGGTTGCATGAATATGTGGGCGATATCGAAAACCTTAGCATGCGACGCCTTGGGCGATGCGCTTCCAGCAGCCTTTCAACTCGAAGTCTTTCGTCCTCCTCGCTGGAAACCAAGTGACCCCTGGTCAACAGGTTATCGCGAAGCGTCGGGTCGATAGACCCGACGCTTCTCTCATCGAAAACAGCTCTCTCGACGCTCGCATCCACCACGTCCACGGCTCCGGTCAAACCGTTAACGAATAGCGAATGCGCTTCGGATATTCGTCGCCGCACGAGATACGCCGACGGCTTCATCAGTGGCACCATCCCCAGCAAATGTACCAGCAGCAAGCGGTGTTGGAAGCGGAGAGATCGTAAGGTCCGCCATCACGGACGCTTTCGCGGGCGACGTACCAGAGCACGTTCTGAGAATTTAGAGATATCATTACCCCTCCTTTCCCATATAACTTACCAGCACATAGCAATAAATACCCAAACGGTGGAAAAGTTAAGCATTGATATCAATACTAGATCATGTAACTAAGATTTGTTATTTCTCTTTTGCCCGTTCTTCGGAGGTCGATAAGCGGGAGCCTTACCTGATGAAGGCGTTAAAACCCCACAACCTGAAGCTGATCCCCACCTGCAACCACACCCCGATCACGAAGCAAAAGACGGCGGCGATCCAACTCAAAAGGACAGCTCTCGGGGATCTCACTTCCCTGCTTCTCAATACCTCAACCCTTTTCACGAGGGGTTGAAACTCCGCGACTGGAAGCTCGCCCTTGTTCTCGGACGCAAACCTTTCCGCCGGTGCACCTTTCAATCGTTCTTCGCGCGAATACGCCTCGCCGCCCATCTTGCGGCGGATGAAGACGACGACTTCCATTACCACGTCGGCCATGAATTGGGGCGGGGCTCCGATCGCCTTGGCGGCCATGAGATCGCAGGCGACCTCCCTCTCCATCTCGAGGTGCCTATAGGCGAGTCTCGCCGCCGGGTTGAAGAACTGGATGTCTCTGAGCACTACCGCCAACCAGCGGGTTATCGAGTCGAAGCGCTTGACGTGGGCCAGCTCGTGGGCGAGGATCGCGTCGAGGCTGCGCTGCGAAAAGCCGCTTATGAGGTCTTTCGAAACGACTATGGTGGGTCTGATCACGCCGATCGTGCAGGGAACGGGATTCCAAGGGTCCGTCATGACCAACTTCGGAGGCAAAACTCCGATTCGCTCAGCGAGCTCCCGAATTCTTCGAACGAGGCGAGGATCGCTCCGCTCCGTAACCTCCGGACCGCTCGCCAGCTTCTTTCGAAAGCTCAAAAGCTGAATCCAGCGCGCCGCCAGGACTCCCCCAAAAGCAGCGAGCAACGCGGTCAAAATGACGGCGCTCAAATCCCCGCTTATCGATACCGACTCCACGTCGGGAATGATGGGGCTCGAAATGAGGCCCAGTGGATCGGGAAGCCGAACGAGAAGCGCGATTGGCGTCGATGGCCTGAAGCCGGACACGATTGGCGTATCCTGAAGGACTAGAATACCCTTCAAGAGGGGGGCGAACAGCAGAAAATATCTCAATCTCGGATTCTCGACCCTGAAAAGCTTCAAGCATCCCAGGATGGCAAAGAGAGCCATGGCGCTGCTGAAGATCGACGAAACGACGTTATTTATCAGGAATTCCAGGATCAACTTGCGTCCCCCAGGCAAATCCCATCCAAGCACATTTTATCATCGCCGAGGCGATGCGGCGACCAACCCTTGAATTCGGTTCTGGCGCTGATTTTATGCGCCGCGGATGGACTCCTTCTACTAGTGCTTACCCTGCTTGCGCTGATTTAAACATAGTTTAAAAAAAACGCCTTGGGCGCAACATTCCAGCATTTCTCGCGGGCAGAACTGCAGCTTCATCGCGCTTGCGGGCGCACATCGGACTATCGGTTGGTTACGTTGCACTATTACGATCAAATATTACTAGATAAAAATGTTATCGGCTGATAACCCATCTACGTATTAGGGAATACTTAAATAGCATTACTGAAATCCATCGAAGGAACGAAGCGCTTGAAAGAAACCGTCGGGAAACCACGCGCGAGACGCTTAATAAATCGCTTGCTGAGGGGCATCATTTCCTCCTTCACCGGAACCGCCGGCGAAGAGCAAGCCGAGATCGAAGCGGCGCTCGGCGCGGCGTCCGAAAAAGGACTCGAGCTCGCGGCTTTATCGATGGAAAAAGCGGGCGACGCGATCATCATCCACGATTTCGATGGAAAAATCCTTTACGCCAACGAAGCCGCCCAAGAGGTTACGGGGCGCGCGGCGGGCGAGCTTTTTTCCATGCGCATCCACGAGGTTGAACCTCCCGACCGCGCAAAGCAAATCGAAGAACGCCTGGAAAGGATAAAGATGGCGGAGAAGGCGATCTTCGAGACGGAATTCGTCGGAAAGGACGGCGCCATCTCTCCGATGGAAGTGAACTCCCGCGCTCTGAAGCTTCCGGATAAGCTGCTGATCGTCAGCGTCGCGAGGGACGTAACTGGGAGAACGAAGGGCAAAGAGCTGAGCGACTCTCTTAACGATATCAACATGACTATCAACTCGACCCTGGAATTCGACGAGATCATGCGTCGCGTCATCGTCGAGGCGACCAAAACGATAGGCGCGGAGACCGGAGGAATCGCTTTGAGAGAAAACGCGCGATGGGTAGTGCGCTACATCTTCGGCCTCCCGAAGGCGATGGTGGGTTTCGAATTGAGCCACCGAGAGGCGAGGCACTTGGCGCTCGCCGCGAAAACGAAAGGCCCCGTGGCGGTGAATGAGGCCCACTCCGACCCCAGGGTGGATCGGGACTTGATAAAGAAGCTCGGGGTCAAGTCCCTGCTCGCCGTGCCCTTGATCCTGCGAGGAAACGCGATAGGCGCCATGTCTTTTCACCACCACTCGCGCGCCGTTCCTTTCGCCGAAATCGAAATCGACTTCGCCGGCAAAGTGGGCGCAGCCGTTTCGCTGGCAATCGAGAACGCCCGCTTATACGAGACCGAAAGGGATATATCGAACACCCTTCAACAAGCCCTGCTCACCATCCCCGAGGAAATCCCAGGGCTCGGCTTCGGCCAGCTGTATCGCTCGGCGACCGGGGCCGCGAAGGTGGGAGGGGACTTCTACGACCTCATCGAACTGGAGCACGACAGGGTGGGGATCCTGATCGGCGACGTCTCCGGCAAGGGTCTGGAAGCGGCCTCGACCACCTCGTTCATAAAGAACACCATCAAGGCCTATGCCTACGAGGACATCTCTCCGGCCTCGGTCATCGCCAAAGCGAACGAAGCATTTAGACGGACCTCCACGCGAGCCGCTTTCGCGACGGTTTTCTTCGGGGTTCTCGACACCAAAACGGGCATCTTGAGCTATTGCTCCGCCGGCCATCCCCCTGCGATCCTGCGAAAAAGAACCTCCGAAATCGTCCTCCTCTCGACCCGCTCGCCTTTCATAGGCGCCTTTACCGGCCTTAACTTCGTCGAACAAATCGAGATGGTCGAAAGGGGAGACATTCTCTTCCTCTATACGGACGGCGCAACCGAAGCGCGACGAGAGGGAGAGTTTTTCGGAGAGCATAGGCTAGTAAACTGCCTCAAGGAGTGCGCTCTCCCCGTGGAAGAAGTTCCCAAGCTGGTTTTCGACGAGATAATGAGCTTCACCGGTGGCAGATTGGCGGACGACGTCGCGCTACTGGCGGTCTCACTGGAGCACAGAGCGTACATGTAATTTGGGCAGAAGCCGTACTCCGATGTCGACCGCGCGGCGCCGATCCCTCGACCCCGTGGCGGTTGATTCAGCGGCACCGGGGAAGGGGGCTCCCCGCCGCTGGCGCCGCGAGATGGACGAAGCGCCCCAGTCGCATCGCGAGAAACCCGCTCAGCGAGGGGCGCGTCTAATCGCCGACCGCCAGCCTCAAATTTGGATCGGGATTGGCGTCGAGCGGCAGGCGTTCGCCTTCTAAATACCTGTAATGCCCGGCGGCGGCTATCATGGCCGCGTTGTCCGTGCATAGCGCTGGGCTCGGGTAGAAAAGCTCTACGCCCTCTTTCGAAGATGCCCTTTCAAAGCCAGCCCTCAGACCCGAATTGGCGGCAACCCCTCCCGCCAAGGCCACTCTTTTGGCGCCGAAAAGCTCGGCCGCGGCCATCGTTTTAGATACCAGCACATCGACGACGGCCGCTTGAAAGCTGGCCGCCAAATCGGATAGGTTTATGCGCCCTCCGGAAGCCCTTTGCCTCTTCACGTAGTTGAGAACGGCCGTTTTCAGCCCGCTCAGGGAAAAATCGAAGCCATCCCGAATCATGGCCCTCGGAAAGTTTATAGCCCCCGGATCGCCCCCGGCGGCCATCTCGTCCAAAATAGGCCCCCCGGGATAGCCCAATCCGAGATAGTTTGCAACCTTGTCGTAGGCCTCGCCGACGGCGTCGTCGAGCGTTTCTCCGACCAAACGATAATCGCCGAATTCCTTCATGTAAACGATGCTCGTGTGCCCGCCCGAAACGATGAGGCAGATGAGCGGTGGCTCCAATCGGGGGTGCTCGATAAAATTCGCGAAGATGTGCCCTTCAAGATGGTTGACCCCGACCAGCGGGAGACCGGTAGCGTAGGCTATCGCCTTCGCCGCTCCGACGCCGATCAAAAGGGCGCCGACGAGACCCGGGCCTATCGTCACGGCCACCGCCGAAAGGTCAGCGAAGCTCGCGCCCGACCCGTCCAGAGCGCTCTCGATCAAGGGATTGATGACCTCGAGATGTCGCCGCGAAGCTATCTCGGGAACGACCCCTCCGAACCTCTCATGGAGCGCGACTTGGGAGGCGACGACGCTGGAAAGCACGTCACGGCCGTTCGAGACGACCGCGGCCGCGGTCTCGTCGCACGAAGTTTCTATCGCCAATATCACCGTCTCGGCCTTCAACGGTCACTCCTTAACGCACCTGTCGAAGCGCACAGAACAGCCAGGGCTCGGCGTCGGAACGCAAGCGCCTTCGTGCTCGATCGGTTCACGCCGCTTGCTCGACCTGCTCCGCTATTTTTCCGAGGAGCTTCTTGTACCTTTCGGACGTTATGTCTCCCGTCCAAAATATGTAAGCGTCCTCTCCCGTGTCCGTATAATAGCCCCTGCGGACGCCGGTCATGAAAAATCCGAACTTGCGATAAAGCCTCTGGGCGACGCGGTTATCCGGACGAACCTCGAGCATCAAGCGCCTTACGCCTTTAGCCATAGCGAATTTGACGAGGTCAAGCATCAACTGAGTTCCTATCCCTTTTCCTTGAAACTCGGGGGTAACCCCGATGTTCGTCACGTGTCCTTCGTCCAAGATGTAAAAAAGGCAGGCGTAACCCACGATGCGTCCGCCGAGCTTGGCAACGATGAGGCGATGAAATTCCGGCTTTTCGATTTCCCTCTCGAAAGTCGCGCGGCTCCAAGGAGTCGGAAAAACCGCCCGCTCTATCTCCTGAACGTCGCTTATATCTTCGCGCTTCATCGGTTGGATCTCGACCTTGGTCAATGACGCTCCCCTTTCTTCAGCAACAGCTCTTCGGCCTGCGAAAGCCTGGCGTAAATGGGAACGAGCTCAAACGGGCTGTCGGACTCTCCCCGCGACAACCTCTCCAGAGCGATGGCGGCCAGGTCCACCCCCCGCGGCCACCAAAAATCCCTCGGCGCGAAAAACACCTTGGAACCCAAATGCCCTTCGAAAATATCTCGGTAAGCCGAGATTCCATCGCCGACCATGATAACGCGCGCATCTAGCTCGATGAGTTCATACGCTAGCGCCTCCGGAGATAAGGGCCTAAAATCCGTAATGCGCTTAGAATCCGCCGCCACCTCGTATAAGGCGGCGTAAACTTCTCCGCGTTTGGCATCTAACGAAGGACAAACAAACGCGCTGGATCCGATAAATCTCCTTGCCAGAGCATCCGAGCTCGGAACCCCCGCGATCAAAACGCCCAACACCTGCGCGAGCGTTCTGGCAATGGTGACGCCGATGCGAAGGCCCGTGTAAGACCCCGGACCGATTCCGACGACTATGGCCTCTATATCGCCCTTCGCCACCCCGGCCTCGGCGCAAGCCAAGTCGATTTGAGGAATCAACCTCGCCATATGATCCTTGGGCGTCCAGGTATTCAACTCCGATAGAACGTCCCAGCCCGCGGCATCGCCGTCGACGACGGCGACCGTGCACGCGGGAGATGAGGTATCGAACGACAAGACCTTCATTTCTCGACTTTTCCTTCCAGGTCGCTCATGAGCCCTTCAACCGCGGCCTTCCAGCGCGATCCCCTCGGGCGGAAAACGAGCTTGCGCAAATCCCCTTTTCCGAACTCGAAGATCACTTCCAGATAATCCGGCGGGAAAAGCGCGCTTATTCTATCTCCCCATTCGACCACCGAAATCCCGCCGCCGAAAAAGTATTCCTCGTACCCGAGATCGACGAGCTCCGCGGGCGAAGAAAGGCGGTAGACGTCGAAGTGGTACAGCGGGACCTCGTCCGGATACTCCCGTATGATGGTAAAGGTCGGACTAGTCACGCGCTCGCGCATTCCGAGGCCCTCCGCTAGGCCCTGAACGAAGACGGTTTTTCCAGCTCCGAGATCACCGGTCAGGCTTATCACGTCCCCGGCGCGAAGCCTGGGGGCGAGCTTCCTCGCGACCCCCTTCGTTTCGCGAGATGACCGCGTAACCACCGCGTAATCGTCAGTGCTCGACAAGCTCTTCCTCTTAACGATGGATCCGTATAGCCTCGGCGGCGTCCTCCCCGACCAATGGGGCATCCTAGAACAGCCCGAGCTGCTCCGAAATCGGTTCGACGGGCGCTCCGGCATTCTCGTCCGACCTGGCGAGAATTTTTCCCAGCTTCGAGAAGTCCTCTTCGATCGCCGAGAGCGTCGTCCTCGCGTAAAGGGCCGCCGCGGGATGATACGTGGGCATCACCAGGTAGCCCTCACCTTTCAATTCTTGCCCGTGGACGCGGGAAATCGAAACGCTTTTCCCCAGGACGAGGCGCGTCGCGAAGTTGCCGAGGGTGCAGATAACCCTCGGACCGACGATGCGCATTTGCTCGAATAAGTAATCCTTGCAGAGATCGATTTCCTCGGGGTTCGGATCTCTGTTGCCCGGAGGTCGACATTTTAGCACGTTAGCGATGTAAACCTCATCTCTCGCCAGTCCGATCGACTGGAGGAGTTGATCCAGGAGCTTCCCAGCCGCGCCAACGAACGGCTCTCCCTGCTTATCCTCATAATAGCCGGGGGCCTCGCCGACGAGCATGAGGGATGCCGAGGGATCGCCCGCGCCGAAAACGACGCGAGTCCGCGTCTTGGCCAGCGAGCACTTTTCGCACGATTCCACCTCGCGCCTCAGTTCATCTAAAGTCAATTTCGAACACCTCTGGAATCCGGATTCGCCACCATCACCCGCCGCAAGAGCCGCAGCTGGATGCCGAACAAGAGGAACACGCAGAGCGGGCGGAACCCGCATCCTCCCCCTTCTTGGAAGATCCGCCAATTCTGAAGGCCGTGATGAGGCGCTTCAATTCCCCGCACCCGCAAACGGGGCATGCGAAGGCCTTCTCGCGGCCGACGCCGACGAGAAGTTCGAACTTTTTTCCGCAGCTCATGCACTCGAATTCGAACGTGGGCATGCCGATCGCCTCCGATTAGTTAAGAACGATATTAGCAACTTCCGCCCGAGACGGCAAAGCGGCGAGCGAAAGAGCCGAGCCGTTTGAACAAGACCTCGCTTTGGAATACTTACCCTTGGAAGCGACTCCGATCGGCGTGGACGACGGCGTTGGAGAAAAAAGCCCGGATTGCCGCAGTCCCGCAAATCGCTCGATCTCGGGTTTACGGATGATCGCGAGAATGATCGCGAAAAAGCGCCTTGAATCTCGGCCGATCAAACTAAAGATCGCCGTTCTCGGCACCAGGGGCATACCCGCGAAGCACGGCGGCATCGAGCGCCACTGTGAGGAGCTTTACACGCGCCTTGCCCGGTTGGGACACGATGTAACCGTATTCACCAGATCGAGGTACGTGGAAAGCCAGACCGATCTATACAAGGGCGTCAAACTAAAACCGCTTCCCACCATTTACACGAAGCACCTCGAAACGATAATCCATACGCTGAATGCGAGCTTCATGGCCCTATTCGGCGATTACGACGTGGTCCATTATCACGGGATCGGGCCATCGCTGCTGAGCTGGATCCCCCGGCTTAAACCCGGAACCAAAGTTGTATCAACTTGCCACGCGCTCGAATGGGAGCGCGCCAAATGGGGCAGATTCGCCAAATTGTGCCTCAAGCTCGGCGAGCGTTCGGCCGTCGCTTTCTCTCATGGGATGATCTGCGTTTCATCGCACCTTTGTCGCTACTTCGAAGGCGCGTACGGAAGGCGAGCGGTCTGCATTCCGAACGGCGTGAGCGCGGCGAAGGATGCCGAGGCAAGCGTACCGGCTGCCGATCGCCTAGACTGCCCGAGAAGGCGAGGCTACTTCCTCTTCGTGGGGCGACTCGTGCCGGAAAAGGGCATTCACCTTCTGATAAAAGCCTTTAAGAAGCTGAAAGCTGACGTCGACCTCGTCATCGCCGGTGGATCGAGCAATACGGACGATTACGTCGAAAAGATACAGAACATGGCATCGGGTGACAAAAGAATCTCGTTTCCGGGCTACGTGTACGGGGAATCGCTCAGCTCGTTGTACTCGAACGCCCTTGCTTTTGTTCTGCCTTCGGACGTCGAGGGGATGCCGATATCCTTGCTGGAGGCCATGGCCCACGGCATTCCGGCGATAGCGAGCGATATCGATCCGAATCGCGAGGTAATGGGCACGCGGAACCGCTTCGGATACTTGTTTAAGCGGGGAGACGGCGACGATCTCAAAGAGAAGTTGGAGCTCGCTCTGAACGATCGACTTCTTCGCGCGAAAGGTTTGCAGGCCAGAGACTTCGTCTCGAAGCATTACAGCTGGGATGAGATCGCCGGAATGACCGAGGAGTTTTATTTTTCGCTGTTCGATGCGGTGCCCATCGAAAGGCGGCGGCCCATCAGCGACGGACCCTCCGATCTCCGGGATTTGAGCTCCCCTCGCCATCCCGAATGATCCTCATCGGGTTCTCGCGCACGAGCTCCAGAGCCTTTTGCTTTCCCAAAAGGCGTGCGGCGACGCGAGCGGCGCTCTTGAGCCCCGGCGGTCGACCCCCAAGGTCGTGGGCGTCTGAGGCGATCGCGAAAGCCCACCCCCGCTCGATGATCTTCACGGCCGCCGCGTAGTCTTGGCCGAACCCGGCCTCGAGGCTCGAAGCGTTCAGCTGAACAAGGCAACCCTGCTCTACGAAGGGCTGCAATCTGTCGACGCGCCTTTGAACCGATGCGGATCTTTCCGGATGCGCCAGCACCGGAACGAATCCCTTCAGCCTCAGTTTGAAAACCAAATCGCGGGCATAGAACGGTATCTCGTCGAACGGAAGCTCTATGAGGACGTAGCGACTTCCCGCAAGGGGCTGAATCTTCCCGGCATCGAGCGAATCCAGAACCTCGGGAGATATCCTCACCTCGGCGCCCGGATAAACTTCCAGATCGATTCGCGCTCCCCTCAAGGCCTCCTTTAAATCGGCCACTTCTTTCATGAGAACCTCTCGATCGCATGCGTACCAGCTGTTGAAATGCGGCGTAGCGATCATCGCGGAAACGCCCCTGGCGACTGCCGCCCTGGCCATCTCGATGCTTTCCTCAACGGCGACTGCTCCGTCATCGATTCCGGGCAATATATGCGCGTGTATGTCCACCAATCCTCGGTCGAATGAAGATTCATCGCGCAGGTCGGCCATCAATATGCTCCTCTGGCGGTTAAAACCGCCGGCAAGGTCCTCGCCAGAATCCAGAAATCGAGCGCGAGCGACCAATTCTCAATATAGTAAACATCCATCCTTATCATTTCGGCAAAAGAAGTGTCGCTCCTGCCGCTGACCTGCCAAAAACCGGTAAGACCCGGCAGGGCCTTGAGGCGCCGCCTCTCCCGCTCGCCGTACTGCCGAACTTCGCGCGGCAGAGCGGGCCGCGGGCCGACGAGGCTCATTTCGCCTTTAAGCACGTTGAAAAGCTGTGGGAGCTCATCGAGACTGTAGCGCCTGAGAAACGACCCCGTGCGCGTCACCCTCGGGTCGCTCTTAATTTTGAACAGCGGACCATCCGCCTCGTTGAGCGGGGCGACCTCCTCGAGCTTCCGCTCGGCATCGGCAACCATCGTGCGAAACTTGAGCATCTCGAACTCGCGCCCGTTTCGGCCGACCCGACGCTGTCTGAAGATAACCGGACCCGGGGAGTCCAGCTTTATGGCCAGAGCGATGAGGATAAAAAGCGGAGCGGCGATGCAGATGGCCAGCGCGGAAACAACGATGTCGATCAGCCTCTTAATCGCAAACTCAACCCCGGAAAACTCGACCGGATGAAGGGTTATGAGCGGCATGCCTCCCATCGTTCGAACGAAAACGCGCGAGGTATCGACGTCCAGCAGACCCGTCGAAACCCGCGTTTCGACGCCCAAGTCCGCGAGGGTCCTCATGAGGTCCGCGGTTTCGCCGCCATTTAAGGCCGACGGAACGATTATCGCGACATCGACGTTTTTTTCGCGCACGACTCTGGCCGCATCGCTCGGCGATCCCAAATCCTTTAAACCGAATCGGTCGGCATTTCCGCCGAGCGCTCCAACCACTCTGTAGCCCGAAGCGGCGGACTTTCTTATGTAGTCGGCGATGCGGCGGGCTTCTTCGTTCGCCCCCACGATCAGCACCGAAGATTTCTCGGTCGAACGGCTCCGAAGCCGGTGATGCGCGGCCCGGTAAGCGGCGCGAACGAGAGGCGCCAACAACATCGCGAGCAACCACGCCAGAAGGATCCAGCCGCGCGCCAGCTCCTCCCCGACCAGAAAAACGATCGCCATCGTGGCCATCGCACCGACCGAAGCCGCGTAAACGATTTGACGGTAACCGCCAACTTCAGCGTTTGCGAGATCGGAATCGTACAGCTTGAAAGCCGCAAAAAAGCCGAGCCATGCGGGAATCGCGGTCGCCATGACCAACAAGTAGCGGTGGGCGTCGTAAAGCGGTATGTCCAGCGGGATGAGCCCAGCCCTGAAGCGGAAAAAAAGGGCTACGGCGAAAGCTACCAGAAGCACCCCGGTGTCCAAGAGAACGAGAAACGCTCGCGATTCTTGACGTTTGCTCATTCCTCACCTCGGCGACTTCCCAGCCCTTGGATGATCGGAATCGCCTGCGTTCCCGCCTCCTCGGGACGATGAGCGCCCGAATCCGCGGAGCATCTCCGAACTTCGTTCTGCAAAGACGCTTTTTTCAAAAACCGCCGACCGGTCTTAGATCTCTCAGACGCGAACGCCGCCATCCTCGCTCAATATGAATAAGCCTTCCTGAGCTCGGCGATGACGAGCAGACGCTTGGTCGAAAAGTACTTCGGCTCGCATGTGGACAAGACCAGTGACGGCTCGCCATCGGCTTTTATGTCTTCGGTATTCTCCGGGCTCACCGCCCGGCTGCGAACGACCTCATATACGTACAAAGAATCCTTGGTATAGAGCTTTATGAGATTGCCGGGCTTCAGCTCGTCCAAATTCGAAAACGGCGCCGTGTACATGGTCCTGTGCCCTGAAATCAGCGTGGTTCCGGGGCGCCCGATGGGAGCCGTTCCCGAGACGCGAACGGGGCCCATTGCCAGATTGGACCAAGTCGCCCCCTCGCGTACGGCCGTCTTTATCCCTATGGAGTCGATCACGAGGAAAGCCACTTCTTCTCCCGAAGTAAGCTGCACATCCGGATACGAACCCCGCCCGATTGTGACGTTCGCGGTCAAGACCAGCGGAGCCCCATCGGGAGTCACCCCCCGCATCGCGACCGAATGAACGCCGACCCCTGCTCGCTCCGGAACCTCGAATTCTATGGATGCGCGGCCTCTTTCGTCCGCCCGCCCTCGGGCCGCGAAAGAGCCGTCGAAAAAGACCGCAACTTCCGAATCGGGCGCAAAGCCGTGTCCGCTCGCCGTGAGGGTCCTCTTGGGAGCGCTTGGCTTTTCCGCGGCCCTCTTGGATCGCTCCGCGCGCTCAACGAATTCAAGCCAATGCGCGTCTGAGGACGTCTGACCGTAATAGGCCCACGCGCTCACGGCGAGCGGCGCTGCGACCGCGACGACACCAGCCGCCGCTACGGCGCTGGCGATAAGCCCCCAAAAGCGCCTCGATCTTTTGGTGTTCCCCTCGTACTTCGCGCTCTTCAACGACCTTAACGACTCCGCCTGTAAATGAGATACCTGCCGCCTAGTCCAGCCGCGATCAACGCAACTCCGATCCCCATCGATGCGAGCATGAGATCACCACCCGTGAACGGGAAAAGGGGAGCGGGCGGAGCGGCGACGGGCGGCCCCACGACTGCGGCACCGCCCGTCACGGTCGGCACGTACGGCTGCGCCAAAGCCCGAAGGGGAAATAGCGCGACCGATGACGCGGCGGCGAGCGGAACGAGCCATCTCGACCTTCGCAATATCAGCCCTCCTTTCTTCATCCGATCTGTCATGCCGCTGAGGCAATTGTTTCCGGCGCAAAGCCAGCGGCACGTTGAGTGTTCCACAAATCCCGGCCTTTTAAACGATTTGGCGAGCCGGTATCGAAATTTCGAATTTTTAGAGGTGCGCGATTTTTCGCCGGACAACATGAACGGCGCAACGCGGCGCACTCGCAATACGCTTCTTTTGTATCCGAGGATAAGGATCATTTTGCTCTAAACCTTTCTTTGAGCGAGACATCGCGGTTCAACTTCCCCCCGGCTTCGATTCCCGAATCGCCGAATTTAAAGGAGCCGGATATCGGCTCATGCGCCGAGGAATGGACCTTCACGGCGTAAAGCGCGTCGTTGACAAGCGGCTGCTTTTGGATGAACAAAGAGTACTCCGTTTCATCCCCGTCGCCGGTCATGACCTTTCGAGACACGTACTCGAACCGCGCTCGCCTTCGTTCTCCGGGGGGGATCCGCACGAGCAAAGAATAAACGGTTTTCTGGCGCTCTTCGAAAATCTCGACGGTGGCTCGCTCCTTTTCGAGAAACGCGCCCATGAGGCGCGAGCCGAGCGGCACGAAAACGGAGACGTACGCATCGTTGGTGCCCGGGGGACGGCCCGGGAAAGCGCGCCCGGCCACGTATTCGGGCAACCCGGATTGAGGCGCGCCGTTGAAAAGCTCGACCGTCGTCACCATCCTCGCCGAGCCGTCCGAGCGAAGCTCGACCTCGTGCGCAACCGACTCTTTCAAATAGTAATCGACTTTATTCATGCCGTAGTTTTCCACATCGACCAGCAGGTAATCGCCCTTCACCCGCTTCATTTCACCGCCGGCCCCCGCCGCTTGGATCGAACTCTCTTCCTTTGGATCGCTCACGTAAATCATCAGGTGCTTCTCTTCGATGGCCCTCGTAAGAGCGCCGACCAGCGAACCGACGTCGCCTATACGACCTTCAAGAACTCTATCCCATACCGCACGCGCCAGCGACTTCAGGGAATCCTTTCGCTCCTCCCTGTTGCCGTATCTCGCGTACGCGTCGGAAAGGGTCCACTTCACCGCGTTGTCGGACGAAACATTGACCCCCATCTCGGGAAGATCGATCGGCCCAGTTGCCCTGAGCAGATAGGAGAGACCGACTGGATCGATCGCCACCACGCCGTCCACCGCCTCGCCGGTCGATTCCCTGTAAAGATTCGAGATCACCCCCGCCGAGGTTGGGAAATCCGGAGACGCGTTGGCGTTTACCCAAACGGTTGGAGACGTGCTGAAAAGCGAGCCATATCGGTCGATGAAATCTTTGGGCGCCGCGACAGCTGCTCCTCCCGGCCTTTTCAGCGAGTGTATCTCGTCGAAAGAATCGAGAGACAGCTTGCCCCGCTCCGCCGAGATTATCCCGTAGTTTCCGATCAGCCCACCGGTCGCCCGGAGCTCTGCGTTGTTTTGGATCGCGAGGAAGTACTTCCTTTCCCCGCGCCTTCCCAGGACATCGGGAAGAACGGCCGCCAGGGCCCTCCCTTTATCGATCGCCGCCTTGAAATCGGCAATTTTCTCCTCCGCTCGGGCCCTGTTTTCGCCGATCGCAGGTATCAAGCATCTCCTTCTCGACCGCCCGAGGTTCGCCAGCGCGATGTCCACCTTGGACGCGGCGCGGTCCAACTTTCGTTTCGCGGCATCCATGGCGCCGAGGTCGATCGCGCCGCTTTTTCTCCAGCGGTTCCCGATGCTTTCAAGCTCCCCATAGAGATCGATGAGCTCGAGGCCAGCTTCGGCCGTCCGTCGCGCGGCAACCGTCACATCCTCGATCGCGGCGATGTTATCGCCGATAAAAGGGATCGCGGCGGCAAAACGAAGCGTGGGTTCATCGAACGAAACCTGCGCTGCCTTTAAGCCGGCGAGTCCTTTAAGAGCGCGTTCCCTGGCCAGGCGCTCTTCTCCGTTTTTCAGCAGCGTCATCGAATCGGCCAGCTGCCTCTCGGCCGAACCGAGGTGGCGCTTCGCGCTCGCCAAGGCCGAAGAAATGGATGCTCCGGCAGCCGCCAAAGCAGCGGCGAGCGCAAAAAGCAATGCCGCTTTCAAGAAGATCATAGTAAAGCGGGCTTTCGCCGCGCAGCCAGCTCCATTTGCCCCTTTGATCCCTCGATAATCGCGCTTTGAGCCCATCGCCCCTCGGCCTTTAATTCCGTCTCAACCCGGCCATCGTCCATCAAGAGCAAATCAAGAATTGGTCGCCGGCGCTTTCTTGGGCTCTCGATTCGAATAATACCCGTAACCGTACCCCGAGTAATCTCCAATGGAATCGGCGTCGAAAAAGCTCAAGACCGCACCCAGAATCCTCGCAGATACCTTTCCGAGAGCCTCCTTTGCCCTGGTCACCGAAATAGCGCTCGTTGAGCCCGCCCTTGCAACGAGCAAAAAGCCATCGACGGTTGCCGAAAGCACAAGGGCGTCAGTCACGGGAAGAACAGGAGGGCAATCTAGAATGACGATATCGAAGATTCTTTTGGCCTGCTCTATCACTTCCTTCATTCGACTCGATCCCAGAAGTTCCGGTGGGTTTGGCGGCACTGGACCGCTAGCGATCACGTTGAGGCCGTTTTTGGTCTGAACCAGCGCTTCCATAAAAGAGAGCTCGCCGACGATGACATTGGAAAGCCCTCGATCTCCACTCATGTGAAAAATTTCGTGGATCGATGGTCGCCTGAGATCGCATCCGATCAAGACCACGCTGCTGCCCGACTTGGCTAAAGCGGCCGCCAGGTTGGATGCGACGGCCGTCTTTCCTTCTCCAGGTCCCGCGCTCGTTACCGCTATAGTTTTTAAAGACCGATCGCAGTTCAGATACTGCAAATTCGTTCTAAGAGCTAGAAAGGCCTCGCTCACCGGCGAAGTGGGACTCATGAAAACCTCTAAGCCCCTGGCGTCTGCCTTGCCCAAACTCGAGATGGGGATACTTCCAAGAACCGGATGGCCGAGCGCCCCTTCGAGATCGTCCGGAGTTTTTATCGAGATGTCCAAATACTCGATCGATAGAACCAGAGCGATGCTTCCGATGCTCCCTAAAACGAGCGCTACGGCGAAGTTGAACATCGGCTTCGGCGAAATCGGCGATTTCGGCAAGAATGGAGGATCGATGACCGTCACCCTAATCCCGGATGCTTGCCCCCTTTTATTCTCTTGACTAGCCGAATGCGCGAGGGAAGAAGATCCGACTTCGATCGACGCGGGCTCGATTTCGGACAGCTTGTTTGCGAAAGTCCTTATCGCAAGAACCAAGATCGCTTTTGCTTTGCGGGGATCGGAAGCCTTCGAGGTGATCTGAATCAAGTTGGTATCCCGCACCGGATCGGCCGCAATCGAGTCGTGCTCACTTAAACCCAATTTACCTGCCACCTCGTCATGAACGAACCGCCCCGTTATTATCTTGCTGTAAGTTCTTGCGAGCCGCTCCTTCATCAATACGCCCTCGTAAGAGTCGGTCGAGCCGTTCTGATTGTTAATGTCTTGCGCTCCGGTCACGTAAAGCGTCGCCGAGGACTCGTAGATCGGCTTTGAAAACCTGGTGATGAAAAAAGCAGCGATCAAAGAAATAAGCATTCCGGCGAGAACGATCCCGTATCGCCTCCGAACGATGTTGATCGAAGACCTTAAGCTGATCGCCGTTCTGGAAACTTCCATGATTTCACTTTCCAAAGGTGGCCTCTCCCATGACTTCCTCGACGACCGAGCAAATGTCATTCATATCGCTTTCGCAAAGCGCAGGATGGACTGGGAATTCCAAGCTCGTCTCTCCCAGCGCTTTAGCGTTCTTAAGCCTCACGCGAGGCCGTCGGTAAGCATCAAATGCCCTTTCCAGGTAAATCTCGGAGCAGCACCCGGTGCCGCAAGGAACGCCTTTTGTGGACAAAGCCGCCAGGATTCGATCCCTACTCCAACCGCGTTTGAGCATAGATGGGCGAACGAAGGCGTAATACTTGTAATAAGAGTGATAAAACCCGGCGGGAGGCAGCTCGACCCTTAAAGCCGGAATGCTCGAAAAGCACTGGGATAATATGTCCGCGTTGCTCCTCCTCATCCTGACCCAATCCTCAACCTTCGGAAGAACGACCCTGCCGATAGCCGATTGCATCTCAGTTAGGCGCCAATTGGATCCGAACGACCGATGCACCCAGCGGTACCCACGCGAACGGTCCGCCGGAAGCGTCGAGGCGAAGTCCTTTCCATGGTCTTTGTAGCTCCAAGCCCTCTTCCAAACATGCGCTTTGTTTGTTGCCAACATTCCGCCCTCTCCTCCGGTCGTCATGATCTTGTCTTGACAGAATGAAAAGGCGGCCGCATCACCCATCGAACCGACCGAACGTCCTCCGTATTTTGCCCCTTGAGCTTGGGCGCAGTCCTCGATGACTTTCAGATCGTGAGCTTTCGCCAACTCCAAAATCGGATCCATATCGCAAGGCCACCCGGCAAGGTGAACGGCGATGATCGCTTTTGTCTTGCGCGTGATTGAACCTTCGATGTTTTTGGCAGTTATGTTTTGGCTGATCGGATCCACATCCACCACGACGGGGATTGCGCCCCTGGCGACCACAGCGCTCGCGGTCGCGATGAAAGTTTTGCTGGGCACGATAACTTCGTCTCCCGGGCCGATGCCCAAGGAATGGAGCGCCAATTCAAGGGCCAGCGTTCCGTTGGCAACCGCCACGGCGTATTTGACACCAATAGACGCGGCGAACTCCCTTTCGAACGATTTTCCCTGCTCGCCCGTCCAATAATTAACCTTCCCCGACTTCAAAACGTCTACAACCGCATCTATTTCCTCTTGGGCGAATTGAGGCCAAGTCCCGAGCTTAAGTCGGTCGCCATGCTCAGTGCCGTAAATTGCTCTGCACGCCGCCAACCGAATCCCCCTCTGTGCGAAAACGAAGCCTGCAAAGTCCCTATAAAGTTCGAGCATGAGTTGCGGAAATCGCCCGCGCCGGCACCCCCGCCACGATCGAGTCGTCCGGAACGTCGTCGATGACCGTAGAGCCGGCTCCGACTACCGCGTTTCGGCCGATCGAAACGCCTTGAACGACCACAGCCCGCGCGCCAACCAGCGCTTTCTCTCCGACTTCGACCGATCCGCAAAGCGTGGCCCCCGGAGCAATGTGAGCGCCGTCTCCGATGGAGCAATCGTGGTCGACGATCGCCCCCGTGTTAATAATCGCGCTTCGACCAACTGTAACTCCAGGATTAATGACCGCTCCGGCCATGACCACGCTTCCCTCGCCTAAATCGACGCCGTCCGCGACCGTTGCAGCAGGATGGATCGCGCTCGCTAGACCGAAATCATTCACGGTCAGCCAGGCGACCGTTTCAGTCCTCGCATCGTTGTCTCCCATCGCGACCAAGCCCCGTTTTACGCGAAATATCTCGCTGAGCCGAAGCAACTCGTCGCGCCCGCCGAGAATGCCATAGCCGCAGATGCAGCCGCCGATTTTCGCGGCATCATCGTCGACTAGGAATGCGATCTCGAAGAGGCGCTGTTCCCTTACGATGTCTATAACGACTTTGGCGTGACCACCGGCCCCATATACGAAAATCCGCTCCATCTACGCGCGCCTTCCCGCCCGCAGGTCTTCCCGCGCTGCCGCGAACTTTTCGGAGACCACCGACGTTCCCCTTCCGATGCCTTCGCGCCTTACAACTTTAGGTAGAGTCATGAGCAATATTTTTAGATCGAGCGAAGCCGAGCGGTTGTCGATGTACCACGCATCTAGCTTGAACTTCTCCTCCCACGAAAGCGCATTCCGCCCGTTGACTTGGGCCCAGCCCGTTATGCCGGGCTTAGCTTCGAGCCTTCGCGCCTGCTCCTCCGTGTATAGATCGAGATATTCCATCAGCAAAGGTCTCGGACCTACGAGGCTCATTTCCCCCTTGAGAACATTGACGAGCTCCGGAAGCTCGTCCAAGCTCGTGCTGCGCAAAAAGCGACCGATGGGCGTGAGGCGCTCCTCGTCGGAGAGCGAAGCGTCAGTTTTGCCGCACTGCAACCGCATGGTTCGGAATTTATACATCTCAAAGGGCTCGCCGCGCAGGCCGGACCGCACCTGGCGAAAGATGATGGGGGATCCCATAGTGACGCGGATGCATATGGCGATCGCCGCTAATATCGGCGCGAAAATGATCAACCCCAGCAACGATCCTGCTATATCCATAAGGCGCTTCGCGACTTTTCCGGCCACCGATGACAACCGATGCAAGCCAGCAGCCCCGAATTCCTCTTCGGCCCGAGCGGCGACGCTCCCACCCCGCTCACTCAGCAAGCGTAAGTACTCCCGGTACGCAGCCTCCCAGATCGGTTCTCTGGCGAAGTCTCGAAGGACCCGCTCTCGAGCCGCTTTGCCATGTCGCCGGCGCAAGTCGGGATCGAAGAGATATGAAAGCACGGTCTCCCTCAAAGCCCTCGGATCCTTCGGGGGCACGAGCGTTCCCGTAATTCCATCGTCGACGAAATCGATACATCCCGGCACCGCGGTTGCAACGATCGGCAGCTCCATAGCCGCAGCCTCCAAGAGACAGTTGGCGAATCCCTCGCGATAAGATGGAAGAACGAAGATATCCATGGCGGCGTAAAAGCGAGCCACGTCGCTCGTGTAACCAACCAGGTGAACTTGGGGGCCAGCGCGCAGTTTCGATTCAACCGATATAGGAAGGGGATCGCACTCGTCGAACGGACCGACGATCAAAAGGTGCGCCTTGGGAAACCTTTCTTTTATGCCGTTCCATGCTTCGGCCAGCTCCGACAGCCCCTTATCGCGAGCAATTCGCCCAACGTATCCTACGACCAAATCTTCAGCTGGAATACCGCTCGCACGCCGCGCCGCCATCCTTTGCTTTTCCCCGACGATTTTCCTGCTGAATTTACCAGTGGCATCCACCCCGTTGCCGCTGCCGTTGAGGATTACCAAACTCTTTGAAGGCGAGCAGATACCTTCTTCTATCGCGATCCGGCGCACAGAGTGGCTTACGCATAAAACCCGATGGGCTAGAAGGGAAGATATTCGCTCGGTGAAGCGCAAAATCGAACGCCTCAGGCCTTTTTTCGTCGTGAAGGGGAGACCCCGCATATAATAAACCCTCGCGGGTACTCCAGCTAAACAAGCGCCGATCATGCCGAGCAGGCCCGCCTTAGGGGTGTGAGAAACGACGATGTCGGGAGAGATCTCGCGAATCTTTCTGACCAGCTCGATAAGCGCGATCATGTCCTTCATCGGGGTGATCCGCCTTTCCATGCGGACGCCAAACACCCGAATTCCCTCCCGCTTTCCAAACTCATCGAGCGCCTCCCCGGGAGAGGAAATCGCATATACCTCAAAACCCCGATCTTTCAAGTAGCCTATTTGCCCCGAGATAAACTCGAGCGACGATGGAACCGTCGTTATATGTACTAGTCGTACATAGGCTATATTAGACATATATTTAGCTTAAAATCCTGCACGAAGATAAGTATTAATTACCCTTAATTAACGCGTTTATAACCCTTCACCGGAGCCTAAAGTGGAGAGCCGAAACCGAGGTTACGTCAAACATCCTCATGGAATGAAGCAATCGGCTAACTCGCGAGAGCAGAACGAAGTAAAGCGGCTAAGCGAGGTGCGGTTACTTGAACGCAGTAGGCTCTTTCGACCTTATTTCTGCCCGCCTTTCCCATAGACAGCCCGATTTCCCGTCGGTCGCGCAGCATGCGGAGAGCCCTGGTCCAATCCTCGGGCGCTCCTGCTAAAAGACCGTTTACGCCGTCGTCGACTATCCTCCTGTTCACGCCCACCGGCGATGCCACTACGGGTCGTTCGCATGCCATGTACTGAATCAGTTTATAGCCGCATTTTCCGCGCTCCCACGGTCCATCGGGCAAAGGCATTATGCCCACGTCGAAGCTTCGGATCTGTTCGACCTCGGTCTCTTCGGACCACGGACGGCTGATAAACGGCACCCCTTTCATGTCGGGCGCGTCGGCGCCGACGATCACCAAGCGGGCTTTCCCCCCCTCGCAGACCTCCGCAAGGCTGCTTTCCACGATGCGGAGGTATTTCGCCGTCACCGGCGTGCCGATCCAACCTATAGTGAATACTTCATTGAACCGAGGCGGAAGGATAGGATAGCGCGTTAAATCAACCGCCGACGGCAGGTGCTCGATCCGCCGTGCCCCAGCTTCCCGGGCATACTCGGCCAAATACTCGTTGCCGACCATCACGAAAACCGAGCGCCTCATTACGACCGCGATTTTTCGGCCCAAGAGAAACCGAATAACTCTTTTACCGCACATATCGTAGTTGTGAAAAACGGCGTCGTCGTAATCCACCACGTACGGTATTTTAAGCGCTGCAAGGGCCGATTCTCCCCACGCGGGCATCCAGGGAAGAAGCTCCTTCTCTATCCAAATCAAATCGAACCTTCGACTTCCCAGCAAAGCCGCGATGCGTCGAAGATACGCATCGATTACCGTAGAAAACCTCCTTCGTCCATTTGCATACAAATCGAGAACGTAGTCGTCGCAAAACAAAGGTGCCACGGTGATGTCGATCCCCTGGGTTCTCAGATAGGGAACGTACTGATAAGATCTGATCCTGCTGCTCGAGCCCAAGCGCCCGTATCGGCTAAGCAAAAGCACTTTCATCGCGACTCCCCACGGCTCCATTCCGCTTTCAGCATGGTGGGCACCGAACGCCATAACATGAGATATCCCCTCAAAACCTCCCCGATCTCGGTGTTCGAGCGACCCAGAGCCCCATAAAGCAAGCGAGCTATTGGCTCAGCGAACAACACTCCAAACAGCACCGCGCACGCAGCCGGTCTGCTGAAATGCTTAAAAACATAAAGCACCCGGCTCCTCAAGGAATAAAACAAGCGCTCTGCTTTCGCTTGCTCAGTCGTACCCCTGCCTTTGTGGTAAGCCCGCGTCTCGGTCAAGTAAAAGCTATGCCAGCCGGATTCTCTGGCCCTGAAGGAGAGATCGACGTCTTCGTAATAGACGAAAAACCTCTCATCAAATCCCCCCAATCTTTCAAAAAGACCTCGACGTATCAAGAAGAATGCGCCCATGACCTGATCCACAAAGCGACTATCCCCGTGATCCCAATCCGCCATAAGCGAGCCAAGCCGCGGAAATAAAATTCCTATCCCCAAGCTCCTCATGAAAAGCGCGCCGGGCGTCGGAAATCTAGAACAACTGCGCAAGATTTCCCCACGGTCACCGACCAATTGGATCCCGACTATGCCGATATCCGCGCCTTCGGGTGATTCCATGAACGCGATGGGCTTTTCCAGCGATCCATCGAATAGCCTGATATCCGGATTCAGAAAGAGAACGTAGTCCGCGGAGCCCCTCGATGCTCCGAGATTGCATGCCGCGGCAAAACCCGCATTGCGACCGTTCCGCACTAACTCGATCGTCAGTCCCGGCATCTCGAGACAGTCAGCTGAGCCATCCGTCGAGGCGTTGTCGACAACCGTTATTCGCTTTATGAGCGAAATATCGCGCGATGTCCGAATCGATTTCAAGCACTCATACAGCAGTCTGCCCGAATTCCAGTTGACGATAACTATGTCCACCTTCGGTCGATGCACAATCATCCCTCCGCTCGCAAAAAACCGCGAAGAGCAAAGCCGCGTAAAAAAGATATTGAACCCACGTCGACGCCATACTCAAATACATGTCCTGGCCGAACTGCGAAATCAAAGGCACTAGAAACACGGCGAATAAGAATACGTAGATGGACTTGGGATTTTCGACCGTCGCCCGTTTATACAAGAAACCGTGAAAGGCGCCGAAGAGAAGCTGCGCAAAGATGGCGCCAAAATAACCGAAATCCCTGATGTACGGGCGGTAAACGGTGTAAAGATTCGTCGCCATAGGAACGTAGGTGAACTCCTGAACGAGTGGAGGAACTTCCACGTCCGGATTTATCGCGTGAGCTATAGAGTAACCCAATCTGAACGTATTGCGCCCGTACTCGAGATCTCGGTTTGAGTCGTAAACCAAGTACGAGCTCAGGGCGGGAATGCTTCCCGCCGCATAAACCACCGCGCTGTCGTACATGGACGCGATATTCTCGGACATAGGATCGTCTAGGCTCCCTCCCTTGCCAACCAGTATTCCGCCAACGTAAAAAACCGCGCAAGTTAAGACGCCGAGCATCACAACCGCCACTCGAGGTCGAGCGACCCTAAGAACAAGAAGAATTCCGGTCAAAAGGACCATGAGAGTTACTACGAAACCCCTGCCCGAAGATAATGCGCCATAGGCCAAAGCGACGAGAACCGATGCCGCAACCAACCCTCGCGAGGGCCTAAGCCGCGCATCCAATCCGCAACCCTTAAGAACGGCGGCGCCCGCCACGGAATATGAAAGCGGAAGAAAATAAGCCAACAAGCCGAATCCCCCGGTTTCCTCCTTTCCCACGCTAGCCCCGTATCTCAAATTGGCAAAAGCATTCGCAAAGGGACCGCTCAAAGACAAATCCATGGCCTTAAGAGCGAAAAAGGCCAGACCGCCCGCCGCAACGAGCAGAAAAAGGACCAGGCTACCGTTTTTTGGAGCCCCGAGCGATCTGATGCAAGTCCGCCGAAGGTGCGGTTCATGCGCAAACGTCGCCAAAAGCGAACCCGCGCTGAACGCGGCAACCCCTCCCAGAATCAACCAATAAACCGCAGAAACCACGGGAATGAACGCGTTCTGGTTAAGAACAAAAAAGGATAAGACCAGCAACCACACCGCAGCTTGCAGGAACCCCGGGTAAATCGGATCGCGATGTAAAAGATAGTTGAGCACGGCGATGGCCATTAAGACCATTATCGCCGTCGATACCATGCCCGCCTCCTAGTACTCCCGGTTGACGGTGCAAGCAAACCGAAATATTCAAAACCGAGCGTTGCTATATGATCATCATGCCCGGTCGATTCCCGATATTTCCGCTCAGCCGCCGCGTCGTTCGATTCGGCGCGCGGATTTATTTTTGTTCCACCGCTTAAAGAGCGCGCTTCAAAAGCTCTCTAATTTCTGCGATGAAAGGAAACTGGTTCTCATCCGAAAGGTAGCGTTCCAAGTGGGATTTCCCATACCAGCCGCACGTGGGATGCTCATCAAACCGCCTGCACAATCCGATCAGCTCATCGGCAATCCTTTCGGGAAAACAGCGATCCACGGAAACGATATTGTCGTGGTAAGCCGACGGATTTTTGTTTTCAAAAGCGTTTGTCAAGACCAACATCCCGTAATGCGCCATCTCAAGCGGCGGATAGCTGGGGTGAGGCGAGAACATTAAAGATACGCCGATCGCGGATTCGCCAAGAACTTTAGCATACTGTTCCATGCTGAGCTTGCCCATCGATCGGAGCACCATGCCATCGCCTAAAGGTATATCAGCGTGGGGCTCCCCAATCGACAGCAGGGTCCACTTTGCCGCCGAACTGAAACGACTCCGCCAGATGCGCAAGGCTTCAAGAATCAGATCAAAGCCATTTCTGGGTGCTGAAGGGCGGCCGTATATGAGTATTTGCTGTCGCTTCTTATAGTTAATAGCTCTCGCTTTTTTAAGGGCTTCCTTAAGCTCCCTGTTCATGCGCGGCTCAATAACGTATACCGATTCGAACGAATGCCCTTGCGCTTCGAAGTATCCCTTAAGCGACTCCGAATTGAAGACCCCGATTATAGGGCCATCTGTATACTCATAGGTGCTTCGCGCCAGCAAATACTTGCTCGACCATGGATAAAATCCCGGCTCGTAGTCCTGAATTATGTAGACGATCGGCTTGACAAGTTGCCTGAACTCGCGACTCTGCCATAAAGCCAAGCGCTGAACCATATAAGCTGTATACCACGTCGTGGCCACGAACAAGTCTCGCAAACCGACCGATAAAACGCATTTATCGCGATCGGCGAGTGAAACGAGTTGTCTCGGAAAAGGCTTATCCTCTCCGGCGGCGACTGAAAGATAGTCGGAAAAACGGCCTAGATGTTCGCGCGGCGGCACCCTTGTCCCCGTTACAATCAACCGCGCGCAACCAAAGCCACTCGCAAGCTCTTCGAAAAAACGCAAGGCAGTGTATATGCCGCCAAATATGCGCCTATGATCAACGGCCGGAACAACGAGGTTTATTCTCCCTTTTTCCATAGCCGAGCGCCTGGCTTCGAGAGGCAAGATCTCCTCGATCCTCGACGGCGCGCCAAACGCCAGACCTTTTAAAGCCTGAACTCGATGCCCCCCAAGCCGGTTCCAGAGAAAGTCTTTAAATGCTCGGGGTAATCTCATTTGCTCTTCCTTGAAACCGAAGTTTCCCAGACGCGGAAAGTTTCCATTCGCTCATTTCCTTGCTTCCAACACGCATTCCTCACCGGATGCTTTATCTAGGACCAGAGCGGCACTGGCCCATAACTGATAAAGCGCGGGTTTGATTTCTCGTAACAGCCCAGGAAATGATCGCATATCGTACCTTCCCGTCAGCTTTATGCTGATACTTGCTCTAGCGCTACCTTGCGCTGATAATGCAATTGTCTTAACGGTGAACTTATCGAACCCAGCGCGCACCGCGACCTCGCGAAGCGTCGTCGGAGAGAAAAGAAAGAGGTGTCTTGGCGGATCCAAGCCCAGCCAATATCTACCAAAGTGCCGATGTCCAAAACCGCCTACGTTTGGCGTTATAGCAACGAACGCACCTCCGGGCTTCAATATTCGCCTGCATTCCGCGAGGATCGAGACAGGGTCAAATACGTGCTCGATCACATGATTCATGATAACAGCGTCGAACGCGTCGTCAGGAAACCCCAGCTCTTCAAGAGGCCCTAAGTGCACTCTTAGTTTGTAAACCTCGCGAGCCCTGACAACGGCTCTTGGCTCGATCTCCTGGCCTTCTACCTCCCATCCCAGAGAACGCAGCAGAGCAAGGCGCCTGCCATCGCCGCAACCCACATCCAGCAGCTTGCCGGGCTTAACTTTACCCAAGTACATCAAATTTGCCTGCCTGCGCTTGTAGTGTAGAGGCAGTGAGAGGGCAAAAGCGCGCCGCAGGTTAAAAGAGAGCGTCCTCAAGCCGCTGCGTTTCCAGTCCGCACCCTGGTGAGTGTAGTATGTTTCGTATATCTTGGCGACATCCCTCTCGATGGGCACGGGGTCCAACCATACAAAACCGCAGCAAGGATTGGGGCATCGCCTCAAGTTCCACACACCTGGCGCACAAAAAAGGCGATCGTTTAGGTTATCGTACAGAATCTCTCCTCTTGAACCACATAAATAGCAGTCAAGGCTACGCCTTGTTCGGATCTCCCTTGCCTTTGCTTCTCCAACTACTTGGTCTAATGCATCTCTTCTGAGCATTCGCTTAACCTCAGCTGAACTTGATGACGACCCTTAACCGCGCATAAGCTCGGCCAGGCTAACAAACCCAAAGCGAGCAAAGCCTTCGAATAAGACTTCAATACTAATACCCATTATTCGCGTTTACTTAGCAACGCCAGCGATGCCGCTTCTTTCCTTGGCAAAAGGAGGTATTTTAATCAGCGCAGATATCTCGTTCCCCGCAAAACAGTTGAACAACCTCAAAGAGGCCGAGTAAATTAGACTGAAGAGAATGCCCAAACCAACTGGCGACACGAGGAAGTTTCCGCACTCGTAAAGCATAGATAACGCTGACTACAACAACGCGCTGCAAAGAATGGTCGGCGCCGAAGCTGCGAAGCGAGCATAAAAAGATTATTTGATAAAGATCGCCTCTTCCTAGATAATAGGCGGAATGCTCAACGAACGTAGCCCCGAGGCTAAAATCAAAAATCCCGAACCAACCGGTCACCGATAGCGTCAGCATTCATGTTGCATATCTACGGGCCCAGAGCAGCCATCGCATAGGTAATTACCGCAAGGCCGGCTGCTATTTCTGCAGCATAGCCAACAAGATTCGCCACGCATTTCGAGCTGCTACCTCTCCCTTGAGATTGTTACCAGGGTATTTCTTTCTGTAACGCTCATTTGGAGCTTTTCAACAATCGCCTGCAGATAGGAAAGATGATAGGAGAAAGCATCGGGGGGACCAGCGATTTCACGAAATCGCGAATCGGATGCTCGCTGATCAAGTGCGTCCTCCATTTTTCGTATTCGCTAATGAACGCGGAAATATCTGGGGGGCTACCTTTGAAGCCAATCCCGATGACGTACCGAGGAAATGTAGCCTCTCCGGCGAAGCCAACAAAAGCACTCGCAAAAGGCTTGAGCAGAGAGCTGAATGCTTCTGGTGTAAACCGCCAGTAGTCGGAAGGATAATTATGAATGGGCCAGCACATCACGCTGCTGATGATCGCGATCCCGTTCGGCTTTAAAATGCGGTGTATCTCTTCGAGAGACCGATGAGGATACTCCACATGCTCAAGTGTATCAACGCATATCACCGTCCCGACAGATTCCGCAGGTAGCTCGATCTCATGAAGATTGAGCACTTTGTCTACGCCCGGACCCTCCCGCATGTCAGCGCCCACGTATTCAAACCCCGGGAACAAAGGTCGTAGATCGGCAAAACCTTCTTGCCCCGGAACCTGCAGCGCACCAAATTCATAAATCGGCCCCGTAATCCTAAGCGTTTTTGCGACTATTGAGATAAAACTCTTTACGTTTCTATCCATTCGTTGACCCCTCGCACCCTGGACTTCGTCCAGAATGATCACGCCGCCCCCAAAGAGATCTCAATATCGGCCTTTAATCGCCCTTCTCTATACCAATCGATCAGGTCAAGAAGGCCCTCTTTGAAATCTACTTGCGGCGTCCAGCCGAGGATCTTCGTGGCTTTTTCCGAAGAGACAAGCGCGGGCTCGATATCGCCAAGCCTGCCCGAAACGTGCTCGATCTTGGCGGGGATCTCGTTCACCACGAGGGAAGCGAGCTCTTTTATAGATACGGGTTTGGGATTCACGATGTTGAACACCCCCATATCCACTGAAGATTCGATCGCCAAGATAAAAGCCTTTCCGATATCGCTGGCGTGCGTGAACTGACGATATTGATCGCCGGTGCCGTGTATCATAATGGGTTCACCTTTTAAAGCCTTTTCGATGAAGAGGGAGAATACCGAGTTCTCGCGCATATTCCTTCCAAAAGCGGTACCAAGTCTAAGCGAAATCACCTTTTGTCCCCTGAACCTCCCGTAAAACAGGGCTATTTGCTCACCCGCCAGTTTCGTAATGCCATATACATGCGAGGGATTGCATTGATGCTCTTCATCTAAAGGCTGATATTTGGGTTTATCGTAGACTTCCCAAGTAGATGCATAAACGACCCGCTCCACTTTATTGGCCGAGCACGCTTCCATCAAATTCGCCGTACCCGCGACGTTGATTTCCGCCGCCAGATTCGGCTTCTCGTAGGCGAGGTATATATCGCCGATCGCTCCCAGGTGACACACCGCGTCGATGCCTTTGGTTGCTTTTAAGACGTCTTCAAAGCACCGCAAATCTCCTTTAACGTATTCTACGTCGTATTTCGGCTGCCGGATGTCGAAAGCAAATACCTCGTATCCGGCCGATTTAAGTTCCTGCGTCACGTTGCTTCCCAAAAAACCCGTTGCTCCCGTGACCAACACCTTCACGTTTTCCACCTCCACGACCGATCACGATAACATGGCGCGATCGAACCACATCTCTCGAACGAGCTCCCGCAGGCGGACTTCATCGCTTCCGCGGATTATCGCTTCGATCTCGTCCAGCAACCGACCATCCCGCTCCGGATCGAATAAACCAACGACTTTCAATATCTTCGGATGCGAGGTTTTGACCATCTTCTCATCCTTCGCGATAAGGTCCTCGCATAGCTTTTCGCCCGGCCTTAAACCGATAAAATCAATGGGAATATCCTTTCCCGGCTCGTAACCGCTCAGCCTGATCATGCTTTTTGCAAGATCCAAGATTTTCACCGGATCCCCCATGTCGAGCGCATAAATTTCTCCACTCGCTCCAATAGCGGTGGCCTGCACGACGAGGTGCACGGCTTCCTGAACCGTCATAAAAAACCTGATGGAGTCCGGATGGGTAACGGTAACGGGCTGTCTGTCGCGGATCTGGCTTTTGAATTTATGAACTACGCTACCCCTGCTGCCCAGCACGTTTCCAAAGCGCACCGCGATGAATTTAGTTTCTCTCGCATCGCGCGCCGCCAGCTTAATCGCTTTTTCGCCGAGCTGCTTCGAAAGACCCATTATGCTGCGCGGATTTACCGCTTTGTCGGTTGAGATGAAAACAAAGCGCTCTACGAGATTGCGCTTTGCCGCGTGGATCATAACTCTGGTTCCCAAGAAATTGTTCTCCATGACCTCCAGCGCGTGCCGCTCCATCATAGGAACCTGTTTATATGCGGCCGCGTGAAAAACGATATGGGGCTTGAACCGAGAGAGGATCCGGTCGGCGGCACGGACATCCCTGACATCTAAAAGCCGGGTCTCCAAAATGGCTTTATGTTGCCCAGATCGAGCCGCCGTTTTCTGTTCGAGCTCGTAAAGACCATTCTCGGAGAAATCCGAAGCTATCACCAGAGCCGGTTTCAACGCCAGCACCTGATGGCACAATTCGGAACCGATGGAACCGGCGGCGCCCGTTATCAAAACAACCTTATTTTCAAAGCAACTTCTCGCATGCCCGAGGTCGATCCCTATTTCTTCCCTGCCCAAGAGCTCTTTGGGATCGACCTCCCTCATATCGGAAAGTCTCACCTTGCCGTCTACGGCCTCGATCATGCTTGGCGCGATTTTGCAGGGAATGCCGATCTCTTTGCATTCGAGCGCTATTCGAGCGCGCTCGCGCTTTGCTTCGGGAGGAATGGCGATAACAATTTCATCTGCCCGATAACGGGCCGCGGCGGAAGAGATTGCACCGGTGCCCCCGACAACTTTGATTCCGCGAATCATCAGCCCCTTTTTCGATGGATCATCATCTAAGAAAGCGATCGGTTTGTAACCCTTTTCCGGATGGTTTTGCATCTGCCGGGCGAGAGAACTTCCAACCTCTCCCGCACCGACAATGGCGACCCTTTTTAATCCCTTACCCCTGGCCGCAATTGCGGAGAAAATTTCCTTCACGACTCGGATGATGAAGTAACATGCCCCGACGATAATTAGAGTTAAGAACCAATCGATGACCATCACCGCGCGCGGTACTTCGATGCGGCGGACGAAAAAGAGCGCGCTCAAAATGAGCAAAGACGCGGTTGAAATGCCGTTGAACAGCCTGAGACCCTCTTTGAGGCTTGCATATCTCCAGAGCTGGTTGTGAAAATTGAAGATCTCGAATACCGGGATCTTAATGGCGATAGTGAGGGGCAGGAGGAACAACAATTCACGTACGTACTCGCCAGGAACGCGAAAACCGAAGCGAAGCATGAACGCGAGGATCAGCGCTATGCTTATGAGAAAAGCGTCGAATACGTTAAGTATTAGCCGCCTATAAAGCATCGATCTCCACGGCACCTAGCTTCGCCCAATCCGCTACCGCTTTTCCGTACATATTAATCATCGATGCGTCGTAATAAATACTTATTACTAAAGGCGCGTACAAGTCTCGGTATTTATTGGCAATTTTTTCGCTTAGTAAACATCCTTGGTCACTCTTACCGGTTCTCCGCAAGCGCGCGGTGCCAATCCGTTCATCGCGTGGCCATCTCGCTGGGTCGGACCCCCGGCATGAAGTGTTTACGGCTCAGGCAGCGTGCGTTAAAATATTGTTAATGACGTCGCTTTATCGAGTGGGGGAAGGATGGTTAAGCATTTCGACATAGACGACGAGGACATCGGAATCCGCACTTTCCAGATCCGCAAGCAGAGGCAGGTTGAAAGGGCCATAGAAAAAATACGCTTCAACATGGGCAAAGATTGGGAGAAGCTCACGTCGGAGGAGGAGGAGATCCTCGAGTGGGCCCTCGGCGAGACCTGGGCCATGATGGGATTTTCCGACTGGGAGCACATCGGGTTCTCCTTCATGAGGTACCCCGATGTGCAAGAAATAGTTTTGCTGGCCAGGGAGGTAATTGAGCATAAAACGCCCGGCACCAGGGCGATCGAGCAGATACACCAAATACTGAACCGCCTTACGGAAGAAAGGCGAAACGAGCAAGCGTAGCAGCGCCGACGCCTTTTCCCGCCTATCCCGCGTCCGCTTAAATTATAAAAAAGGGCCGCTCACCATGGGCACTTTGCATCCTCGGACAATCGCTCGCATCATTCCGTCGATGCGCCTTGCATCGCCTTTTTCTTGGCCTCTATCGATTTTTTCACTTTCTTCAGGCGAAAGAGGTCTTCCCGAGCTCTTTCTTCGAGCGCCATTTGAATGTACTTCACCTGCTCCTTGAGAGCGGGCACGACCACGTAGTCCAGGGCGTTCACTCGTCGGCGCGTCTTTTGAATTTCGTCTCCCAGCCGCTTCAGCTTCGTTTCAACCGCGGCTATCTCGATGACGGTGTCGATCTCGTGCTCGAATTTCTCGGCCACCTCGTTGACGCGGCTTGAGACGCCCGTGAGAGAATAGCCCCGAGCCAGGGTCGATCGCTTTATGCTCTTTTTCTTGACGTCCGGGATCGGAACGCCCATGATGTAGCTGCCGCTGATATCGACATCCACCTCTCCCTTCGTGGCAAGGGCAGCCGATTTGAGCGTGGCCGAACCGTCGACGGCCTTGGCGACCGCCAAGGAAAACGAAGACTCCCTTGAGGCTTCCTCCAGCCTTCTGCTAGACTCCAAGACCTCGTCCATGATGGACATGAACTCTATCAGCAAAGCGTCCCTTTTCTGGGACAGCAAGTCTCGCCCCTGCTCCGCGAGCGCTATTTGGTTTTTTCTCGCCAGAAGCTCGGTTCTAGTGGGATGTACTTCTTCCGCCATAGATCACTCCGCCGGAATCCGCGCAGAACGCCGCCTCATCCGCGAGGCGGGCCCGCCTTTCGGTTATCAAAACGCCGCCTCCACCTCCGATTCGGCCTCGCTTTCGGCCTTGGCGGCTGCCATGTACTTTTCGATGTGCTCTTGCTTCACCTGCTTAAGCTCGCTCTTGGGAAGCATCGAGAGCAAATCCCAGCCTATCTCGAGGGTCCGCTCTATGCTCCGGTCCTCATCTCCCTGACCGATGAAAATGTTCTCGAAATCGTCCGCGAATTTGAGGTACTTACGATCGGTTTCTGAAAGGGCCTCTTCGCCTATGATCGAGACCAACCGCCGCAAATCGCGCCCCTGAGCGTACGCGGCGTACAGCTGGTTTGCAACGCCTCGATGGTCTTCCCTGGTCTTTCCCTCTCCGATGCCCAAGTTCATAAGTCGGGATAGACAGGGCAGCGCGTCGATCGGGGGGTAGATTCCCCGGCGGTGCAGGTGCCTTCCCAGCACTATTTGTCCTTCTGTGATGTAGCCGGTGAGGTCGGGTATCGGGTGGGTTATATCATCATCCGGCATGGTGAGGATCGAAAGCTGCGTGATGGAGCCCTTTTTGCCCTTCAAGCGGCCAGCCCTTTCGTAAATCTGAGAGAGGTCCGTGTACATGTAGCCAGGATAGCCCCGCCGACCGGGCACTTCCTCGCGCGCCGTCGAGATCTCGCGCAAGGCCTCGCAATAATTCGTCATGTCGGAAAGGATGACCAGCACCTGCATATCGTGCTCGAAAGCCAAGAATTCGGCCACGGTCGAGGCGCAGCGCGGGGTTATGTTCCGCTCGATCGTCGGATCATCGGCCAGGTTCAGGAAAAATACAACCCGCTCGAGAGCTCCAGTCCTCTCGAAATCCCTGCGGAAGAAGGCGGCCTCTCGGTGGGTTATCCCCATGGCGCCGAAAACTATGGCGAACTGCTCGCCCGTGATGACCTTAGCCTGGCGAATGATCTGGGCCGTCAGCTCGTTCGCCGGCAATCCGGCTCCCGAGAAAATCGGAAGCTTCTGCCCCCTGACCAGAGTATTCAGGCCGTCGATGGCCGAAATCCCGGTTTGGATGAAGTCCGCCGGCTTATCGCGCTGGGCGGGGTTGATCGGAGCGCCTGTTATCGGCATCCTCTTTTCGGGAAGTATCCTCGGCCCCCCGTCTATCGGCTCCCCCACGCCGTTCAGAACGCGCCCGAGCAGATCTATGGAGAGGTCGATCATGGCGACTTCTTCCCTAAAGCGAATGCTCGTCCTCGCCACGTCCAGTCCCTGGGTGCCCTCGAACACCTGAATGGCCGCGTACTTCTCCGTGCACTCGAGAACCTGACCGCTTCGCTTCGTGCCGTCGTCCAGCAGGATATCGACCATCTCTCCGTAGGAAACGCTGTGTACGTTTTCCACGAAGATTAACGGACCGGAAATGTACGTCACGGTCCTGTAATCGCGCTGCATCAGCGACGTACCCATCAAGCTCTTATCGCCGGTTGTCTCCTTTTTTGAAGCTACTTTTTCCATTACAGCACCTCTAGAGAGACGATTTCCTGATTCATCCTATCGACTAGGGCCTTGATCCGCTCGGGGGCCTCTTTGATCGGAAGTTCCTTGAGGCGAGCGATTTCATCCCTGTATGGCAACTCGAGAACCTGGCTCAGGCTGACTCCGCGCCTCAGCGCCTCGCTGGTCGCGTTGTAAAAGGTTATTATCGCCTTGAGCATCCAGTATTGCTTTTCCAGCGGGCAGTAGGAATCGATCTCGTGGAAGGCGAACTGCTGCAGGTAATCCTCCCGAAGCATCCTCGTAACTTCCAATATCGCCTTCTCGGACTCCGGCAGGGCATCGGGACCGACGAGCTGAACTATCTCTTGCAGCTCCGATTCCTTCTGGAGCAGGGCCATGGCTTTATCCCGAAGCTCGAAGAACTCGGGCGTGACGTTCTGAGCGTACCACTCCTTTATCTGCCCCATATAAAGCGAATAGCTCCTTATCCAATTGATGGCCGGGAAATGCCGACGGTGAGCGAGGTTGGTATCGAGCGCCCAAAAAGCCCCCGTAATTCTAAGGGAGTTCTGGGTCATCGGTTCGGAAAAGTCTCCTCCGGGTGGGGACACGGCGCCGACCACGGTTACCGAACCGATTCTGGCATCTTTCCCGAGGCAAATCGTTCTCCCGGTCCTTTCGTAGAAGCTGGCGAGCCTGGTCGCGAGGTAGGCGGGATACCCCTCTTCACCGGGCATCTCCTCCAACCTGCCGGAGACCTCTCGAAGGGCCTCCCCCCAACGAGAGGTGGAATCAGCCATCATCGCCACGTCGTATCCCATATCCCGGTAGTACTCGGCGATGGCGATGCCGGTGTATATGGAGGCCTCCCGAGCGGCGACCGGCATGTTAGACGTGTTGGCGATGAGGACGGTTCTATCCATGAGCGGATTCCCCGTCTTCGGATCGACGAGCTCGGGGAATTCGGTAAGGACCTCCGTCATCTCGTTGCCCCGCTCACCGCATCCCACGTAAATGATGACATCGGCATCCGCCCACTTTGCCAAAGTCTGCTCGGTAACCGTTTTTCCGGTACCGAAGCCTCCCGGGATGATCGCCGAACCGCCCTTGGGTATTGGGAAAAACGTGTCGAAGATTCGCTGCCCGGTGATTAGCGGTATTTCCGGGTCGAGTTTGCGCTGGTACGGACGGCCTTTTCGAACCGGCCATACTTGCATCAGCTGAATCTTCGTCCCGTCCGAAAGGGTGCACACGGTCGCGTCCACGGGAAACTCGCCCTCGAAGATGGTCTCGACCGTTCCTCCTTTGTCGGGGGGGACCATGATGCGATGCTCGATGCTGGGGGTCTCTTGAACCACGCCGATGACGTCCCCAGCCTCGACGACATCTCCCTTCTTCACCCTCGCCTCGAAGGGCCACTTCTTTTCGCGATCGAGGGCTTCGATCTTAACTCCCTTGACGATGAAATCACCGTAGCGCTTGGCGATTTCCGGCAGCGGCCTTTGCGTTCCATCGAAAATGCTTCTGAGAAGGCCCGGACCCAGCTCCACCGCGAGGGGGCTCTCGGTGCTCTCGATCGGCTCCCCGATGCGCAAGCCGGAAGTATCCTCGTAAACCTGAACCACCGCCAAATCGCCTTCCAGCCTGATCACCTCGCCGATGAGGCCCTGCTCGCCGACGTTAACGACGTCGTACATCCGCGAGCCCCTCATGCCCTTGGCTTCCACGACGGGACCGGTGATTTTTGCGATCGTTCCTCTGATCATCTCATCCCACCTTGACCTTATTTAACCCTCTCCGAGCTTGATATCGAATCCAACCGCCCGCCTTATCAAACGCCTGATGTATTCCGGTCTGGCGCTGCTCGGTTCCACCCTGTTCTTGGCCGGGATCGGAACGACGATGGGCCTGTACAGCTTATCTATCTTCTCTTTAACCCTTTCATCCACCTCGGCCATTAGATCGTCATCGATCGCGATGATGCCGGTTCTATCGTCGTTGATAAGCGCCATCAGTTGGCGCTTGGCCGATTCGGCATCGGTCGCCTCGCACACGTCCACCCCGGCCAACCTGAAGCCGGACGCGCTTTCCGGTTTGGTGAGAACGACGAGCTTAAACAAGCACCAACGCCTCTCTTATCCTGTCGTCTTGCATGCCGACGGCCTTTCCGTGAAGGACTATCCGCAGGTTGACGACTTCGTTGAATTTGGCCCACAGGTAAGCGATTATTTGGGAGAAGTTCAAAGGATCCAGTCGGAAAAGGGCGACGGTCGATTTGATGATGCCCTCTTCCATAATTCGCTCGAGAACGGAGATCGATCCCGTTTCGAAGAACCGCTTTAGCCCCTCGTTGAGCGTTTGCCAATAGCTCGTGCCGCGCAGAGCCTCGACCAGATCCTCCACTTCGGGCAACATCGCGAGCTCTACCAACCTCGGCACGGGGAGCTCGCGCCCACCCTCGATGAAGTAGCGAGCGAGCCCTTCTCGGCTTTGGCCCTTATCGCCCGCGCCCGCCGCGGCGACTCCGCCCGTAAGGCGATCGCCGAGCCCTTCCGAGGCGCTTCGCTTGACTAGCTCTTCGGCCAGGTGTTCCTTAACGAGGCGCAAAGCGGACATGATGTTCACGAAGTCGATCTCCCTCTTGAAGAATTCTCCCACCAAAGTCACGCTCTGCGGAGATCCCAGCGGGCCCCTTCTCTCCGTTTCGGACAGGGCGAACTCGTAGTAAAACTTGTCCACGCTCATTTCCAAGTCCGCCAGGTTACCGGTATTCAGATAGCGCCGATATCCCTCCTGAAGCGGCTTCGCGTACGGGACCTTCCAGTTCGCGAGGAGATCTATGCAGGCCTTTATGTTCGGCTGCTTGATCAACTCCGTTAGGACCACCTCATCGAGGCTCCCAACCGGCATCAGCTGGCTTTTTATCTCCTCGTCGGTCGCCTCTGAATGCTTGCCCCTTATGACGGTCCTGAGGTTATGGAGGTCCCAGCGCCCCAGGAGGAGGTTCAGCAATCGGGAAGCCTCCTTGTTTCCGCCGACTACTTTTACGACCTTGGCGTAAGTGGACGATAGGTGCTCCTTTAGCCCCTCCTCGATGCCCGCTATGCCGGGATACTTCACGCTGCCCCTTTCGATATCGCCGCGGTACGGAGTGTTGCCGAGCGCCGCGGCGACGTCCTCAGCGCTTTTCATCGCGAGGAGGCCCTCGATGAAAGATCTATCGAAGAGCTGGCTCTTCATAGCCCTGATCCGAGCGTTTATATAGCCATAATCCACTTCCGGTTTTGCCAATGCTGTTCTCATCGGTGCCCTAGCCAAAGAGTATAGATGCTACATCGGGCTTCAAGACGGCCCTTGCCTTGTCCAACCTGGAATCGAGCGTGTTGACGAAAGTTATTCGTCCATCGGCAGTGGTGACGGTCAACCCGCCGCAGCACCGTATGTCCGTCCGCAGCTCGTAATCCGCTCCCAGATCGTCGAGGATAGGTCCGGCCATTTTTTCGTCTCGCTCGTCGACTGAGACGAGGACCCTTCCTTGGGCGTTGGCCAGCGCTTCGGACGCGAGTTTGCGAAACACATCCGGGTATTCGGGCGAAGATCGCAGCTTTTCAACCCGATCCGAAACCCGATCGAAGACTTGCGAAATCAGCGAATCCTTTGCCTGGATAATCGCCTTTTTGACCGCAAAGTTCGCCTCGCTCAAAATCCTCGACTTCTCGGACCTCAGGAGCTCCTTCGCCTTAGCCATGTGGGCATCTTTAATAGCTATGCCCTCGCGCTCCGCCTCTTCAACGATTCGCTTCGCGCGCTCCTCGGCTTGGGATAGGATGCGCTCGCATTCCGCGCACCCCTCTTCCTCCAAAGCTTTGAGCATATCCTCTAAAGCCATAACCTACTTCCTTTACTTCATGGTCAGAATCATTGCGGCGATAACGAAGCCCAACACCACCATCAGCTCCGGCAGGGCTTCCAGGGCGATGATCATGCCCGCCACCTCGGGCTTCTCGGCGATCGCCCCGGCTCCGGCGGAACCGATCCTGGCCTGCGCAAACGAAGTGGCCAAGGCCGACATGAAAATGGCCGCCGAAGCGCTGATTGCCTTCCATGCTTCAACGTCCAAAGCTTTCACCTCCTCGCTTTAAATGGCTTATACTCTCTTCCTCCGGATTCGTAGAACCTGTTGAAAAACTCGAGGACGTTCAGCCTGATCGAATGTATCGTGGGGCTGAACGCCCCGACCAGGAGGTTGATCGCGTGAAGCAAAAGGGCTATCAACCCTCCCACGAGGAACCCCATGTGAACACCGAGCTCGTTGGCCACTTCGCCCAAGATAACCCCCGCGAGGCCCAACGCCATGATACGGGCGTAGGAAAAAATGTTTCCGAACAGGCCGAAAACTTCGAAAATTCCAAGAACGCCGGCCCCGTAGATCAACAACGCGAGCCCCAAGATGCCGATAACCGCCAGCACGGCCTGGCCGACCGTGGGCATTTTGAGGAAAAACCAAACGAAGAGCCCGATGAGGATCCCGACCAATATCGCCAAGAAACCGGCTCGCTCTGAGGCGTGCTTTATGGCCTTCTCCCTCAGCGAGTTGATGACCCCCAATACCAGACCGAGCATGATATGGGCCACGCCCACTCCTATCGTTATGTACAGGAGGGTCATCATGTTGTCCACGCGCTCGAACGGAAGAACTTTGTAGTGGCCGATCTCGAGCTCCCTCAAGAGGCCGAGCCTTTTCGGCATATCGCCGAACGCCTCGCCGTAAATGAAGCCGAAGATCATGCAGGAGATGCCCATGGCCATGAACATGCTGCCGATCGCTTCTGCGACCTGCCTTCCCTTGAATTTTATCCTCGCGAACAGACCCCCGAGGAAAACGAGCAAACCATATCCGATATCGCCCAAAATCAGACCGAAGAAAGCCGGGATGAAAATCGCCAAAAACGGCGTGGGATCGATGGTTCCGTATCTGGGCGGTTGAAGGATCTTGAGGACGATCTCAAACGGCTTTGCCCAAGATGGATTTTCCAAGACGACGGGCGCCTCTTCGAGCTCGTGCTGACTCACGGGAAGCTGCGCGAAAACCACCCGCTCGCCGAATCGCTCCCGCAGGAGCTTTTCCGTCTTCTTCAGGTGCTTAACGGGAAGCCAGCCGGTGATGACGAACGTGAAATCCGTCTGAGCGAACTGAGGGACGACTCCTATCTCCTCTATCCGATCCCCCAGCACCTCTGAGATGGCCGATAGCTTTAAATACCACTCTTTAGATATTTCCGCCAGCTGCTTCTTGACCTCACCCAGCTCTTTCGGAAGCTCGGATAGGCGGTCGTTTATCTTGGAGAGGGCAACATCGAACGGCTCGTGAGCGAGCTCAGGAGGCAGCCTCACTTCCGTCACGTTCCCGGACAAGAACTGGTGAACTTGAGCCGAATAGCGCTTATTGAAAATAGCCATCGCCGCGGTGGTTTCCTCGTCGACGTCCGTCGAAACGATCTCGAACTGGTTCTTAGTGAGCTCGGACATCTCCTTGTCTATCACGTCGAGGAGCGACTTGTACTTTTTTTCGAGCAAAAACGCGACCGTCTCGAAACCCTCGAGGGCCACCATTTGCTTGGCGAGCGGAGCCACTTTTTGGACTATGGTCTGATATCTCCGCAGGGAATTCAGCTCCAGCTCCAAGTCGCTCTTTTTATTGGCGAGATCCCGAGCCCTTACCTCGAGTTCCGCGATGAGCTCGTCGATCTCTTTTCTTAACCCCTCGGTATCCTCCCTCCAGTATTCGTGGTAGTACATATCTTTAACCTGTTCGGCCCCTTCGGGCTTTTCCGAGGGCTGGATCGCCGACAAGATGCCGTTTACCCTGATGAGCAGGTTTTCGAGAAGGCTTTTGAGCTGAGCGGTTTTCTCGTCCATGGCCATGCGGCGCAATTTGAGCTCGTCCACAGATGCCTGCTTAGACGTGTCCTCTATGTGCAAGATGCCCAGCTGGTGAAGCGTACCTATCACGTCGTAAAAATAGCGCTTCGGGCCTATAACCTGCACCTTCGCCATCGGTACGAGCATCGTAAAACCTCCTCGTAAATCGAAAGGTCGAGGGACCTCAAGGGATGACCAGTTCCTCGACCTTGCGAACCGCCCGATCGAAGTTTTTCATGCCGCTCGCCGTTACCGCCTTTACCTCCACCTCGATCGAGGCCATGATCTTTTCCGCCTCTTTTTTGGCTTTGGCGATCTCGGAATCGAGAAAGGCCTTGGCTTCCTTCGGCCCGTCTTCTTCGGCCTTTCCCTTGATCTCCATGGCTTTAACCCTGGCGTTGGCGACAATGTCCTCGGCCCTTTTCTTGGTCTCCAGCACCTTCATGTTGATGGCCGATTCCTTTTCCTGGATAATGTCCAGAATGCTTCCCTTCTCAACCACGTTCACGTGTCTCCTGATCTCGTCCGCTTCCCTCGAAACGTCCTCGCTCATAAAAAGACCCCCGGCTCATCGCCAACCCAAAAATAAATCCCCTCTTCGGTACCGCATCGCATCCATCAGCGCCAATTGAGTGATTCTTCACAATTCTCAAAAGTCCTTCGCGCTCGGATTGATATTAAATTATTTTTTACTGAGGGGCTGCTCTTAACGTCGCGTTCGATCTTTGTTAATTCAATTTTACCAAAAGCCAAATTCTTTAACCACCCTTAACTTAACTGATAACCCGCCGATTATCAAGTCTTCATCAATCCCGCAGCCAATCGACCCTGACGAATTCGGCTCCCTCCAGCCATTTTACATTTAAAACTCCCGAAAACGCTTTTTCAAATTCTTTACCGATCTTTTCCGCGAGGGTGACTTCGGTGGTTTCGACGGTTATGCCTTCGTCCGACTCTTTTACTTCGAACAATCTGGCGGCGACGTTCCTCCGGCGATGCTTTTCCGCCACGTTCCTTATGAGGTTCACCGCCTCCTCTTTGTGCCGCTTCAGGAATTCTCCCTTGAGCTTTACGATCCCGTCCACGCGCCTTTTCTCCAATCGCTCGTCACCCGGGCACAAAGAAACCTCGGCCTCGGACCTCCGCAAAAGCCTCGCGTGCTCTTCCGGATCATCGTACCACTTGCGACCGTCGAAAACGGCGGTGCACCGCGGACAAACGATCGCCGATCCCATCTGACCCCCGCGTTCATCCCTCCGCCAGCCGCCGAACGAGCTCGGCAGCCAAGCGGTCCCGGTTTTCCACCTTCAATTCGATTATTTCCACATCGGGCCTCCTTCTTATCCGTTCCGTCAGCGGATGCGCCACCTCGCCCATCGTCGCCAAGAGCGGCCCGCAGGACTCGATGACCGCCCAAACGAGCTCCGCAAAAGACTCCGATAGGAGCTCCATTTTCCCGATCTCATCGATGTAGATCAGCCCCGGCTTTTCGCCGCTCTCGCGCAAAAGGGGCACCGCAATCCGCTCGAACGCCTCGACGTCCACGGCATATTTTCCCACCCTTGGCCCGGGCCTCGCCTGCGCGCGAGCCAACACCGCCTCCGACCCATCAGAAGAGACGATCTTAAAGCCGACCCGCCTGCGGCCTTCCCGCATCTCCTCGGTGACGAAGCCGCGAGCCCCCGGGATTCGCTCCGCGACGCGCTTGACGAGCGTTGTCTTGCCGCTGCCCGGTTTGCCGGTTACGATTATCTTTCGCATACTATTCATTCTATACCCCCGCTGACGGCCCGATGGCCGCCCCTTTTTTCGCGCCCCCGGCGCGCAAAGCGAAAAAGGGAGGCGATTTCTGTGCTAAACTACTAACCGGCTCGCGCCAATCGCGGCGCCGAAAAGCGCGGATTCCGCGGATTTGGGCGCGTGCTTCCGAGACGATGGCCAAATCGACGCTGTAAGCGAGGGCGATCTCCTTGAAAAGCGACCGCCGATCGGCGACGAATCTTTCGATCATAATCGTAAACTGGAACTCCGCGAAGCTCCTGGACGCCTGCCTTCGCTCGATCGAAAACTCTCTGAAGCGGATCGATTACGAGGCCATCGTGGTCGACAACGCCTCGAACGAGGGGGATGTCCTTTTCCTGAAAGAGGCGCTCGAGAAAAAATACCCCTGGGCCCGCTTCATCTACAACGCGACGAACGCCGGATACGCAGCCGCCAACAATATCGGTTTGAGGGAGGCGAGGGGCAAATACGCGCTTTTCTTGAATCCGGATACCCGGTTCGTCGACGAGGGCCTCGAAAGGCTGCTGGACATCTTCGAATCGCCGCGAATAGGGGCTGTGGGCTGCAAACTGCTGAACGAAGATGGCTCCACTCAGCTATCGATCTTCCGCTTTCCGACCTTGGGGCGGATCGCGGTTACATCCCTGCTCCTGCACAAGCTACTGCCTCGGAATCTGCGAAAGCGCTTTGCCTTCGCGACCGCAGATTGCGAAACGAGCCAATCTCCCGACTGGATCCTCGGCGCGTTCATGATCGTACCGATGGATCTCGTGAAGCGCCTCGGCGGCTTCGACGAATCGATTTTCATGTACGGAGAGGATATGGACCTTTGCTACCGAATTCGGCAAAGGGGATTGGAGATCATCCACGTAGCCGACTTCAGCTTGGTTCACTATGGCGGCACATCCGGCAGGCAGGCCTGGTCGAGCGCCCAAAGAGAATCGCGCATCTACGATGCGATATTCTACTTTCATCGGAAGCACTTCGGACGCCGAGGATTAGCGGCGGTCAAGTTTCCTTGCGCTCTCGGCGCCCTATTGAGGATCGCGATCAACGCGCTGGGAGCCGCTTTGCCCCGCGCGCGCGGGCGCCGCTTAAACGAAGTAAAAACTCAAGCGGCGGTCCTGGCGAGATGCCTCAAGCGCGAGAAGAGCGACCGCGACGGGTGACGCCGGTCCTTAAGATCGCGGCGAGCCGGTTCCGGACGGGAACTAAAGCTCACGGGAATCCGATGGCGAGAAGCCGAAGCGATTCGAGCGCCTACAAAGATCGCGGTTTAACCGCGGATAGCAAGCGCCTGCCGAAGCTTTTGATCGCGTCGACCTCTTCGACCTTTAAGGCGAAAATGACGGCCAAATAGGCGACCAGCCCGAGGCAAGCCGCAGCAAGCAATTGGCCGGCCCTCGACAGAGCTCCCGCCAGCTTTCCGATGCCGCCGACTCCGAACGATAGATCCCAGTAACTTCCCGCTATAATCCTAAAAGATGCGAGGGATACCGCTCCAAGGACGGCGCCCGCCGCGAGATACTTCGCGTTCGCCCCCGCCATCCCGCCGAAGCCGAGGGGACCGACGCGCCGCCTCAGCAAGTAGGCGATCGCGACCGCGCTCGCCGCGAAGGTGAGGGTTTGCGCCAACGCGAGGCCGGCTACTCCCATGTACCGAACCAGCACCAGGTTGAGCGCGATATTCAAAGGAACCGAGAATGCGTTGAGCTTCAAAGGCGTCAGAGTATCCTGCATGGCGTAGAAAACCTTGATCATCAAAAGCAGGATCGAGTAAAAGTAGATTCCGAATCCGAGATAGAACAGCATGCTCGAGGTGATCGCCGTCGCGGAGGAGTCGAATTTGCCGTATTGAAGCGCGACCTGGATGATGGGCTTCGAAAGGAGCGCGAAAAGGACGCTCATCGGGATCATCACCAGGCCGATGCTTCTAATCCCGACCGAAATCATCCTCTTTAGGCGTCGCATGTCCGCTGAGGCGGCGTATTCCGAGAGCTCCGGATAAATGGCGGTTATGATCGAAACCGCAAAGACGGCGTACGGAAGCTGGAAAAACTGCCAAGCGTATTGAAATCCGGTGACGCCTCCCGTGTACCGCCAGGCGATCACGTTGGCAACCCAAAGGCCGATTTGGCCGAGGGTGGTATAGGCGAGCATCGGAACGGTCAACCTGCCGAGTTTCTTGATCGAGGGGTGAGCGAGGTCCAGCACGAGCCTGTACTTGATGCCTATTTTGAGCAGTGGAAATAGTTGAAAGAGGGCCATCGAAGCGACGCCCGCGGTGGTGCCGACGGCCAAAATCCCAAGGGCGAGCGCGAAATCCTTCGGCGCCAAAAAGGCGAACGCCGCGCCGGTGGCGATCGCGACGACGTTGTTGATAACCGGAGCCGCGGTCGGAGCGACGAAATGTCGATATGCGTTGAGGATGCCCGTGAACGCGGAGGCGAGGCCGTAAAAAAATATCTGCCACGCGAAAAAGCGGAAAAACCAAATCGCGAGGGCGGCGTCGGCCGCGGATTTGCTGGCGGTCATGAGGCGCGTTATGGGTTCGGCGAGGACCATCCCCGCGGCGCTCAACAAAAGCGTGAAAAGGCCGGTCGCGTTGATCATGCTGCTCGCTACGTGGGAAATCTCTTCATCGTCACCCGCGGCCATCTTTTCGACCATCAACGGCACGAAGAGCGAATAGAGCACTCCTCCGACCAGAAGATCGAAAATTATGTTCGGAATGACGTTGGCGAGGTTGTAAGAATCGGCGATCCCGACCCTCGAGCCCCGGAAAGAAACGAGCGTCGTGGCGCCCAACGCGTACGCCAACACGAGGATCCTGACATAGCCGGTGATGCGACTTAGCGCGGTGATGGCCGACATAACCGCGCTTCGCCTCGCGATGGATTGGGATTTTCCGCCGATCTCGACCAAGGGATCCCCTGAAGAAGGTTTCCGCGACCACTCGGGCGACGAAATCTCGCTCCCGCCGAGCGACTCCTCGGTCCGGTCCACGATCACCGTATTATCTTATCACGACCTCGCCGCGGGATCTCCCCAAACCCGGGATGACGGGCCGCAGAATATCTCGCCCGCCAGAAATCCGCCGACGAACAGGAAGATTAAAGCGAATGCGGCCGCGAGCGGCGCGGGAGCGACGGTGGTCAACTCTCCATTTTTCGCTCTATCGTAAAGGCCCTTCAGAGAGGGCTCGCCGTACACTCTGAAGGAAATAGTGGTGTCGGAGACGACGCCGCTCTGGTAAAGCTTCCCTCCGGCGTAGCGCAGGCCCCTTTTACCCAGCAAAGTGAACATCTGCTCGGGTTTCAAATTGCTGTCGATCGTGATGGCGTACGTCTTACCCTCTTCGAGCAAGACGGGCTTAAAAGCGAAAATCCAATGTCCCTGCCTGGGAATGAGCCGCGCGGAAACGGCGTCTCGCGCGAGCACCCTCTCTCGCCATTCCGTCGGCGATCCTCCGCCCGAGACCTCGGACAATTTGAAAGTTATGATTCCCCCCCGCCTGCTTTCTCGGAAAAGGAAATCCACACCCACGGCTGTCGCCACGCCGCGCCCTTTGAAAGTTTGAGTGAAGCCGTAGCCGCCGTAGGTGGGCTGGGTGGTACCCTGCAGCTCCGGCTGAATGACGATCGCCGGAGACGGCTGGTTCAAAAACGCGATCGCTATGCCCAAAAGCGCCGCGAGCGTCGCGACGGCCAGTTTCTTAATCATGCTATCAGTAGTAATAAGGAAGCACCCTGTAAACGATTTCGAGGTAGTCCACCGCCAAGAGCGAGACGACGACGAGGCCGAGAACCGGCCTCCAGAATCGATCGCCCGCGAGCTCGGCAAGGCCCCTGCCGATGGAGACCGCGATAGGCGCCGCGACGACGAACAGATATCTTCCCTGGGCGCCGCCGTCGGTCTGAATCGAGTAAACGGCCACCGCGTAAATCGCGAGCGCCAAACCCGCCAGCATGACGGCCCAATAAATCGCCTTGCGATCCGAAATGAACCCGCGGAGACCCGACCTCTTAATCCTTCTTGCCGCCGCGACCACCAGCCCGATTCCCGATAGGAGCGTCAAGACCGCGAAGTACGCGTACGTGCCATTCCTCATTGGAAGCGATAGCCAATCGAAATATCCCCAAAACTCGAAGAACAACTTGGCCAGGAAGCTCGGAGTTCCCAGGATGGACCACACGCTCCTGATCGAAAACAAAAGGGAGAGCGAAGGGAACGCGGTGGGAATGAGCTTGGTCGTTATATAGATGATGAACCCGGCCATCGCGGCGACGAGTGCGCCGATGAACGACCAGAAAACCGCTTTGGGGGCATCTAGTCGCCTCCTTTTCTTATCTAGGTCGATGCGACCGAGAATCCCGACGGCGAGAACGGGCAAATAGAGCGGCAGCAAAACGACGAATCGCTGCTTGGACAGCATGCCCAAGACCGCTACCGCCGCCAGGGCTATCCCCATTTTTAAATTCACGGACTTCATCATCGAACGCATGGCGAGATAGAAAAAAATCGCGGACACCATGGTCAGCAAAGAATCGCTGTTCACGGAAGCGCCGATGAAGTTAAACTGCATGTTGAACGCCGTTACGGCGGGCGGAAGCAAGGCGGCCAGGCGCTTTTCGCCGAAAACTTCGGCCGCCACTTTGTAAATAAACCACACCGTAACCCCGTTAAACAGCGCTCCCATCAAGCGAACGAAGAAAATCTTCGTTTTTAGATTGGGCCCAACGAGATAAGGTACGGCTCCGAGCACCGGATATAGGGGCGGGTGGCCGGTCAAACTGGAAAGGCGCCCCTCATCGGCGAGAGAGCGAATTTCGCCGAAGTAACCGGGCTCGTCTGGAGCGCGCCAAGCGGGAACCGCGGCCGCGAATACGGCGCCCTGCAGCAAACACGCGGCGACCATGAGCAGCGCCAGGTATCTTTCGTACTTGGCGCCGTATCCCATATCGCCAGTTAAACCACCTACCCCCACCTGAGCCACGGGCCAATTATATAAGAAAGCAGATGACAAGGGTATTGCGAAGTTATTCAAGTCGCGCGATCACTAAGGTACAATGTACGCGAAGGCGAGTTCGCGATCGCGAACTCGCTCGGCCATCGAGGAAGCGAAGGAGCGCATGCGGTGGACAAGCGCGCGGCCAACAAAAAAGAATATCTTCGTCGCCTTCCCAAAGTCGACGTCGTGCTGGATAGCCAACCTATAAAAGATCTCGCGGATAGGCATCCGAGGGCCCTTATCGTCGAAGGCGTCAGAAGCGTTCTCGATTCCATGAGGAGACGCATCATCGAAGACGGCGATGTCAACGAGTTCGACGCGTCGCTAGAAAGCGTCTCGCGGGAGCTCGAAAGGTGGCTGGAGGAGAAACTGCGGCCCTCGCTGAGGCGTGTCATCAACGCCACGGGCGTCGTCGTCCACACCAATTTGGGCAGATCGGTCCTTTCCGATTCGGCGATCGATGCAGTCGTCTTGGCGGCTTCCGGCTATTCCAACCTGGAATACGACATCGCTTCCGGCGAGAGGGGCAGCAGGCACTCGCATATCGAGGGAATCCTTTGCGAACTCACCGGAGCCGAGGCCGCGATGGCCGTGAACAACAACGCTGCGGCCGTGCTCCTCGCGCTTTCGGCGCTCGCATCCGGCAAAGAGGCGATCGTTTCCAGGGGCGAGCTCGTAGAAATCGGTGGCTCTTTCCGCGTCCCCGACGTCATGCGCCAGAGCGGAGCGATCCTCAAGGAGGTCGGCACGACCAACAAGACCTACGTTTCCGATTACCGAGCCGCGATCACGGAAGAAACCGCTTTGCTCATGAAGGTTCACCCGAGCAATTTCCGCATCGTCGGTTTCACCCACGAGGCGGCGCTTGAAGAGCTCGTCGCCCTCGGCCGAGAGCTATCGATACCGGTCATGCAGGATTTGGGGAGCGGCGTCCTGGTCGACCTTTCGAAGTTCGGATTGCCCCACGAACCCACCGTGCAGGAATCGGTCTCCGCAGGCGTGGACGTGGTGACCTTCTCCGGCGATAAGCTTCTCGGCGGACCGCAAGCCGGCCTCATCGTCGGCCGGAAAGAATGCGTCGAAAAGATGAAAAAGCATCCCTTGGCCAGAGCTCTTCGTCTCGATAAAATGACGATCGCGGCCCTAGAGGCGACCCTGCGCGAATACCTGGATTTGGAGAAGGCGGTTTCTTCCAATCCGACCTTGAAGATGATAACCGAGAACGGACCTTCGGTGGAAAGAAGAGCTAAGCGCCTCGCCCGGGCGATCTCGCGCGCCGCGAGTGGAGCGGCGATCGTTTCCGTCGAAAGTGAAATCGCCCGCGTCGGGGGCGGGTCGCTCCCGCTCGCCGAAATTCCGACGTCGGTTGCAGCTGTCCGTCCAACGGTCAAGTCCTGCTCGGCGCTCGAAGCCCGATTGAGAGCTGGTGAGCCGCCGGTCATCGTCCGCGTCAAAGAAGACGCCGTATTGGTCGACCCGAGAACGGTCCTGCCCAAGGAAGAAAAAGAGCTCGTAAGGGCATTCGAAGCCGCGCTCCGCGGCGGTGATGCTTGAATTGAGACCGCTCGTTCTCGGAACGGCCGGCCACATCGACCACGGCAAAACCCTTCTAGTAAAAGCGCTCACCGGCATAGACACCGACCGCCTGGTCGAGGAAAAAAAGCGGGGGATCTCGATAGAACTCGGATTCGCGCACCTCGATCTTTACTCTGGCCAGCGGTTGGGGGTCGTCGACGTTCCGGGCCACGAGAAATTCGTTCGCAACATGTTGGCCGGGGCGAGCGGCATCGATCTCGTTCTCCTGGTTGTCGCGGCCGACGACGGCGTCATGCCGCAGACCCGAGAACACCTGGCCATCATCGACCTCCTCGGCATCACCGAGGGCGTCGTCGCGATCACCAAAGCTGACCTCGTCGAAGACGACTGGTTGGCTCTCGTCGAAGACGATGTTCGAGCCTTGCTCTCCGGAACGCCCCTCGCCGACGCCCCGATCGTTCCGGTTTCGGCGAAGACCGGCAAGGGCCTCGATGAGCTGCGCTTCGTGCTCGGCGAAATCGCGGCCAGGGTAAAGGAGCGCCGGGATGATGCTCCCGCGAGGCTTCCGGTCGACCGGGTTTTTTCCATGGCAGGGGCGGGAACCGTCGTCACGGGCACCCTCTGGTCCGGAGAAATACGCCTGGACCAGCCGGTTTTAATTCTGCCCTCCGGGCGCCAAGCGAGAGCGAGAAGCATTCAGGTGCACGGCGAGAAAGTCCAAGTAGCCGTGGCCGGCCAGCGCGTGGCCCTAAATCTCGCTGGCGTCGCGAAGAACGAGGTCGCAAGGGGCGACGTGGTGACCGCACCCGGCTTTCTTTCCCCGAGTTTCATGGTGGACGCGTGGTTCAGATTGCTGAAAGATGCCAAAGAGCTCAAGAACCGAACGAGGATCCGAATTCATCATGGCACGAAAGAAGTGCTGGGCAGGATCGTTTTTTTCGATCGCGATGGCCTGAGGCCGGGAGAAGAAGCGTTCGCTCAACTGAGGCTCGAAGAACCCATCGTACCGCGCTATCGCGATCGAATCGTGGCGCGAAGCTATTCTCCGATCATCACGATCGGAGGCGGTCAGATCATCGATAGCCACCCCATCAAGCACAGGAGGAGCGACAAGCGCCTTTTTGAAAACCTGCGCATCAGGCTCGAGGGAACGGACGAGGAAATCACCAGACTGTCCTTATCCGGCATGGGCTTCGCGAGTTTCGCGGACGTGTCGAGGAAAGCCGAGATTTCCGACGCCGCGCTGGAACGGGCTCTCTCTTTCCTCAAAGAGAAAGGCGAGGTGGTCGTCTTCAAGCAGGACAAATGGTATTTCGCTTTGGCCGCCGAAGCCTCGGAAAAAGAAGATGCGATTGCGAGGCGAGTTTCCTCTTTCCACAAGGAAAACCCACTTGAACGCGGGATAACCAAACAGCGACTGAGAGCGGAGCTCTTTCCCAAGATGGACGAGCGCGAATTCGATATTCACCTGTCGCGCCTCTCATCCACGGGTCGCATAGCCCTGAAAGGGGCCCTCGTCTCGGATCCCAAGGCGTCGGTATCGATCGGCGAGGAAGATGCTGCCCTGCTTGATAGAATAGAGAGGCTCCTCGCCTCAGCCGGTTTTTCGCCTCCGGAAGTTTCGGAACTCCAAGCTGAGCTCTCCGTGGACGGGAAGCGAATGACCGGATTGCTGGAGCACCTGGCTGCGCAGGGGAAAGCCGCGAGGATTTCGCACGAGTTTTATTTCGACGCGAAGGCAGTCGAGGAGGCCAAGCGGATACTCAAAGAGCGGTTTGCGGGTAGAGAGATAAGCGTTTCGGAATTCAGGCAGCTCTTAGGGACTTCTAGAAAGTACGCGCTGCCTCTGTTAAACTATTTTGACGCGATCGGGCTTACCCGAAGGCACGGCGATGCCCGCATTTTGCGGTAACGGCGATCGAGGCGCTCGGTTCGGTCCGCGTACGGATCGACGTCGTTTGGCCGTCGGCGAAGGCACGCCCAGAAATGGCGAGACCGTGACCGAGCGGAGCGCCATTCGCGTCGCAAACGACGTTCGTTGGCGCAGGCGCGAACGGCCCGATCCCCTGATCGGGCCCTACACCGGATGAGGGCGTTTGTGCGACATCGATGCGATCATCTATCCGCCGGACGATCGCGCGGACCGCATGGTCCGTTCCCCGAACGGACCGAAATGGCGTTGCATGATGGAGGTGGATTGGGCCTGGTGGCCCAGCTGGTCTTCAAAACCAGTCGGCCGGGTTAACCCCCGGTTGGTGGGTTCGATTCCCACGCGCCTCCGCAAAGCGTTGAAACCCCCTCGGGGGCTGCCAGACCCCATACCGCGGTCGAAGCTCAGTCGAACCCGCGGGAGGGGGTTTGGGGGAACGGGAGTTCCCCCAATCTTTCGTCAGGAGTAGGGTCCGTTCCCCGAACGGACCGTGCGAACGTTTTATCGGCCGCACGGATCCGCGCCGGCAAAAACATGCGATCGGTAATGTGGCAAACGCATAGACGTCTGCGGCGCAAACACCGTTGGATAACGCGCGCACGAACGGCCCGATCCCCTGATCGGGCCCTACGCTAAGTAATCGCGTGTCATGTTATAAAATGTAATGCAGCGCCAGCGAACGCCCAGTCCGCAGACGGACCGGGCCCAATATGAATATCGAAGGAAGAATTGACGACGTGAGGTTTCTTCCAAAGAGCGAAAACAGCCCAAAAGAGCTGACCACATGGATCTTCCTATCGCTTTTGATCATCGGGGCTTCGCTTCGCTTGCTCAACCTCGGAAAGGAAAGCATCTGGTGGGACGAGGGCTTCTCGATCTGGGTAGCCAAGATGGGACTGCTCGGTATGCTCAAAACGGTCGCGGCGGTGGATTTCAATCCACCGCTGTATTACCTGCTTTTGCATGTTTGGATGCGGCTGTTCGGCGGCTCCGAAACGGCCGTGCGTTCGCTCTCGGCGCTCTTCGGGATCCTGTCCATAGCGGCGATCTATTTTCTCGCGGAGAGAATCTTCAATAAAAAGACCGGCCTAATCGCCGCTCTTTTCCTCTCCATATCGGAATTTCAAGTTTACTACTCTCAGGAAGCGCGCGGTTTCACCCTCATGCTCTTCTTAACAATACTCTCGTTTTACTATTTCATCGGACTTTTGAGGGCCCGAAACTTCGCCTCTTCGGTCGGTTACGTCGCTTCCAGCGTCCTCTTGCTGTATACGCACCTCTTCGGACTGGTCATGATCGCGGCTCAGTGGGTCTACCTGATATCGCTATCATTCCTGCCAAAATATCGAACAAGCGCCGAGTTCCGCAGGTGGATGCTCACGGTGTGGCCGATTCATCAGCTCGCGCTTCTCGCGCTGGCGGCGCCGTGGCTCTATCTTCTGGCTGAAAAAGCCATTTCCCTCGGAGCTGGCATCGAAAGGGCTGGCGCGTGGTCCATCGAGAGGCCCTCATCGATCGCTCCGGTTGCAACCCTCGCTCTTTTCGCCGGGTCGGGATCGTCGCTGGCGCTCTACGTGGGCTCGCTCGTCTATTCGCTGTGGAGGCGCTTATGCCGCGAACGCAATCGCCGACCCGATTCCGCGGGGCTTTCGCGCATTTCAGAGCCCGAGGATCGCAAGTCGCTCTTGCTTCTCGAATGGCTGCTGATCCCCATCGCCTCGGCGTTCATCTTTTCTCTGATCGCACCATCGATCTACAAACCGAAGTACCTGATCGGCGCGTCGCCAGCCCTCTATCTCCTCGTCGCGCGGGCCATCGCCGGCATCGAAGATCGAAAGGTAAGCGCATCTCTCATCGTCCTCGCGATGGCCCTATCGCTGCCCGGAACGTGGGCGCATTACGAACTCCTCCACAAAGAGCCGTGGAGGAGAGTGGCGGCCGATATTGAGGCGAACGCCAAGCCGGGCGATCTCGTCCTCTTCTACCCGGGCAACGCGCAGAAACTCGCATTCGACTATTACGCCCGACGCACCGACCTCGTTAAAGAGCCATTTCCGAAAAATGGGTCCTTCGTGAACGAGCGCAACGTCCGCGAGCTAGAGCCGCTGGCGAAAAAATACGCGAGGATGTGGGTCGTCGAATACCATCCCGACGATAAAGGGCTCATCGAAGCTACCCTCAAGAGATCGCACAGGCTTGCGGGAAAAGGAGATTATCCCTCGATAAAGGTCTACTTCTTCGAAAAGCGGCAATAGCTGACCTCGGGCATGCCTTTTGGTAACCCCAAAAACCTGTGCTAGTATAACCATCGAGCCCATCCGTCGCGCAGCCGACCATTGGGGCTGACCACTGGAATGAGCGCCATGTCTAAGAAAAGAATGGCCAAAGGGGCGACCGACGCTCCTCGCATCTCGGCGAATAAACTAACCGCAACCGCAGTAGGATTGGTCCTCCTCGGGCTGGTCTTTAGACTTTACCAGCTGAGCGCTGAGAATATAACCTGCGACGAAGGCTACTCGATCAGATTGGCTGGCCTGGGTATCGAGCAGATCCTGAGGACGCTCTTCAGGTCGGATTTCAACCCGCCGCTCCATTTTCTCTTCCTCCACTACTGGATCGGCTTTTTCGGAAACTCCGAGTTTTCCGCGCGTCTGCCCTCGGCTATCTTTGGCGCCCTCTCAATTTTTGCGATCTACAGGTTGGGAAGCGTCGCGTTCGGCGGGCGCGTGGGCGTCATAGCGGCTTTGCTGCTCTCGCTCTCTTGGTTTCTGGTCTATTATTCCCAAGAAGCCCGCGCGTACAGCTTGATGGTTCTCCTAACGATCCTATCGTTTCACTATTTCATCTCGCTATTAAAAGAGCGAAGCCCGAGAAACTCCGCGCTGTACGTGGCATCGAGCGCGCTTCTCCTATACACCCACCTTTTCGGAGTTTTTATGATCGCGGCGCAAAACGCCTACGTCGCCTATCTTGCCCTCTCGCGCAGGGGAGATTCCCGGCGAGCTTTGAAGCGATGGGCGCTCCGCGAATGGATGCTGCACCAGCTGGCCCTGCTCGCCCTGTTTTCGCCTTGGCTATACGCGCTGGCGAACCAGGTATTCCGCGCCAAAGGCCTCGTGGATGCTTCGGCTTGGGTGATCGAGAAGCCCACATCGGCGTCCTTGTTCGAGCCATTCGCCAGCTTTGCGGGGTCGGCTTGGCTCCTGCTCCTGTACGCTTCGGTCTTGATCGGCTCGATCGCCGTTGCGCATTTAAAAGGAAGGCAACCTTTCAAAGGGAGGTCATCCCCGCTGAACTCGCTGAAAGAGCGGTCATCCAAGGGAAGCGAGAACCTAGGCGCACAAACCGAATATATCGCTAAGATGAGCGCGGCGGAACGCGGAAAGATCGCACTGTTGTTGATCTGGATTCTCGCGCCGACCGCGACCGCCCTCCTGCTTTCATACGCGTCGGTCCCCATATACATCGATAAGTACTTAATCGGGACCGCCCCCGCACTTTACCTGCTGGTCGCAAGGGCGATCGATCGGATCTGCGCGGTATACCGCCCCGTGGCGGCGGCCGCCATCGCCGCGGCGGTGGCGCTCTCCCTTTACGGCCTTTGGGATAACTACGAAACTACCAACAAGAAGCAGTCCAAAGAAGTCGCCTCGATCATCGATGCCAACGCCTCCCCGGGCGATCTCGTCCTCATCAACCCCCGCAACTACGTGGAGAACGTCTTCGACTACTACTCCAACCGCGCCGATTTAGTTGAGGTCGGCTTCCCGAGCAAGGGATTCTACGCGGACCGGAAGAACTTGAAGGAGCTGTCGCCAATCGTCGAAAAGTACGACCGGATCTGGCTTGTGGAGTTCCTGGACGATGAACGAAACCTTAAGTTGATCAAAGGCGCGCTCGCCCGCACGCACGAATTGGCCGGCGACGGCAGGTACGCCGGGGTCGATCTCCTTTACTACGAAAAAAGGGGCCGGTGATCCGGGCGGCGTTTCCTCGACGATTGCAAACCCAGAGCTGAATGACCGCCGGCGCGAGGAAGATGCGCCTGCCAAACACTATACGTGGGGGACGAGTCCGCCGAAAGCGAGCGTCGCCCCTCCGAAAAGGGCGGCTTGCGGTCCCAGCTCGGCCACGGTGAGCTCGGCTCGCTCTCCGTTCGGGGGTATCGCCTTCTCGAGCATAACGCGGCGGGCTTCGTCGAGAAAGAGGTCCGCGGCATCGGCCATCCCTCCCCCGAGCACGATTCGATCCGGATTGAAGATGTTGGCGACGTTGGCGAGCCCGATCCCAAGCCAGTAAGCGAGATCGCTGAAGGCGCTGAGGGAAACATCGTCGCCTTTTCTGGCCGCTTGGGCGATGATTTCGCCCGTTATCGAAGCCGCTCTTCCTCCGGCCAAATCGAGCGCCAGCGAGGTTTTCCCCGCGTCTAAAGCCTCCAGCACCCTCCGCACTAGGGACGATCCGGAAGCCATGTATTCCCAATCCGAGATCGAGCCATCGGGCTGCGGAAAGAGCATGTGCCCTAGCTCAGCCGCGCTTCCCGAACTTCCGCGGTATACGCGACCCTCGATGACGATGCCGCTGCCGATACCGGTTCCCAAAGTTAGCACTACGAGATGGCGCGCCCCGCGCCCCGCTCCGTACATCGCCTCTCCCAGAGCGGCGAGATTCGCGTCGTTATCGAGGAAAACCGGCAAGCCGAGCTCTTCTTCCAAGATTTTTCGGATAGGAAAATCGCGAATCGGAAGGTTCGGCGCGAAAACGGCGATGCCCCGCGCGAGATCGATAGTGCCGGGAATGCCGATCCCGACCGCGACGGTCCGCTCCCTTATCTCCGTCGACGCCATGAGTTGCTGGGCGATCCCGACCGCTTCGGCCGCAACGGCTTCCGCGGATGCGGTCGGAGTCGGCACGGTTATCTCGGAGATCAGCGCCCCGCTCCGATCGACCAACCCGGCCGCCGTCTTCGTCCCGCCGACGTCTATCGCGATGGCGATGTCCATCAAAGGCGACTTCTCCAGAAGGATCCGGAGTAAAACCTCCGCTCACGAAATAACAACGATCGATACCAGTCGATTCTAATCCATCAATCGGGTCGCCGACTAGGGCAGGAACGCGCCGATCCCGCGTCCGATGCGCCGGCTGATGGCGTTTCCAAGCGCGACAGAACGATTTTTGCTCGTCCTCGCGTGCGCGGCGACAAACCGCATCGGGTTTCGGCGTGCGCGTTATTAATATCCGCAACCCGACCGACGTTTCGGCAACGCGAACGAACGGCCCGATCGGAAGATCGGTCGGGGCGCGGTTGCCCGATCGAGGCGCCGATGCTAAATTGATGCAAAATGCACCGGAGGTGATCTCGTGATTTTCGTCACCGCGGCGCTGGCGGGACTTGCCTCGTTCGCTTCTCCGTGCGTGCTGCCCTTGATCCCGGGATATCTGTCTTTCGTCTCCGGAGTATCGCTGGACTCCCTCGGCAATGAAAGGAGGCGCGTCATGGCGGCGAGCATCCTGTTCGTCGCCGGCTTCTCCGCGGTTTTCGTCGCGATGGGAGCTTCTGCATCGCTTATCGGATCCCTGCTCATCGCCTACCGAGCGATAGTCGAAAAAATCGCCGGGGCCTTCGTCATCCTGTTCGGCCTTTCCCTCTTGGGAGCCATCGAGATCCCCATGTTCAATGGCGGCTTCTCGGCCGACGGCAAGCGGCTGGGATTGATCGGCGCTCTGCCCCTCGGCATGTCGTTCGCCGTCGCCTGGACACCGTGCGTGGGAGCGTTCCTCGGCTCCGTCCTGCTGCTCGCATCCCAGACCGAAACCGTCACCCGCGGAGCATCGCTCCTCGCCGCTTACGCGGCAGGCCTGGGAGTACCCTTCATCTTGACGGCCGCCTTCTTCTCCCACGCGAGCGGCGCGCTTCTCTGGCTAAATCGCCATAAACGGATCGTTTCCCTGATATCGGGGTGCCTTCTGATCGGGATTGGTCTGCTGATGTTGAGCGGGCAGCTTTCGAGGATATCCGCGGCCGCTCAAAGGTTTTGGCCGATCGCCGGCCTGTAGGGTCCGTTCCCCGAACGGACCACGCCTTTATGCCGCATGGATGCGCGAACGCGTCGCCAACGGGCGTAAATGACGTCGCCCCCTCGCGCCCTGATAGGCCGTTACCCATCGATGGGCACGCATCGGGATAAACCCGCAGGTGACTTGTAAATGAACCGTTTTTTGCTAATATTGGTACAAGTACCCTGGATCACAAGCGGGGAATTTTTTTGTGAATAGGCTATCGCTTCTCTTTAAAGATCCCGTCTTTCGAGGGAAGGTCGCCGCCCTTTTGATCTCGCTATTGGCGGTCCTCGCCGTTATGACGGCATCCGCGCTCACCGTGACCTCGACGCCCGTCTTTTGCGGCCTCTGCCACGAGATGTCGAACGACCACGCCGCTTGGGCGAGATCTAGCCATAAAAACGTGACGTGCATAGCGTGCCACATCCCCCCGAATATCGTCGGGTTCGCCGAGCACAAGCTGGCCGCGCTGACCAAGGAACTGCCGAGCCATATCGCCGGCTCGTACGAAAAGCCGATCAATAAAGAGAGCGAAGTCGCAAAGGAGCTTCCAGCGGAAAACTGCGACCTCTGTCACAAGATGGAAAACCGCATCGTGAATCCATCTCCCGGGGTGATGATCAACCACAAAGCCCACATAGAGAAAGGGGTCAACTGCTCTACCTGCCATAACAGAGTAGCCCACCCGAACATGGAGGGGTACGAAAATTTCATGGAAATGCGGGGGTGCTTCCGCTGCCATGGACTAGCCGCGAATTCTAAAGCGCCCGGAAAGTGCTCCACTTGCCACCCGCCAGACTTCGAATTAAAACCGGATAACCACAAGGCGGCTTCTTGGCTCGGATTCACGCAAACCGCGCGCGCCGACCACGGGCAGCTGGCCAAGCGCGATCGCAAGTACTGCCAGATGTGCCATTTGGAATCCTTCTGCTCAAATTGTCACGGCCTGACCATGCCTCACCCGGCTGATAACTGGGTGAAAGGAAAGAAAGAGCACGCGGTCCTCGGGAAGTCGAATCCCGCCCTCTGCATGAAGTGCCACTTGGGAGGCGAGAACTTCTGCGCCGCGTGCCACCACAAGGGTTACGATCCAAGCAAAGGCTCTTGGATAAAACTGCACCGCTACCAAGTCGACGCGAAGGGCGCCGCTTCGTGCTTCGAGTGCCACGGCCCCACGTACTGCGCGTATTGCCACGTGAGAGGCCAAAAGCCGTCGAGCATAAAGGGACCGTAAACCCGCTTGGATCCCGAAAGCCGCATATCTTGCGGCAAAAAGGCCTAAGCGAGTTCACCGATGTACGGGAACAGGATGCCTTTGAAGGACCAAAGAGAAAAGCGCGCTCTTATGAAAAAAGCGGCCGGCGCGCTCGGTTACGGCATAGCCGTCGGGTTTGCGCTTTACGTTCGAATTTTCTCCAATTTGGAGGTACTGAGGGATCCGAGAATCGCCATACAAGATCTGGATTCCATCCGATACCTCCGCTTGATCGAACTGATTTTGCACAATTATCCCAGCCTACCGATGTTCGACTCTTTCGCCAACTTTCCTTGGGGAATGAAAGCTCAGCTTCCCCCGATATGGGCCTTCGTCCAGGCCACATTCGGATTGCTCGTAAATCGGACTTTCGGTTTGCCGGCCACATCGGCTGCGGCGCTTTTTCCGGTCATTTTCGGACTTCTGCTCCCCATACCCACTTACTTTGCCGGTCGCTATCTCTTCGGGAAGGCGGCCGGCCACACGGCGGCGATAACCGCCATGTTTTTGCCGGTAGCGAGCGGCGTTTCCTCCCTCGGTATGTTCGATCATCACGTCGCCGACCTCGTCATTTATTCGACCATCATCGCTCTCTTGGCGGGAGCTGATCATTTCCAATCGAGAGATATGCGGCTCATCGGCAACGCGCTAGCCATCCTAGCCGGCCTGGCTATCTCGCTAACCCTTCTGATCTCGCTCAGCTCTATCTTAATAGCGCCGATTCTAACCGCCGCTTTCCTCTTAGCCATTTTGCTTCTTAAAAAAGACGACCGCGCACGCGCCTTCCGCATCGGATGCCTCTCCCTCGGATCGGCCGCCGCCCTGATGTTCGCCCTTTACTCGGCGACTCCTTGGTTTGCAAGGGGATTTTCCTTTTCTCGTCTTTCCCTCTTGCATCCGGCCGTCTTGCTTTTTGCGGTGGCGGCATTGGGAACCATCCAGATCGTCGACCGCGCGTTTAACGGGCGATATCGGCTACCCCTTGGCGGAATCGGAAACCCGGAGATGCGGAGAGTCTTTGCGCTCGCGGCGTTATCAGCCGGAGCCCTTTTAGCGGCGCTTTCTGCCCCCGGCATCGGCGAGCAAATCGCGCGGGGATTTTACAGGAGCATCGGCTATTACCCGCTCGGAAGGATCACCAAACAGCTTTGGCCGCTCTTCGCGGAAGGAACGGGCGAATTCACGATCAGGTTCTCCGTCCTCGGCTACATCTTGCCGATCGGCTTCGTTTGGCCCATCGGAGACGCGATCGCGAAGCGAAGGACCGATGTGGGGCGCATCATTTTCTTCTGTTGGTTCGCGGTTGCTGCAGCCTATTACATCGCGTCGCGATATTACGCCTTTCTTTTCGCGCCGCCCGCATTTATCGCTCTCGGCTTTGCGGTTGCGCGACTTTCCAACCTGATCGGCGCCTCCGTCGATAAAGCATCGAAGGCAGCTGGAGAGCGGAGAGCCGCATTCGCGGTTTGGCTTGGCTGTTCAATGGCGCTAGCTTTTTATCTGATCGCTTGGACCATAACGAGCTTAAGCGCGCCCAAGCCCGATGCGAACTGGATAGCCATGCTGACGTGGATAAAGGATAATACCCCAAAAGTCAGCGGTTTATACGATCCAAGTCGCGCGCCGGAATACGGCATCGCGACCGATTGGTTTTTCGGAGAATTCGTCGAACTGGTCGCCGAAAGGCCGACCCTCTCGACCGCGAACCACGAGACGGGCCTGCGAGGCATAATCGCGTCTCATGCGATAATGCAGGCCGACTCGGAAGAGGAGCTGATCCGCCTCATGGAGCGACATAGGCTTCGGTATATCATTTTGCGCAGGCCTTTCCCTGCCTGGATCGGCGACATCGAACGGATCGGCGAGGCCGGTCCTCGGCCGGAGCAGATAGCTTATCTTCCAGCATACGAACCCCCCGAGGAAGCGGCGCGCCTGGCGAGCGTTCGCCTTTACGCTTTTTGGGGAGGAAGCGACGAGCGAGCGGGAGTTGAACCGATGCAGCACTTGCGCCTGATAAAAATCACTGGCCCAGCCGATGGTCGCAATTACAAGCTTTTTGAGCTCGTCAAAGGCGCTCGCCTAATCGTCGAAGCGGCTCCTGGAACGGTCGTCGAGGTCGAGACATCGGTTCGCGCACCCAACGCTCCATCGATACCCTGGAAAATCAAAAGGTCGGTCGGCGAAAAGGGCAGGGCCGTATTTTATCTGCCCTATCCCACCGGCGGAGGTCGATTCCAGATCGCGGCCGATCCGTACCGCGTGAAAGCCCGCGGGACCGGTAAAACGGCGGAGGTTTCCGAACGGGACGTTCGGCAAGGGCGCTCTTATCGGTTCGTTCTCGAGTGAAACGGAGCTTGATGGCCTAAATTGAATGTCCTTCCCGTTCTGCTGTTGCGCTTCGAAAATGATCTTGGACAGCGCTCGAAACCATCGCGGAACGCCTGTTGCATTGACAGCAGGCGTGTACTACAATGCAAATGCTTTGGTGAGTGAAAAGCCGCACAAATTGACGACGGGGATCGCTGCGAATGAATAGATGGTTGCCATTCATCCTAAGAACGACGATTTTCGCGCTTTCGGTGGCGGTCGTGATCGCCGCGGGAGCGGTCATCTGGGTAGCGGCCGGGGGCAAGAAAGATAACACTCCCCGCACCGAGGCCGAAAAGGTAATCTACATGGCCGAGCAGGCTGTAGCGGCCAATCCGAACGACGCGAAAGCGAGGATCAAACTGGCCGCCGCGTACTTGGATGCCGGAAAAACGGGATCCGCCGTTCGGGAAGCCGAAATCGCGAAGCGCCTGGATCCAGCCGATCCGGACGTCAACTACATCCTGGGTTTGGTCTACAAAAAACAAGGCGATTACAAGAAAGCCGCAGTCGCTCTCGAGAAAGCTGCCAAAACCACGGGCAAATTAGCGGATTTCTACATGGCGGCTTGGTACGAGCTGGCCAAGACTTATATGGAAAACAAGGACTATAAGAAAGCGATCAAAGCCTACAACAAAGCGCTCAGCTACAATCCGGAATCGGCGACTTTGCTTTACGGCATGGCGGAGGCGTACGAGAAGGCAGGAGACAAGAAGAACGCCATTTCATATTACGAAGAGGCGCTCGAGTACGTTCCCACCTATCAAGAGGCGATCGCCGCGGTTGAGCGACTGAAAAAGGAAACATCGAGCAAAGTTAAGAAGCAGTGAAAACCGCGCGGCTTGACCGATATCCGGCATCCAGGAGGTTTTGATAGTTGGCAAGAGAAACCCAATTTTCGGACGCCATGCTTCGCAGGTACTTGACCTTCATATTCGCTCTGCTGGCCGGATTGCTGCTTTTGCTCATCGCGTACTACATGCCCACGAAGCCTCCAGTATCCGAAGGCGCCAAGGTCCAGAAGGACTTCACCCATCTCTTTTCGATTTACGGATTCGAAGGCGATTTGCTGAACCGCCCATCGGGCGTCGCGGTCGACGCTCAAGGACAGATCTACGTCGCCGACACCGGGAAGCACCGCGTGGTCGTCTTCGATCGAAATGGCCAATACGTAACGCAGTTCGGTGAGCGGGGAGACGGTAAATTCCAGCTCACAAATCCGATCGGGGTGGCCGTCGCTCCCGACGGCAGGACCTACGTGCTGACCAAATCGCTCAAGAAGATCGTGATTTACAACCCGCAGCGCAAGCCCATAAAGGAAATCAAATTCGACTGGCAACCGACTTCCCTCGCCGTTCGCGACAACTACCTTTACGTGACCACCCGAAGGGGAGTCATGATCGGGGACCTCGACGGTCGCCTGTTAACGACTTTCGGCAAGTGGGGGAAAGCCCCCGGCGAATTCGACCTGCCGGGCGGAATCGTCGTCGGCGACGACGGGAAAATTTACGTGGCGGACAGCCTCAACTACCGCGTCCAAGCTCTGACTAAAGATGGAAAGCCGATCTGGCAATACGGGAAGCCACTGCCCGAAAGCGGAGCCATTCAATACAGAGGAAGCGATCGTAAGTTCGGCCTTCCGGCGAGCATAGCCCTCGATCAAAATGGCCACCTTTACGTAGTCGACGGATTGAGCAGCGAGATAGTCGTCCTCGAGGCCAACAGCGGCAAATACGTGCGGACGATCGGCGATATTGGCCAGGATGACGGCTTTTTCTATTACCCTGATGGAATCGCGTACGCCGGCGGGGGAACTCTGGTCATCGCCGACAAGTTCAACGACCGCGTGCAGGTTTTCCGAGTCCCGATGGCTTTGACTCCGCTCGATCGGGCCATCGGATGGTTGCCTTACGCGCTCATAGCGCTCGCGCTGCCAATTCTTTGGCTCCTTTTGCGCCCAAAGATGAGGGTAGTCGCTTCGAGGGATTTCCTCGAGCGGGCGCTGCGCGAGAACTACGGAGAAGAACTGGCCGGCGCGTTCAAAAAACTTTATGTGGATCCTTCGACGCTTTCGGCGATTAAGGGAACGGCGCCTCCCAAGCTTAAGCTCGTGGAGAAAGCTTCCCTCAATGAGGAAGCGAAAAAAATCGCCGACGAGTTCGGCCTCGATGAAGGCGACGCCGCCGCGCTGGCCTTGGTGAAAGGTTTGAGGGGCAAGCGAGTCTTGCTCGCCGAGAAAGAAGCCGTTCGAAAGGCGGCCGAAGAGCTCGATCTGGTCGCGCTCAGCTTCGATGAATTCGCAGAGATGCTTCGCGAGCAGTCACCGAAAAGAGCCGTTGAAGAGGGAGCGTGAGATGCGCAAGCGGTTGACCGGCATTATGCTCGCGCTCGCGGTGCTCGCTTTGTTCTTCGCGAGCGGTTGCGCGATGGGCGATAAGTACGTCCCGCCATCCGCGGATCTTCCGGAAAAGACCACGCAGATTTTCGTTTATTACGCCACCGGCCGAACGATCGTCGAGGAAAAGCGGGTCGTCGCCGACACTCCGGACGTGGTCAAGAAAGCTTTGGAAATCGCGCTTAAAGCGCAGCCGCAGGATAACCCCGATATAGCGGTCGTTCAACCGCGAGCTAAAGTCTTGAGCGCGAAAGTGGACAACTCCGGGCTCGCCACGGTCAATTTCAGCAAGCAGATCTTGAACTTTGAAGCGTCTAAGCAAGAGAAAGTCCTGGCGTTCGCCGCGATCGTCGAGACGGTAAAGCAGTTCAAAAACGTCAAAAAGTTGAAATTCCAGGTCGAGGGCAAGGAATCGGGACTGTTAGACGGAAAAAAGATAGAGAATTTCTGGGGAGATATCTCGCTTAAGGGCCAGCCCTGGGATATCGACAAGGTCATCGGTTCGTCTCCTTCCCCAAGTAACACCGAATAGCCCTTAGAACGCGAGCGCAACGATCGATCGTCCGCTTTTGATCCTCGTCTAGCTGAAGGCAAAGTCGCATTTTTTCTCGCCGTCCTCTTGCATTTTTTACCTTCGCGTGCTAATCTAACCGTAGCTCACATTGCGAGCTTTTTATGGGTCGCCAATGTGCCTGATTTCACATAGCCACAAGGGAGTACCGTGGCCGCAATCGGATAAAGAAGGCGCGCGGCTGCGATGATGTCGTTATAAGCCTGAAGAAAGGAGGTGAAAGCGCATGAAAGACTCGAAAAGAGAATCCCAACCGAAGGAGGTGAAATTCGTGAAGAAAGCTTTCGTGTTGGCCTTGACGGCCGTATTCGTCCTCGCGATCGCCGGGATAGCGCTCGCCGAGACCGCCAGTGAGGACTATCCGTACGCTCCAGATGGTAGCTCCTACTGGACCTACAAGGACAACTACGATTCCGGCTTCAAGAGCGAGGGTGCTTACAGGGCGTTCGACTCCGGTTCTCAATACACGGCAAATCCCCACGGTGGATACGATACCGGCACGAACAAGTGCAAGACCTGCCACGCCGTCCACCGCGCGGGAGGCGCGTATTACCTCTTGAGGG
>FWPU01001279.1_pt1 | contig 76985 bp, 58 predicted proteins | sample 2228361 | NCBI WGS metagenome assembly FWPU01 (sample SAMEA103939777, study PRJEB20133) | metagenome | reverse complement strand
AAAATATCTTCTTATCGCGGGCGAGAAAAATGTGATTTATGATAGACTGACGAGAGATTTCAAAGACGGTAAGATATTCCAGGAATTACCGCTTATCCCCCCAGAGTGGAAGGAAGAGTTTGACCTGAAAGTTATTCTTAAAGAAGACCCGATTAATATAATTCCAGAAGCGGTGTTGTTTTTGACTAATATTCAGCAGTTAGAGGAGAGACAAAGTAAAAGGAAGGAAGTAGAACGTTATGTTGATATGGTTATGGAGTTGCCAGAAGTTTACAATGTTTCTGACATCTATCAGGAGAACAGGATAAAAGAGGTTTTGACTTCCTGCCCCAACATAATGATTTTGAAAGATGAAGCTCACCACATCTACAGTTTTGAAAAAGCATGGAAAAAAATACTTCTGGAACTTCACAAGAATCTAAAATCTCAGTATGGTAAAGGCATTAATATGGAACTTGACTTTACTGCTACACCAAAAACTGAAACAGGAGCCTTATTCCCCTGGATCATTGTTGATTTCTCATTGAAAGAAGCAATTGAAATGAATATCGTGAAGAGGCCATTAAAAGGGCTTGTAAAGGGTGCTAAGGAAATAGCATCTAAAAAGGCGGTTGAGAGATACAGGGCATGGATTGATGCGGGAATAAGAAGATGGCGGGAGTATAAGGAGAAATTGAAACCTTTGTCAAAGAAACCAGTGTTATTCTTCCAGTGCCAGGAAAATAAGGAAGCAGATGAGGTATTTAAATATGTTAATTCCATCCTAGACCTTAAAGACAAAGTCCTTTTGATCCACACTGACAGCACCGGCGAGATAAAGAAAACAGATTTGCCTAAGGCGAGAGAATTTGCAAAAACTATTGATGACCCGGATCCAGAAAAGAATCCATACGAGGCAATAGTAAGCACACTGATGTTAAACGAGGGTTGGGATGTCAGAAATGTGAATATTATCGTGGGATTAAGGTCCTACACTTCAAAAAGAAAGGTGCTTCCAGAACAAGTCATAGGCAGAGGTTTAAGAAAAATGTTCCCTGAAGAAGATGCGAATATTGATAAGTCAATAAACATACTCGAAGTTATTGGACCACCTGGCTTGATGGATATCCTTGAGGAGTTAGAAGCCCAGGAGGGTATCAAATTTGCCGAGTTTGATACTGAGAAATCCCTTAATTTAACAACGATATTTGTAGATGAAAATAAACTGGATAAAGATATTGAGATTCCAATTCTATCACCACGAATTTTAATAAGAGAATTTCAGTTGAATGAGATTGAGATTGATAAATTGCCCTCCCTCGCAGTACCATTAGAAAACAAAATCTTGGAAATAGAGTATGTAGCTTTGGATATGCTGAAAGGAGTAGAAGTTATCAAAAGAAAATGGGACTTACCAGTGCCACAAGATTCAGAGAGTGTCACTGCGTACTACACCGACCAGATATTTAAACAATTGAAGATAAGAGGAGCGTTTGACAGTTTTTATCCGCTCTTGAAAAAATATGTCATAGAGAAATTATTTAGTGAGAAAGTTAACCTCAAAGACCCGAGAGTTCTCTACAAATTGAGTTCTCCTGAAGTTCAAGAACTATTGATAAATTTGTTTGTGAATGCGTTTAAGGATATAAGATTCATCGAGAGAGAACCGCAGAAGAAGGATACTATAAAGATCTCGAATACAAGACCTTTTGTATGGTCAAAAACGGTTTATCCTGCAAATAGATGTATTTTCAACTATGTTCCCTGTGATAATGATTTTGAAGTAGAGTTTGCCAAATTTTTAGATAGAGCTGAGGATGTAGTGGCATTCTCTAAAATTGTTCCAAAGATAGGTTTCTTTGTAGAATATAGAGACTTTGAGGGCAATCTCAGGCATTATTATCCGGATTTTATCGCATCAACAAATAAGAATGAATATCTGATAGTTGAAACGAAAGGAAGAAAAGATGTTGATGTTAAATATAAAGACGAGCGAATGAAGGTATGGTGCAAGGATGCGACAAAATTGACGAATAGAAAATGGATTTACATAAGGGTTGATCAAGAGGATTTTGAAAAATACGGATTTAGAAAAATCGAAGAATTGATTCTAACCTTAAAAGAGGGCTAATAAATTTTCCATTTCTCGCCCATTTTTTATAAGCTCCATTAAGCTCACTTACATATAGGGGTGATAATCCTATGTTGAAAAAGGCGACATCAAAAGCTTAGCTTTTTGTGTCAGTTTTGTTATATAAAAACTACCGCAGTTATTGAAAATTAAAGAGTTTTAATCATGGCATAGAATTTGATTATTAATTTAGCGTGTGATTCTAAAATTAAAAAACACAATATGGTGTAAAAATGAGGTTAAAATTAATGATTCTACCGCTTATCCTGCTCCCAACTATCTTTGTTGGGGTCCTTCAAGCCCAAACAAACTACGTTGGAACTGACGGGTGTTTGACCTGTCATTCCATTATTAAACCAGTAGCAAAGGATTACAAACAAACACTTCACGCTAAGATTCATCAACTGCCTTCCGCTGAAACTGTCCGTGGAGATTTCACCAAGACAGTTTCAATGGGTCCATCTTATGGGAATGCTACTGTTGAGCTTAGAACCGACGGGACAAAATGGTATGCAAAGCTTGTACCCAGTTCTGGTACCCCGGTTGAATATGAAATTGTTTATGTTTATGGTTTTGGATGGAAACAAAGATATCTTGTGAAAATTGACAGCAGTTACTACATGCTTCCAATTCAGTGGAACCTGAACAAATATCTCGATAACTCAACTGGGTCTTGGACCAGTTATGCCCCTGGCACTTGGTTTAACTCCGATGGAACGCTGAAAGCAACAAATACAAATTCTTTCCGAGCTAAATCTTATGACAAGAATTGTGCTGGTTGCCATGTGACAGGGCTTAACATAACTAAATATGTAACCGCTCAGAATGATACTTTCTGGATTGCAAAGTGGGCTAATAATAACAGCAGTAAAGATATTATCATTGGTTGTGAGAATTGCCATGGTCCTGGTGCTGAACACGCTAGCACTGGCGATAAGACGAAGATAATTAATCCGAAGAACTTGTCATACGAAAGACAAGTTGAAGTTTGTGGTCAATGTCACTTCCGCGGTTCAAGCACTATGGGAACCCATGAATATGCATGGGACGAGGCAAATAATAAAAGTTACATCCCAGGTGATAGCCTTGGACTTTATATAATTCATAAACCAGGGCTTTGGCCCGACAATTATACCTCAAGGTCACATCATCAACAGTATACTGATTTCTTAAAATCAAAGCATTATACAAATCCTTATCGTAAAGTAACATGCTCTGACTGCCATAATCCTCACAAAGTTACGAGCAATGAACATCAAGTTGTGGATTCGCTTTATGTTAGGGATCAAAGCGGAGAATATATATGGATAAGAACAAGCTACAAGGACAATACACTTTGCTTAGCTTGCCATGCTGGATATGGACCTTTTGCTGGTTTAACAAGAGCTATGATTAAAGATCCAGTTGCAAATAAAGATACAATTGTAGCTGTTGTTACACGGCATACACATCATTCATACGATCCGAAGAATGAAAATAATACAGGTGGTGCGAGTAGATGTATAAAGTGCCATATGCCAACAACTGCCATAACCGCCAAAGCATATGATATACACAGCCACACATTTGAAGCAATTTCGCCGAAGAAAACTTTGGATTATAAAGATGTTACAACCCCAACGAAGGGAATGTTAAACTCATGCGCTATAAGCTGTCATAGAAATCCAACTGGAAACATACCGACTTTCGGCATTGGGACAGATGCTAGCTTAACAGATTGGACTGAGCCTACAGATATCCAGCTTGCTGATACATTGTGGCGTTACTTTAGGAGCTGGTGGCCAACCAAAATTGAACAACTTGCTGGTGTTGTGACGACATTTGAACTTCGTCAGAATTATCCGAACCCATTCAATCCATCGACAACAATTGAATTCTCAATACCGAAGAGAGTAAATGTAAAACTTGTTATTTACGACATTTCTGGTCGTGTTGTTAGGACTTTGATCGATGATAAAGAATACGAACCCGGTTTATACAGGGTAGAATGGAATGGCAAGAATGATTATGGGGAGTATGTTGCAAGTGGAATTTATCTGTATAAGCTTCAAGCGGGTGATTTTGTGTCAACCAAGAAGATGGTATTGATGAGGTAAATGTTTGTGTGAGGTAAATTTTGAAGGAGGGCGGGATTTTTCCCGCCCTTTTTTATTTGCTATTTCAATGAATTGGGAGATTAATCAATAATATGTAAATCCTATGTCGAAAAAGGCGACATCAAAAGCTTAGCTTTTTGTGCCAGTTTTGTTATTAAAAACTACCACAGTTATTGAAAATTAAAGAGTTTTAATAATGGCATAGAATTTGATTATTAATTTAGCGTGTGATTCTAAAATTAAAAAACACAATATGGTGTAAAAATGAAGTTAAAATTAATGATTCTACCGCTTATCCTGCTCCTAATTAGCTTTCCTCTATTTGCCCAAAAGGCGTACATCAAAATCGAGGGGATGTCCCCACATGTGTTGGAGAAAATGGGTATCACAAATATGGATAGTGTGTCTACAGGTTTGTCTGTAGTTGGAACGGGGACAGTTGTGTGGCTCAGAGGTTATAATATCTCTGGGGATGCATTTAATCCCGCGCAAACTTATGAATGGACACTTGTCAGCAGGCCCTCTGGTTCAAATGCAACTTTGAGTAGCACAAATGAACAACTTGTCACATTTACTCCTGATGTGCCTGGATCATATCATGTTAAGCTTATTGTTGACGGTATGGCTGATTCATCCGCGACTGTTACAATAATAGCGGCAAACTACGGGGGCGTCGATTGGAAAGGCATCGGCAGTCAAACTCTTAATTGCGCAACTTGTCATAAGAGCGCAACGCCTGATATTTACAACGAGTGGGTAACCTCTGATCATGCGACTATATTTGAACGTGGTATGAATGGTCAACTCAGCCCGTATTGGGGTCCAAGTTGTTGGAGATGCCATACAACAGGTTATAACACGACGGCTTCAAACGGTGGTTTTGATGATGTTGCGACACAATTAGGCTTTAATTGGGATGAATGGAAACCACCGAGAGCTGGTTTATTTGATTCTCTTTTAACAACGGATAAGAAAGCTTTAAGCCTTCTTGCAACAATTGGATGCGAGAGTTGTCATGGTCCAAAGAATCCAAACCACTTTGGTGTGGGAACACAGCCAAAGACGATGAGCGCTGAAGTTTGTGCTCAATGTCATAATGAGCCGTGGAGACATAATCGATATGTACAATGGGAGTATTCGGGACATGCAGAAGCTGTTTGGTCAACTTCCTTCAGGTCAAGTGGAACGACACCAATTCAACCGGGAGGGTATAATCTAAATACTTGCGTCCGTTGTCATGATGGTGCGGGTTTCGTTGCTTTTACAAAGAATGAACCATTTGATAACACAATTGCTTCGGGTTATAGCGCAATCAAGCATACCAAGATAACTTGTCAAACATGCCATGATCCGCACTCAATGGAACTTCGTCAGGCTCCAACCTCTGCTGATACGCTTGCAAATGGATTTGACTATTCACAGATTAACTTCGGCAAAGGTAAGCTTTGCGTAAACTGCCATAAGTATCGTAGAAGTCCTGAAGCAACTATACCTACAAGCCTAACCCGTTATTGGGGTCCACATCATGCTGGAGCTGCTGATGTTTATTTAGGGCAGAATGGTTACACATTTGGAACAACATTGCCAAGCAGTATCGGGCATCGTCTAATCGAAAATTCATGTGTCGGTTGCCATATGTCAGCAACTCCGGACACCGGACATGTTGCAAGAGATAAGATTGGAATGCATACTTGGAAGATGGAATATGTTGCACCGGATGGTCAAGAATATGATAACATCACCGGTTGCGTTAGCTGTCACACAGGAATTACAAAGTTTAAAGATATAATTGCATCGTATGATTATGATAGGGATGGAACAATTGAACCATTTATGGAAGAGGTTGATGGATTAATTGAAGAATTGGCGATGGCTTTGCCACCGAGAGGTCAACCAACGGTTGATTGGCAGCAGATAAGAACAGATCCGGACTCAGTTAGATTGAAACAGGCGTATTGGAACTATCGATATGTTGTTGAGGACAAGAGCCATGGTGTTCACAATCCAAAGTATGTGGTCGCATTGTTGCAACTTTCGATAAGCAAGGTAACCGGAGTTGAATTTACAACGCCTGATTTGCCTCTCAAATTCGAACTTTATCAAAACTATCCGAACCCGTTCAACCCAACGACAAAGATCGCTTTTGCATTGCCTAAGGATGCAAGAGTTAAGCTTGAGGTGTTCAACGTTCTTGGTGAAAGAGTTTCTGTGTTGAAGGACGAGTATATGAGAGCAGGTGTTCATACGGTTGATTTCAATGCGACAGGTCTTGCAAGCGGAGTTTACTTCTATCGATTGACCGCTGATGAATTTGTCGCGACGAAGAAGATGGTGTTGATGAAGTAAAATCTATCGCCCCGGGCTTTCGCCCGGGGTTTTTATTTTATCCCCATTCCTTTACACCGTTTGAATCGATTATGGTTTTAACTAATTTTAGCGGTTGTGGTTTTTGAGGGGTTATCTTGAATGCTTTCGAAATTCTTTCTTTTGCAATTTTTATAGCATCCTCCTTATCCGTGAAGAAAACAGCAAGTTGTTCTCCAAATTCAACTTTGTCGCCAACTTTTTTCCGTAAGATTATCCCAGCCTTTGGATCGATAACATCGTCAACTTTAGTTCTCCCAGCACCAAGTATAATTGATACAAGTCCAACTTCAAGAGCGTCGATATCCGAAATATAACCCTCGGAGGTGCTTTTTATCTCGATGGAATGTTTTGGTAAAGGATATTTCCCCGGGTTTTCGATATAGTTTATATCTCCACCTTGTTTTTCGATGAGTTGGATAAATTTTTCATAGGCTTTTCCGGAATGAACGGTTTCCTTCGCAATATTTATTCCTTCTTCTATCGATTTTGCCTTTCCACCGAGCATAATCATCGCGCCAGCAAGAACATAAGTCACATACATTAAATCAGGCACCTCTATCCCTTGAAGACATTGAATTGATTCAACAACTTCAAGCCAATTTCCAACCGCATAGCCAAGAGGTTGATTCATATCCGTGATAAATGCTATCACTTTCTTTCCAAAATTTTCTCCAATTGTGAAAAGTGTCTTCGCAAGTTGTAAAGATTTTTCATATTCCTTCATAAAAGCACCGCGCCCGGTTTTAACATCAAGAACGAGAGCGTCGATTCCTTCCGCAAGTTTTTTGCTCATTATGCTTGCTGAGATTAAAGGTATCGATTCAATTGTTGCCGTGACATCTCTTAGTGCGTAAATTTTTTTATCCGCTGGAGCTACCTCCGCAGTCTGCCCAATCATAACAAGACCGATTTCGGAGATGACCTTTTTGTATTCATCTATTGAAAGATTTGTCCTAAATCCTGGAATTGATTCAAGTTTATCAAGCGTTCCGCCTGTGTGTCCAAGCGCTCGACCGGATATCATAGGCACTGGAACCCCAGCTGATGCAACTATCGGGGCAAGTATAAGTGAGACTTTGTCTCCAACTCCGCCCGTTGAATGTTTATCAACCTTTATTCCCGGGATGTCTGATAAATCAACTGTATGTCCTGAGTGAAGCATTATCTCTGTTAAGTAGGTCGTCTCTTCAAAGTCCATACCTTGAAAGTAAACAGCCATTAAAAAAGCGGACATTTGATAATCGGGAATTGTTCCATCGAGATAACCTTTGATGAAGAAGGAAATTTCCTCTTTTATTAGTTTTTCGCCGTCTCTTTTTTTGCGGATGATCTCTGGAGGTAGCATTTGATAAGGTGAGTTTGTTTTTAAATTTTCTGGAGTATTTCCACAGCGAGATGATATTTTTTAAACGGTGGGAGAAGGTAAACGCCTTGGACAAGTGGTTTTGCTTCTTTTAAAAATTGAGCTGATATCTCAACTCCAACCTTTCCAGCATCATCACGGGCAAGGAAAAGCTTCTCTCGAACCCAATCTGGAATGTTTATCCCGGGGACTTCGTTGTGCAAAAACTCAGCATGTTTATAACTTCTCAAAGGCAATATCCCAAGCATCACCTGTATTTTAAGATGCTCAATTCTTTTGATGAAAAGTTCAAGTGTTTTTATCTCATACAATGGTTGTGTAAAAGCGATTTGTGCTCCTGCTTCAACTTTCTTTTCGAGCCGTGAAATTTCATAATCAAGATTTTCTGCGGTTGGATTCACCGCGCATGCTATCAAAAAATCCGTTGGCTCGCCGATCACATTACCAACTGCATCAAGTCCATGGTTCATATTTTTCAAAATTCTTATCAAACCAATTGAATCGACATCCAAAACAGTCGTCGCATTTGGAAAATCACCTATCTTTGCTGGGTCACCCGTTATCGCGAGTATATTTTTAATTCCAAGTGCCCATGCCCCAAGAAGTAAACCTTGCAATCCGATCAAGTTTCTATCTCTGCATGCTATGTGGGTTATCGTTTCAATTCCAACTTCTGATTGAATAAGATGAGAAATTGCAACCGGGTCCATTCTAAACCTTGCCCTTGCTCCGTCGGTTATGTTGACTGCGTCGATGCCGTTATCTTTAAGATATTTTGCCCCCTCGATCACCGAACTTATGTCAAGACCACGCGGTATATCAAGTTCAACGGTTGTTAAAAATTTTTTCCCTATGCTTTTTGCAAAGTTTGATTTTCTTCCCCCGCTCAATATTATCTCAGCTCGAGAACTTTCGCTTGAAGATTGGCTTTCTTTCTTCTGTTTAACTTCTATCTGAATTTTTGATTTTTTCAATCTGATGTCTTTAACTGCTTCTGCTATCGCTTTTATGTGTGATGGCGTTGAACCGCAACATGCCCCAATGATTTTAACTCCAGCTTCAACGAGTTGTTTTGCGTATGTTGCAAGATATTCAGGGCTTGCATGATAGACGGATCTCCCATCGACAAGTGTTGGAATTCCCGCAGCCGGTTGAGCCGAAAGAATTACATCGTCTTGATACATTGCTTTTATAATTGAAAACATACGTTGTGGACCAACAGTGCAATTTGAACCGACAACAGTTACGCCTTTTTCTTTTATATGCCTCACAACTTCTATCGGAAAGTCAGTTGCGAGTATGGCTCCATCTTCTGGAAAAGTTTTTTGAGCGATCAACAGAATTTTATCCGAAATTTCTCTTACCGCATCGATTGCAGCATCGAGCTCACTTAAACTGACAAAGGTTTCAAGAATTATCAAATCGACGCCTGCCTCAATTAAAATTTCCGCTTGTTCTTTTATCACATCTTTGATCTGTTGAGCTTTCACTTTTCCAAGTGGCTCAAGAAGTTTCCCTGTTGGTCCAATTGAACCGGCGACATAAACATTTTCCCCCGCAACAGATTTTGCTATTTCAACCCCCGCTCTGTTTATTTCTTTGATTTTGTCTTGGAGATGATAAAATTCAAGTCTAAATCTATTTGCATCAAATGTGTTTGTTTCGATTATCTCCGCCCCTGCTTCAATATATTCTCGGTGAATTCTTGCTACAATATCTGGGTTTAAGATGTTGTGAATACATCGGGGCTGTTCTGGATATTCATAAAGATCAAGCATAGTTCCCATCGCACCATCGCAGATGATCGGTTTATCGTCAAGTAATCTTTCAATAAATGGTTTCTTCGCCATCAAATGATATACTTTTGTTTATAAATCTATTTCAGCTTCGACGATGCGCCAAAGATATTGGCAAGGGAATTTGTTGTGATAAAGAGATTCACCCATCACGATCGAATCGACGCCAAATTTTTCAAACTCTGTAAGTTTCTTCAAATCAGAATGCCCGTTCAATTCACCCTTAGTTGTAATTTTTAAATTAGCCTTAACAGCAAAATTTTCAAGCGCGTTAAAATTAACACACCCATCATCAGTTAAATCTTCGTAAACAATCCTTTCTATTCCAGCGGATTTTACTTTCGAAGCTATTTCAATTGCATCTAAATTTCCAGCGTGTCCATCTTTTGCTTCTATTATAAAGCCAATTCTTTTTGGTGTAAACTCGCTGACCAATTCTTTAAGAAGCGAAATATCTTCGGATGTGTCCATATCTATAATAATTCTTAAAATTCCAAGTTCATTTGCTTTTTTAACATCGTCGTAATTTTTGAAGCCGCCTTCAACTATGATTGGGATGTCAACTTTATTCGCAACTTTTTCAAAAACTTCCCAATTTTGAGGTTCCCCCAAATTTTTCCCATCGATATCAATTAAATATAAAGCCTTTGCATTTTCTTTTCTCCATATCTGTGCAACTTCTACTGGGTCGTCGGGATAGATTTTAGGGCTATTTGGCAAGCCCTGAATTAAACATGCACATTTCCCGTGAATTATTTCGATCGATGGTAATACAAGCATCATAAGATACACAAAGTTTTGATGTTTGAAATAAATCTATTTAAAATGATTCTTTTTTTCAAGATAAGGTTTGTTAATCTCCCCATAAAAATTGTGGGCACTGCAGGATTCGAACCTGCGACCTCTACCGTGTGAAGGTAGCGCTCTGGACCAACTGAGCTAAGCGCCCATCGTTTTCAATTATTAATTTAAAAATAAAGTTAAATAAACGCAAATGGGTACAAGTAAAACTTCTTACACTCACATATACGCTACACACCTGTTTTCAATCCCATCACTTCCTCCATCAGCCGTGCTACCTCATCGAATCTTCCAATTAAAGATGCAATTAAAGCAAGTTCATTAAGTGCCTCTAGTTTATTATCAGACCCATCAAGTTTATTTCTAAGTTCACAATAGAGTTGAAATCTTTCTTTGGTTCTTTTTTCATTTAATCTGCCGTAGTGATGCACTGGAACGGGACACATCACTATCTCATAACCTTCCTTTTTAATGGCATAATCAATCACTTCATGAACAGGATTTTCAAATCTCAACATCTTATCATTTGGGAACAATCTCACCTTTACAGTTGGAAACCAACCAGAACCTCTTTCTTCAAAGTATTCTCCACTGTTGTGTTCCCAATCTATTAAATTTGCATTGTCTAATTTTTTATTTGTATAATTTCTTGTTATCATCGTGTATGCCTTTCTTTTGCCCCTTTGAATTAGTTCCCTTATTATCCTGTGGTCTTTTTCAGCGATCACCTCATCAGCATCAAGAACAAGTATCCAGTCCCCTTCAACCTTTGATAGAGAGAAATTCCTCGCCTCTGAGAAATCACCATTCCATGGAAAATCATAGACTCTTGCACCGAATACCTTTGCTATCCCCCTTGTCCTGTCCTGAGAACCTGTGTCAACTATCACGATCTCATCAACAAGATTTTTTACGCTCTCAAGACACTGAGCAAGATAATCCTCTTCATTCTTTACAATCATAGCAAGAGAAAGTGTAGGTCTTTTAGATTTCTCTGTTGTCTTTCTGTAACCAAGCGTCTCACGAACGGAAAGTGCTAAATTAATAAAATTATCATCATCGACACCAAACCTGACAATGAACTTTTCTATAAAATCCATTGCCTTTTTCAACTTTCCAGTTCTTGTGAGTATATCAATATAAAATAAGATGTTTTGTCTGTATAATGGGTAAAGCCTAACCACCTCCTCAAAAACCTTTTCCGCCCTTTCATATAGACCCTCGCTTGATATGGCTGAATAATAAAGTGAAGAAATATCAGATACATTAGGTGAAAGTTTGAATCCTCTCTCTAAATACTCAATCGCCTCATCTGTTTTCATATCTTCCCAGGCAATGAAACCAAGATTCGTGTAAGGTTCACCATATCCTGGGTCTGCTTCTATAGCCTGCTTGAAATATTGAATTGCCTTATCCTTTTCACCCTGCTTATAATGAACGATTCCTTTAAGATTCAGTGCAAGAGGATTATTCCCATCAAGGGAGAGCACTTCACTTGCAATCTTATCAGCCTCATCAATATTGCCAAGTCCTTCCTCACAATATCCTATCAATAGGTATAACCTTAAATCATCTATAGTAGTAGCAGATTTTTTCAAAACGTTCAGGCAAAGCTCATATTGCTTGAGTTCAATTAATTTTTCTGCAAGGCTATAGAGGAGCCTTTTGTTTTCAGGTTGTATCTTAAGACCTGTTATTAACTCCTTTACAGCGAGAGAAAAATTCCCTTTTTGATATAACTCCTCAGCTCTATCGAATATACTTAGGCAGAGAAGAGATTTGCCCGTTTCAGATTCCAAATCAGCACCGAGGGAGTTCCACTTTTCGTTAAATCTTTTTCTGTTACCACTCATTAATGTGCTATAGTCTATATTGTTACCAATAAAGCTCCTACTTCCGTAGTGATGGATGAAGACATCGCCTGCAATGTAGTTGCGGAATCCAGCAAGCTCAGCCCTCAGGCATAGATCGTCGTCCTCGAAATTGCCTGTTCCAAAAGACTCATCGAGAAGACCTATTTTATCGGTAAGTTCTTTCTTAAATAGCATACAGAATCCTACAATTCTTCTTAAAGGTATCCTCCTTCCCCTATAGGTCTCTCTGAATCTCTTTGCAAAGTCCTCAATACCCTTCTCATCCTTATAATTAACATCGATCTTTTGAAGCCCACTTATGTTGTTTGTCATTGGACCTACTATGCCCGCATCAGGTGCCCTTTTAAGACAATCAAGTAGTCCTGAAAGCCAGCCCTCTGTGACTATTACATCATTATTCAGAAGGACTATATATTCACCCATTGCAGATTGAATTCCCTGATTGCATCCTTTTGCAAAACCAAGATTTTCTTTATTCTCAATGAGTTTGTAATTGGTGTTTTCTGATACAAGTTTCCTCAGCCATTCCCTAGTTCCATCCTTCGAGCCATTATCAACAAAGATAATTTCATGTAGCTCTGACGCGCATCGCCTTATGCTCTCAACACATCTCTTTGTGTATTCGAGTTGGTTAAAGGTGAGGATAATTATAGATGTTAGACCTTTATCGTATTTCATTGTAGCAATTTCATTTTGAATTTGAGTGATTAGAGGCTTAATAAGTGTGAGTCTTTTTGCTTCTTCCTCTGCTTCTGTGGTCTTTCCTAATTTATTGAATAAATTCAAGTTATGATAAGACTGTGCCATTGTTTTTACAGCATATCTTAGTGCAAGTTTAAAATACCTTTCGGCAAGGACACGATTTTTTTCAGCATATAGTGTCTTCGCAAATTGTAATAGAGATTCTAACGAAATAGTTGGTTCATCGATTGAGAAAAAGTTTCTTCCTTTTGTCCTGATTGTAAGCTCATTTGATCCATATACTGCCCTTTTGACTGCTTCGAGATAAGCAAGTCCAAATTTCAAATCTGGTTCAAGATAATTTTCCTCAGCCCATTCATTCCAGGCATTTATAAAAACAATTCTATATTCTGGTTTTCTGCTTTGAATCCTCTCAATTTCATGCTTCAGCCATCTTTCAAATGTTTCTGGCGATGAATTTGTAAGAATAAAAGGTTTGGTATTTTTTCTCCTTGGTGTGTTATCCCAGGATGGTGTAACAGTTGCAAAAGAAGTTTCGCTTCTACTAACAAATTGACCGTTCAGGTCCGCCATCACTTCAACTATTTCATCATAATCGAAAATAAGATTCATTTTATCAATAGGCATCTTTCTTGCAGATCGAATTCGATACAGAATTTCAGCGAATAATGGCTGAAATATAAGTTCGCCATCAAACCCCTTTTGCTTCCAATCTGTGATAGCATCAGCGGAACACTTAATCGCTATCAGAAATAGACCGGGCAGGTTTGATTCTTTTGCAAGTTTTTTCCAGAGACTTATCATCTCTTTAAGATCTGGAATTTGGGCAGGGCGATAAATCAAGAAGACAGGTTTTCCGTCAATTTTAAAGTATCTCGGATCTTTAAAAAATCTAACAAGCCACTCGAAATGTGCAATATGGTCTTTTATACCACCGTAAGTTTGTTCCTGGAGTATATCCTGATCGAACCCATCCCATCTCCTTGTCCAGTTTTCATTTGCCCATGCAAGGCAAAATGGAAAATCTGGTTCACCTGATTTGAGTATTTCAACAAGGGGTCTTTCAAGCAAAAGCTTTCCATTAAACCAGTAATGCCAGAAACAGAATGCTTCAATCCCAAACTCTTTTGCTAGTTTAGCTTGCGACTTCCTAACCTCAGCTAATCTTAGATCATAAAATCCAAGATCAGCAGGGATACGGGGCTGATAGTGACCCGGAAACAGGGGTTTTGCTGTAACAACATTTCTCCAATCGGTAAAACCTTTTCCCCACCATTCATCATTTTCAGGTATTGGATGGAATTGAGGAAGGAAAAATGCAACAAGTCTTGCTTTTTTCTCACTGGTCGGATAATTCACAGTTTTGGCCGAGCTGTTCTCTTTTTTCTGGGTTAAAATTATTTTAAGGTTTGTATCAACTGCTTCGATTACTTGTTCTAGCGGTATTTTCGATGCTGAGCCTGTGTCATTATATATTAGTTCTGCTGTGGATCCATCAGCATAACCACCTGTAAAGGGTAAATACCTTTTTAAATTTCGGTAGTGACCAAGCAAGATGATTCCAAATGTCTCAACGGCATTTGCTAAATGAGCTGGACCGCTGTCAACCCCTACGAAAAGTAGAGCTCTTCTCAAAATCTCTGCTGTCTCAAGTATTGAGGTTTTCCCACATAGGTTGAAGAATTTTACGTCGCTTTTTTCGAGAACAGACTTGGTTCCAACTTCAACGATAGGGATATTAAAATTTTTCGCTATATATCTTGCGAGATTAAACCAGTTTTCTTCGAGCCAATCTCTTTCTTTTTCATTAGATAAACAATGAAACACAACATAATTGGACGGTAAATTTAAACGATCTATCCTTTTAATAACTGATTCTGGAATATAGACTTTTGGTTTGCCATCAATTGCTGGAAGGCCTGCGCCACGCGAGAAGGCGGAGAGTAAACTTCCAAAGTTATAATAATTTTCACCTGTTACAACGATATTGCCAGACTTATTCGTAAGTGGTAGATTACAAACAGGACAAACTCTATTGTGTATATGAAGATCAACAACTTCATCAAAGATACCGCTTTGCTTTAAAGTTATCCATTCAGTCAAGCAATCAACTATAAGGGTCTCGTCAATATGTGGATTTATGTCAATTAGTTCCCTATATTCTGATCTTACACACCACACAATATGTGCATAAGGATATTTAGATCTAAGATATCGTGAAACCGGTTCACAGGCAACAATGTCTCCCATATGCTCAATTAAACCAATAGCAATTTTTTGAGTTTTGGATAAATTATTAATTGATGGTTCAACGGTTTTAATCTGTATTTTGTCAACAGAAACCTTATGCCTTCCTAACACAAACATATCTTCCTTTATAATTCCAGGTAAAATGGCAAAAGCTTCAAGTCCTGCCCTGTCGAAAAGCAGATGAATATTTTTTTCGTCGAAAAGAAAAAGATGTTCAGCGGGTTTAAATTGCATCCATCTATGATCTTCGCCCCTATACGCAGGGGTTTGAAAGATGCATATACCATCATCATTTAAAATTTTTTTCACTGCCTTTAGAGCTTCAATTGGATCAGTAAAATGCTCTAAGACATCAAAGCCACATACAACATCAAATTTTTCTGAATGTAGCTCAATATTTGGAAATAATCCTTGAATAATATGTTGAAGATTAAATCTTTTCTTTGCGAATTCACAAGTAGCTTCATCTACTTCGACCCCAACTACATTTTTGATTCCGTTTTTTTGGCAAAAGTGTAAAAATCCACCATGTGCGCAACCTATTTCAAAAACTGATTTAGCATCGGGTTTAAATTTTTTAAGTATTCTAAACCATATTGGGATTCTATCTCTAAAGTCAATTACAGCTCTCTCTTCAATCGATGGATACCCAAAATTATTCACATAACTGTGCCAGTATTTGTCAAACGTATAAAATTCTTTCAGTTCATTTTGAGAAAATTGTTGTCTTGCAACAAAAGTACCACAGTTTTCACAGCGAAGGTATGCGTTGTGTATCGAACTCTGGGGAACGCCGCCGCACCAACACCTTCGTTCATTTTTGCAGAATTTGTTTATATTTAAATCTTTTCCCATGCAAGATGCCTCCTTTTTTATTTATGTTTTTGCTTTTGCATTAAGAACATTCATCGCATCGCTGACTTTTCCAAGCATAAAATATGCGGACGCAAGAAGTTTCATCGAGCCCTCAAAAAATTTTGAATCTTTTCGATCTAAAAATAGGTTCAAAAACTCAATCGCTTCATCAAATCTTTTCAATGCAGTAAGGCATACACCAAGGTTATACCTTATCTCATCATCGTCTTCGAACTGAAGAGCTTTCTTTAGGCTTTCAACTGCATTTGCAAGATCACCCTCAACCTGATGGATTCCCGAAAGGATTCTAAAAATTTCAAAACTTGGTTTAATCTCGGAGATGAATTTCAAAAGTTGAACGACATTTCGGTTGTCATGTTTATATTCATCGACCAAAATACCGAGCATTTCCCCATGAAGTTCTTCGTTTGAAAGAAATTTCGTAATATGTTCCTTTGCTTTGTTAAGGTTGTCGAGTTTCAGATAGCAGAAAAATAATTTAAAATGAATTGCTTCTGGATCGATTAGATCTTCAACTGAAACATCGAGGGGTTTTCCTTTTAAAATCGATTGCAAATTTTTTAAAGCATTTTCAAATGAATTTATCGCCAGGGGAAAATTAGATTGTTTCGCGTGCGCAAGTCCAATGTAATAGTATGAGCTGACCTGCATTGGGGCAAGTTTTTTAGATTTGTTCAAGTACTTCATGGCTTCTGAAAAATTCTCGTTCTGGATTTCATACTTTCCGAGAATGTTATAAATTACAGCGCGAATTGGATCGCTGAGGTTTGAATTTTCCTTGGGAATTTGAATTGATTTTTTGAGATATTCAATGCCCTCTTCCTTTTTGCCTATCAAAATTTTAATCACCCCGATGTGATAGTAAGCGTATGCATCGTTTGGATTTTCTTTTATCTGTTCGAGGAGTAGAGATAAATTTCTTTCATACTTTTTGCTCATCACTTCATCGCTTTGGGCATAGCCAAGGTGAGTGATTGTGATATCCGTTTTTGCAAGTTTACCGCCTGATTTTATAATTGATGGGGTGATTTGCTCATGGATTTTTCCTTCGAATTTTATACTTTCCTTTTTTCTGAATATTCTTGGGTATTCATTTACCGTTTCTTTCCCATCTTTGCCAATGCTTATGACTTTGACATAAAGCCCATCGAAATCCATACTTAGATATTTTTTAATTTTCTCTCCCTGTCCCGGATTTAATCTCTCATCAGCGTCGAGAATTAAAATCCATTCACCGGTTGCGTGTTTTATCGATTCGTTTCTTGCAAGTGAAAAGTCGTTTTTCCATTCAAAAAAGAAAACTTTTGCACCATATGCGCATGCGATTTCTACGGTTTTATCGGTTGACCCGGTATCGACGATTATTATCTCATCGACTATATTTTTTACGCTTTCTAAACATCCGGGGAGGAATTTTTCCTCATTTTTAACTATCATGCAAAGAGATAGTCTTGGCATAGGTATTTAGTACAACTGTTTTTTTAGTTTTATCGGTATATTATTTCAAAACTTTAGTTTTGGGACTAAAGTAATTAGTGTATGTTTCCGATAAATAGAGGTGAAAGCCACCGGGGCACGGAAGCCCCGGGTAAATGTCAAACAAAAAACAAGGAGGTTAACAGCTATGGCACTCTCACAGGGAACGAGGATCAACACCAACATTGCAGCGATGAACGCTTATAACGCTTTGAACGACATTAATCGAGAACTCAGCGTTCATCAGCTCCGTCTTGCAACGGGGAAGAAGATCAACTCTGTTGCAGATGACCCATCCGGGTACACAATAGCGAAGAAGTTGCAGGCGAGATCTCGTGGGCTTGCTCAGGCGATCAACAACGTCGGTGATGCGAAAAATGTCCTTTCAGTAGCTGAGGGCGGATTGCAAAAAATTAACGATTTGTTTGTATCTATTAAGGAGCAAGTAACAAGGGCAGTAAACGGAGCGTTAAGTGATGATGAATTAAATGCGATCGCAACGCAGATCAATGATTATCTCGCTGAGATCGATGAAATAGTAAATCAAACGAAGTTCAACGGGATGCAACTTCTCAGAGGCGCAGGTGGTGGCGCTTGGATATCTGGTAGAGACTTTCAGGTTGGAAGTGATACCAGCGATACGCTCACAGTTAGATTCGATATCACTGTTGATAGGTCACTTGTTAAGTCAACCGATGTCGTTACAACTGATTTAACGACTGGTTTTATTTCAACTGTCGACACCGCTATCAAAACCGTTACGCAACAATTGCAATATGTTGGTTCTTTAATTAATCGACTTGATGTGAAAGAAGCGAATTTGATCGTATCAATGACTAACACAGACGCTGCAGCGAGCAGGATCTTCGATGCGGATATCGCTAAAGAGCAAGTTGAGGTCGCCAAACTTATGATACTCCAGCAGACTGCAACTGCCCAACTTGCCCAAGCTAACGCAGCGCCTCAAGGTGTGCTTGCACTGTTTAGATAATGTATGATGACGCCGGGAATAGATGAGTGATCCCCGGGGGTTGCCTTTACGGCAACCCCCATTGTGTTTAGGAAATTAAACTTCAAAACAAAAATGCCAGAAAAAAATAATTACATAGAGAATGAAATCCTGAATCTTTCTCCAGTTGAACTTATACTTAAAATTTATGATGTTGCGATTGTGAGTTGTAAAAGAAAAGATGCGGAAAAAGCAAATAGGGCGATAACTGAACTTATCGCATCCTTAAATTTTGATTACAAAGAAATAGCACTAAGCTTGTTCAAACTTTACCATTATTGTCAATATGAGATAAGACAGGGAAATTTTGATAGAGCAATTGAAATTTTAAAAGAACTCCGCGATGCATGGGCAACTGCTTTCAATTTAAAGTAAGGGAAAGCAATGTCATTCTATTTTAACACAAACAATTCGATAAACCCAATTGACACGCTGATACAAGCATTTAAACAATCCGAAAGAGATAAACTAATCAAACCAGTTGAAACGCAAAGAAATCTAATTCAAACTAAAAATTCAACTATTCTAGATTTAAAGCTAAAATTAGATTCGCTATTCTCAATCGTAAAAGATCTTTCTCTCTCTGGAACAAGTTCTAAGTTTCAAGTTAAAACTGCTGATGTTTCAAATCCTGAGGTTTTGAGCGCGGCTGTCGAGTCATATGCTACACCTGCGAATCATACGATATTTGTGCAACAAATTGCAAAAGAGGATACAGTTATATCATCGAGATTTTCAAATGATGGAACAGAGATTTTAACTAATGAGGGTGTGGGGACAAAAACCATTAGAGTGACGATTAACGGCGTTTCAACTGATGTAAGTATCGATATCTCATCTGGTGACACAAATCAAACTATTTTGCGTAAGATTGCCTCAGCGATAAATTCAAATGTTTTGGATGCAAATGCAAGTGTAATAAATGACACATCTTCAACAGCTCGGCTTGTGATAAAAAGTAAAAATACCGGAAGCCAATACGCAATTTCTCTTTCTGATGTCTCCGGAAATTTGCTTGCAAATATTGGCCTTGATTCAAATGTTATTTCAAACCGCATATCCTCAACAGATACAGCCGGCGGTTATCTTTACAGCGATGTTAACTTGCTTGATGCAAAAATTGTCGTGGATGGGATAAATATAACTCGCGGTTCAAATAAGATAAGCGATGTGGTTTCGGGAGTAACAATTGAATTGAAAAAAACTCAAAACCTCGGTGATACACCTGTTTCTATCGTGGTCAAATCCGACATCGGTAAAATTCGTGAAAATATCGATTCTTTCATCAAAACTTATAATGATTTGATAAAATTTATAAATGACAAAATTAAAACGACAGTAGAGGGGGCTCGTTCTATTTTCAGTGGTGATTATATGCTGGCGAAATTAAAAACGGATTTAAGACTTAAAGTAAGTGGTGCTGTTTCTTCGGTTGCCTCAGGGGATCAGAGGTTTTTAAGCGACATTGGGATAAGGGTAAATTCAGATGGAACTTTGACCGTTTTTGATAGTGTAAAACTTGATAAATTTATTTCCACAGATGTATCAAAAGTCGAATCGCTTTTTAATTCATCTGATGGAATTGCTGTTAGATTAAAAGAGCTCATAAATCCATTTGTCCAAGTTGGTGGTATACTTGATCAAAGAGTAAATTCAGGCAAGGAACAGATTAGACGTCTCGATGGGAGAATAAAATCGCTTAACGATTTAATTGATCAAAGAGCAGAAAATCTGAGAAGACAATTTGCGCAACTCCAATCACTTTACAACGCATTTGTAAGGCAACAGACAATGGTTCAACAACTAACTCAAGTTTTAGTGCCATGATTCAAGATGTGAAAAACATATCTGCAACTCAGCCAATTCAGCGAGGTGAGGAAGAATTCAAAAGATTTGAGTCGGAAGTGAAATCGGAAAGTTTGGAACCCAAGGCGTCGGAAATTTTATCGCAAAGTGACCTTGAGAAGATTGTTAAAGAGATAAATCGATTTATCCAAATTTTTAATTCAAAGATCGCATTTGAAATTGATAGAGACACCGGGAAGACGATTTTGAAGATAATTGATTCTCAAACAAACGAGATAATTCGCCAGATACCGCCGGAGGAACTTTTAAGGATTTCAAAAAGGATAAGCGAATTGCTTGGCTTGATAATCAATGCCAGAGTTTAAATCAAATACTGAGCTAATTCAAAGCATATTTGATGAATTTAGAGAGATTTTGAAGACGACGCTTTTACTAAGGGAGATGATTTTGCGAAATCAACTCGAGTCATTGCCAGACCAACTAGCAAGCCGCGAAAGAAGGCTTGAAACCGTTCAGGAGCTTTTAAAAGAACTTGAGAAGAGAAAGGGAGAGATACAAAATTTCACGCAAATTAAGAAAGAGATAAAGACGCTCCTTGACGAGATATTAAAGCTCGACGCAGAAAATGCCGATAATATAAGGGAAAAGATGAAGGAAGTAGCAAAAGAACTACAAGAGCTCATTGAGCGAAAAAAATTATTAAACTATTTGAGGTGAAAAAATGAAAGTAAATGAGATAACCGGAGAAATCCTATTTCCTGAAGAAAAAGGAGGTAAAAAGTTTAAAAAAGTTGAGGGGAAAAAGGACAAGGTTGAAATTTCAAGTGAAGCAAAGGAACTTTACAGGTTCAAAAGAATAGAAAGGATAGAGGAGATTAAGAAAAAAGTCGAAACGGGATTTTACAATTCTGATGATGTAATCGATAAAGTTGCAGAAAAGATTTATGAACATTTGAAGTTAGATAGACGAGGCTAATTAGTCCAACTTTGAAGCAGCACCTCCCCCTAAGCCCCGGACGATAAGTTCGGGGCTTTTTTGTTTTTAAATCTTTAAGTGGCGGATGATGAAAGGGGAGGCTGATAGAAGAAGAGATTATTTTTAAATCGATTAATTGATTTTAAACTTTTGATTGTTTAACTTATCAAAAAATTCAACATGTAAGTACTATGCCCGAAGTTGGAACTGAGAGAGTAAGCGCTGGTGATGCTTCTCCGACCTATGAAAAAGAGATGACATTTTGGGAGCATCTTGAGGAATTGAGGTCGAGGATTATAAAATCTTTGATTGGGATTTTGGTTGGGATTATAATATGCGCTTTTCTCAGCGATGCCATTATAAATAAAATTTTAATCGTTCCTGCAAAGAAAGCCGGATTTACATTGCAGAATCTCAAGCCGTATGGACAATTTATGCTTTATATGCAAGTTGTTATCATTTCCGGATTTGTTTTGAGCTTGCCTTTCACGCTTTATCAATTTTGGAGGTTTGTTGAGCCTGGATTGTTGCCAAGGGAGAGAAAATATGTTTTATGGATAGTTGCTTTTTCTTCGTTATGCTTTTTCGCTGGCATTGTCTTCGCATATTTCGTTCTTCTTCCTGTTTCGTTAAAATTTTTCGCTGGGTTCGGGAGTAGCGAAATTCAAAACATCATCGCAATAAATGAATACATGAAATTCATCATTGGACTTATCCTTGCTTCTGGGATTGTGTTTGAACTCCCGATGCTTTCTTTTTTCCTTGGAAGAATTGGGATATTAACACCTGCTTTTATGAGGCATTATAGAAAACATGCGATTGTTGTGATTTTAATTCTGGCTGCTTTTTTAACACCCACTCCCGATGTCGCAACCCAACTTGCCCTGGCTATTCCTCTTGTTCTTCTTTATGAACTCAGCATATTTGTCGTTCAGTTAACCGGTAAAAAGGTTAAAACTTAAAAAACAAAAGGGTAGTGATGTGGATTTGGTTGAGATTATACAGCCTGTGAAAAAGGAACTCCTTGAATTCGAACGCATCTTTAGAAAAGCGATGTTTTCCAAAGTTAAACTTCTCAATGTCGTTGTTCACTATATTTTAAAACAGCGTGGAAAGCGCATAAGACCAACGCTTGTTTTTTTATCCGCTAAACTTGTCGGCAATATAAATGAATCGACTTTTCACGCAGCTTCGCTTGTTGAATTTTTGCATACCGCGACGCTTGTCCATGATGATGTGGTTGATGAATCAGGTATGAGACGCGGTTTCCCATCGATTAATGCGATATGGGGTAATAAAATTGCTGTTTTGATTGGTGACTTTTTACTTGCACAGGGACTATTGCTTTCCCTTCAACATAAAGAGTATAAATTCCTTCATATAACAAGCGAAGCGGTAAGAAGAATGAGTGAGGGCGAACTACTTGAGAACCAGAGCTCGAGATCGAATAGTTTTGACGAAGAGACTTATTTTAGAATAATCTCGGATAAAACAGCATCTTTAATCTCCGCATGTTGCGAACTTGGCGCAGCAAGTGCCGTTGACGATGAAGTTATAATTGAAAGGTTGAAAAATTTTGGTGAGAACTTGGGCATTGCATTTCAATTGCGCGATGATTTGCTCGATTATCTTGGCAGTTCAAATATCACTGGGAAGCCAATCGGTGCTGATATAAAAGACGGGAAGATAACGCTACCTTTAATTTATGCATTGAGAAATGCTCCGAGAAAAGAGTCTCGATATGTGATGAAAATCATAAAAAATGAGCCAAGAGGTAAAGATATTTTTTATGTGATAGACTTCGTCAAAAATTATGGAGGGATTGATTATACATTTAGCATCGCGGAAAGTTATCTTGATAAGGCGAAGCAATTCATCATCGATTTTCCAGATTCGCCGGCGAAGGAATCTTTAATTAAACTTGCTGATTTCGTTCTTGAAAGGGTAAGTTAAAATTCAAAAACTAAACAAAGGAGGCAAAAAATGAAGCGAATCATTATAATAATGGGACTCTTTTTATTTTTATCTTCTCTCACTTTATCTCAAGTTGATAAAAATCTTGTCAGTTTTCCAGAGTCTGCAGGTAAGGGTTATATTCAACCTTTGATCGATGTAATGGGGGCTAATTTGAATTCAGGGCTTTACCACAGTGCATCTATGAGCAAACTTTTCGGATTTTATATCGGAGTTAAAGGGATGGTTGTTTTCGTTCCTGCATCAATGAAAAGTTTTACCGCTGAACTTGGTTCAGATTATAATCCACCAAATCCTGAAACTGCCACTGTTTTTGGGAAAAAAGATGGCGGGGCAAAGGTAAGATATAGAGGACTAGTGGATGTTGATTTGCCGGGCGGAATCGGTTTATCCGCTGTTCCACTTGCGGTTCCGCAGGCAAGTTTTTCAACTATGAATTCAGAAATTTTAGTTAGACTTGTCCCTTCAATAAAAATCAACGACGATGTTGGAGATGTTAATCTTTTTAGTATAGGGTTGGGTCATAGCATAAGCCAATATATACCTTTGTTTCCAATAAATGTTGCAGTTCAAGGCGTGTATCAGCAACTAAAAGTTGGTTCCTATCTTAAAGCAACTGCGCTAAATTTCAATATTCATGCAAGTAAGAGTTTTATATTTTTTGGAATTTACGCTGGCGTTGGATATGAATCCTTTACTGCGGATGTGAATTATTCGTATACACCTCCACAAGGTTCACCGCAAAATATAAGTTTTAACCTAAAGGGAAAAAATAATTTCAGGGCAACCGCTGGATTGAACCTTAAACTTTTTATACTTGATTTAAATGTTGATTATTCAATTGGAAATGTTAATGTTCTTTCTGCTGGGCTTGGTTTTTCATTTTAAAAAGTAAAGGAGTTTTTGGTGATGCGCATTTTTTCTCTTTTTGCAATTGGGCTATTTGTGATATTGATTTCGCCGATCTTTTATGTCAATGATCAAAATTTTGAACTTTGGGGTTTAATGATAAGAAAACCTTCGACTCAGCCGAAAAACGACGAGAAGATGTTTATCCCGGGAATTGCTATTGTAAAATTTAAATCAGCATATAAAGGCTCGCTCGGTTTAAATAAGGTTGAAGTAGATGAATTTAACAATGTGATGATACAACTTGGGATAAAGTCTATTGAGAAAATATTTCCAAATCATAATGGGATGGGTTTGAGGAAGGGCGAGCCTGATCTTAGTTTATTTTACATCGTTCGTTTTTCTGAAATGATAGATGTCGATTTCATTGTGTCAAAGCTTTCGCGACTTAACAGTGTTGAATATGCAGAGCCATATTACATTTATAAGCCAAGTTTCATTCCGAATGATCAATACTTTTCAGCTTATCAATGGTATCTTCGAAAGGTTGATCTTCCGCTTGCATGGGATATAACACAAGGAGATACGAACGTTGTTATCGGAATTGTCGACACAGGAGTGGATCTTGATCATCCCGATCTCGCCGGAAACATATGGCATAATTGGAGGGAAATTCCAGACAATAGAATTGACGATGACCACAATGGTTATGTTGATGATTTCGTCGGTTGGGATTTCGGGGGAAAGGATAATTTTAATAACGATAGATCTAAGCAAGATAATGACCCAAGTGAAAAAAAACCCGTTCACGGAACGCATGTTGCTGGGATTGCATCTGCAGTGACAAACAATGGTGCTGGCGTTGCTGGTGCCGGTTTTAAATGTAAAATTATGGCTGTGAAAGTTTCAATCGATGATGATCCGAACAATTTGATCTATTATGGCTACGAAGGGATTGTTTACGCGGTTGATAATGGCGCGGATATAATAAATTGTAGCTGGGGTGGCGGGGGCGGTTCAAGATTTGAGCAAGAGATAATTAACTACGCGACTTCAAAAGGTGCGTTGGTTGTTGCTGCAGCCGGGAACAGTAGAAGCGATGAATTTAATTCACCCTCCGGTTATAAATATGTTTTAAGTGTTGCTTCTGTGGATTCAAACGACGTCAAAGCTGGTTATTCAAACTTTGGCGAAAGAGTCGATGTTTGCGCTCCGGGTGGAGTTTTCATCGTAGATGGCGGAATTTATAACACTTGGTATAATAATACTTATGAGTTTTTAACTGGAACTTCAATGGCATCTCCGCTTGTGGCTGGAATCGCTGGTCTTGTCAGAGCGAAATTTCCAGAACTTACTCCAGAACAAGTTGCGGAAAAAATTAGGGTTTCAGCAGATCTTATAGATGATAGAAATCCAAATTATAGATATCAACTTGGCTTCGGTCGAGTTAATGCGTATCGAGCTTTGACCGTTAGTTCGCCAGCGGTAAGATTTGTTGATCATGTATTCGATGATTCGCTTGGGAATAGAGATGGCGCGATAGATCCGGGAGAGATCGTTCAACTCAAGGGAATTTTTAAAAATTATCTTGATCCTGCTTCAAACTTAATAGCACGACTTGAAACAAGCGATCCCTATGTCGAGATCATCAATGGAGTTTTTACAATAGGTTCTCTTGGGACATTGCGATCGGTGGATAATTTTTCAGAGCCGTTTAAGTTTCGAATTTCGCAAAATACGCCGGAAAATTACATCGTTAAATTTATTGTTAAAATTTCTTCGGGTTCGTATAATGATTTTGTCTACTTTAAGGTTCTCGTAAGACCTACATTTAGAGAACATAACGCGAATTTTATAACTTTAACGGTAACGAGTAGAGGCAATCTCGCGTTTAATGATTATCCTTCAAATACGCAGGGGAAAGGATTGAGATATCGCGATGGTGAGAATTTGCTTTTTGAAGGAGCTTTTATGGCTGGCGTAAGCAGTTCATTGCTTGTCGATGTCGCAAGGGATGAAACGGGGCAGAGACAGACAAGTGATTTTTCTCCAAAGACTTCTTTTTCTCTTGTCATTCCTGGAATTATTTCTGTGCAGGATGGTTTTTCAATATTTACCGATTCGTTAGCCCCATCTCAAAATAGGGTTAAAATTGATGTGATATTAAATAGTTTTGCGTTTGATCAAACATTTGACGATATGAATTTTGTTTTACTTGGGTACTCGATCGTTAATAAGTCCGGGGTTAGTTATCAAAATTTCAGAGCGGGGTTATTCCTTGATTTTGATCTTGGCTCAGCTTATGAAAATGTAATAAAGTATGACAGCGTTGGGAGGTTAGTTTATGTTTATGATATAGCTTTGAACGGTGAGAAAACGCTTGCAGGAATAGCGCTTGTGAGTGATAATGAGGAGGGAGTTTGGTTCATAAACAATGCTGGTGACAATCTTTGGGGAATTTACGATGGCTTTACAAAATCTGAAAAATGGGAGGCGCTTAGTTATAAAGGTGTTAAAAGAAATTTAGCAGGTGCTGGCGATGTTTCTGTGGTGATCTCTGGTGGAACTCCTGTTTTAAGAAATGGGGATACTTTAAAAATTGGGTTTGCGATTCTTTGTGGGGATAGTTTGCCAGTTTTGAGAAGTGCAGCTATAAGGGCAAGAAGTAGATGGAATCAGATTCTCACAGACACAGGTGATCAGGGGACGATTCCGAAATCATTTAAAATTTATCAAAATTATCCAAATCCATTTAACATTGAAACAAATATAAAATTTGATTTGCCTGAGCCAGCAGATGTTACGATAGAGATTTTTGATGTAGTTGGAAGAAAAGTTAAAGTGCTTGTTCGAGATGAAAAATTTTCTCCCGGCACGAAAACGGTTAGGTTCAATGCTGGTAATTTGCCAAGCGGTGTTTATATCTACAGAGTAAAAGCGGGTAAATTTGAGGGAGTTGGCAAAATGGTTTTAATTAAGTAAATTTTGTTAGATTTTCGAAATTAATGTAAACGGATGTTGTTAGCAGTGAAGAGTGTATCAACTCGTTCAATTATTTCTATGCGTCTGGTGAAATGGGAGGAGTATGAGGCATTTTTGAGAAAACGTCGGGAGGTTAACATTGAAAATGTTTGTATTTCTTTGATTGGGCGGACGCAGGTAGCGGTTTTTCAACCCATCGATTTCGAATTAGAACAAACGACGGTTTGGTCATTTCCTGAACGGGGCACATGGGCAACGCATCGAGGTGACTATCGAGGTAATTGGGCGCCGCAAATACCTCGTAATTTAATCTTGCGATATACTCAACCCGGTGAAGTGGTTCTTGATCCAAGGGTTGGCAGTGGCACGACAATGGTAGAGTGTGAGCTCTTGGGTCGCAACGGCATTGGTGTGGATATCAATTACGAAGCGCTTATGCTTGCTTTTGATCGCTTGAATTTCGAACCAGAAAATCTTTACGAAAATTTGCCACCCACAGAAATTCAACTTTATCACGGCGATGCTCGCAACTTAAATCTAATACCAGATGAAAGCATTGATCTTGTAGCAACCCATCCCCCCTATGCTAATATTATTACTTATTCTAAAGATGCAAAAATTGGAGGTGATCTATCCTGTTTGAGATCGGTTGAAAGCTATTTAGATGCCATGACCCAAGTGGCGCGTGAATGTTATCGAGTGCTTAAACCGGGGCGACATTGCGCCATACTAATTGGCGATACCCGTCGTCATAAACATTATATACCTTCGCTTTTCGAGTTATGAAACGTTTTCTTGAGATCAGCTTTATACTTAGGGAGGATATTATTAAGGTACAATGGAAAATGAAAAGTACTCGAGAACGCTGGCAATATCAACCTAATCGCGATTTTTTACTTATCTATCATGAATATCTGTTTGTGTTTCGCAAACCTGATAAAGGTGAAAACCTTAATAGATTTCGCGATAGCATGGCCACAAGGCAAGCTAAAATAAGAGAAAATAATAATGCTGGGAAAGGTACCAAAAGGAGTAAAACCGCCGGATCTTAAAAACTATCGACGGATTAAAATTCCAAACTGTCCCGAGTTAGCTCAACGTTTCTGTACACAACCTGATGGTAGTTATTTGGTAGAAAGCATTTCATTTAACAATGTGGAGTTTCATTTGATGTTAAGGAAACCTGATTCCAGGCAAATCAGAAATGCTATCTCAAACTGTTCAAATCAAAGAGATTTCACAGTTTGGGTTGTGGAGCCAAATGGCAACTATTGGATGCCCTTTCATCTCTCTACGCTTGAAGCATACGCAAAGTTAAAATCGAAGGAGCGAGAAGCTATTTATTCAGCAATTGAAGCTGTTATTATTCATTATGATGAACCACTGGACGCTGCGCATCGATGTAAATGTATGTCAATTTTAGTTTTGAGCTACCTTAAATGGATGTCAGCATTAGAAGATACTTTATTCCCACCGCCTAAATATCTGGGTCGAAGGATGGCATTTGCTGGATATGTGTTGGTGCACAGCGGGGTTTATCATCCAAGAGAATTGCAGCGCGTGTTAAGAGTTTTTGCTCGTTAACACTTCCAATCAGTACTTGACAAATTAAAAATTTTAAAATTACAATTAACTGGAGGTGGTTTTTATGTTGCCGAAAAAACCCTTAACAAGGGAGGAGATTTTTGAAAAGCTAAGAGAGTATTCAAAGCTTGATGCAGATCCATACAGCTGAAGGCTTTTCACAATTGCCTATGAGCCCGGGCATGAGGAGATGAAGAAAGTTGCGTATGAAGCTTTCAAAATGTTCATGGACAAAAACATACTTGACTTCACAGAATTTAGAAGTGCAATAAGGATGGAGAGGGAAGTTATAGGTATAGCAAAATCTTTAATGAACGCAGATTCTGAAGTTGTAGGAACTTACACTTTTGGAGGAACTGAAAGCATTTTTTAGCCGTTAAAGCTGCAAGAGATTTCTTCATACTTAACAAGGGGATGCCAAACAAAAGCCCCGAAATAGTTATGCCAATAACTGGGCATCCTTCCTATGATAAAACTGCGGAATATATGGGTTAAGAGTGAGAAGAGTTCCAGTAGATCCTGAAACATTGGAAGGTATCCCCGAGGCGATAAACGAGAATACAGCTATGATCGTTGGCTCAGCACCGAATTGGCCATTCGGAACTATAGACCCGATAAGGGAATTTGCTAAGATCGCTGAAGATAAGAAAATCTGGCTTCATGTTGATGCATGCGTTGGTGGATTCATTCTTCCATTCTTCAGTAAGCTTGGTGAAAACATCCCAGAATTCGACTTCAGAATCCCTGGGGTTTGCTCAATATCCTTGGATCCTCATAAATATGCATACTCAAGCATAGGGGCATCGATAGTTCTTTTTAGAAAAAAATTCTACAAGATGCTTTCTCAGTATTCAAACCTAAGATGGCCTGGATATCCGATAGTAAATCCAGCGGTTCTTTCCTCTCGCTCAGAAAGTCCTTTGGCAGCAACTTGGGCAGTCCTTCATTTTCTTGGCGAAGAAGGTTATATAGAGCTTGCGAGAAAGATTTTAAAGGCGAGAAAGAAAATAATGGACGGGTTGAAAGATTTAGGATTCAAATTACTTGGAAGATCGAGCTCGCCGATAATCGCTTTTACGTCTGAGGAAGTAGATCCATTCAAGCTTTCCGATGCTATGCTAAACAAAGGGTGGTTTACCTTGCCACAGATAGCGATTGAAAGCCTGAACATTCCAAGAAACATACATCTAACGATAACCCCAATTCATGATGGGGTTGAAGAAGAGTTCTTAAAGGATTTAGAAGTAGCAAAGGAGGGAATCAAAAAAATACCGGTTTCTGAGGAGGAAGGACTCATAAAGGGGTTTGGATTGATAACGGGCCTTCTTACTGGTGAAGAAATGGGTTTCGAAGCTCTAAGAGAGATAATTCTAAAAATGGAGAAGTACCTCGATCTCTACGGCGAGCAAATCCTTGAATCTTTCGGGGTATCTAAAGGGATGCCGAAAGAAATGGCTATGATTTACGAAATCCTTGAAGTCGTACCTATAGAAATAAGGGAGCTACTTTTGAACTACGTCGTCTTAGAAATCTTTGATCGAGGGCTATACTAAAACTTTTTTATTTCTCACAGTCTTATTAATGAGAAATTTCTCGGTTCAATTTTCGCTTGGCTCTGGTGAAAAGGAAAGGAGTCAATTCAAGTTGGATTCTTATGGTATAAGGGGTGTTTATAATGTTTACACCACTTCTTGGAATCTTTTACAGTTGATTTAATCCTTGAACACAGGGAGATGTTTACAGAAAAAGCGAACGAAGTTGAGTTTTCAGTGCCAGCTATTTTTTACGGCAAAAATTATGCTTATGTGATTCATCCTACCGTTAACTATGGGATTGATAGCAAGGAGCTGGAGGTTGGTGGGCATTTGGGATTGTTTTATCTTTTTGAGCAGAGTTTGGTAGGTTTTGGGTTTAAGTATTCAAGCGTTCATAGTAGTAGTTATGTTGGAAAAAGGTTAACTAAAAGCGAGGCTTCAACAAGTATATTTTTTGGATCGTATCTTGGCAAGGGGATTTATCTACAAAATGAGCTTGCAAAGGGGCTTGCAAACTCTCGGGATTTTGGATTTGCTTTGACTGTGAAATTTGTTTTGAATTGATTTAAATTCGCCCTGCGCTTTTGCGCAGGGTTTATTTATTTTTGCATTAAGGTCTCATCTTGACAAATTAAAAATTTCATATTATATTTTAGATAAAAGAGCAAGTTTGAGTTCTAAATTAAATATAGGAGGCAAGCTATGCTTAAGAAGCTATTATTTCTCATCATAATTCATCTTTTAATTGTGGGGGTTGTATTTGCAGGTGAAACTGGGAAAATTCGCGGTAAAGTTGTGGATAAGGAAACCAAAGAACCGTTGCCTGGGGTAAATGTTGTTTTGGTTGGGACTGCTTATGGTGCTGCGACTGATTTGAAAGGTGAGTATATTATTGTGAACGTTCTAGTTGGAACTTATGATATCAAGGCTTCATTCGTTGGTTACAGAGCTGTTACGATCAAGGGTGTGAGTGTTTTGCCTGATTTTACAACGGAGATTAATTTTGAACTTCCAAGCGAGGCGATCCAACTTGAAGAGGTTGTTGTAACTGCGGAGAGAAGATTGATTCAAAAAGACGCAACTTCGACCGTCACAGCTGTAACTGCGCAGGAAATCCAATCCATTCCGGTTAACTCATATCAAGAAGTTATGACGCTTGCCCCCGGAGTTGTTCAGGCTAATAACGGTGGTCTTGGTGGTGGAGATAATGGGATACATGTCAGAGGCGGAAGGACAGGCGAGGTAAGCTATGTTGTGGATGGGATAAGAGTTGATGATTTGCTCTATGGTGGTTCTGCTTTGGATGTGTCTCGACTTGGAATAGCTTCTGTTTCAATTATGTCTGGAACTTTTAACGCTGAATATGGTCAGGCACAATCTGCGATTGTTAACATTGTAACACAAGAGGGCGGACCAAAGTATTCGGGAAGCTTTAGAGTGGGGACAGATCAGGCCAAAAATCTCGGATGGAAAGAAAATGATTGGGGAAGTTTTAGAGGTGAGTTTTCTTTGAGTGGTCCCATTATTCCCGGCAAAGATTTCGCTACGTTCTTTATAAGTGGAGATAGGTTCTTTACAAGAACATATCTAAATAGCTTTGCCGGACCAACTTATAAAACCCCCGGTGGTAGAATAGTTCAGCATAATTATGAAAACCTTGGCTTCTTTGACAGCAGAGTTAGAGGCAATGCAAAATTAACACTGAAGTTCTTGGAAAGCTTAAAACTTAGGCTCGGCTATGCTATCACTGATAGAAAGAACAAAGGCTATGACCACTACTTTAGGTATCAATATCTTTTGAAGATGCAAGATCCGACGCTTCCTGAATTTCAAGCGACGAATTACAGAACGAGCACTCTTTATACGGCTCATTTAACGCACGCATTGAGCAAAAATACTTACTATGAGATAAAGTTTTCTCAGTTCAATACAAGGTATAAATATTACATCTATGAAGAGCAACTAAAGGGGGATTTTTCAAGGATATTCGTCCCAGTCAGCGGTAATAACTTATTCGATTCAACATCGAACTATGAATTTGGTGGTCCATACAGAGTAACTCTTTGGTTAAAAGATGCTTTGAAGATGGGATTTCCGCTTTATCGTGACTATATTGTAAATGGGGATACGATTAAAAAGGGGACGAAGTTGACTCCTGAAATCATTTCGAGGTTACAGCAAGCGGGATATGACAGAATTGATGTATTGGCGCTTTCAATGGATGATTATGTCCAGCATTATTTTGTTCTAACGAATACATTCTCTTTCAGCTTTGCGAGCCAGATTGATAGGTATAATTTCATAAAATTTGGCTTTGAGTATAAGCAATATGATTTGAATGACTGGTGGATAAATGGCGTAAACAACTATTGGGATCACTTGGACACTTTGCAACCTGAGGAAACCAGGCATTATGAGACCGCATACTATAGATTTAGACCTGTGCAAGCTTCCGCTTATATTCAAGATAAAATTGAAATCTCAGACTTAATTATAAACATTGGTCTTCGTCTTGATTATCTGAGTCCAAAAGCGCCGGATGTTTACAAGGTCATTGATTTGAAAGCGATCGATCCAAATGCAGATATCACAAAAGTTGGCAATGTTAAACCCAAATGGCATATAAGCCCGAGGGTTGGTTTCTCGCATCCTATTTCAGACAGGGCTAAAATTCACTTCGCTTATGGGCAGTTTTATCAATATCCAGATATGTTCTTCCTTTACAGGAGATTCAATCAAAATAATCCAGACTATCCTTATCCAAACCTCGCCCAAGGTTATGAACCCAGAATTGGAAATCCAAATTTAAAACCAGAGACAACCCATGCTTATGAAGTTGGTGCTGAGGTTGTTTTAAGTGAGGATATAGTAATGAGCATTACTGCATTTTACAAGGATACTTACGACTACATTTCAACAAAGAGATATTTCAGGGATCCGTATACATACACTCAGATTGTAAACCTCGATTATGCTAATTCAAGAGGGATTGAATTTGCGTTAAGAAAACGATTGAGCAATCATTATGCATTTCAGATAAACTATACATATTCGAGATCCGAGGGTAATGCCGATAACTGGGCTACGCACTTCTGGGAAGCGTATACCGCTTCTGTTACCGGTTACGTTCCACCTAAGAGAACCACAACCCTTACTTGGGATCAACCGCATACACTTTCATTAATATTCAACGTAGTTTATGATACATGGGGATTAAACTTCATTGGTAATTTTGGAAGCGGTCTTCCATACACACCCACAGATGCGCGTGGGACATATCTTACGGGTGAAATAAACAGCGGAAGACAACCATGGACTGGAAATGTTGATGTCAGAGCTTATAAGACGTTTAAGCTTGGTTTTCTCAATATGATGCTTTGGGCTGATATTACAAATCTTTTCAATAAGAAGAATGTCTTGAATGTGTTTGATGATTCTGGAAGACCGGATTATAGCACAAATCCTGCTATATCGCCCGAGAATAAGCATAGACCGCATTGGTTCAGCGCACCGAGACATATCGAGATCGGGTTGGAAATTAACTTTTAATTTAATCCTTATAAAAAGGTTTTAATGCCCCCTACCACTTTAAATGGTGGTAGGGGCGGTTGTAGTTTTTTAGATAACAAAATTAATGGAGGAATTGACAATGATTAAAAAGGTTACTTCTTTAATTCTAATCTTACTTGCCTCAACCCTCATCGCTCAAGTTAAAGAGGATCCAAATTGGACTACGAAGGAAAAATATTATAACACTGTTCTTGCGCCTCAGCGTGGTTTGAAACCGCTACCTAAAGGATTGGGTCCAGGTGATAGGAAAAGATCTGTTCTCGATGTAGGAAATGTTTGGGCAAGGATTTCTAACGCTGCAACGCTTGGCTATGATAGATGGGGTCTGTGTTGGGAATTTCCTGCAAGGAGTGGTATAACTTACAGATGGACGATGGCCCCAATAATTGGTGCGAAAAAGAGAAATCCAGATGGAAGTTACACGAAGTTTTTTGCAAGTGGAACTCGAGGCGCTGCAAGATTTAGTGAGGAGGAATATCAGCCGTTACCAGGATTTGACGCTGGATATGTTGATGAGAAAAATAATATCGGTATTGCTTTTAGCGATAAACCTCAATCTTGGCCACAACGTTGGCCTTCTTGGAGCGACCTTCCAGCGCATGCAAGAAAAATTAATTATAATCAACCTCCTATTGGTTCAAACGGGTTCCCAGGGGTTCTCAATGGTGAAGTTGTCGCAAAAAGAGAAGCTTATTTTGTCGTCACAGATAATGACCCAGAGGCGGGAAACAAACCAAAACCAATGGATATCCGACTTGATGTTTGGGGTTTGCAATGGGATGACTTTTTAAATCAGGACTTTATAATCTTTCGCTTCATAGTGACAAATATAGGAACTGATACACTTTATGATGTTTACCTTGGGATTCACGATGATCCTGATTGCCCCGAGCAAGGTTCTTACGAGTGGACGGATGATTTCGCCGCGTTTATTCCGCCAGGAACTGATGTTGAAGGGTATTCGCCAAGTGAAGATACCTTGCTTTGGAACTTTACATATCTTTGGGATGGGGATGATAAGGTTGAAGGTTTAATTGCTTCAAATGTCGGTTGGGTTGGATTAAAGTTTCTTGAAACACCGATTAATCCAACCACAGGACAACCTATGGGTATAACTACATTTCAAGTATTCCCATATGCCGATGCTCCGCAGACCGAAACAGCTGAGTATGATCAAATATCCGCTGGAATTATGCCACCGCAAAATGTTGATCCAAATCCTGATGATTGGACCCAAACACCAAATTCTTACGGTCCCGATATAACTTATGTCGTTGCTTCTGGACCATTTACCCTTCCACCAGGTGAACAAATTGCATTTACATTTGCTTCAATTCATGCAAGAAACAAAAAAGACTTGTTTAGGAAAGCAATCCTTTGCCAGCTGTTGTATAACAATAGTTATCGCGCAGCAGAAGCACCGCCAGAACCAGTTGTTAATGCTGTTGCTCTTGATAAAATGGTTATTCTTTACTGGGATGATCGCTCAGAAAAAGGAATTTATTATAAACCAGATGGAACAATTGATCGTATAGGCGACAAATTAACTGGAAATAATGCTTTTGAGGGTTATAAGATTTATAAAAGCACCGACAGAGGACAAACTTGGGGCGGGGCAATAATTGATGTCTTTGGACAATTCCAAGGATGGATACCGCTTGCAATCTATGATTTACCAAATGGAATTCAAGGAGAATCAGAAACCAGAAGACACTTCAACCTTGGAAGTGATGGTGGAATAAGACATTACTTTATCGATAGAAATGTAGACAACGGTTATGAATACTGGTATGCAATTTGCGCTTATGATCATGATGACGGACCTATCCCACCACTTGAAAATTCAATAAAAAGCACTCCAAAACCCGGAACTAACACAGTTGCTGTGATACCTGGTAAACCAGCTTCTGGTGTGACAATTGGAAGTGCGGATAAGGAGGCAACGCATGTGAGCGGAAATAGCAAAGTTAAAATTCCAATCACTCTCCTCGACCCAGGGAAGACCACAGGCAAGAAGTATACTTTGACATTTAAACAAGGGAATACCCCGTTTAGTTTGCTTATGAATTTGAAAGATCAAGATGGAAATTATGTTGTTACCCTAAATAAGGACACAATTAGAGATTATCCTTACTTCTACGATCCAACTCTCGATAATGCATTTATATTTGATGGTTTATATTTACCGGTTCAAGATTTAACTCCTGATGTGAACTGGAATGCTGTAGTTGACGGCGATAGTTTTCATGTCTATGATGCATGGACAATTGATTTAACTTTCGAAGGAGTAAATGCTAATGCAACAATCGACTCGCTTTCAAGAGAAGCGCTTGCTTCGGATTATGAGATAAGAATTGTAAGTAATCCGGTTACTTATCCAATGGTTGGCTCTGCACTAAATCCGTTAGGAACCACTATGACTGCACCATTTGAGATCTGGAACATCACAACAAATACGAAAGTAAACGCGGCGATTCGCGACCGTGGTGGTTCTGGATTTGATTGGCTTGATTTTGATAGAATTTTCATAATTAATAAACCGTATCCGGAGTCGAACCCTGGGGAGTTCAATGCTACCTCGCTTGCTGATATTCCATATAGAGTTAGGATTTACTCTGAAGCGGTTTCGGTTCCAGTTGGTGATGGAATTAAAATAGTCACGAATAAGATTCTTACGAAAAATGATGTTTATGAGTTCAATACCGTAAAACAGACAACGACGACAATGACAGCATCTGACCTTGAGAAAATCCGTGTTGTTCCAAATCCGTATGTTGTGAGTTCGCCTTATGAAACAGGTAAGTATGGAGTTCAAAAAGAGGTTCAATTCCATCATCTTCCGCCAAAGGCTATAATAAGAATTTACAATGTAGCCGGCGATCTCGTTAGAGTAATTAATCATGAGGGAGGTTCGATAGCGAGGTGGAATTTGCAGACTTATAATGAGCAAGAAGTTGCTTTTGGAGTTTATATCTATCATATTGAAGGTTTTGATGAAACGGGTCGCAAGATAGGAGAGGTTACTGGGAAATTTGCATTGATCAAATAAAAAATTTCCCGGGCGTTTTTGCTCGGGTTTTTAAAGTTTTCTAAAAATAAAAAAATTTTGGAGGAGAAAATGAAGTTTAAAATAACATTTACGATTTTCCTTGCGGTATTGATAACAGGGTTTACGTTTGCTCAATTTGATAATGTTGGAACTTCCTCAGCTCCGTTTCTTAAAATTCCGGTTGATCCACGAGGTTCATCTCTTGCGAGCGCAGTTGTCGCAAATGCAGACGATCCTTCCGCGGTTTATTGGAATCCCGCTGGGCTTTCACAAATGAAAAGAACCGAGATAATGTTTGCAAATACTGATTGGATCGCTGATTTAAATGTTGCATTTTTGGGCGTTGGAGTTCCACTTGGAAATCTTGGTGCGATTGGTGTTGGCATAACGTATCTTTCTATGGTTGATATGCCAATTACAACATGGCTTGATACAGAAGGTGCAAGCGGTCAAACTTTCTCCGCTTATGATGCATGTTTTGCTGTTGCTTATGCAAGAAGATTAACAGATAAGTTCTCAATTGGTTTGAGCGTGAAATATGTTACCGAGACGATCTCTCACTCAACCGCAAGCGCTTTCGCACTTGATATTGGGACGCTTTATGATATTGGATTCCGCGGGTTGAAAATAGGTATGTCGTTTACAAACTTTGGGACCAAAATGAGACTTGAGGGGAGAGATTTAATTATAAAGATTGATCCGTACCCAACCGCTGGTTCGAGCCCAATAGATGTAATAGCAAACTTAAAGACCGAGGAATGGTCACTGCCTTTGACATTTCAAGCGGGAGCAACGTTTAATTTAATTGAGGGCGAGGCTTTTAGATTTACATTGAACGCTGATTATAGAGACGAAAGAGATTATAGGGCACTTGGACTTGTCGGTGGTGAGTTTGCGTTCAGGGAGATATTCTTTGTGAGGGTTGGCGGAATGAAAAGATATGCCGTTGATGAGAGGCAGGGGAAATTTACTTTGACCGCGGGTGCTGGTTTAAGGGTTAAGGTACCTGGTTCAACGGTTGGTTTGAAGTTTGATTATTCTTATTCGGATCTTTACAGATTGGGGCAAGCGCATAGAGTTTCACTTGGGGTCGTATTATAAAAAATTTACCCCGGCTCAATCTTGGGTAGCCGGGGCTTTTATAAAGAACTCCTTCCGTTTGAATTTCGTCCTAAAAATAAAAAATAACCTGCCATGAGAAAACTTTTTATTGCCGTTTTTTTATCAATTTTAATCCTTTCCATCTCTTCTGCAGATGAATTTAAATTTTGGAAGGCGGGGGTTTACAATTCAAATGTTCCAACACCGAAGCAAATTCTCGGCTATGAGATTGGGGATTATATAACCGAACATTATGAAATGGAACGCTATATCGATGCACTTGCGAAGTCATCGAACAGGATAAAAGTTATCAAATATGGTGAATCTTATGAACGACGCGGGATGTATTTTCTAATAATAAGTTTACCTGAAAATCTTGCGCGACTCGACGAAATAAGGGAGACAATAAAAAAGCTGACAGATCCAAGGATTACCTCGGAAGCTGAGGCAAGGATGATCGCCAAAACCTTCCCGATAATTGTCTGGTTGAATTATTCAAATGATGGCGATGAAACCGCTGCTTTCGAAGCTGGTATACAAGTTGCATATCAACTCTGTGCCGGTGAAGATGAAGCTACTTTAAAAATTCTCAAAAACGCTGTTGTCATAATTAATCTTCCGCATAATCCGGATAGCCATCAAAAAGCTGTTTCATGGTTTAAGGCAACATTTGTCGGAAAATATGGAAATCCCGACCCCTTTGCATCTGAACATCGTGGAGATTGGCGGATGAAGACGAACTATAATCATTATTTCATCGATTTAAACCGCGACGCCTTCGCCTGTTCACAAATTGAGACTCAAAAAGTTGTTGAACAATTTCATTATTGGAATCCGCAAGTTTTTGCAGATCATCATGGTGAAACCAAAAATATGTTTTTCACGCCTTATGCGCTACCAGTGAATCAGAATGTTCCTGAAACAACAAAGAAATGGGCTAAAATCATCGGGCGGACCATAGCTAATGGTTTCGATGAATACGGGTGGAGCTATTACACGGCCGAGGTTTTTGATCTTTTTTATCCGGGTTATTGGGATTCATATCCTGCTTTGAATGGAGCAATAGGTATGACATTTGAAACAGATGCGGGCGGAAGAAAGGGGTTTCAATTAGAAAGAGAAGATGAAACGATAGTGACTTTTAAAGAAGGGATTCATCGCCACTTCATCGCATCGATGAAAACGCTTGAAGCTTCTGTGAATCATAAAGAGGAAATACTTTTCGATTTTTATAAATTTAGACAAACGGGACTTGAGGAAGCGAAAAGGGAACAATATAAGCAGTTTATAATCGTTCCGGACAAGGATAAGGAGAAAACATCGAGATTCATTGAACTTTGTTTGAGGCATAGAATAGAAGTTTATGAGGCAAAAGAATCATTCACGAGTTTAAAGGTGAGAACTTATTTTGATAAAAATGCGACGAGAAAAACTTTTTCAAAAGGTGTCTACATAATTCCGATGGAGCAACCGCAGAAGCGACTTGTTAAGGCTCTTTTTGAACCAGACCCAAAAATGGACGATGATTTTTTGAGAGAAGCAAGATTTGCTTATGAATACAACAAAAAACTTGGTAAAAATGCGCGTCGTCTTCCGCTTGGTTTTTATGATGTCACTGCGTGGGCTTTACTGATCACCTGGGGAGTTGAATGTTATTTGACTGAAGATGAAGCAAAGGTTAAAATGGGAAAAGTCGTTAATAAACCGGAGTTTGTTTATCACGTTCCCAATGATACTCCAAAATATGCTTATGTTTTCAAATATGATTCCGACGCATCTGCGAAGTTGCTTGCTAAGCTTTTAAAATCAGATTTTAAAGTTGCGGTTGCAACAAAGTATTTTTATTCAGAGGATGGAAATTATTTACCCAGGGGAACAGTCATAGTTAGGGTCGAGAGAAATAAACATATTCAGGATTTTCATCAAAAGATAAAAGAGTTGGCCAAGGGGTCGAAAGTTGATCTGTATTCGATTAATACAGCATACACAGAAGTTGGAATTGATTTAGGTTCAAACTGGGTAATTGAAATTAAGAAGCCCAAGATTGCGGTGTTAACCGAGGAACCCACAAGTCAAAGTTCTTATGGTGCAATTTGGTTTATGCTTGAGCAAGTATTTGAATATGATTTCACCTCAATCAGATGGGACTATTTCTCAACTGTTGACCTTTATCGCTATAATGTTTTGGTGATTCCTGATGCGAATGCGAATCAATTGAAAAATTTGCTTGGTGACGGCGGAGTTAGGAAATTAAAAGAGTGGATATCAAATGGTGGCGTTCTTGTAACTTTGAAAAATGCATCCGTTTTCCCAACCCTAAAAGGCGTAGAATTGTCGAGCGCAAAATTACTCGGTGAAGACACGGACGATAACGATGAATATGAAGAGGAAAAACAAGCTCAAAAAGATACAGTTAAAGTAAAGGAGAAGAAACCAGCCGAAAGGATTGAGTTTACGCCCGGTGCAATTATGCGTGTTAAACTTGACACTTTGCATTTCCTTTCGCTTGGCTACGGCGACGAAATAGCTGTTCTTGTTTACTCAAATTTAATTTTTGAAAAATCAAAAGATGGGGCAAATCCAGGCGTTTTCGCGGATAAAGATGTTCGTATAAGCGGTTTTGTCTGGGAAGACATGGAGAAGAAATTTCCAGGTAAAGCTTATCTAATTGATGAACCCGTTAGACGTGGTAGGGTTATAATGTTTGCTGACGACCCTAATTTTCGTTTATACTGGCAAAGCTTAAGCAGGTTGTTTTTGAATTCCATTTTGCTTTCGCCAAGTTTTTGAAATTTAAGCATTCAAATTTTATATTAAAAAGGTGGGCTTTTGCCCGCCTTCCTGAGTTTAAAAAACAAAAAAGTTCTTAATCACACATGCTCGAACTCGGGGAAAATAAAGGGGCATTTATGAATCGTTTGTTAAACTTAAAGTGGGGGAACCTTTATGCGTTTGAAAATTTCTCTTTCTGCTCAAACTGTTCCCGTGTCCATACCTGTAAATTATACTTATCTTGTTTACGCGGAGATCAGGGATAAGATAAAAAGACATAGCGATATATTTGGTAATGACAAGAATTTGAAAAAACTTGGGATTTTAAGCGGGAGGTTCAAGGTTTATACTTTTTCTTTTCTTCGGTTTAAAAATTTTGCGATCGAGGGCGAGAAAATAAATCTCACGAGCTCTGAGGATTTAAATTTCTTCATTTCTTCCCCGTTTAATTCGTTTATCGAGGGAATTGCGATTGCTTTCTTAAGGGATGGGAACTTAAAAGTTGGAAACACAAATTTCATTTTTAAATCTGTTGTTAAAGTGGAGCCGCCGGAATTTAAGGAGACGATGAAATTTCGGCTTCTTTCGCCAATCGCTGTTGTTAAAGACCCAGCTGAAAAGAAAATTTTTATGACGCCAGATGAACAGGGATACTTTGACAATATCAGGGAAGATTTGATAAGAAAGAATAATTTCTTACGAGATGAGAAGATTAAAACTGTCGAATTTGAGATGAAGTTTGATATGGACTACATATCATCAAAAGGTGGAAAATTTTCAAAACTTATAAAATTTGGAAAGATGAATGTGAAATGTTTTTTGGCTCCGTTTGTGATAAGGACAGACCCGAGGTTGATCGAAGTTGGATATGAATGGGGTTTTGGGCATAAAAACCATCTTGGCTTTGGCATGGCTGTGGTTGAAAAGAATTTTGAATAAAGTCATTGATTGAGTGAATTTTGAAAGAAAAACTTTATAATTTTTAGCCAATGTTTAAATTTAAGAAGATAAAGGAGAGATTATTGCTGAGATACGGAAAAGAACTGAAGAAGGTTTAGAATGGGTTTATGAGTTTTAATCATAGTATGGCTCAAGTTCTTTACTTAAATATCTAGCGACGATCACGACAACACCAATGTCATCGAGAAAACCAACTATTGGAGATATATCTGGAATTGAATCGAATGGAATTATAAAGTAAAGAAGCGCGAAAACAACGATCACTTTTTTCAGAAACGAAACCGTTGGGTCTTTCATAAATTTATAAAGAGCGATCAAATCCCGCTTAAATCCAATCTTTCCCTTTAATTGCGATATTTTCTCCCAAAAATTTTTCTCAACATATTCAATATCTTTGTTTGTTATCTTTTCTGCTTTTTCTTTTAACTCGCCTATATCTTTCAAAGCGTCGATTTTCTGAGGGATGTAGATATTCGCGTCGAAGCCGATGTTTCCCGAATGTTTTTCTTTCATCTGTGTAAAAAGTTTTATTTTTATCTTCCCGCAACGGTCATCTCAGATATAAGAATCGAGGGCGAAGCTATATTGCCGAAAAAGACTAAGTCGTTTCCGATTGAAGAGATATTTTTTAAAATATTTGCGAGATTATCCGCAATTGTAATTTCGTCAACTGCAAATGCAAGTTCACCATTTCTTATCCACAATCCACTTGCACCTTTTGAAAAGTTTCCTGAGACTATGTCGACCCCAAAGCCGATGAGCTTTGTTACAAGCAGACCATCTTTCACATCTTTTATTAGCTCTTCCAAAGTTTTATCTCCGGGTTTAACGTAAAAATTCAATGGCGAAGGAGCAGGGATTGTATTATATTTTCGATGGGCATTTCCGGTTGGGCTTTGCTCGAATTTTCGCGCGGTTATAGAGTCAAGCAAAAACATTTTTAAAATTCCATTTTCAATTATCGTTTTCTCTTTCGTTACAACGCCTTCGTCGTCGAATGGTTTTGAAGCGATGCCAGCTTCCATGCATCCGTCGTCAATTACAGTTAAAATTTCACTTCCAACTTTTTCTCCTATTTTTTCGGAAAGAAAACTCATGCCTTTGTATGCATTTTTTCCATTAACCGCTGACGCAATGTAACTAAGGATTACAGGAGCAGACACAGGATCAAAAATTACAGGATATTTGCCGGTTTTAATTTTGCGCGGATTGAGTAATTGCAGCGCGCGAGTGCTTGCGTTTTTGGCTACGGTTTCAGGAGATTCGAGGTCTTTAAAAAATCTGCTAACCGATGAGTAAAAGCCAGTCTGACTTTGTGAGTTTTCCGTAGCGATCGCGGAACAATAAATTTCAAAGATCGTTCCTTCGTATTCTCCAATAAAACCAACTGAATTTGCGATTACCCTTCGCTGAATTAGATTGCCAAAGCCGGTTGATTCGACTTTTATCCTCGGATCGACAGATTTTGCGAAATTTTCAATTTCTTGCGCAATTTTTATTTTCCGCTCGACATTTATTGAATAAACTTCTGAGTCAAAGATTTTAATTTCATTTTGTTTGAAATTTTCTAATTCAGGTAATCCATTGTCTCGCTCAGGTGTGGAATTATCCGCAAGAGATATAGCTTCATCGATCACTTTTTCAATTGTTGATGTAGAAAAATCTGTGGTGTAAGTAAACCCAATTTTTTTATTTTTAAAAACCCTTATTCCAAGTCCACAGGTTATCGCTTGTTTTAGTGATTCAATCTCCCCATCTTTGATTGTAGTTGAAAATTCCTCATTTATCGAAATAAAAACGTCGCATTCATCCGCTCCCTTTTTAAGGGATTTCGCTATGATCGATTTCGCCAATTCCGATAAGTTCATAGAATCCTTTTACTGTTTGACTTTTTAAAAAATTTATAAATTTTGATGCAAACTTTGAAATTTTTGTCCAAAAAATTAAATTTTTATCAAACATCAGAAAACAAAAACAGCACAATATGTCGAAGAAAAACACGATGACATCACCTCAGACACAATTGATGGATAAACTTGTCTCCTTGTGTAAGAGAAGAGGCTTCATTTTCCAATCGAGCGAGATTTACGGCGGGATTAATGCATGCTGGGATTATGGTCCACTTGGGGTTGAGTTGAAAAATAATATCAAGCAGGCGTGGTGGAAAGCAATGGTTTACGAAAGGGATGATATCGAGGGATTAGATTCTGCGATTTTAATGCATCCAAAGGTTTGGGAAGCCTCTGGTCATGTCGAAAATTTCACCGACCCATTGGTCGATTGTAAATCTTGCAAACTTCGATTCAGAGCCGATCAAATCCCCGAGGAGAACTTAAAATTGAAGAAATGCCCCGAATGTGGTGGGGAACTTACCGAGCCAAGGAGATTTAATCTAATGTTTAAAACTTTTATGGGACCAGTTGAAGATGAAGCCCATGTGGTTTACTTAAGACCTGAGACAGCCCAAGGGATTTATGTTAATTTCGAAAATGTGTATGTGTCGATGCGAAGGAAAATTCCTTTCGGAATAGCTCAAATAGGAAAAGCCTTTAGAAACGAGATCACGCCCGGAAATTTTATCTTTAGGACCAGAGAATTTGAACAAATGGAAATGCAATATTTTGTTCGATCTGGAACTGACATGGAATGGTTTGAAAAATGGCGCGAGGAAAGATTTAAATGGTATTTGAGAATCGGAATAAAACCTGAAAAACTTCGATTCCATCGACATGGACCAGATGAACTTGCCCATTATGCATCCGCTGCTTATGATATTCAATTTGAATTTCCATTCGGATGGCAAGAACTTGAAGGTATTCACAACCGGACGGATTATGACCTTTCGCGACATCAGCAATATTCAGGGAACGATTTAAGTTATTACGATGATGAGATTGGGCAAAAATATATTCCGTATATAATTGAAACATCCGCTGGATGTGATAGAACATTGCTTGCTGTTCTTGTTAATGCTTATGATGAAGAAGACACTGGGAAGGAGATAAGAACAGTTCTTCGATTGCATCCATTTATTGCGCCGATAAAAGCTGCTGTTCTCCCACTTGTCAATAGGGAGAATATGCCAGAGATAGCATATGAAATTTATAAATCGCTGAAACCACATTTCAAAGTTTTTTACGATGATAGTGGCTCAATTGGTAGAAGATATAGAAGACAAGATGAAATTGGAACGCCATTTTGCTTTACCGTTGATTCACAAACTCTTCAAGATGGAACTGTCACAGTAAGAGACAGAGATACGATGAGACAGGAGAGAATTCATAAAAGCGAAGCTCTCGATTTTTTGAAGGAGAAGATAACTTTTTAAAAAAATTTAAACTCAAAGTGACCAAAAAAATCACCATTGCAGGTGGAACAGGATTTATCGGAAGTTATGTCGCTGAGTTGCTTCACAAAGATGGATACCAAATTTTAATTTCATCGCGAAGTCCAGAAAAGGTTTCACCACGACTTAAAAAGTTTGAGATTTTCAAATGGAATCCAGATGTTCAAGAATACCCAATTGAAATACTCCAACGATCGGATGTCGTTCTAAATTTTATTGGTGAAACAATCTCCCAAAGATGGACGCAAAAAGTTAAAGAAAGATTGAGAAATTCGAGGATAAATTCGACTCGTAATATAGTCAATGCGTTTTCTAGGGTGAACACGACTGGCAAAGTTTTTATATCCGCTTCCGCTGTTGGAATTTATGGAAATAGGGGAGAGAAAATTCTTTCTGAGGAATCAACCGTTGGAGATGATTTTCTTGCAAAATTGTGCATCGATTGGGAAAATGAAGCAAAGAAGGCAGAGGATTTCGGAGTAAGAGTTGTGATTTTGAGGATTGGGATAGTTTTGGGGAAAGGTGGTGGATTTCTTGCAAGGTTAACGCCTTTGTTTAAACTTGGACTCGGCGGAAAAATTTCTGATGGCAAGGCTTGGTTATCCTGGATTCATATCGACGACATTGCAAGGATTGTAAAGTTTGCTATTGAAAAAGAAAACGTTCGCGGAATTTACAATGCGGTTTCACCAAATCCCGTCACGAACGAGGAATTCACAAAGACATTTGCAAAAGTTTTAAAAAGGCCTGCATTTTTCACCGTCCCGAAGTTTGGACTTAAACTTTTGTTTGGCTCTGAGCTTACCGATATCGCATTGACCGCAAGTCAAAGGGTGAAACCGGAAAGGTTAATGAACGCAGGGTTTAAATTTAATTATGAAGATATTGAATCCGCTTTGAGAAGCTTGTTTTAAAACAAAAATTTCAAAAAATCATGTGGTGGCACAGAGGTTTCGGAAGGGGATTTGGAAGTTTTTGGTTTGGATTTGGTTTCCCATCTTTTTGGTCAGGATTCCGTCCTTATATCACGAAAGAAGGATACATCAGAATGCTTGAGGATTACAAGAAACAGCTTGAAGAAGAACTTGAGGAAGTTAATAAGGAAATCGAACGTTTAAAGAAAGAAAGTTAACAATGCTCCTTCTTCACAATGCGAATCAAGTTGTAACTGTTGCATCTTTTGGGGAAAAATTTAAAAGTGGGAATAAGCAGGGCGAAATTTTTGTGATAGAAAATGGAAGTGTTCTTGTAAAAGACGGAAAGATCGAATGGGTTGGAAGAGCAATCGATTTTAATTTTGGTTTGTATGGGGGAAATGAAATCGAAATTGTAGATGTAACAGGTAAAGTTGTAGTGCCTGGTTTTGTCGATTCACACACACATCTTGTTTTCGCTGGGACAAGGGAGGATGAATTTGATTTGAGGATAAAAGGTTTTACTTATAAACAAATTGCAGAAAGAGGCGGTGGAATTTTAAATACAGTTAAAAAGACAAGGGAAGAAACTAAAGAAAATCTTTTCAAAATCGCCCAAGGTTATGCCTATAGAGCACTTTCACTTGGGGCGACGACAATTGAAATTAAAAGTGGCTACGGTTTAAATCTTAAAGATGAAATTAAAATTCTTGAAATCGCGAATGAATTAAATGAAAACCCAATCCACACGGTTTCAACATTTCTCGGGGCTCACGCAATACCACCGGAATTTCAAGACAGAAAAAGCGAATATGTTAATTTTTTGATTAACGTTGCAATCCCGGAGGTGTCAAAAAGAAAGCTTGCCAAGTTTTGTGATGTTTTCTGTGAAGAAGGTTATTTCACTCCAGAAGAATCTAAGAGAATATTAAACGCGGGGAAAAACTTTGGGCTTCTACCAAAAATCCATGCTGAACAATTCTCAAATTATGGCGGTGTAAAAGTTGGTGTGGAAATTGGCGCTGTTTCAATCGACCATATCGAAAATATCAAAGATGAGGATATCAAATTGCTTTCTAAATCGAATTCTGTGGCAGTTCTACTTCCGGGTGTATCTTTCTTTTTGAATTATCAATATCCGCCGACGAGAAAATTAATCGAAGCCGGTGTTCCTGTTGCAATTGCCACGGACTTTAACCCGGGCTCTTGTATGAGTTTAAATATGCAACTTATCTTGACAATCTCATGCGCTCAAATGAAGATGACGATAGAGGAAGCTATAACAGCATCGACCCTTAATTCAGCTTCTGCACTTGGGCTCTCAGATATAACTGGCAGTATTGAGGTTGGCAAAAGGGCGGATCTTGTCATTTTTAATGCAAAAAATTATAAAATGATACCTTACTTCTTTGGAGAAAACCATGTTTGGGAGGTTATTTTAAACGGTAAACCAATTGTGATATAAATCACTTTGAAATTGTTGTAGAAATATCTAAATTTCTGTTGATAGATTAAAACGAATTAGGGAGGAAGCCATGTTTTACCGTTTATTCACAGCTTTAAGCATTTTACTTTTCATCTCTACATTTGCATTTTCGCAGGGGTTTGTTGTTACAGGTTCTTACCCTGCGGACGGTCAAGCGGGATTGCCGACAGATCCAGTTTCTGTTTTGCTTAGGTTTGGATTTTCAAAACCGGTAGATCTAACCAGGACTTGGCCTGAAGTGAATATACCGCTTGGACCGTTTAATTTTCTCGCATTTGACCCGATAGATTCTATTGAACTTGGTGAGCCTTATTTTTCACCTACGGCTGATACGGTTGGTATATTTGCCAAGCTTCGCCCTGCTACAGACTATTGTATAATACTTTATGGCGCATATTCATTGGAGGGGGAGTTATTGAACAAGCCGTATGTCGTAAACTTTACGACGAACGCTTCAACTGGCACAAGAAAGGTTAGCGGGACCATAATTCTGCCATCCGGGAAAATTTCCTCATTTCGCTTTAATTCTCCATTGACCAATTTGAAAGACCTCAAATTAAAGCTACCATCGGAACTTGGTGGAAAAGAGATCAGCCCAACCGTTTTAAGGAAATTTGAGAACCCTAATTTCTCATTTAAAAATTTTGAGTTGTCTCAACCCTTGAAAATTTCAAGCGTAGATCCGAACATTGGAGTTGTCGCTTTGCTTGATGGCAACCCATTTGTTAAAGAAGGAGTGGTAGTAAAATACGCAGCGAACGTTAACACTGATTTTTCGTTTGAGGCTAAATATGTCAGAGATGGCAGTTATTATCTCTTTGTTGCATTTGATACCGAAAGAGATGGGATATTTACTTTCAGTGATTTGTTGATGTTTTATGATGCGGATGGCGATAACCAGCCAGATTCTATTAATGTAATTGGTGGGGATCTAACTGGGTTAAATGTTTCGGGCGTTTTTCAACTTAAGCCATTTACAGTGAGAGAGAAACTTGATACAGTTATGTCTATCGCGAGAAATTACGCAAGTGATGCGGTTTTAAGAGAGATTATGACTTTTGAGCCGCAAATTGAACTCCCACTCCCAGATACCTTAGATGGGAAAGTTTATTCTGCGGCCTATGGATTTTATTCCGCTTCAAGAGATACGGTGTTTAGGATTTATGTTGTTGCTTTTGGAGAGATCATTCTCCAGCCAGATTGGTCGCTGCTAGGCACAGTTAATTTGCCTGAGACATTTGTCGACAGTGATGTTGCTTTCGATAGTGCTGAGGCAAACGGTGGATTTGGATTTAGAAGCGAGCCAAACACTTTCACAGGTATTTTTTATGATCTAAGAAATTACCTTGGTGATGAAAACCCACCCGACACTATTAATCCATATTGGCGACTCGTTTACGTTAAAGCAGATACATCTTACCAAAGCATTCCTATAGCTTTTCTTATTTTTTACCTTAGTCCATCGGATGGGAGATTGGTTAAAAAGTTTGAGGTTTCACTCAGACCTGTAACTGCAAAGGAGAAGTTTAGTGATATAGATTCTGTTGCGAAAATTTATGCAAGCGATGCTAAACTTATGTATGTCGTTGGGAGAGAGCTCGATACAGTTATCGATGGCAAATGCGGTCTTTGGAATTACGGCTATCGAAGTCCAACCAAGGGCAAATTCAGCGTTTGGTATCTACTTGGTGGAGTTGGCGTTGACACAGCTTGGTTACCAGTGGACATTACCAAACCATTGGATTTCTCTGTTTACAGAGATAGTGATGTTCTCGCACAGGTTGGCGAAACATATGGAGGCTCTCAGTTTAGGGGACTTTATTCGCTAACCTCCGTGGCTTATGGTTATGTTCAATCGCCACTTGACACATCGAAGATTTATTTCCATTCGATTTACGAGGGGATCGACACGGCAACAGGAAGAAGTAAGAGATTCATTGCTTTAATCGATCCCGTGACTGGAATGTTTGCCGGATCTTTCACAAAGGTTGAAAAAGATGTTACCGCTGGAATTCCGACAGATTTCGTTCTTTATCAGAACTATCCAAATCCATTTAACCCCACAACAACGATAACATATGACTTGCCATTAAGAGCAAATGTTAAACTTGTCATTTACAACGTTCTCGGGCAAAAGATTGCTATACTTGTGGATGAAGTTCAAGAGTCGGGAAGATATAATGTTACATTTGACGCGAGTAATTTACCAAGTGGCGTTTACTTTTACAGGCTCGAGGCGGATAAATTTGTTCAAACAAGGAAGATGCTTCTTGTCAAATAAGCTTGGTTAATCTTTTGAATTTTCCCAAGGGGCGGGCGTTTCCCGCCCCTTTTTATTTTTGATAACTTGAAATTTTCCAAATTTTGCTTTAAAATTTAGAAGTGTGAAAAAATATGTCAAGTTAACAAGATGAGCGCAAGAATTTTAATAGCGGATGACGAACCAGCAAATCGATTAATTTTCTCAACCTTCCTTAAAGATCAAGGTTGTGATGTTTTAACTTGTGAAAATGGTTTTGAGTGTATTGAAATCGTAAGAAAAGAAAAACCAGACCTCATACTTCTTGACATAAGAATGCCCGTTATGGATGGATATGAGGCTGTTAAGATTTTAAAGTCAAATTCAGAAACAAGGGAAATTCCGATTATAATCATCTCTGCGAACTCAGATCCACAAAGCATCAAAAAAGCGTTTGATTTAGGAGCTATAGAATTTCTTCCCAAACCAGTTAACCTCGAAGAACTCTTGATTCGGGTTTCCACCGTTTTAAAACTAAAAAGGGCGGATGATGAACTTAAAAGGCTTCGCTCGGAATTTACCTATCTTTTGATTCAGGACTTGAAAAACACAATTTCTGTCATCAAGGGGAGTTTTGAACTCGCACTTAAAAGTAGGATAAACGAACTCTCGGAGGAACAAAAAATTATCCTTGATATCGCGGAGACAGCTATCAACAATCACATAAAACTTTTAAATGAATATCTCGAACTTTCTCGACTTGAACTTTATGTTGATAAAATTTCAAAGGAAAGCGTCCATATTGGTAAGATAATCAATGATGTTGTTAATAGATTTGGTAACAGCACAACTTACGAGGGCTTTAAGATCTCTATTTCGGAAATTCCACATATCCAGATAAATGCAGATGAGAAAAAACTTTTTCGCGTTTTTGAACTTTTGCTTGAAGCGATATACAACGCCGGGGGCAGAAGTGTTGAGATTTGTTTGGAAGAAAATGACTCTGAGTGTGTTGTGAAGATTTGGGATAAAGACACAAAAATTAGCAAAGAAGAAACAGAGTATATCTTCGATAGATATAAACAGGCATCAATTCAAAAACTTCCCAAATATAAAGACCTCGGGCTTACGATAAGTAGAATTATCGTTGATGCTCATAACGGAAAAATCTGGGCTGAACCCGCAGAGCAAGGCACGATATTTTTCGTCTCCTTTCCAAAGGATTAAAATTTTATCCAGTAAAATTTCAACCTCGGTGCAACTCTCAAGGTTGGCGCAGGAAGATGATAGTAATTCAGAAGGTAAAAAATTTGTTTAAATAGCCATGTTTTTACGGGAAGTTTTGTGAGGTCATAATCAATTGCTAAAAATACCTCTCTTTCTCCACCGCGATTCCAATCAATTTTTTTGACGCTATATCCAATCGAGATGTCAAACAAATCGATAAACCATAGTTTTAAAATTTTAGATTTAAAAATTCCTGAAACATCGAAAGTCAACCAAAAGTATAAACTTTCATAATCATCGACGATGAACCTGTGAGCGCCGGATTTGAATTTTTCAGATGGGAACATGCTTATTTTAAAGTTGAAGAGATTCATCCATTGAAATCTTTCTCTTGCGTAAGGGATAAAAGCGCCGATGAAATTCGACAATTCATCGCTTGTGCTAAATCCAAGGTTTGGTCTGAATCCATCTTCTACCTCAACATAAGTTTGAAAAAGCAAAGCACAAACTCCGCTCAATATAAAAGCAGAGCTTTTTTCAACCCCAGCCCAATGGAGGGACCTTCCCAGAAAATCGGAAAGCACAAAGGAGAAATACGCATGCCCGAATTTGTCCGCGCCTAAAACTTGATCTAAATCGTCTTTGAAGTGAAATGATGTCAATTCTCCTTCCCACCATGAATTATATTGTTGAAGATGTGCAAATGTTATAACTCCTGCGGTCGCCCCAAGAGCTAATCCCAAACGATATGGATTAACCTTTAAGGAATCGTTAGCAAATGAGGGATTAAAAAGAAGTAAAAGAAAAAATATTTCAACGATTCGTTTCAAGTTTGGCTCTTAATTCTTGAATTTTTCGTTCAATCTTGCTGTTCAAATTCTCGTCATTTGATGTAGAAATTATTCTTTTGTATTCTGATATCGCTTCTCCGTAGATTTCGAGCATTTCAAGCGATGTAGCGATTATTAGCTTTAGTTCGAGGTTATCTTTTAGTTCATCAAACCTTAACATCAATTTTTTCGCCCTTAAAGATGCGGTTTCATAAAATCCGTTCTCAAAAAGAGCTTTGACCCCGTTAATCCAAAATTGAGTTAAATTCTCCTTTGGTTTTAATTTCGTCTCTTTTCCAGCTATGTCAGTTCCATAAATTCCAGTTGACTTTGTCTTTGCTTCCTCTCTTTTTATCTCCGGAACATTTTTCATTTCTTCAAAAGCAAGTTGAAGCAATAGGTCTTCTTTTGTCAAGCGTCTTAAGTCGGAGATGTTGATTATCACATTACCATTTGATTTGAAAAATACTTTGTCTCCCTCTATTTCAACATAAGCATTTTTCCAGAGAAGTATCGTATCATCTGATTTCAAAGTGTCACTAAGCGAGAGTTTTTCCCAATTTTCTTTTGCTCCGTGTCTTACCTCTGCTTCTCCCTTCAACTTTTTAACTTTATAAGTATCGGTTTGAACTTTTGCCGAGGAAATCGTGATGACCAGTGAAATTAAGATAAGAGCGCTTAAAATCTTCTTTAGCATTTTAAAAACCTCCATTTATTTTAGTTTAATTCAGATTTTCCAGAAAAATTATCCTCGCTTTACCTTTTGCTTGTGCGAGGTTAATTTCGAAATCTTTAAAAAATTCCTCCGCTCCTATTTCCCATGCTTTGTCAAATCCATGTTTGACGGATGTTGTCTCGATCGGAATCCAAACAGTTTCAAGTCCACTTTTACTTTTTAAGATGACATATTTCTTTTCATTCGAGGTTATAGCGCTTGCAAATTTTTTATCAAGCCCCGAATCAAAAAGAATGTAAACATGCGATTCATCTATTTCCCTCAATGCTCTTACATCGACAAATGCGACATCTATGCCGATTGAACCAAGCAAGGATGCATATAAAACAGCGATGTCATCGCAATCTCCTGTGTGAAGTTTAAGCGTCTCCTCTGGATATTGAACTTTATCGATGCTTAAACTTGGGTCGGTGACATAGGTTATATGTTTTGAAAGCTCATCAAATAAAAATTTGGCTTGATAAAATTTTTTTAGCGCTGGATCAATTATTTCAAGCGTATCTTTTTTATCCCAAACGACTTCCCGCGCAAATGAGACGATTTCTGGGTGATCAACTTTGACAAAAAATTTTAAATTTTCAACATTCCCATCCCAATCGTTTTTCCCTCTCAATAAAATTTCTAATTTTTCCACCGCATCTGGAATTTGTTTTACGGATTTTACTTTCATCTTAGCAAAAATTTTTACAGGCCCGGTATTTTCTAACTTATTTAGCCCCGTTGATACAAAAATGGGGATCGTTTTAACCTCATTTGGTTTGATTGAAATTTCTTCGGGATCTGAACTGACGCCGATTGTGGGGATACCGTTTGGAGAGGATACTTCAAAATCGATTTTTGCATTGAGAGTTTTTCTCGAGATGTTTTCAATTTCAATAAATCCAATTCTTTTTTTCTTAAAATTTTCAATTAGATGCGGAAAAATTTCTTCTTCAAGTTCAACTTTTTTTATTCTGAGCGACTTTTCATGCCAGCTTGTTGCGTCGATCGAAATTGAAAAACTTATCCTATCCCTTATGAATTTGCTGAATTCAACATCTCTTATCGGTGTTTCAGTTAACTCGGCTTGTGTGAGCTTACCGTCTTCCCAGATCTTTGACATGTTTTTTAAGTAGGCGATATCGAATTGAAAAAGCCCGGTTCTAAATCCGGCTCCAATTGAAAAGGAAGAAAAATTTTTTATGTCTGAAAACACGCCCGCTCTTAAAAATAAATTCCCCACCGGTGAAAATTCAAATCCAGTTATTATTTCGCCAATTGATGTGATTTCAAGCCCAGAGTTAAAATTCTTAAAACTTAATCCAGTGGACAACTTAATTTTTAAATCGTTCCGAAGTTCAAAATTTTTGAATTCATTTGGTATCTTTCCCCCAAGTCTAAACGACAAATTCTCCAAAGATAAACCAAGGAAAATTTTTCTCTTTACCTCATAAATTGAAGAAAATTTTGCTTTTAAGATCGACGATTTATACTGCGCTGTTTCTATGCTTAAATTTGGGAGTGAATCTGTTGAGATAATTTTATATCTTGTTTCTAAAAGCGTTTGGGTGACATAAGATGTTGAAAAGCCGAGGTTAATTTTTTCCGTGGGTTTCAACGCATAACCAAATGTATAATTTGATGCGTAAGTTATCTTCCTGCTAAACTCAGCGGTTAAAGTTGTGTTGCCCAAGTTAATTGTGATATTCGACGGAAATATAAACTCAAGCATCGAGCCCGGGGAATAAAGGAATCCAACGCTTTGGGTTTCGGATATTCTTTTTGCAACTCCAAATGAATGCATTTTCGTGCCAAAATTTGGTTCGAAATAAGCCGTTAATCCAATGTTCCAATCATAAATTCTTATCAATCCGGCTGGGTTCAGTGTAAACGAAAGCGCTGAATTCGTAAACGTAGAAAACCCAGCCATTCCTGTTGCTTCCGGTGACGTTAAATTTTGCGCTATCGCCAGATTGAGCGCTGAAAAAAGAAATAAAAAGCGCAGTTTCATCTCAAATCCACTTTAAAATAAATCGTTGATGATATAAAACCTAAAACCATTCTCGGATATCCTAAGACATTTACAATTTTTCTTTGTTCATCGAGGATGCTGAACAAAAGATAATTTTGCCTGTATTCAGCAGGTATCAAATTTATAATTGTTGAATCAATTTTAAACTCCGATCCAGACAAATTTTTGATCTTTAGCATCATTATCGGCTTGGAAGTTTCCTCTACGGGTGCGCTTATGATGATTTTGAGTGAATCTGTTTTGGTTTTGAGTTTAATTTTTAATTTTTTCTTATCATCCTTGGACAAGGTTTCGATTTCTTTCTTGCTGGGTGTGTTAAATTCAAGAGTTTGTTTATTTTCTGATTTGTCGACAATTTGAAATTTGTGGCTTGAAGAGTGCTTGAAGTCAAAGTTTTGAAGTTTAAGTTTGTATTCAAAACCATAGGTTGTGTCCATCCGCCCGTGGGGATGTGATGGGATTTTAAATTTCCTCGTTGATTTTTCAAGTTTTATGTTTTCAAGATAAACTTCACCTATATCGAGTCCTTTCCTTTCGCGCCAACGCCCAATGTCAATCGGAGGAGAATTTAAATCGCGAAAAACTGCATAAGCAAAAATCGTATCGTAGGTGCTTCCAGATTCATCAATGAATTTTGAATAACTTAAGACGATAAGGCCGGGTGGATTCATCATCTCTGATGTTAAGAGACCGGTTTGTGCACAATTTAAAAAGTCAATGTTGGATTCCGTTTCATTTAGATAGTTGACCTCTATCTTTTGCTCTTCTTCATCGGGGGTTATGATGAGTGAATTTTTCCCGCATCCGTTCAGAATCAGCAGTGTAAATGCTATGTATAGGAATTTTTTCATTTTCTGGAATTTCTTGTTTTGGCATAAAAAAATTAAAATTTGAGTTTGCAAAATGCAAACCCGAGCGACGGGACTTAAGTGTCCTGCCGGTCCCGGGCCTGCACTGATGAACTGCGCCTTCAGCGCTCAATCTGGTCTACCGTCTCGATTTCTGTCTTTTCCACCACGACATTTATTCTTGAACGATAAAACGATGTTGGAAATTATCTTTCCATGATCACCAGGGTCGGATGGATCGAGAACGCGTCCCGTCATAGGATCAATAAACCAGGATGTCAGATCAAAAACAAGAACATACGGGATGTTTCTGTCGCTTTCGGTTATCGTGAAATCACCCTTGATCTTAAATTCTGTGTTAACTTTTCCAGTTGTGAAAACAAAATCTTTCCACTCACCGTTTTGATAAATTTTCCCTTTAACATAAATGCTTTTTCCAAGGAGTGAATCCGGTATTGCTGGATTTCTCACCAAATCCATTGGAACGAGAGCATGAACCTTAAACTTTATCCCATCATAGTTTCCGGGTGGTAAGCTATCAACCGCAATTGGGGTTGGCTCATTGTTTCGCAATGTCACAAAAAATGGGCCTTTAAATCTTATCGTTGGATCGTCATCCATTCTCTTCATCTTGTGATCATCCAAGAGAGAATCTTCTTTAACTGTGTCGATATTTTGCTTAAATTGGATCCAGCGCAAAATGATTATCGCAAAATCAATTTTTATTGAATCGACCTGCCCAAGCGTTTTAGCAAAATAAATGTTTCCCGATGTTTCACCCTTTACTGCTAATTCAACGGGGACAAGATTACTTGTCGGCTCCGTTCCCTTTGTGCATCCGACAAGTAAAATTGCTACTGAAACTAAGCCAAGCAAAATTAATTTTTTAAACATGGCGTTTTCCAAATTTTGTTTTTGAATTCTCACATATTTTATGATGCAATTACCGTGCCGTTTTTGCATTGAAAAAAGCGATTGAATTTCAATATGGAATTTTGCTCTAAAATGCTGGGATTTACGCTGAAAATGCTGGGTTTAAATTTACCCCGCGTTTGAGTTAAATTTTTCGATTGCGATTTCACCTTTTTTAAGTTTTAGAGCTAATTCTTCAAGGTAAAAATGATACCTTGCAGGAAGATTTTTGTATTTTGATTTAATAAAGGATTTAATTTCTTCGGCTGATTTGTATTGGCTGATGCTTTCAACAAAGTTTTGGGTGTACTCGATGATCTTTTTCTTCACTCTTTCAATTGACTCGGGATCGTTTTCGGCGATTTTAGCTGAAGCTTTGTCTATGTCGAAATTGTTTTCGCATAAACTTCTAAAACAGATCCCTCTTAAATATTCTGCAACAGTTCCTCTATTTAACCCAAGTTCATTTGCGGTCTCTGAGATAGAGCTGTGCGAAAATTTTTTATTGCGAAGTAAGTTTAAAATCTGTTCTTCAAGATCCGCTCTCTTCTGAATTGATTTTGCAATTTCCTCAGGTAAATCTTTAAGTTGAATTAGTTTTCTTCCGTTGGATTTTGCAAATATTATTGCTCGTTTTATCGCGTTTTCGAGTTGGCGGATGTTTCCGGGCCAATCGTAATTTAAGAACGCTGACATCACAGCGTGTGAAATTTTTAAGTCATCCGCTTTAAATTTTTTCAAAAAGTGTTCGACGAGAAATGGAATGTCTTCTTTTCTATCCCTTAAGGGTGGGATGTGAATTCGAACGACGTTTAATCTGTAATATAAATCTTCTCTAAATTTTCCTTCTTTTACCGCTTTTTCAATGTCGCGATTTGTTGCGGCTATTATCCTTACATTGATTTTTAAAATTTCCGTTCCACCGACCCTTGTAAATTCACCTGATTGAAGAATTCTCAAAATTTTCGTTTGAAACGCCTCAGCTGTTTCGGCAATTTCATCAAGGAAAATTGTTCCTCCGTTTGCATGTTCAAATAAACCGCTTTTTCTTTGTGTTGCTCCTGTGAAAGCTCCTTTTTCATATCCGAAAAGTTCGCTTTCGAGCAATGTCTCTGGAATTGCAGAGCAATTTATGGGGATAAATTTTTTGTTTCTTCTTTCGCTTAAGTTATGAATTGCCATTGCGACGAGTTCTTTGCCGACGCCATTTTCTCCAGTTATCAACACAGGAACATCGGATGGAGCTACTTTTTTAACTATCGATATAACTTTTTCCATTTTTCCACCGCTTGCACAAACTATACCCTCAAAATTAATATAACGCTCTAATTCGCCCATCCCAAATTCAGATAAATCTTCAAACTTAGATGCCAATTCTTTGAGCTCATCGTAGATGATGTCAAGATTTGACAAGGCTTTTGTTTTTTCAACAGAGGATTTCAAGTTCTCAAGTTCTTTTTGAAGTTCAATTATTTTCAGTTCCTTCTCTTTTATCAGGCTTTCAATTTTTCTTCTTTCATTTTCAATTTCAATTGCTCTTTTATGTTCAAGTTCCAAAGTGTAAATCATTCCCCAAAACGCTGAAAGCAAAACGGCGAAAAATGGATATACTGAAATTGAGATATTGAAAACGAAAAGAGCAATCGCAAGTGCAAGGAAAAGCAAAATTATAAGCGCTGGGAAGATGAAAAATTTTATAACTTTTGAAATCCTTTGAATCGAAATGATATTGATAACAATTAATGAAAGGATAAAGGAGAAAAGAAAGTTGAAAATTGGGTTCACCTCGGTCAAAAATTTCTGCTGAATAATTGTGTTAAGTGCCATTATGTGAATTCCCGTTGATGGGAATTTTTCGCCAAACGGGGTTTGAAGTGTTTGTCTTAATTCTTCGCTGAAAATCCCAATGAAGACAATTTTATCTTTAAATTCGTTTAGAGCTTTCAAAGAGTCATATGATTTTACGAAGTCAATCGCTGAATACATCTTCAGGGACTTTGCTCCGCCGATGTAATTTATCAACATCTTTCCATTTTTTAACGGGATCTTTATCCCTCCAAGAAAAATTTTGTCTTTTAAAATTCTTATCGAATCCCTTGGGATGCCGAAATATTCGCGTGCAAGCTCGAGAGAAATTGAAGGGATGAATTGATCCTTTCCGAATGAAATCATCATAGGGATTTCGGTTGGGAAATCGTGAGAAATGTAGTTTAAATGTCCGATCCCAGCGCAATTTTGAAGTAAATCATCAAAGGGAGCAGAAAAGTTTGAGCCAATGGGAAAATTTAAGTTTTTAACGCTTGATCTAATCAAAAATTTTTTCAATATATCAAATGGCACAACTGTATCAGGACTTCCGAGATTTGCAAAGCTCGTTCCAAGGTAAACCCTTCCGGATTTTTTCGTTGTGAATACGAGAAGTTGATCTCTTTCTGGATAATCCAAGTTTCGCTCGTTGAAAAGTATGTCAAGCGCGATTGCTTTGACATTTAATTGTGTGAGCATATCGATTAGAAGAGCATAGTAACTTCTTTTCAAAGGATATCCACCAAGTTTGTGGATTGCGGTATCGTCGATGTAGAGAAATACTATTGAAGAGTCGACGGGTTGTCCTCCGCGGAGTTTAAATTTCAATTTATAGAAAAGCGAGTTTGCGTTTTCAAGTCCAGGGAATTTTAAAATTTCAGCGATGGAAATAAAAAGCGAGATGATCAGGGGAAATGTTAATTTATATCTCAAACCCATATTAAGTGCTATTGAAATTTTTCAATAATTTAATCAACATGTTAGAATTTTTCAATTACGTTTCATTTCAGTTGTGATGTGATTTAAAAGGAAGGGAAAAAGAGGGGGAAAACGAACCTCGCAATTAAAACATATTCTTTATCTATTATCTATTGTTTTTTGTAAATTTTCCCCGTTTCAATTCCACTACGGTGCGACTAAAACCTCCTCTCAGAGATCAACCGCAAAAATTAAAGCAAGGTCTTAGGTAAATCTATATATTCCACTTTTACATAAATCGCATTACAACATTCCTCAATGAAACCCTTGAAAAAATTGTAGATTGTACTGTAATCATGTTCGTCGATAGGTTTATCGCCATGAGCAAGTTTTGAAAAGTTTCTTATCCCTAAACTATTTAAAAAATCACTTTTTTTCTTCTCGAAAATTTTTCCCACTGGATCCTCTAATTCCAATAGAACCTCATAGGAATTCGTCAAGCCAATTTTTATTACACCATTTTCATCCTTTTTCTTCTCCCACTTATCTTTATTTTTCAAAGAATCTAAGAATTTTTCAAGATGTGATGTATCTATGTTATGTTGTTTTTTTAGCCGAGTTTGTGCAAAAAGTTCTACCGCCCTATATATTCTTGCGACTGCATTGTCATAAAAACCATTATGCGCTTGTCTTTCAGCATTAGATATCAAATCGAAAACAGCCTCGTATCCAGAATAATTTTTTGCCTTATTCTTATTAAGGATTTTCAAAAGATATTCAAATTGCTTTTGATAATCCCTTGCATAATCTCTTAAAATTTCAAATGCTTTCTCATATTCAAACCTATCCCATAAAGAAAAGCATTCGCATAAATCTAACTTTCTTTGAACCTTTCTAATAAGTTCATCTCTTAACGGAAGTCGTCTTACAAGATCTCGCAAAACCATCTCTGCTGGAAAATAAAGATATCTTGAAATTAATTTATCAACTGTCTTCATCACATTTTCTACTTGAGCGGATTTAACATCACATATTTTTGGATAAGTTGTTCCTTTAACTCTATTTAAATCTCTTCTTGGTCCTGTAGTTAAAGATAGCTTGCAATCAAAATCGAGAACAGATAACATAGCAAGCACCGCAGACATTGTCTTTGTGCCACCTGTGAAATCCGCGATAATTTCCCTAGGATTTAATTTCTTTGCATCCTCTATTATTTCCTTTGTCTTTTGAAATACTTCTTCAAAACTATCGGGGTCAGAAACTTCAATGATTTTATATTCACTTTTGTAACCACTTTTGGAAATTATATTTTCACCTTCATCGTCTACCATCTTTCTACTTGCTTGTGGCCCTGTCCCACCTGAGCAAATGAAAAAGATAAAATCGGGCTGATAATGCTTTATTGCCTCAACAAGTGGAGCATCGGAACCACCAACTGTAAGGATTAAAACAGTGTTCATTTACTTTCCTGATCTATTTTTTTAAATAAACCATAACCAAGCGAAGTTTTTGCTCCAATGCCATATTTTTCAAGTGCTTCTATTAGGCATCCCTCTGCTTTGTCTAATAAGTTTTTATCTTTACTTGCAAGGATAAAATTAAATTCTGTGTTTTCAACTGTAAGGAACTTTATTGGAGTAGGATTTTGCCAATCGGTTGGTGCTTCTTCGCCTGAATAGTAATCGCCATAGTGAGGATTCATTATGTCTATTTTCAGCTTTATTTCTCCAGCGGGGTAGGCATCAAAAAAGATCACCTCACCTTTTTTAGATTGTGTGCCAAAAACTTTTTGGAATGTTTCTATTTCATCCCTGTGATTTTTTGCATATGAGATGATTTCATCGTTTTCATCCATTTTATCCAATTTTTTAAGATCGGTCTCCAAAATCTCTTCCATCTTTTTAATTCTTTCCCATTCTCCTACCCCGGTATTCTCAAATAATTTTATAATTTGCGAATGTCTTGCTACGCCCTTTACAGCGCTTCCCGGAATATAAGGAATCCCATAAATATGATGTAAGGTCATTGATGTTTCTTGTGGATGAGACGCACCTAAACCAATTATCATTCGCCATTTAGGTTCTAGTTTTTTAGAAGAAGTTTTAAACCCTGAATTTTGAAGGAGGTTTAAAAGTTTCACTCGACGCTCGCTAAGAATAGCAAGTAATTTTTTTGACTTATCGCTAAGCCAAGGGATTTCCTCTTGAATAAGTCTTTCGATTTCTCCCTGAACCAAAGACAAGTATTTGTCTTTGTTATCTTTTCTTTCGTTTACAGGTATAAACTTACTGAAAAGTAAATTGGGATTCTTAACAAAATTTACACTACTTTCATACTTCCAACCACTTGTATCGGATTTTAAAACAATATTTACTTTAAGGATCTCCTCAGTATTGGCGGGACTATAGAATTTATATTCAACCTCAGGATTTCCTTTCATTATTCACCTCCCTTTGTTTCTTCTTCACTCATTCCCTCCGCAAATCTTTTTAACCGATTGAGAAAGGCAAGAACCTCCTGAGTAATGTGACGGTACTCGGCGGAATTACATGAAATTACCCACTCAAGTAAATCATTCTTCTCTTGTGGCATAGTGATTCTTACAGAAGAATTACTTTTCAGATAATCAGTTAAATGTTTATAAATAAGGTCATAAGCGTTTTTAGGGTTATTCTCAGTACCAGCTCTTCCTTTGTTGTTATCTTTTTTTCTTTTGGCTACAGTAAAAGCCAATGTCTGTCCTAATCCATTTGATAAAATCATAGATGGTATCTTTTTTACATAAGAATCGTAATTATCATCTTGATAAAATTCGTTTCCAATTTGCTTTTTCTCCTTTATCTCTATCCCTTCTTTTGCACACTTATATGCAAACTCCGCCCTTCCTCTTTCAAGTTTATTTATTTTTGTTTCTTTCTGTGTCATTTTTTACCTCCTGCTTGAAGTTAAAAATCTGTATTCTTACAATTCCTTTACCAATTGTCTGGTTCCCACCTATTTGGATAATCTCTGGAACATTATTTATGAAGAACTGAATAACTTCATCTGCCTCCTTAATTTTATTTTTATCATCAATAACCCTTACAGGTGATGCCATTGCTGTGGAATAAAGAATCGTATCTTGAGGAAGATATTCTTCTGTCCACAAAGCCCCTGGCTCAACTGTGCCAGTTTCACCAATCTTTGTTCTTGTTATTACTTCAGTTGAAGTGGTAACAAATTCTTCAAAATCATCATCAGAAAGTATTACAAGGTCTTTTTTTAGTTTTTCTCTCCAATATTTATATACATCGTTTGATTTTTTTTCTGGAAAAACTTTATTAGAAAGCCACTCAGCAAGTTTTTGCGTGTTTTCATCTTGCCGAACTTCAAAGGTAAATTCTTCAAGAACGATTTTTGATGATATAGTAATGTTGGAGTTTGATGGAATTGTATTTTCTTTTATATTTGCTGGAAAATTTCCTAAATTCTGCCCGGCAATCCTCATATCTGCCTTAAATCTTTCAATAACATGGGGACAGGTAATCCATGCAAATACTCCCTTCAGAGACTTGACCGGGAAAAGTAAAATCTTAGCATCTGTAAAAGCAATTGCACCTGCATGAATCTCTCCATCCTCTGGTCCAAAAATAAGGGAAATCAAATTTTTATCACTTTTGTCAGTATTTTCAAATGCCTCTCTTATGCAACCTTTGATTCCTGAGCCTTCTATCTTAGGAAAGTTAGTATATCTTTCCCTCTGTATTGGCAAATCAACAATTCCTAACTCACCCCCGCTTCCTGGATGAAGCGGTGTCTCTGCGATTATAAAAAATGGTTTAAATCTTTTAAACATGTTTAGACCTCCTTTAAAAGAGTTGATTTAATTTTTTTATCTATTTCAGGATCGTCATAATATTTTACTAATTTTTTTGACCCTACTTCATCTTCATAAAACTCGGTTATTGTCCTTTCTAAACCTGAATGGGCAAAAAAGTTTCTGGGATCAAAACTGGATTTATCAAATTGAGAAGATTTATACTTTTCAAAGTTTTCCATTATATTACTAATCTCATTTCCTAAGAATTTAATGTTCAACCCCAGGCCAAATTTTTCATAAATTTTTTCAAAAACTTCTTTTATCTTATTAAGCTCAACACCATCTTTATATTTGTAATTTTTTATTTTATGTTCATCCAGAATTTCTATAATACCTGAATAGAACCCAAACATAAGAATTATTTTAACATAATCATCCCTTGTTGGCTCTTTTTCATCTGAAAATATAGTTTTTCTATAGTTTTTAAGTTTATTTTTTAAATCCATGATAAATTTTTTTATAAAGAATCTTATTACTTCTTCTTCATGATATTTAAAATGATAAACAACTAAAGGGGTATTATTTTTTATAGATGAAAAAATGATAGCAAAATTTTCCAAAATTTTTTGTAATCTATCTTTATCTTCCCTGTTATTTTCATAAAATTTTCTTGCAATTGTATAATTTTCAATTTCATTATGATATTTTAAAGGGGAAGAGAAAAACACTTTATAAGAAATTTGTTTTTTATAAAGATTATATCTTTCTTCCTCTCTTCCTAAAATCGGGTCCGAAAACCAGAGGAAAAATTTAAAATCCTTCATCGCTCTTCTTAATTTATAGAAAACATAAAAATGTCTGGCAGCATCTAAAAGGGCAGAAATATAGATATTCTGACCACTTGATATATCAACATTTAGTTCAACATCATCCTCTCCATAATTACTCCTCTCAATCATATCAACCAGAATTTTCAAAACGATGTCATCATACATTTCTTTAAAATCGAATGATTTATCGTAAGTTCTATAAAACCCTATTGAGGGAATTACAAAAAAAGAAAAAGATTTATTATGAGGATGAAAACGCAGAAATTCCTCTGGATTTTCTAAGTATTTATCTGGTTCCTTCAATACCTCCTCCATTTTTTTAGTAAAATAATCAGGAGGAGAGTTTTCAATCTTACATTTTCCAGAGGAAAACAAATTTATATTTAGGAGCAAGCTAACAGGATAAATTAAAATTAACTCTGAATTTTTTTGAATTTTATTAATTGCAAAACCAGAGAGTTCCTCCTCATAATCTTTTCCGTTATAGGGAAATTTAATCTTTTTAAAAACATTTCTATCAAGCCTTCCTATTTGATATATTAGATTTTTCATAATTTCACCTCCCCTATGATTGATAGCCCAAATCCCTCTTCTGGGTTTATGTCTGATATATTTTTAAAATGAAATGTTTCTTTAATTTTATCTTTGTCACCGTTAAGAATTTTAAAATAATAAACACTTCCTTGAGGAACAGCCTTTCTCATTGGTTTTGGTCTACCTCCTGCTATATCCCATCCACCGATATAAACAGGTCTACCAATAGCACATCCTAAAAGTTTTAGCCTTATTCCATTATTATATGAACCTTCTAAGTTAGATTCATCTATCCACTTAGGAAGCCATCCTTTTTCAAATATTGCTGGTGTTGCGATATAGAGCTTAAAGAGATCATCTCTAAAGTCAAAGTTCATCTCTTTTAGTTCTTTAAATGGGTCATATATCTTTTTAAAGGATGCTCCTTTGCTTTCACCACCAAGCTGTATAACTCCTTTTTCAGGAAAATCTTTAATACCATTTACATCTACAACCAATCCAGCACTTTTATGCATTCTTATGAGAGGAATTCTATAAAGATAACCATCTTCCGATGTTAAAGTTCTCCTATCTCTCCTTATGCCGATTTTATGTTCGTAATTAAAAAAATCTTCATTTCTTAAAAACAAATAACTTTCTTCCTCATTCTTTAAATAATTACAAAACTCACTTAAAGAAAGCCAACCTTCAGGGTTATCTACATCTTCATCTTTTTGCCAGATTAAAATCCTATCTAATTTATAGTTGGAAATAAAAAGTGGTGGTTTTTCAGAAAATTTAAGGGGTTTTAACTCTTCATCCTCTACAAGTACAAGGTCAAGGGGTGTTTTAAGAAAGATTTCATCCTTATATAAAAAGGGTCCATTGGTCTTTAGACTGCCTTTTTCATCAGGGGTGCCTAAATCTTCTTTGTATCTTCCTTGATAAAAATCCTCTAAGCTTCCTCTCTCAAAAATCAGAAAGCTTCTTATGGCACCATAAAGTGTTGAAGGTGAGGGTGGAAAGATAACATCAGCCCATGTTTCTTCTCCACCTTTATAGGGTCTTCCTGTCCTGAAAAATAGTGTGTCAGAAGGAGTTATCTTTATAAACATTTCATTCCTCCCTTTCATAAACAAATGCGGTAATTTGAAGGAGATTAATAAAGTTATCAATATTAAGACCTATCTTTGAAAAAATTTCATTTAAGATGGTAAAAATTTCGGTAACCATTTTTTTCTTTTCCTCTTTGTTCTTACCATGGGATGCACGCCCAAGGAGTCTTTTGAGTTCAACCTCAAAGATATTGCTTTTGCCTGTAAAATAGCCTTTTTCATTTTTTAATTTTTTAAACTCTTCATAAAGGTGATAAATGAATCTTTTTGAAAGAGACGGTTCATTATCTCTTTTTTTGAGGGTTTTCCCAAACTCCCTAAGATTTTCTAAAACATCAAATCCATCATACCTCCACTTGCTTACTCCCACCCTCTCTTCGCCAGAATGTTTTAAAAGGGAAATAGCGAAAGCATCCTTTTTACCTTCTTTTGCTTTTTTTTCCATTTCACGCACTTTGTCTAACACAATTTTTAGAGGCATTTTATAATGAGCAATAACAACACCACATGAGGCTGTAGCATTTTTGCCTATTGTAAGAAGTAACTTACCATCTTTTTCTACAAAACCTTTTGTTTCTTTCCAGTCTACTTTAATACTGCCATTTTCAAATCTAATTTGACCAGAAAATCCTGCTCTTAATTTTCTCATCACTTCAAATAAATCATTTACATTAACAAGGGCTAAGACATCGTCACCCCCAGCATAGATGAGTCTTCCATAATGCTCTTCTTCAACAATTTTACGGACAAACTCAATGCTGTAATTTCTGAGTGCGGTCGAGATCGAGGCATGGATTGCTGGTGTAAGGATTTTTTTATTATTAGTGATGCTATTCAATTGGTCTTTAAAATCATCAGTAAAATTTTTCCACACATTAGCATTGTAAGCATACTCTATAGCAGGCAATAACTCTCCTGATAGCCATCTTCCCATATTATCTGCATCAAACATGATAACTGCATAATAGGGATTGGGTTTACCTACTTTTTCATAAATTTTTTGAAGTTTATCTTTGAGATTTTCTATATCTTTTTCTGTGACATCCTTCAAGCCGAGCTCTTTCTCAAACTTATTTTTAGTCAGGTTCTCTTCAAAGAACCAATAACCTTCGAGATTTTTAATTCCATTAAATTTGTCTTTTATCTTTGGTAATGGTTTAACTATTACTTCTCTAAATTTATCTTTTCCTATTACTTCTCTAAACTTTTCTACATATTCTTTAAACTCTCCCTTTGCATGGGTAATTGCTCTTTCTTTAAAGTCTGTTGAGGCAACCTCTGCAGTGGAGGGGAAACTAAAATCTTTAAACTTACCAGATTTAGTCTCAAGGTATTTATCAAGGGCTCTTTTAGTAAAACATAATACGCATAAACCTTCTGTATCACCCATATATTTACCTACTTCAAGATCACCCATTCCTTTTTTTATTACACCCTCTCTTTCGCCACAGAGATGGCATTTTTTACCCTTTTCTTCTATTTGCTCAAAATCTCTTAAATTCTTTCTTGAACCCATTGATTTTTCAAGGGATGTATAAGCAGGCTGGTAAAGTAGCCCGATGTTTGGAGGAAATTCACCATGTTCTTTTGCAAAAACCCATAGATTTTGCCAGGGTTCTATATTTTCAAAAAAGTCTTTCAAATCATTGATTTCAATATCTCTGGTACCTATTTTAAAAGGAATAGAAACCCAATATATTTCTGGGAAGTCTTTTGTATGGGGAAAAATGTGAGACTGAACCTCCCTATGATTGTCCAGCTTAAATTCTTTTAATACAGCATTTACTATCTTTCTCCACTCATCTTTTACCTTCTTTGAAATATCTTCAGCAAGTTTTCTTATTTCGTTTCCATCACTTTCAGGGATTATTGCAACAAATCTGTTAGGGATTGTTGGTTGGTCAATGTTAGAACCATATGAATTTTTAACAGATAATCCCTTTTCCTTTTCAAGATAAAAATCCATTAAGGGTTGTGAGAAGAGGTCAGGGTAAATGATATTTGTGGGACCATAGTTTTCTATGATCTCTTCCATTGCAGTGAATGAAAGATAAGAAAGCAAAAAACTTCCCATAAAGAGGTCTTGAGTTTTTCTTGCTTGTGCGATAAAGGATTGAACAGGTCCTATTGTAAATAAAAAGAGTGAATTATTTTGGAAGTTTTCAGAGGCATTAATTGCTGAGGCAATTTTTATGTGTTCCCATATTGAATGGTCTGGAGCCCTTGGATCAGCAGGCAATAGAGGGATATATTTTTTAAAGGGACTGTTTTCCAATTCCTTAAGGATGTTTTCCATAAGATTTCGCCGGAGATATAAAAATTTCTTTTTATCATCAAAGTTTTTGATTTCCTCAGAAATAGTATTGAATGCCCTTTTCACAGCGTCAAAAACCGCATTTTTATCAATCCCTTCTATTCGTATCCCTTCTTCTGAAAAGGGATGTCTGATCTCGTTAAATTTTTGAATTATGCCCTCTGGCAATAAACTTCTTTCCATACAGGAAGCGATTTGATCAGGTCCTTTCACATCTTCAACACCACTTACACCAACTAATTCAGCATATTCTTTTGCCCTTTCTTCATGAGTGTGAATATCAAGGCATTTATCTATTGGGTCGTGGAGGAATTTTTTAAGAATTCGTTCGAATAGCACCTCTAAGTTCATCATAGGATATTACCTCCGCCTGGTTTGAAACTCTTTTAATAAAATCTTCTATAATAGCATCGTTCGCAGGTTTTATAGAACTCGAATCAACAAGTTTCCATTTCTCCCTTTCTTTTCTCTCTTTTCCCACATATTCAATGGTACAGTTAAGCCTTACAATCATTGGGAAATATAATCCTTCAGATTTTATAACTTTAAAAATCAGCGGTGAACTAAATCTATCAGATATGCGCTCATTTTTGTCATTATAGGGAACGAGTCGCATAGTAAAATGGTTATGCATTACAGGCATGCCAAAGCTTCCCATTTCAAAAATATCCTTACCCGTGCGAAAGTTTTTAAATTCTTCTCCTAAAAAATTCAAAACTCCTTTCCAATCATTTTTTGCATCAAAAATTAAGATTTTTCCTTTAGAAAGGTTTGTGTATTTATTGGTAGATCCTGAAGGTATTATTTCTTTGATCTTTTTCAGATTTTCGACAAACCAGTTTTTGAGCTCTTTTTTGTTCTTTCCCCGTGGTATAAAATTAACCTCGGTAAAATTATCGTCGGGAATCTCTTTAACAGCAATGTTCCCACCACCCCTTCTTGCTCTTGTTCCAAGTCCACCAAGGTAAATGGCAAGCCAGAGAGAGGCTAAGGCTTGGTTAAAGGACACTTCGTCTATAGATAAAAGATTTAATTTAAAAGTAGAAGACTCTTTAATAAATGACTTTTCTCGTCCAGGTAAAACCGTTGAATATAATAAATAACCTAAACCTGCATCCTTTCCAGTCAAAGAATTTTTCTCTCTATCATAGGTCCAATTTAAACGATAATAATTTTTTAAATTATTTCCAAGCTGTATTTTTTAATCTTCTAATTCAATTTTTACCTTACTTTTTCCCTCACCCTCACCCGTTCCCCCAAAGATTTTTGCTTCTTCTTTTTTCAATTTTTCAATATCATCTTCTGCCTTTACAGCTCTCCACCAGAAACGCATCATTCCTTTAAACTCAGAGGGTCTTAACTCAGGTATCTTTCCATCTGCCCCTGCCATAAACATAGGGGTAATTATCTCACAGGAAAGTGTTGTTTCTTTCATTTTCTCACCTCATTTTGAGGAGACCTTAAACACTTCCTATCCCAATATGGTTCGATTTCGAAGTTAATATAATTAAAAAATTTTCTTTTGTCAAGTGCATTCCAACCCCACTATGGTGCGATTAAAACCAAGAGTGATATAATTAGTTTTTAGACAAAATGCAAGTCAAACTTGCGGTTGATCACCGATTGCCTGATTTCCCCTGTAGATCGACTGCAACTTATATAAAGGTAAACTTGCTTTATTCTATCCGCGGATTTATATTTATTTGGTTTCGTAAAAATTTAGAAGCACGCAATGATGGCTAAGCAAAAAACTCAATTCGTATGCCAGAACTGTGGCTATATTTCGCTCAAATGGATGGGTAGATGCCCAGAATGTAATGAATGGAATACAATGGTTGAAGAAATAATAATGCCTGAGGATAAAGCCCAAGAGAAAATCTCACTTTTAAAACAACCAGCTATACCCATTGATATTGAAAAAATCGACCTTAAAGAGGACGAACGGATAAAAACAGGCATAAATGAACTTGACCGTGTCCTCGGTGGGGGAATTGTACCGGGTTCAGTTGTGCTAATTGCGGGCGATCCTGGCGTTGGAAAATCAACCTTGATGACACAAGTTGTCCCGGGACTTAAGGGGAAAAAAATTCTTTATGTGACCGGGGAGGAATCCATAAAACAACTAAAAATTAGAACGGAGAGATTAAACTTTCCAAGCACATTAAGAAATTTTCTTGTTCTCGCTGAGACAAATTTAAACCTTGTTCTTGATGTCATCGAAGAGGTAAATCCAGATGTGATAATCATCGATTCGATTCAAACTATGTATAGACCTGAACTTGAAAGCGCTCCTGGAAGTGTAAGCCAAGTTCGAGAGTGTGCATCTGTTTTGATGCAATTGGCGAAAAATACTGGAAAAACTGTTCTGCTCGTCGGTCATGTGACAAAAGATGGTTTAATCGCTGGACCGAAGGTACTCGAACATATGGTTGATACGGTCCTGCAATTTGAGGGCGAAAGACATCAATCGTATAGAATTCTAAGGGCGGTTAAGAATAGATTCGGTTCAACAAACGAGATAGGAATTTTCGATATGACGACGGAGGGATTAAAAGAAGTGAAAAATCCTTCTGAAATTTTTCTTTCAGAAAGAACATTTGGGGCATCTGGTTCTTCAGTTGTTGCGTGTATCGAAGGGACAAGACCGCTTTTGGTCGAAGTTCAAGCACTTGTAACCCCGGCAAGTTATGCAACCCCGCAGAGGACATCAATTGGATTTGATTATCATAGATTATCTGTTCTGCTTGCTGTTCTCGAGAAAAAAGTTGGACTTAGGCTAAGCACGCATGATGTATTTGTTAAAATCGTCGGTGGGTTGAGAATTGAAGAGCCTGCGATTGACCTTGGGGTTGCTGTTGCGATTGTGTCAAGTTTAAAAGATATACCTGTTGATTCTCAATCTGTGGTTGTGGGTGAGGTTGGACTTTCCGGCGAGGTTAGGTCTGTGACGCAAATTGAGAAAAGGATTCAAGAATCTGCAAAACTTGGATTTAAAAAGATCGTCATCCCGAAGAATAACACTCGTGGTTTAAAAGTCGAAACAGAGATTGAAATCGTTGGAGTGAAAAAAGTCAATCAAGCACTTGAGGAACTTTTAAACATTTAAAAACAAAAATTAACGGAAATGAAAGAGACACTTGGTCTAATCGGTTTAATTGCTATTGTAATCTGCTGGATACCCCAAACATACGAATCAATAAAGCGTGGGTATACGAATATGAATCTTTATTTTCTCTTGATTTATTTTATCGGGAGCATTTCGCTTACTACTTACGCAATTGGTAATTTCGTCTTTTTCACATTGAATTTCCTCGCCTCGATAGGCAGTTTGATAAATCTGTATTTCAAATTTTTCCCCCGTGTTAAATTAAATCCAGAAATCGCCAGTGAAAATAATCCTTGCGACCGGAAACAGGCATAAAGTTGAAGAGATAAAAGAAATCATAAAAATTTATCTTGACGGTGAATTATATTCGAAACTTGAAATTTCAAGCGTATCAGATTTTCCAGGGATCCCTGAGGTAGAAGAAGATGGAAACACGTATGAAGAGAACGCACTTAAAAAGGCAAGGGAGGTTTACAAATTCACCGGGCTTCCGGCGATTGCTGATGATAGCGGAATTGAAGTTGACTTTTTAAATGGTGAACCCGGGATTTTCTCCGCAAGATACGCTGGTAAAGGCGCGACCGATGAACAAAACAACGCAAAACTTTTAAAATTGCTCGAAAATGTCCCGATAGAAAAAAGAACAGCTCGTTTTAGATGTGTGATCGCTTATGTTGATGGAAAGATTGAAAAAACTTTTGAGGGGATTGTGGGAGGTAAAGTTATTTTTCAGCCGAGAGGAAGCGGTGGATTTGGTTATGACCCACTTTTTGTGCCAGATGGATTTAATTTAACTTATGCCGAGATGCCAAAGGAATTGAAAAATAGAATAAGCCATAGAGCAAAAGCGGTGAGAAAATTTGTCGAATTTTTAACCCCGATCTTGAAAAAACAAAATTGAATTTCACTATGAAAACAACAAGAAGCATGAATCTATTTACAAAAGCTCAAACACTTATCCCTGGCGGTGTTAATTCACCTGTGAGAGCTTTTAAAGCGGTTGGTTCAAATCCACTTTTCATCGCGAAGGCATCCGGTTCAAAAATTTGGGATGTCGACGGAAATAAGTTTATTGATTATGTGATGTCTTGGGGCCCTCTAATTCTTGGTCATTCTCATCCCGAAGTCATTTCAGAAGTTAAAAAATGGCTAAAAAATGGGACAAGTTATGGCGCACCAACGGAAATTGAAGTTAAAATCGCTGAGTTGATAAAGAAAATGTTTCCTTTGATCGAACTTGTTAGAATGGTAAACTCTGGAACTGAAGCAACGATGAGCGCAATTCGTCTTGCAAGGGCATATACTGGAAAGAAAAAAATCATAAAGTTTGAGGGTTGTTATCATGGGCATGCGGATAGTTTTCTTGTGAAGGCTGGGTCTGGCGCTACTACGCTTGGAATTCCAAGTAGCCCGGGTGTTCCGGAAGAAATCGCTTCGCTTACACTTAATGCAAAATATAATGACATTGATTCTGTTCAAAAATTAATCGATGAAAATAAAGGTGAAATTGCCTGCATAATTGTTGAGCCAGTTGCTGGAAATATGGGCATTGTTTTGCCAAAAGAAGGTTTCCTTAAGAAATTGCGCGAAATTTGTGATAGGGAGGGAATTGTTTTGATCTTTGATGAGGTTATCACAGGGTTTAGGCTTGCACCAGGAGGAGCTCAAGAATATTTTGAAGTTAAAGCGGACTTGACAACGCTTGGGAAAATTATCGGCGGTGGATTTCCAGTTGGAGCTTATGGCGGTAAAAAGGAAATCATGGAAAATGTCGCTCCATCTGGACCTGTTTATCAAGCGGGGACGCTTTCGGGGAATCCCGTTGCGATGTTGGCTGGATATGTGACTTTGAAAATTTTGTATGAAAAGCGAAAAACTATTTATAAACAACTTGAAAATAAAGCAAAATATCTCTCTGATAACTTCAAGAGAATCGCGGATGGAAATGGCGTAAAAGTTCAAATTAATCAAATTGGTTCAACGCTTACTGTTTTCTTTGCTGAAAACGAGGTTTACGATTACGATTCCGCTTTAAAATCTGATACGAAAAAATATGCGCGCTTTTTCAATCTTATGCTTGAAAATGGAATTTATCTGCCACCTTCACAATTTGAAGCGATGTTTCTTTCAACGGCTCATACCGAGCAAGACCTCGAAAAAACGGTTAGTGCATTTGAAATGGCTATTAAGAGGCTTTGAGCTTCAGAAGGAATAGGGAAATGTCCGGGATGTAAGTTATAAGAAGAAGAGCGATGAAAAGCATAAGTATAAATGGGAGCGCAGAACTGTAGATTTTAATTATGGGTTTTTCAAATCTGAAACTTGAAATAAATAAATTCAATCCAACTGGCGGAGTTAAATATCCGATCTCAAGATTTGTGAGAAAAATTATCCCCAAGTGAATTGGGTCAACCCCGAACTTTAACGCGATCGGAGTTATTATCGGGACGACCACAATTATAGCTGAGAAAATGTCCATCAACATTCCAACGATAAGAAGGAAAAGATTTAACAGGAGAAGAAAGGCATATTTGCTTGAGATATATTTTTGGATGAACTCGAAGATTTTCATCGGTATTTGCGCATCGATTAGATAACTTGTCAAACCAAGCGCGGATGCAAGTATAATTAGAATCGCTCCAACGAGAACCATACTTTCTTTCATAATTTTGAACAAATCTTTTTTAATGCTCAAGTCTTTGTAGATGAAGAACTCGACGATCAAAACATAAACTGCAGTTATCGCCGAGGCCTCAATCACTGTGAAGATCCCTGAATATATCCCGCCAATTATTATAAATGGCAGTGGGATTTCCCAGATTGCATCGAGCGTTGCGCGCCATAGGTTTGAAAGTGAAAATTTCTGTATCTGTATGTTGATTTTATAATTTTTTGTGACGCTGTAAATCGAAAGTATCAAGATAAGTAAAATCCCAGGGATTATCCCGGCGATGAAAAGTTTATCAATGTCAACTTGTGCAACAAGCCCGTAAAGTATCAGGGGTAAACTTGGTGGAAACAAAAGCCCTAAACTTCCCGACGTTGTCACAAGTCCAAGTGAAAATTTTTCCGTGTAATTTCCCTTTATCAACGCGGGAAATACAAGTCCACCTATGGCAACAATTGTTATTCCAGATGCTCCTGTGAAAGCGGTAAATATCGCACACGAAACTAAAACTACAATTGCAAGTCCGCCGGGTAGCCATCCTAAGAGTGCTTGGGTTAAATTGATCAATCGTTTTGGAGTGTTGCTTTCTGCAAGTATGTAGCCTGCAAATGTAAAAAGTGGAATCGCAATCAATGTGGATGTATTCGCAAGTCGAACCATTTCAATTATTACCGCGGATAAATCTGTCTGAATCGATAAAAAACTCAAGATTGCGATCGCGGATATCACTGCGAAAAGAGGTGTCCTAAAAAGTGCAAACAGAATGAAAAGGATTATCAAAACAAAGTTTAACATCAAATCTCACAAAATGTTTTTGATGAAAAATATCTTCAAGATGCGAAATAGGAATCTCAAACTCATCAACCCAAACCCAATTGGAATTATAATCTCAAGCATCCAGTTTTTAATCCCAAGGAAAATCTCGATAGGGTATCCGATCTCCATTTTTATAAAATCGATCGACGCATTAAGAAGAATGACACAAATAATTAAAGCGAAAGCATTCGTGATTACTGAAATTAATCGTTTTAATTTCGGGATGAGCAATCGTGTAAGGACATCAATGTTTATATGTCTATCTTCATATGTTGCGATTGATGCTCCAATGAAGGCAATCCATAAGACGGCGTATCTCAAAAGTGGGTCAGCCCATAAAAATCCCGTTTGGAAAAGATTTCTTAGAAGGACTTGAACAAATCCAACTATTACCATCAAAGAAAGCAAAATTATAACAAGAGCGGTTTCAATTTTAGAAATTATTTCATCGATAAAATTTAAAAATTTCATCAGTTGGTTTTTCGATTTAAATTTAACTTGTGGTATTCTTCAAGCGATCCTTCGATCTTGTCAAGCCATTCTTTTGTGAACAATCTTCCGACGAGCATCCTTCTGGCTTTTTTTCCTATTTCATCGTATTCGTTGAGAAGTTTTTCTGAAGGTGGGTTAGTTATGATTATTCCATTCTTTTTGAGCGTTTCGATAGCTTTTTTGTTCTCTTCACGGGTTAATTCTACAAGTTTTCGCATATATTTTCTTCCGTTTCTCAGGAGGATTTCTTGCAAATCTTTCGGAAGTGAATCAAAATATTTTTTTGAGATAAGCAAAGCGCCGGATGCATTTGAAATAGGGACGTTGTGCATATATTTGACCCTTGTAAACCATTGTGTCGCCAAAACCGCAAGAGGCGAACCGTAAACGCCGTCAATTAACCCAGTTTGAAGAGATGTAAAAACCTCTGTGATAGAAAGTGGAACGGGTGTAACACCGATGACTTTATAAGCTGCATCCGCTATAGGGTCACCTTGCCATGCCCACATTTTAATCTTTTTTAAATCATCAATCCCGTATATCGGAGTTTTTGTGAATGTGTATATAAAGCCAACTTCAGCCCATCCAAGTAGGATAAATTCGCCTTTTTCAATTTCCTTTTCAAATTCATTGTTAAATTTTTGGTAAATGTAATCAACCTCATCATAACTTTTGAATAAAAAGGGCGAGTCAAGAATTCTCAAATTCGGCGCTATCTCCCCAATCCCAACCCCTGTAAAACCACCAGCATGGTATTGTCCAATCCTTATTTTTTTCAAAACGTCGATTTCATCGCCAGCAACTCCACCGGCGTAAATTTTAAAACCAAGTCTTCCGTTGCTTTCTTTTCTTATTTGTGCATCGTATTCACGCAGGATGTTTATCCATGTGCTTCCGTCTGGGGCAATTGTTGCGACTTTTATTAAGTATTCTTGTGAAAATGCAATGTTGAAAATTAAAAACAGAGCAAAAATTTTTTTCATGTCGATATCTTCTTTTGTTTAAAATAACTCGCCAATCCTGTTTCTTAACCTTTCTGATTTTTTCTTCGCGATGATGTTTAGAAGTTCAGCACCTTTGAGAAGGTCAGCGGGCGATTCGTCAACATAGTTTAAAAGTTTTTCAAAAAGTTCTCGATCTTGAACTTGGACAGCGTAATATCCAGCATAAAAAACATACGGCAGAAGATATTTCCCTTCGGAAATTTTGATGCATCTTTCAAAGTATTCTTTTCCTTTCTCAGGGTCTCCACCGAACATCTTCGGTCTCGACGATAGAAGAACGCCGAAGAACATATCACCTGAACCATAGAAATAACTTTCATCTAGTTCAATTGTGTATTTTACGATCGCTTCAATCTTTGGAATTTCCGCGATTGCATCTGGGTCATCTCTGCTTAAATTGACATAACTTCCCCAAGCCATCGCAGTCCAAAAGAGAATTGGAATATCTTTTTTTCCAAATTCGCTTCTCAAGGTTTTTTCAAACTTTTCAAATTCACCATTTAAACTTTGCGAGAATTTCTTACTTTTCAATTTTAAAAAGTTCATCCCATAATCGAGGGCTCTTTTATAAAGCATTTTCGCTCTCTGCGGGTCCTCATCCTCGACGAATCCCATCGCATATCCTGTGTAGCCCTGGACGAGGAAAATGACGGTTTTTTCGTTTTCAGGATCAACATTATATATTGCCTCGAGAAGTTTGAGGTTAGCTGGAATGCTTGATTTAGCTATTTCGTAGTCGGTTTCGCTGAAAATTGCTTTGACCCCGGAATCAAATAAATTCCCAGCGTATCTAATTGCCATCTTTTGAACGCTACATCCGTAAAAGATGAGAACAAGTATAAAAAATTTCTTAACAAAACCAGATAGCATTTTCGATAAGCTTTGGTTCGAAATTCGATTTTAATTTAAAAAACAAAATCGAAAAACAAAAGTGCGTTTTGGTGCAAAAGTAAGGGCAAATTGCTATTTGCCTGCTAGAGTGAGTGATTATTCACCTGTTGTGTTAATTCTTTCTTAATAAAGGAGACACAGAAGGATAAATTTTATATAGATTCTTGGAAACTCTACCTCTTGACTTTTAAAAAATTTTTGTTTTATATTCAAATCGGAGACAATAAATAAAATTACGGAGGATAAAATGAGGTGCAAGGTTATTTTATTTTCGCTTGCTCTCATT
>FWPU01001278.1_pt1 | contig 76994 bp, 65 predicted proteins | sample 2228361 | NCBI WGS metagenome assembly FWPU01 (sample SAMEA103939777, study PRJEB20133) | metagenome | reverse complement strand
TACGCGTTGTTCAGTGCGTTTCTGCGCCTCGATTAGCTCAGCGACTAGCCGCGGCAAGGAAAGCACTTCCTCGGTGAGCAGTAGTTGACGCAGCTCTGCCCGCCACTCTGGGTGCTTATATAGCAGCTCTACAAACTCACGATACTCCTGTACATCAAACGGCATAATAGATCTTCTCCAGCCTTAATTATACTTTGCAAACTCGGCTTCAGGGAAGACATTCTGACTTATAAGGGTCCATCCCCCTTTGATATGATGAAAATAGAAAGGATTTCCGCTTGCGTTAGGTAGTAATCATCGAGCGAATATCTGGTTTATCCAACCGCAACAAGATCCAACCAGAAAGCAACATCGCTGCTGCCGTGAACAGAATGAGCTCGATATTCCAATTACCTTGAGGAGTTTTGGCAGCCGGATAAAACATCATAAACCGCACGATGATGTTCAATCCCTGAACGAAGATGCTCATGGTCAAAGCCCAAAGACGCTTGCGCCACAAACCATAACCAAGCAGAGCAAAAAACAATAATGCGACGAGAATCACACCAATCCCACTAAGAAGCGTTCGAGGAGGATAAAGAAGTACAGGGATAAATTGAAACAAAATAATGGCAAGAAATGTTCTATTGGTGGACATCATTTCTCTCCGCTTCGAATTTAGTTGGATTGTACCTTTTGATAGCTACTCTGTCAATTGAATCAATAGATTATTAACCATCCTATCGTCAGCAATGCAGAAAGCAGATAGCAAGACTCCAAAAGGAAGCACCACCCAATGATCGGAGCAGTCCTCTTGTAAAATTATAACGATCGAATCGCTCTGCCAAACCAAAGATAAAATTGCTGCTCATCATCACCTTTTTCAGTTAAACAATTCTTATAAAAATTGAGTGGAAAAACCCCTTGATTTTCATAAACTTTTAAGCTACAATGTGTATAACTGTGTTGGAAAGTGGGTTGAAGTGGGACGCCGGATGACTTCCGGCGTTGCGGTTTAAAAGGATAGAAGGAACAGATGTTCTTAGGTCAATTCTTTCATACCCTAGATCCCAAAGGACGCTTGACCATCCCCGCCAAATATCGCGAGTTGTTGGTACGGGATGTGATCATCACCAAAGGCTTCGACATGAACTTATTGGTGATGCCTAGCGAGGTCTTTGAAGGATGGGCAAACCAAATCAACGATCAAAACTACGCCGACCCCAATGCGCGTTTACTGCGTCGTTATCTCTTTTCCAATGGCGAGATAGTCGAAGTCGATCGCGCCGGACGCATCTTGATCCCACAATACCTGCGTGAATCCGCCAAATTGATCTCCGAAATCGTGATTGTCGGTGTGGGTAATTTTTTCGAGATTTGGTCAAAAGAAAATTGGGAACAGCATCAGTTAGTCTTAAACGAAGCTGAAAATGATGTTGCACGGTTCATTGACTTTCAGTTGACAACCAATAAAAGCCGTGCATAAACCAGTTCTTTACCAAGAGGTTCTTTCTTACCTTCAACCACGCCGCGGGCAGAAGTTCGTTGACGGAACGGTTGGTAGTGGTGGTCATGCCTTTGGAATCCTTGAGGCAAGTCAACCCGATGGACTCTTAATCGGGATCGACTTAGATGAAATGGCTTTGCAGATCGCCGAAAAGCACTTGCAACCCTTCCGTGGACGTTTCTGGTTGATTCACGGAAGTTATCGAGACCTTGCGCAACATTTAGCCCAAGTTGGTTGGAGTTCGGTTGATGGAGTATTGTTGGATCTAGGTGTCTCTTCGATGCAACTCGACACCCCAGAGCGCGGTTTTTCATTTCGGTCGGAAGCGCCGCTGGATATGCGTTTTGACCGACGGAATCCACGCACAGCAGCAACGCTCGTTAACAACCTAAGCGAAGACGATTTAGCCAGGATCATCTTCCTCTATGGAGAAGAGCGCTTCGCTCGCCAGATTGCTGAGGCAATCGTAGCTTCCCGTCCCATCCTGACCACAACCCAATTGGCAGATTTGATCGTTGCCGTGGCGGGGCGTCACTCGGGCGGTATCCATCCCGCCACACGAACCTTTCAAGCTTTGAGAATAGCCGTCAATGCAGAGCTTGAGGCATTAGAAACCTTTATGCCACAGGCGATATCAGCTTTGAATGCATCCGGTCGTTTAGCGATCATATCCTTTCATTCTTTGGAGGATCGATTGGTCAAAAAAACCTTTCAAACCGAATCGCGCGATTGCATCTGCCCCCCAAAGCAACCTATTTGCACTTGCAATCATCGCGCGCGGTTGAAAGTGCTGACACCCAAACCGCTTCGCCCGTCAGCTCAAGAAATTGGGTTGAACCCACGTGCCCGCAGCGCACGCCTGCGAGTTGCTGAAAAACTTCCAATCAACGAGTGATGGCATGACACTTGCAAGTTCTTCCAAAAAAAGCAAAGGATTTGGGAGCATGAACTCACTTCGCAAGTTAGCTCAAGCTTATTCGATGACACCCTGGCGGAAACAAATCAGCACAGGGATGTTGATCCTCGTTGGTTTGTTGGTGATCCTCCTCGGTGCTTCGCTCTATTTAGATGTAACGGCACGTACCCTTGCGCTTGGCAGAGCTATTCTCATCATGGAAAACGAAATGACTGAGGTCGAAATGCTCAACGCTCATCTCCGTACTCAATTGGGCATCCTCACCTCCTCAGCAATGATGGAAAAACGCGCCCTTGATATGGGTTTTCGCCGCTTGGAGCCGGATGAAGAGCTTTACTTGATTGTTCCCGGTTACGTTCCGCTAGATGAAAACCTAATCTCTGCGCCTTCCAAGAGAGTGCAAAGTGTAACCTACTCGCTCCCATCCATTTATACTCAATCTCTAATCGATTGGCTTAAGGACAAATTGGATGGTTGGGCAAACCTAGAAAGGGGCAGCAGTCCATGAGCCAAGATTACAGCTCGCGATACATCCTGCTTGGCACCTTATTCACCGTGTTAGCTGCTCTGATTTTTGGGCAGCATGTTTCTTTGTTATTAGATGACCAGCGTGGCGAAATATTAGAAGAAGTCCGCGCCAATCATTTAGGGTCGATCTGGACTATTCATCCGCCGCGGGGGTTGATTTTTGATCGAAAAGGACAACTTTTAGCTGGCAATGAGATGGTTTATGAGATAGGCATTGATTACCGTTCTATCAATAAAGAAGCAAACGATGCCCATACCATTGCCTTGACCTCCAACGTTTATTTTGGTTTAGATTACTATAAGGTCAAAGTTACCGTTGAAAATCCGCCCAATCCCCAACAAGTCTACCTACCTTTGGCAAAAGGGATCGAAAAACAGAAAGTCGATCAACTTCAACATTTTCTATCCATTGCGGAAACAGATAATCGCCTTGAGCGCGCTGAAAAAGCCCGTCTCGCCAGCCGCCTACGGGGTTTAGTCTTACAGCCCTATATGAAAAGGGTTTATCCAGAACCATTGCTCGCATCGAATGTGTTGGGGTTTGTTGGATACACTCAACAAGCCTTGCCGGTTGGGTATTTTGGGCTCGAAGCCAAATACAACGATCTGCTTGCCGGTTCGCCGGTCAAAATCTGGGTACCCAACGATCCCCGCCTGGTGCAAGATTTTCCCCCGATTCCTGAAGGTGCCAGTCTCATTTTGACCATTGATCGCGAGCTTCAAGCGGCGGTCGAAAAAATTCTGGAAGAAAACATCCAAAAAACCGGCTCAGACACTGGGGTTATCGTTGTCTTAGAACCAAAGACCGGCGAAATTCTAGCAATGGCTTCTTACCCACGCCTAGACATTAGTCGCTATTGGGATTATGAAGCCCTTTCTCAAAAAGGACAATTTGTCTTCAACCGAGCCATTAGCGCCATGTATGAACCCGGTTCGGTGTTCAAGGTTCTTACCATGGCAGCCGCGCTGGATAAAGGTGTAGTTACCGAAGAGACCACTTATCTTGATAAAGGCGCTATAGAGGTCGGTGGACTAGTAATCTACAACTGGGATCGCGCCGGGCACGGCAAACAAACCATGCAGGGGTGCATGCAATTATCGCTCAATGTATGCTTGGCTTGGGTAGCAACCCAGCTTGGAGCTGCGGACTTTTACACTTATTTGCAGGCATTTGGCATTGGACACACTACCGGAATCGATTTGGATGGTGAACGAGCTGGTATTCTAAAGCTGCCGAACGATCACTTTTGGTCGGAGTCGGAGATCGGTACGAACTCTTTTGGTCAAGGAGTTTCAGCCACCCCCATCCAAATGGCTGCCGCCATCTCAGCCTTAGCCAACGATGGTAAGATTATGCGTCCTCATGTTGTGCGTGCGATTGTTAAGGATGGCGAACAGTTTATGATTACCCCCTCCGTTAGCTCCATGCCGATCTCGGCAAAAACCGCCCGCTCGCTGACCGAAATGCTAGCCCGTTCCCTCGAAGCTGAACCCTCAGCCGCCCTCGTTGAGGGCTATCGGGTAGCAGGCAAAACCGGAACGGGTGAAATTGCCATCCCCGGCGCCGGTTACACCAGTGGCGAGACCAATGCCTCTTTTGCCGGATGGGGGCCGGTGGACGACCCGCGCTTCGTGGTATATATCTGGTTGGAAAAACCTTCGACTTCGATCTGGGGTTCGGAAGTCGCAGCCCCAATTTTCCCGAAGGTTGTTGAACAAATCACATTGCTGATGAATATCCCGCCTGATCGCTATCGAAAGGCGACCCATTAGGACACTAGGTTTGAGCGGATGCTGACTTTTGCAGACCTTCTAGAGGCACTTACTCACCAAACCTTCGGCGATGCCAAACAGCCCATCACCGATGCAGCGGTCGATTCGCGTTTGGTCATCCCCGGTGCGTTGTTTGTAGCCTTGCCCGGCGAGAGACAGGACGGACACGATTACGTTCAGGACGCTTTTCGTCGTGGTGCCCACCTCGCTTTGATCCAACATCCGATTGAAACCGATCTACCCATCTTAGATTTACGGAATCCTTCAGCTTTACAAGAGCCCCCTAGCCTTCCTTGCTGTATTCTAGTTCAAGATAGCCTCAAAGCCCTGCAAGACGCAGCCCGCTTCTGGCGTAGAAAGCTTTCTGTTAAAGTGATTGGGATCACGGGCAGTGTGGGGAAATCAACCACAAAGGAATTAATCGCCGAAGTTCTGTCGCGCCATTACTCTACTCTCAAATCGCCCGGCAATTTAAACAACGAAATTGGCTTACCTTTGACTATCTTGCGTTTGAGCGAAAGCCACCAAAGGGCAGTACTTGAAATGGGATTTTACGTTCCCGGCGAGATTGCCTTCCTGTGCGAAATTGCCCTGCCTCAAATCGGAGTCGTAACAAATGTCGGAACAGTCCATGCTGAACGAGCTGGTAGTCAAGAGATCATAGCCAAGGGCAAGAGTGAACTTGTCCAAGCGCTCCCGGCTGCTCCGCATGGAATCGCCATTCTCAACTTCGATGATCCCTACGTCCGAGAAATGGCGACGAAAACGCAGGCACGTATCTTTTTCTATGGATTGGATCCACAAGCTGATTTATGGGCAGATGAAATCGTCAGCCATGGATTGGAAGGAATCTCCTTTCGGATACACTATCGCAGTGAAATTCTTTATCTGCGTGTGCCTTTATTAGGCCGTCATTCCGTACAGACCGCTTTGCGCGCCATTGCTGTTGGATTAGTAGATGGTTTATCATGGCAAGAGATCGTTCAAGGTTTACAGTCTACTCCCATACAATTGCGCCTAGCAGTCGTGCGCACAGAACAAGGTGCCCTCTTGTTGGATGACTCCTATAACGCCGCTCCAGAATCCACCCTCGCTGCCTTAAATTTACTTGCCGACCTAGACGGAAGAAAGATCGCCGTCTTGGGAGATATGCTGGAGTTGGGCATCTACGAAACCCAAGGGCATGAGATTGTCGGAAGACGCGCCGCTGAGGTTGCCGATCTCCTTATCACCGTTGGTCAACGAGCCCGAATCATCGCTGCGGCTGCCCGCCGAGCTGGGATGCGAGAGAAGGTTATCCGCGAAGTGGAGAACGCCCTAGAAGCCGTTCGGTTGCTGGAAAAAGAACTTCGCCAAGGGGACATTGTCTTAATCAAAGGCTCCCATGGGATGCGTATGGATCGGATCGTCTCTGCATTGGAGATTCACGAATGAGCCAAGCACCGATGACACTCGCCCTAGCCAGCTTAACCTTCCTGCTGACAGTGATATGGGGCCCACCCGTTCTACGGGTGCTCAGATATTTCAGGGCCGGTAAGGCAATTCGCCTTGAGGGTCCCCAATCCCATCTATCCAAGATGGGTACGCCTACAATGGGAGGCTGGCTGTTTATCTTGCCAGTCGTTCTGATCACCGTATTGCTCAATGTCAGCCCAATTCGCGGTCTGACTCTGCTCGGACGTTCGGTGCTACTTCCACTCCTCGTCATGTTGGGTTTTGCCATCCTCGGCACCATCGACGATTGGCAGGGTCTGATTGGCTCAGCTAGGAAAAGTGGTTTGAGCGTTCGGGCAAAATTTCTAGGGCAGGTTGGCTTAGCGCTTGGAGCCGGATTTGGTTTAAGATATTTTCTGCAGGTCCCAGAAATGTTTCTACCTGGCATCAAGGGCAGTATTAGTTTAGGCGTTTTCTACCTCCCCATTGTCATTTTTATCATTGTGGGCATGTCAAACGCAGTGAACTTCACCGATGGCTTGGATGGTTTGGCAGGGCTCATTACCGCTACCGCTTTTGCCTGCTATGGCGGAATTGCCCTCTTACAAGGACAAATCTACATCGCCCGTTTTTGTTTCGCCGTAGTCGGTGCAATCTTTGGTTTCCTGTGGTTCAATGTCCATCCCGCAGAATTGATCATGGGAGATACTGGATCAATGGCGCTTGGCTCGACATTGGCTGTCATTGCACTAATGACCGGCCAATGGATCCTTTTACCCATCATCGCCATCATACCGGTCAGCGAGACTCTAAGTGTCATCATTCAGACCTCATATTTCAAATACACCAAACGCAAGTACGGTGAAGGGAGGCGGGTGTTCAAGATGGCACCGCTCCATCATCATTTCGAGTTGCTTGGCTGGAGCGAACCCCAGGTTGTCCAGCGCTTTTGGTTGGCTATCCTACTAGCGGCGATGATTGGCATCGCCTTAGCCCTGGTTTAAAGAGGTCGGTTGTCTTTTATGGAGGTTGTTCATTTGAGCATTGAGAAAGGGGTCACTTCGAGCAAGGATTGGCAAGGGAAACATGCCCTGGTCATTGGTGCAGCTCGTCAGGGGATTGCAACAGCGCGCTTTCTAGCTGAGCGAGGTGCAAAGGTGACCCTGAATGACCGCCAACCTATTGATTCTTTAACCACTGCCCAACAAGCCTTATCCGATTTACCCATCCGCTGGGTTGTCGGTGGACATCCTCTCGATGCCCTCAAGGGAGTAGATCTGGTCTGCGTTTCAGGTGGAGTTCCGTTGACCCTCCCGCTAATTGCAGAGGCGAGGAAACAAGGCATTTTAGTCACCAACGACTCCCAAATCTTTCTGGAAACAGTAACGGCAACGGTCATCGGAATCAGTGGCTCGGCGGGTAAAACGACCACCACCAGTTTGGTTGGTCGCATCGCTCAATCGGCTGTCCAAAATTTCCCCACCAGCACCCCCTATCAAAAAGTTTGGGTGGGAGGCAATATCGGCACGCCGCTGATCGATCAAGTCGATCAAATCAAATCTCAAGACTTGGTCGTATTGGAGCTTTCCAGCTTTCAATTAGAACTGATGACGTGCTCGCCGCACATTGCTGCACTACTCAATATCACTCCCAACCATCTGGATCGGCATGGCACGATGGAAGCCTACATCGAGGCAAAAGCCCGTCTCATCGCTTATCAAAACGTCAACCAAGTTGCCATTCTCAATCGCGATGACCCCATCACATGGGGATTGCGCAACCGAACCGCAGCCCAACTCATCAGCTTTGGGATAGACCCTCTCCAAACGGGCCGCGGAACATTTCTTGATCAAGGAAAAATCTATTTCTTCGAACAGCCCACCTGCGTTCCCGTTCTTTCCATTGAAGAGATCAAATTACGTGGCTTTCACAATTTACTAAATGTTCTGGCTGCTTGTGCCATCGCCATTGCAGCAAACCTGCCTTATGAAGCCTGCCATGAAGGCGTTCGAGGTTTTCATGGCGTACCCCATCGCTTAGAATTCATCCGCCATTGGGGAGGTGCCGATTGGTACAATGATTCGATTGCAACGGCTCCAGAACGCAGTATGGCTGCCATTCGCTCTTTCCAAGAGCCAATTGTGCTGCTTGCCGGTGGTCGTGATAAGAACTTACCTTGGGAAGCGTTTGCTACTTTAGCGACTCAACGATTGCGGCATTTGATCTTGTTCGGAGAAGCGGCAGAGAAAATTCGACATGCCATTGAGGCAGCCGACCCGCAACATCGGTTGCCGATGACCATTTGTTCGAATTTATTTGAGGCGGTACAAGCTGCCAAAGAAATTATCCGCCAAGGAGATGTTGTCCTGCTATCTCCTGGCGGAACGAGCTTTGATGAATTTAAAGACTTTGAGGAGCGTGGTGAGTGTTTCCGAAAATGGGTTATGGATTTGTAAAAGAAAATCAACCGAAATCGCAGTCAAAAGGGTTACCACTGCTGCAAAGAAAAACCTTTCTGCGCCTAGATTTGCCGTTGATTCTGGTTTGTGTAGCTTTGCTATTGTTTGGCTTAATGATGCTTTACTCTGCCAGTGCCGAACTCTCCTTTTACTTTAGTGGTACTCGCGATTTATTCGCTATCTATGGAATCTTTTTACGTCAGGTTTTAGCGTTGATGATCGCCCTCATCGCTGCACCTGCTGTCGCGTTAATCGATTATCGCGCCTGGAAACCATTCGTTTTTCCTGCAGCGGTGGTGGTCATCCTCATGTTGTTAATGGTGCTCTTCATCGGGGAAAGCCGCTTTGGGGCTAGGCGTGGACTGTTTGGCGGTTCCTACCAACCTGCCGAGTTAGCAAAATTCATCACCGTCGTTTATGTGGCTTTTTGGTTGGAAAGCAAAAAGGACTCCCTTAAAGAAATAACCTTCGGCTTAATCCCTCTCATCTTCATTCTTGGTATCATGAGCGCATTTATCCTCTTGCAACCCGACTACAGTGCTGTCTTAACCATTCTTGTCATCGGTGGGATGCTCTTCTTTTTAGCCGGCGGAGATTGGAAACAAATCCTCTTGCTGGTCTTAGGGGTATTGGTACTGGGTGTACTCATTATCCTGTTCACCTATACCGGGCGCACGCGAGTCATGAATTGGATGCAAGGGATTTCCGACCCAACGTTGGCACCTTATCAAGTCCAGCGTGCCTTAGAAGCATTTTATAAAGGAGGCATTTTTGGAGTCGGTTTAGGCAATAGCGTGACCAAAAGCACGGGGTTGCCTACCCCTCAATCAGATAGTATCTTCGCCATTGTTGGCGAAGAGTTCGGATTGATCGGAACAACTTTCTTGCTTGGGTTATACTTGATTATTCTGTGGCGTGGCCTTGCCATTTCACAACGGGCTCCCGATCACCTTGGCACCCTTTTATCTGCCGGAATGACGACTTGGATTGTGATGGAAGCCTTAATCAATATGGCGCAGATCGTCAATCTCATTCCCTTTACGGGGAATGCTCTTCCCTTTATTAGCGCTGGTGGATCGAATCTGGTCGTATCGATTTTTGCCATTGCCACAATCTTAAACGTTTGTATTCGTTCGGAGACGCAGAAGGAACCAAAGGATGCCCTCTTCAGTAAGATGGTTGATTTGCGCCGGTGGGACCGGCGGCGGCGTGTATCCCGCCCTCGCCGTTCTTCAAGCCTTAATGGATGATAACCATCCTTTGAAGGAAGCCTATCGCATGAAGAAACGCTCAACTTTCCCCTCCATTGATCAAATCTCCACCCTATGGGTTGGGAGCAAGGGGGGAATGGAGGCGCAAATCGTGCGACGCTCAAATATCCCCTACCAAGAAATTCCCGCTGCGGGTGTTCATGGCGTCGGTTGGAAGCGTTTACCTTTCAATGTCTACCAAATTGGGCGGGGCATCCTTGCCTCTCGGGCTATCCTGCGCCAGTTTCAGCCGCAAGTCATCCTCTTGACCGGAGGTTATCTAGCCGTGCCCATGGCACTGGCTGCTCGATATGGCATATCCAAAAGCAAACGCCCAAAGACCGTATTATACGTTCCGGATATTGAGCCCGCCTTGGCATTGAAATTCATCTCTCACTTTGCTGATCAAATCAACGTGACAACCGAAGACAGCCGTCAGTATTTTTCTCCCAAGAATATGGTTAAGGTAAGCGGCTATCCTTTACGAAGCGAGCATCACCGATGGGCAACTCATCCCCAACGCAAAGAAAAAGCTTGTCAGATCTTTCAATTAGATCCAAAACAGCCAATCCTCTTTGTCTTTGGCGGTAGCAAAGGCGCCAGATCAATCAACCGTGCTCTCATGGCTATCTTGCCTCAGCTCTTGAAGTTCACCCAAGTCATCCATATCAGCGGCCAGTTAGACTGGGAGGAAGTGCAACGTTTCCAAAGTCACCTCGGTTCTCAGTTGACGGAAAATATCTCGCAGCGCTATCGGTCTTTCCCCTATCTGCATGAAGAGATGAGCGCTGCCTTTGCTGCCGCAGACCTTGCTGTATGCCGCGCCGGTGCCTCCGTGTTAGGTGAATTGCCTCTCTTTGGCTTACCTGCCATTCTGGTTCCGTATCCCCATGCTTGGCGGTATCAACAAGTCAACGCCGAATACCTTGCCAAGCGAGGAGCAGCCCGCATCCTTGAGAACAAAGACCTAACCAGCCGATTGATGGTTGAGATTGAAACCTTATTGGGCAACCCATCCTTGCTCAGCGAGATGCGGGACGCTCTGAAATCTCTCACCCAACCCTTTGCAGCTTTTGCCATTGCAGAAAATATCTTGAACGTAGCTGCGGAAAGTAGAGGACGATCATGATAACATTAGCAGCGGCTTTTTGGCTTTTGGTCATCATCTTCGGCGTTATTGGCGCCATGCGTGGCTGGGCAAAGGAAGTTCTGGTGACCTTTAGCGCGATCCTAGCGCTCTTTATCCTCGCCGTTCTAGAACGATATGTTCCCCCTGTGCGAGCTTTTTTAGATGCAAAAAATGGCACGCCGGTCTTTTGGACGCGAACGATCACCATCCTTGTATTGGTCTTCTTTGGTTACCAAACCCCTAATATACCTAAACTCAGTGGAGGTAAATTCGCACGGGATAAGTTATCGGATATCCTATTGGGATTTGTTCTAGGTTTGCTGAATGGCTTTGTGATTATCGGCAGTTTATGGTATTTTCTAGAACAATCCAATTATCCCTTCCCGAACGTGATTATCGCTCCAAAACCTGATTTTCCTGGTTATGAAGCTGCTCAGGATTTGATCCCATTACTGGCACCGCGTTGGTTGGGAATCCCCACCATCTTCTTTGCCGTCATTTTATTTGCGATGTTCGTTTTGGTGGTGTTTATCTGATGATCAAGCAAGGCGACCGCATTCATTTGATTGGGATAGGCGGAAGTGGGCTTTCGGCGATTGCCCGCATCCTCCACGAACGTGGGATGAAGGTCAGCGGTTCGGATCGCGCTTGGTCGCCTCTGGCACAAGAATTGATCGAAGAGGGCATTCAGGTTACGATCGGACACCATCCTGACAACATCCTCAATGCTCAATTGGTCATTCGTTCTTCTGCCATCCCAGATGAGAATGTCGAAGTGCAAGCCGCCCGAACAGCCGGGATTCCCGTTCTGAAAAGGATCGAGTTCCTACCCGATCTGATTGGCACTCAAAAAGCCATTGCCATTGGCGGAACACACGGAAAAACCACCACAACCTCAATGGTCGCTTGGGTTCTATCCCGCTTGGGAATGGATCCCTCCTATGTTATTGGCGGTGTTTCCCTTGACTTAAAGCACAACGCCCATGCAGGGAGGGGAGACTACTTTGTTATCGAAGCCGATGAATACGATGGAATGTTTTTAGGCCTACGTTCAACCTACGCAATCATTACCAATATTGAGCATGATCATCCTGATTGTTATCCCACCCCTCGCCAATTCGAATCCGCTTTTGAACAATTTGCCGGTCAAATCCAACCTGACGGTGCTTTGATTGCTTGCGTAGAGGACAGTGGTGTGCGTCGTTTGTTCTCGCAACTTGGAAAGCAACCTCAACGCTATGGGTATGCTTTGCAAAACTCGCCTCAAGCTGCACAAGCAAGTTATTTAGCGGTTAACGTGACCAAAAATCAGCACGGAGCTTACTCCTTCCAAGTCAATTGGCAAGGACAATTCCTAACACAAGTTGACCTAGACATTCCCGGCATTTATAATGTCCAAAATGCGCTAGCAGTGATCGCGTTATGTCATCAATTGAACCTACCCATAAATGACGCCGCCAAAGCCTTAGGCGAATTTCATGGCACGGCACGCCGCTTCCAAATACGTGGAACGAGCCAAGGAGTAACCATCATCGACGACTATGCGCATCACCCAAGCGAAATTAAAGCCACCTTATCCGCTGCCCGGGATCGATACCCAGATCACTTCCTTTGGGCAGTTTGGCAACCTCATACCTATTCACGCACCTTGACGTTATGGGAAGGCTTTCGAAGTGCATTTTCTGAGGCAGATGCAGTCATTGTCCTCGATGTCTATGCAGCGCGAGAAAAAGCCCCACAGGGTTTTTCAATGGCTAAACTGGCTTCTGAAATTGATTCAGAAAGGCACTTTTTCATTCCGAACCTTGAGGCGGCTGAGCAATTTCTAGATGAGAATTTATCCTCTAATCATGTCGTTTTGGTCTTGTCGGCTGGAGATGCCGACCAGCTTAGCAGCCGCCTGCTGCAATCCCTTGAAGCTTCTGTGGAGGGGACAAAATGAGAGCCTCCTTGCCAATTCTCTCCTCTCAAACAGTTCTTGCACATCAAATCGAAAGCATTGCTCAGCAAGTGGGCATTGAGCTTCGCAGACAAATTCACCTTGCTCGGTACACAGCCGCTCGAGTCGGGGGACCGGCAGAGTTCCTGGTGGAGATCAACACGTCTTCTAAACTCAAACAGCTTATTGGCTTGGTCTGGGAAAATCAGATTCCATACACCCTTTTAGGCGGAGGCTCCAATGTCCTAATTAGCGACCAGGGACTAAGTGGTCTGGTCATTATCAATCGAGCCAAAGGTCGCGCGAGAGTTCGTGTTGATCTGAGTGGCAAACCAGCCCTTGTCTGGGCAGATGCCGGCATCAATCTCAGCCATTTAGCTCGACAGGCAGCCGAGCATGGATTGAGCGGTTTGGAATGGGCAGTTGGCGTCCCAGGCACCTTAGGCGGTGCAATTGTCAATAACGCCGGGGCTTTTGGTAGCGACATCGCTGCTAATCTGGTGCTGGTCACAATCTTGCATCGTAAATGGGAAAACGATCGTGTCCGAGCTGATCAAGAGCGATGGACTGTTGCCGAAATGGAATACAGCTATCGAACTAGTCGCCTCAAAACTCATCCCAATCAGGCTGTCGTCCTTTCGGCTCTCTTGAGTCTGGATTATGGAGACCCATTAGCCATCAAGGCAAAGATGGAGGACTTCAACCAACGTCGCAAGAATACCCAACCTCCGGGAGCCAGTCTAGGGTCAATGTTCAAGAATCCGCCGGGCGATTTTGCTGGGCGATTGATTGAAGCAGCCGGGCTCAAGGGATTAACCATTGGTGGAGCAATGATTAGTCCGATCCACGCCAACTTCTTTATTAACCTCGGCAATGCTAGCGCAAGCGATGTCTGGCAGCTAATCCAAGCTGCTCATCAAGCCGTAGCCGATCAGTTCGGAATCAATCTCGAATTGGAGATTCAACTCTTGGGTAACTTTTATGAAGGCATACCCCAACCGAAAGCAAAATCATCTATTGAGGTAGAAAATGGATTATCAAAACCATAAGTTGAGGGTCGCAGTCTTATTCGGGGGCGTATCCGGGGAACATGAGATTTCTTTGCTCTCCGCCCGTTCGATTCTCGCCGCTCTGGACCCAGAACGATACGAAGTATTTCAAATCGGCATTACCCACGAAGGACAATGGTTTTTTGGCGAAAATGCTCTCCAAGCGTTGAGTGAAGGAAATTTACAGTCCTGTATTCCAGCCACTCTCTTACCCGATCCGACTCGAAACGGCATTTACCTGTTGCGGAAAGATCAATCTACAGAAATTTTAGATTTGCTCGGCAGGGTAGATGTCGTCTTCCCCGTTCTGCACGGCACCTTTGGCGAAGACGGCACCATTCAAGGACTACTAGAAATGGCAAATGTCGCTTATGTGGGTGCCGGAGTGGTTGCCTCCGCGGTTGGAATGGATAAGGGCATTTTCAAAGACGTCATGCGCGCCCATGATATTCCAGTCGTGGAATGGAAAGTCTTTACCCGCCAAGAGGTGGAGTCCAACCTCGATAAGGTAATTGAAATAGCCGAGGCGATTGCCGCTTATCCGCTGTTCGTCAAACCTGCAAATCTGGGCTCATCGGTCGGGGTCAGCAAATGCCATAACCGAGAGCAATTAATTCAGGGCTTAGCAGATGCCATTCGGTATGACCGCCGCATTCTGGTTGAGCGCGGACTAAACGCACGCGAAATCGAAGTGAGCGTACTTGGAAACGAAGAGGTCGCAGCCTCCATTCCTGGCGAAATCGTCCCTGCGGATGAATTTTATTCTTATGATGCGAAATACCATGATGATCGCTCACAATTGCTGATCCCTGCCCCATTAGAACCTGAACTAATCGAACATGCCCGTTCACTCGCCATTCGCACCTTCAAAGCCATCGATGGAGCAGGAATGGCACGCGTCGATATGCTGCTAGACAAAGACCAGGGCAAATTATATGTTAATGAGATAAACACTATCCCAGGCTTTACTCAAATTAGTATGTATCCCAAACTATGGAATGCGGTGGGTATTTCTTATCCAGAGCTGGTCGACCGCCTGATCGAGTTAGCTTTAGAACGTAAGGTTGAAAAAGCTAAAAATATCTATCGATATCAAAGAGAGAGAAAAGGAAAGTGAAAGCCAAATCGTCTTCTTCACCTACTTTTCTAAAACCCACCCAATTTGCCGATAGCCTATGGGTAGGGAAAGGGCGCGAAAAGAGCCGCACCCGCAACTCGAATTTCGGACGTAAACGGATTTCCGAGATGCAAGCCAGACGGGTTCCTGTCCTCATGCGTGGCACCGTTTCCGGGTTACCGATGGCTACTCCAAAGCGTACCCTCAAGTCGCAAAAAAGGCTGGACGTACCCATTGGAGTGCCAGGAGCTGAAATTCGCTTGCCTAGTCTACCCCAAGTTCAAATCGGCTGGCGTTTGCTATCCGCGTTGATGGCTTTTGCACTGCTTGCATTGTTATATTTGCTGTGGACAGCCCCAATTTTCCAAGTCAACACCGTCAACATTCAAGGATTACAGCGCATTAGCTCTAAAGAAGTGTCCATTGAATTGGATTTGCAAGGCAAACCGATCTTTACCGTTGATCCGCAAGCAGTCCGGGAACAAATCATCTCCCAATTTCCCGAGTTTCGCAAGGTAGAGGTTAGCCTGCAGTTCCCCAATAAAGTTAACCTGCACGTTGAGGAACGGAAACCCCTGTTCGTCTGGAAGCAAGGAGAGCGGACTTTGCTGGTAGACGCAGATGGATATGCCTTTCCAGTTCGAGGGGAATGGAAGAACCTTCCCAAACTGGTCATTGAAGCGCAAGACTTACCAGCTTCTGTTAATCCTGAAATCCAAACTCAATTGAATGAACCATTGCTACCGGTTGATTTGGTTTCGGGTATCCTCTCGATCAGCGCGTTGCTGCCCGATGGTGCAGTGATGTTTTACGACAAGGAACGCGGTCTCGGCTGGCACGACCCGCGCGGATGGTCAGTTTATGTTGGAGCTTTGAAAGACATTGGTTTGAAAATGAAGATATATGAATTAATGGTAAAGAAACTCAAGAAACAGGATCAAAAACCGCTCATCATTAGCATCGAGTATGTTCATGCACCTTATTACCGATTGGAGCGATAATCATGAAAACTGAACGTCCAGTCGTTGTCGGAATTGATATTGGCACAACCAAGATTTGTACACTGGTTGGCTGTGAAGTATCTCCTGGTCAATTGCAGATTATGGGAGTGGGAATTGAGCCTTCTCAAGGCATCAAAAAAGGAGTCATCGTAGATTTAGCGGCTGCCTCTCAAGCCGTCAAACGCTCGATCGAAAAAGCTGAACGTACCTCTGGAATGGAAATCAACGCTGCTCTGGCGAGTATGGCAGGCGCTCAAGTATCCTCGACCAACAGCCGCGGTGTGGTAGGCATCAGCGGTCGCATGATCGATCAGGAAGATATTCTTCGGGCGATCGAGTCTGCTCGGGCAATTCCAATCCCTCACAACCGAGAGATCATTCATGTCATCCATCGGGGTTTCAATGTCGATGGACAAGAAGGCATTCGCATGCCAATTGGAATGCATGGTTACCGTTTGGAAGTCGAAACCCATATCATCACTGCTTCGGCTGCTTCGACCGAAAATTTGCGTCAATGTGTCGGTTTTTCCGGGGTGGAGGTTTCCCAATTTGTGCTCAATCCACTGGCTTCGGCAGAAGTTGCCCTGACAGAAACCGAAAGACAAATGGGGGTCTTGGTGTGCGATATCGGTGGGGGGACAACCGATATTGCCGTTTACAGCGATGGCGACGTTTGGTATACCGCTGTGTTGGCGGTTGGAGGCAACCACATTACCTCTGATATAGCCCAAGGACTCCATTTGCCGATGTCCCAAGCCGAGGAGATCAAAATCCAGCATGGTCATGCCATTCAATCAGAGGTTAGCCAAGAGGAAACATTTGAAATCAAACCTTTTGGTGAAAATGAACCCATCGAAATCAGCCGTGCCGAACTAGCCAATATCATTGAAGCCCGCGTGGAAGAAATTTTTGGGCTCGTCTTACAAGAATTGAAGCGCTCCGGTTATGACGGTCTCTTACCAGCCGGCATCGTATTGACTGGTGGCTCTAGTCTGATGCCGGGGATGCGCTCCATGGCTAATCGTATCTTTGGCGTCCCGGTCAGGATTGCTCAACCGCAGGGGTTGGTGGGAATGACCGACCGTTTACACTCTCCAGCCTTTGCCACCTCCGTAGGGTTATTAAAGTGGGCTTACCTGTACAATGAGTTTCTAGCCAGCAACCCATCACAGAATGCTCGAGACGGATTAACGGGCAATCATCAGGCTTGGGAAACCTTTAAGGACTGGTTACGACGGTTACTTCCTTAATGGAAGAGCCGATAACAAACAACGATCTATTCAAAAATGAGGAGGATGTCTTTATGAGTACCAATTCAATACCCAATTCAATCGAATCTTTCGCCAAGATCAAGGTAGTCGGCGTTGGCGGAGGTGGTTGTAATGCGGTCGATCGCATGATCGATGAAGGTTTGCAAGGTGTGGAATTTGTCAGCATTAATACGGATGCCCAAGCCTTGCTCAATTCAAAAGCACCGATCCGTGTGCGCATCGGCGAGAAACTCACTCGCGGGCTAGGTTCGGGGGGCGACCCCGAAACCGGCCGCAAAGCGGCCGAAGAGTCCGCCGAAGATCTCTACAATATCCTAAAAGGAGCTGATTTGATCTTCATCACCGGTGGCATGGGCGGCGGTACCGGTACAGGTGCAGCGCCAATCGTGGCACAAATTGCCAAAGAATGTGGCGCACTGACAATTGGAGTCGTTACCCGCCCCTTCTCTTTTGAAGGCCCGAAACGCGTACAAACCGCCGAACAGGGTATCAGCAAACTGAAAGAACAAGCCGACACTTTGATTGTTATCCCGAATGATCGCTTATTGCAAATTGTTGATCGGCGCGTTACCGTTCAGCAATCCTTCAAACTTGCTGATGATGTCTTACGGCAAGGCGTGCAAGGTATCTCAGAATTGATCACCGTACCCGGCTTAATCAACCTGGACTTCGCTGACGTGCGGACGATCATGTCCGAAGGTGGCGCAGCGCTAATGGCTGTCGGAACTGGTAAGGGTGAAGGGGCAGCCCGCATGGCAGCCGAACAAGCGATATCCAGCCAACTGCTTGACATTACTATCGACGGAGCAAGAGGCATCTTGTTCAATGTTACCGGCGGGAACGATTTGACCTTGCATGACGTCAATGAAGCAGCCGAAATCATCAAAGGCACCGCTCATCCAGATGTCAATCTAATCTTCGGTGCTGTGATTGATCCAACTATGAAAGATGAGGTGCGGATCACCGTGATCGCCACGGGTTTTGAGCGCTCCACCCCGGCGCGTTATGCGACCGAGGTGGCAACCCGTGAAACTAAAACCGAACGGCCAATGCAAAACGCAACGGCAACCCCTACCCAAAGGCGTGATTTTCAACCACGTGCCTTTAACACAGAAGACTTAGATATTCCGACGTTCTTGCGCAACCGTTCGACAAGCGATCGATTGAAATAACGAGTGGACAAACCGAATTTCCTCCCGATAAGCTGCTGGTTTCCTCCTCCCAGCGGCCGGTCGGGTATTCCGCCCTACCCTCTCCATCTTTGCCCTCGCGTGGAGAGGAGCAGGCGCAATCGGGGTGGCATTCCAGCCGCCCCGAAAAACTTTAATCTTATTAATTGCCCTTAACTCTTGCAGGATTTCCTTGTCTATGCTAAAATGCAAACGAAAGTACAATATATGACCCTATAAGTCCTAGCAATCCCCACCTATAGGGGCAACATTTGTTCTAATTATTTAGTTTTATGCAATGTCCTTACTGTAAAAACACCTCTTCTCGAGTCATCGATACTTCCCACGATTCACGCGGGGGCGTGCGGCGGCGGCGTGAGTGCGAAAAGTGCGGGCAAAGGTTCAGCACGTACGAGCGCCCCATTTTAGCAACGCCATTGATCATTAAGGCCGACGGAACGCGAGAAGAGTTTGACCGCGAGAAACTTCTGCGCGGGATTCGCATCGCCTGCGCTAAAAGACCCGTTTCTGCTGCAGACATTGAACGCCTGGTGGGAGAGATTGAAGCCAATATTCAATCCATGGGGCGAGCGGAAGTCTCCTCGCGCGTGGTGGGGGACATGGTCATTGCAGGATTGAAAGAACTCGATCAAATCGCCTATATCCGCTACGCAATTGTTTACCTACGTCTCTCTGACCTAAGAGCTATTCGAGACGAAATCGATCATCTTCTAGAGAACTGATCGCCCTGGCTAAAAGCCCAAGGGGGCACAGGAACTTAATATTTTTTATAGTTATTCTATCAATAGGAGTTGTACCAATGCTGGCAGAGTCCAAAAAACAAACCCCTCTTCTACCTATCCCTTCCCTACCCGAAGGGTTACCGAAAGTTGAACTGACGGAAAACGCCCGTCAGGTACTCATCCGCCGTTATGTGCGCCGCAATCCAGATGGTACCCCCGCCGAATCGGTTGAAGGCATGTTCTGGCGGGTTGCTTATGCGGTTGCCCAATCCGAAAAGCATTGGAATGAAGACGTGATAGGGATCGCCGTTCAATTTTATGAATTACTGACCTCACGCTGCTTCTTTCCCAACTCACCAACTTTTACCGGTGCCGGAACTCCTCTGGGGCAATTGGCGGCTTGCTTTGTATTGCCAATCAGTGATGATATGGGGCGACGCTCGACTGGCATCTTCCAAACCTTGCGAGATGCTGCGCTGATCCAGCAAACTGGTGGTGGCAACGGCTTTTCTTTTTCACGCCTCCGTCCAAAGGGTGCCTTGGTCAAATCCTCAGCCGGCCAAGCAACCGGGCCGGTTGGTTTCTTACGGGTTTACGACAAGGCTTTTGGGGAAGTTGCCCAAGGTGGTACACGCCGCGGGGCAAACATGGCAGTCTTACGAGTCGATCATCCCGATATTGAAGAATTTATCACCTGCAAAACAGACGAAAACGCCATAACCAATTTCAATATCTCCGTTGGGATCACCGATGCCTTTATGAAAGCGGTCATCCAAGGCGCTGATTGGGAGCTTCGCTTTCCCGATGTAAACGCCCCTGAGTACAAAGACTTCGATGGTACTTTAGAACAAGCCGAAGCAGCGGGTATCCCAATCAAAGTCTATAAAGTGGTTAAAGCGCGCGAGCTGTTTGAAAAAATCGTTCGGCAAGCTCATCACAACGGCGAACCCGGCGTTTTGTTCCTAAATGCGGCGAACCTGAGTAACCCTGTTCCTCATCTATATCCACTGGAAGCCACCAATCCCTGTGGCGAACAATGGCTTGGACCGTATGAAAACTGTTGTTTGGGCTCTATAAACCTCGCTCAACACTTCGCCCCAGATCGGCAGGTTGATTGGGAGAAATTACAGCGCAATGTCGAGCTTGCCACCCGTTTTCTAGACGATGTGGTTGATGCCAACGCCTATGTCCCGGCCGTGCCCCAACTGCGCGAAGCGGCCCTCAAAGCCCGCCGTATCGGGTTGGGCATTATGGGGCTTGCCGATTTAATGTACCATGTTGGCGTTCGGTATGGCTCACCGGAAGCTCAAGAATTTGCTTCGCAGGTGATGGAGTTCATCCGTTTTCATGCTATGCGCACCAGTATCGAATTGGCAAGAGAACGCGGGCCATTTCTTGCCATTAAAGGCAGTATTTACGATCCTGAAAACCTCACCTGGCAACCACCCACCCCCCTCTTCCCCTATCGACACAACTGGAACCGACCTTCGTTAAACTGGGAGGAAATTGTCGAAGGCATCCGTCAACACGGAATCCGCAATGCCGCTCAAACTACTGTTGCACCAACCGGCACCATCGCCACGGTTGCCGGCTGTGAAGGATATGGGTGTGAACCGGTCTTTGCTCTCGCTTACATCCGTCATGTCAACGACAACGGAAAAGACCTGCAGCTTCACTACACCAGTCCGCTTTTTGAAAAAGCTCTGATGGATGCCAGCATCGATGACGAAAAGCGGCAACGCATTATCGAGCAGGTTATCGAACACGGCACCTGTCAGGGCATTGAAGACGTGCCCGAGAAAATTCGACAGGTATTCGTCGTTTCAACTGACGTCACCGCAGAAGAGCACGTGCGTATGCAGGCCGCCATGCAGGCTTTCGTTGACAACAGCATGAGTAAAACCATCAATTTTCCCGCCGATGCCACTGTACAAGATGTGATGATCGCTTATCAACTCGCCTGGCAGCTAGGTTGTAAAGGGATTACTGTATACGTGACCGGCTCGCGTGAGAAAGTGGTCTTAGAAACCAAGGCAACGGCAAAAAAGAAAGCCAAAGAGGAGCCAAGCAGTGTTAGTGCCGAACAAATTGCCTTGTGGCAGGAACAGAAAAAGCCGCGTCCGCGTGCCTTGCATGGTTACACCTACAGCATCAGCACCCCCTTGGGCAAAGCCTTTATCACGATCAACGAAAATGGAGACGACCAACCCTTCGAGGTCTTCATTAACACTGCCAAAGCCGGTTCAGATACTGCGGCGGTCTCTGAAGCGATCGGCCGATTGATCTCCTATATCTTGCGCCTTGCCTCACCTGTCCCCCCAAGAGAACGGTTGAAAGAGGTCTGGCGGCAATTAAGCGGCATCGGGGGAGGACGATCGCTTGGTTTTGGGCCAAACCGAGTCCGATCCTTACCGGATGGTGTCGCTCAAGTATTAGCGGAATATTTAGAAAACAAAGAAACTCATCAAGAGAACTCCCATCACCATATTCCCTTGATGGAGTTAGAAATGGAATTCGATCGCAGGAATGGCAGCCCGACGGACACCGAATCCGAATCTGCCCCGACAGTCGAGTCCAGAAGCCACCAGATTGGCGACTTGTGTCCCGAATGTGGACAGGCAGCCGTAGTCAATGAGGAAGGCTGTCGGAAATGTTACGCCTGCGGGTTTAGTGAGTGTTGAGGAATGACAAAGCGGTTGGTTGTCGTCGCTGGGAATATTGGTACGGGAAAAACCTCCCTTGCAGAGCGGATCGGGGCGAAGCTAGGCTGGCATGTTGCCTTCGAGTCGGTTGCGGATAATCCCTATCTAGCCGATTTCTACGCCGATATGCGAGCTTGGGCATTCCACTTGCAGGTGTTTTTCCTCGGACACCGCGCCCAACAATATCTGCAGATGGTTCACCTCCCTCAATCGGTCATCATCGACCGCAGCATTTACGAAGATGCCTTCATCTTTGCGCGCGCTTTGTATCAAATGGGCAACCTTACCGAACGAGATTACCAATCCTATCGAACAGTGTTCGATCTCATTGTCAACCAACTCCCCCCACCAGACCTGCTCATTTACCTGCAAGCGCCAGTCGAAGTACTCATGAGTCGCATTCACCAACGCGGACGAAACATCGAGAGCAGCATCAGCGCTGAATATCTGCACTTGCTAGAGAGCTTTTACGACGATTGGCTGCAAACTTTCGATGTCTGTCCGGTTCTCACCATTCGCACCGACGACCTCGATTATGTCCATCGTCCAAAGCATCTCAATATTGTCGTACAACGCATTCAAGAGCGCCTTGCTGGCAGAGAAGAGGTCATCTTCCCGCCTAACGCCGCTTAATGGCTAAAGTCGTCTAAAAAACAGCCTTCCCTGAAGTAAAAATCGGGAAGGCTGTTTTTGTTAATGGGCATTCAGAAGAGCCCTATTCCACGTTTAGAGAAACAAATTCAATACCAAGCCGGCTAAATAGAATAGTCCAAAGCGACGATTATGGAAAAAGGCTGCGGCGACAAAATAATTCGGCCAAACCTCTGGAAAATCGCTAGGCTTCTCACGGGGTTTTGGAGCACGAAAGATCGGTAGCACGCGAAAGAACGCCGGCAGAGCAAACAAAACCATCAACAAGATCGGTGAAAAGAAACCTATGGCGACTAAATAGATCACTGCCAAGTATTGCGCTACCAGCATACCGATCACCGTTGCCCGTGAGAGGCGATCCCCTAATACAACCGGAAGGGTGTAGATTCGTTTGGTTTTATCCATCTCAAGCTTGTCGATATGTTTGCCAAAAATGACCCCGGTTACCCCTAAGGCATAAGGTAAACCAGCTAGCACCACATTCCAGTCCCAAATTCCGGTAACTACATAATAGACCCCGCCGATCATCAGCGGACCCCATACGATTAAGACCGCAACCTCGCCAAGAGCAATATATTTTAGTGGCCAGGTATAGAAAAGGACGAAGAAAGCTCCGCCTAACAAGAGCGGTAGAGTCAGTCCACCTCGATAAAAAACCAAATAAATGCCAATTGCCAATGCCAAACCACCGGTTATCGCTGAATAAGTCAAATGCTGGCGTTTGGTCATTAATCCATGCAAAAGAGGTTGAGGACCGTACTGAGCACGATAATAATTTTCCTGGTCAACCCCTCGCGCAGTATCGGTATAATCATTCAACAGATTGTTGGTCGCATGTGCAAGGACAATCCCCAACGTGGCTAAGAACCAAGGTACAAAGCTAAAATTTCCATGTTGATAAGCCAAAATTCCCCCAATCGCACCGCTAAGAAAGGTCATAATTAACACTGCCGCTCGTGTCGAGATCAGCCATTTTGAGATCACATCCAAACGTTCCCATTGGTCCTTATCCACATGGGGGATGATTTGTAAAGCCTTTATCCACATTGATACATTCATTAAATCACCTCCAATAAAAATTATATCCGACTTGGTGGATAAAGAATCGTAAGAATTATGTTGGAGATTTTCTTCGCCGGTTTTGATCACGCCGGCCAAGTGCTACCGGCACGCACGATCGTATGATCGGGGACATCCTGCTTGACGGTTGCTCCATTGCCAATGCGACAGTGCGCACCGATCTTTACTCGCAGGTTGACGGTGACACCCATCCCAATCAGAGTCGCTTCACCGACCTCGACCTCCCCCGCCAAGATAGCTCCAGGCGATAAATTAACATAATCCCCAAGTTGACAATCATGGGAGACAATTGCCCCCGTGTTCAAAATCACACCGTAGCCAACTTTTGCATCACTGCCTAGATAGGCATGGGGAAACACTTGCACCCCATCACTCAAGGTTGCGCTCAGCTCAATAAAGGCAGTAGGATGAATCACCATTGGGAAGACAAAACCGCTCAACCGGCCGCGCTCAAATACAGCAATGCGTTGGGAAATATCCCCAATTCCCCCCACCGCATTGACCATCATGCGAAAGCCCTTTTGGAATAAGCTGGGTAAATCTTGACTCCTGCCGATCACCGGTACACCCATCACTTCAGTGTTTAGTGGTTTATGGTCGTCAATCACCCCTGCAATAGAGTATTTGCCACTGGCGCGAATCAATTCAATCAGCGATTTCCCATGTCCCCCTGCACCGTAGACCAAAATTGCGTCCGAAACCCCTTCTAAAGAAACAAGCCGATCGCTTGGCTGACGCTGTGTCTCCACCCAGCGTCGCAGACTTTGCTCCGTGATCCATTCATCCTTGGGTAAGAGATTGAGATCAATCCCCATTTGCTCTGCCAACCGTCGCGCCGGTTCGGTTAGACGCCGGTTTTCCGATTTATCTTCTAAAACGGCAAGTTTCGTTTCTGACTCTGGTTGCATCTTTGGATAAGCAAAATGCGGAGTCGGGGAAAGGTAACCAAACAGTTCCCCTGCCCGTACCATCACACCTGCTTGCGTGTGGGTAAGGAAAATATATCCCTCACTTTCAGCGGTCAGTTCAGCAGTTGCTTTGGTCGTCTCCAACACGCCCAAGACCTGCCCAGCTTGAACCGCTTGACCTTGTTCGACAAGGATAGAGACCAATGACATTTCCGGCTCATTGGGATTGATCAAGGGGAAAAAGATCGGTTGTGCATCCATGGACATGTTTACCTCTTTGGTGATCAAAGAGCAATCATTAAATCAAAGCCTTCACCTTCTGGATGATTGCTTCAACATTCGGTAAAGATGCTTTCTCTAAGGCAGGTGAAGATGGGATAGGGTGATCCGCTGCAGCTAAGCGGGATAACCGCACCTGTCTTGGATAAAGCTGCTCAGCTAATCTCGCCAAAACTTCCGCCCCCCACCCTAAAGTCAACGTACCTTCTTCAATCGCCAGCACTCTACCTGTTCGATAAGCTGATTCCGTCATCTCTTGGCATTCATAAGGACTTAACTGGGTAGGAACAATCAATTCGCAAAAGATTTCCTCTTGATAGGCAAGTTGTAGCATGGCTTGCCTGGCTAATTCCGCCATATAGCTATACGCAATCAGAGTAAAACACGGCGATGGAGCATTTTTCAATCGAACCCGATAGATAGGATAACCCAAAGATGTGTAGCTCACCTCTTGTTCAAAATCTGGATCTGAGTCAGCGATGACTTGCAGTGGATAAAGACTTTTATGCTCAACGAAGAGCGTCGGCTCTTCATCAGCAAAAATGGCATGAAGCAGCAAGGCAGTCGGATCACCGAAGTGTGTTACAGCGATAACATGGAAATTTGGCACGCCCAAAAATAGCTTTTCTAACGATTGAGAATGGGTTGAACCATAACCTCGACCACCACCCATTGGCGTGCGGATCACCAGCGGAAGCGTAACCATGTCATTGTACATCCAGCGAAACTTCGCTATGTGGTTAATGACTTGGTCGGCTATCAGGGTGAGAAAATCCCCAAACATGATCTCGGCAAGGGGTAAGAAACCACGCAGTGCCATGCCGCTTGCCATGCCCACCAGCCCTGCCTCGGAGATCGGCGTTGGCAATACCCGTTCGGGAAATTCGGTTGAGCATCCTTGGGTTACCTTGAAGGCACCCCCATAGGGATCAAGCAAGTCTTGACCGAGCAAATATACCCGCTTATCTGCTGCAAGGGCTTGATGGAGCGCCTGATTGAGGCAAGACAAGACACTATTGGTCATCGATCGCCCTTCTTGGCGGGATAGCGTTTCCTGAGGTGAGGCAATACCCACTTTTCGCTGGAGAAGTTCATCTGAAGAAGGGGTTCTTTTTCTCTCACTGCAAAGAAGCGTTTTGGGGGATGGATATTCATCCTTTAATGCGCTCTCAAATGCTTGCTTGATTAACTCTCGTTCTTCTCTTTCTATCGCTTCGCGTTGCTGATCGTCTAATTGCAGCGAATGGTTTTTCAAGGGATCAAAGGTACGCTTCAGCCGTTCAATCTCATCGGCAGGACGGGTGTCATCACCTTTTGAATGCGGTCCGAAGCGATAAGTATGCAGGATAAGGGAAGCCGGAGCTTGATTTTGGCGGACAAATCTCACCACCTTCTCTGCAATGTGGTAGATCTCCAACACATCGCACGACTCTAACGCTTCACATCGAATATCAAAGGCATGAAATCGATCGGCAATCGATCCGGCAAGGGATAATTCTATCGGGGTAGTTTGAGCAATGCGATTATTCTCCACCACATACAGAACCGGCACTTGCCATTTACTAGCCATATTGAAGGCTTCGTAAATAATCCCCTCTCCAAGCGTACCATCGCCTAGAAAAGCCACTGCAATTGCACCGCTTCCTTTCAGCTTCTCGGCCAAAGCCATTCCGCTGGCAATGGGAACGATACCCCCCTGCACACCATTTGAATAAAAATTCTTCCAATGCAAGTGCTGAGAACCTCCCCGTCCCCCACAGAGACCGCTTGCCTTCCCCATCAACTCGGCGAACAGGGCACGTGGGTCGCCCCCATAAGCTAAAAAATGCCCATGTCCTCGATGATTGCTAAACACAATATCATCAGCCTGAAGATGTGCGAGCACTCCCACCGCATTTGCTTCCTGTCCAAGGTAGGTATGGGTAGTGCCGGCAAATATACCGCTGGGGAATTTTTCCAGCACTAATTCCTCGAAGAAACGAATACGGCACATTAGGCGATACAAGTTGCTAAGATCCATGTTCAGAGCCTGCCTCGCTCTCCTTCCACTCGTTCTGCTGACTCCCCATGAATTCCGCCGCCGTGGCATGTCCCTCTTGGCTTATTCCTTCCCGTCGCAATACCTTGATCACCGTGAGAGCCAATATCTTTAAGTCAAGCCAAAAAGACCAATGATCTACATACCACACATCTAGGCGAAACTTTTCTTCCCAGCTTAGGGCATTCCGCCCGTTGACTTGAGCCCAACCGGTAATGCCCGGCAACACCTCATGGCGGCGCGCCTGCTCAGGCGTATAACGATCCAGATATTGCATCAGCAACGGGCGTGGACCAACCAGACTCATCTCTCCCCGTAGGACATTGATTAACTCGGGTAATTCGTCCAGACTGGTCGAGCGCAGAATCTTCCCCAAGCGTGTGAGGCGTTGCTCATCAGGCAACAATTGACCGTTCTGATCTCGTAAGTCCTTCATCGTACGAAACTTATAGCAGAAAAATGGCTTTCCTTGATAGCCGGGGCGTTGTTGTCGAAAGAGCACCGGTGAACCATGAATGATCCACACCAGCAAAGCAATGAGCACTAATAACGGAGCAAGAAAGATGAGCAAAAATAAGGAAACCGCCACGTCAAAAATTCGCTTACTCAAAGGGGGAGTTCTGGAGGATAGCATGACCATACCTTAGATTATGCCACACCCGTTGGCACAATCGTTTCCTCTTGTAGCTCTTCCAAGATCTCCAGCAATGCTTCTTGCCAATTGTCTATGCTCGTGTAGGCAAACCAAATTGCATTCTTACCCCACCGCGCGGCTGGATGAAGAAAGCGTCCGAACGGTGGTTGAGCACCTTCGGGGAAGCGCAATACAAGCTGACCGCTCTCCACATTGATGGATGAAATGCCAACTTGCCCCGCAAGCAGCTTAACCTTCATTTGGTAAAGCAAGTTTTCTACTGCCTCAGGCAGGCTGCCAAAGCGATCCTGAAATTCCTCGCGCAATTTTTCGATTTCTCGGATCGATCTAATAGCCGCAAGGCGTCGATACAATTGCAAGCGCATCAATTTATCCGGCACATAGCCAGCCGGGATACCTGCGAGAAGGGGCAAATCTACCGTTATGCCGAGTTTAATCTCCGTTTCATAGGGCTCCAAGCGTGGGAGAGGTAAACCTTCCTGCTTTCCCAAACGGCGGATCGCTTCACCCAATAGACGCGTATAGAGATGCAAACCGACCGCATTGACATGTCCCGACTGACGAGTTCCTAAAATATCACCCGCACCGCGCATCTCTAAATCACGCATCGCAATGGAATACCCTGCTCCCAGTTGGGTGTTCTCAGCGATGGTTTCCAAGCGTTCCTGTCCCTCAGGGGTGGGAGGGCGCCGCTTATGGCGAAAGAAATAGGCGTAGGCACGTTGCGCGCCTCTGCCGACTCGCCCGCGCAATTGATAAAGCTGAGCCAAGCCAAACGTATCTGCTCGATCGACGATCAAGGTATTGGCATTAGGAATATCCAAACCTGACTCAATGATCGAAGTCGTCAACAAAACATCTACCTCCCCTTGCGTAAACTGACGCATGCGTTCGGCGAGTTCTTTTTCGGGCATTTGTCCATGCGCGATAGCAATCCGTGCCTCGGGAATCAGTTTTTCGAGATGGCGACGCATCGCCTCAATCGTTTGAACGCGGTTATGGACAAAGAACACTTGTCCACCTCGTTCGATTTCTCGTAAAACCGCCTTGCGGATTAGATCAGGCGAATACGGGCCAACATGAGTCAGAATCGGTACTCGTTCTTCGGGAGGGGTGTTAATGGTCGAAATATCTCGCACCCCTGCTAAAGCCAAATACAGGGTACGGGGAATAGGAGTAGCAGTCAAGGTCAAGACATCCACCTCTGCGCGCATCTTTTTGAGCTTTTCTTTGTGCAGAACGCCAAAGCGTTGTTCTTCGTCAATGATCAAAAGGCCTAAATCTTTGAAGCTCACGTCGCTCGAGAGCAACCGGTGCGTGCCAATGATAATATCGATCTTGCCTTGGGCAAGTTTTTTGACGATCTCTTGTTGTTCCTGAGGGGTGCGAAAGCGGGATAACATTTCGACTTCCACAGGAAACGCTGCCAGACGTTGGTGGAAGGTTTCAAAATGCTGTTGAGCGAGGATGGTTGTCGGCACTAAAACCGCCACTTGCTTCCCATCCACAACACACTTGAAGGCAGCGCGCAAAGCCACTTCAGTCTTTCCATATCCCACATCCCCGCAAATCAAACGATCCATCGGGCGCGGTGATTCCATATCTGCCTTTACTTCTTGCAGGACGCGAATTTGATCCTCGGTTTCGATATAGGGAAAACTAGCTTCCAATTCTTCCTGCCAGAGCGTATCTTTGGCAAAAGCATGACCTTCAATAACATTCCGTTTCGCATACAGCTCAAGAAGGTCTTGGGCAACCTCAACCACGGCTTCCCGCACATGGGCTTTCACCGTATGCCACTCGGAGGTGCCCAAATGGCTCAAAGTCGGTGTCCTTTTATCGGCACCGATATAGCGGGTTACGCGATCCGCCTGATAGACCGGCACGAACAGTTGAGTCTGATTGGCGTATTCGATACACAAATATTCTCGCTCTACCTGATCAATGGTGCGCGTCACCAGCCCGACAAAGATACCAATGCCGTGATCAACGTGAACGACATAATCGCCGGGTTGCAGATCTGCATACGTCGCCTCCGGCCCAGAAACGACTTGCCTTTTCCGCTGGCGGACTTCCGGCGGGCGAATACCGAAGATCTCGCTATCCGAAAACACATGATAAGGTTCTCGGTTCAATCCCCTGAAGAGGAATCCTTCTGCCAGGCTTCCTCTGACAAAATCAACCGCGCTGAGCCTTTCCTCCCCATTTCCTTTGCCAATCGTCTCTTCCCGCCATAACTCTTCGAGGCGCGAAGCCTGTCTAGAGACGACCCACACTTTCGAACGCTGGAGATCCAACTCCCTTAAATGCTGAATAAATGACTTAAGTCGCCCGGCAAAGCGCGGTTGAGGTTGAAATGCTTGTTGGAGGGACAAATCCGTTAGGAAAGGTTTCTCTTCATCCCAACCAAACTGGATTCCCCGACGCGTCAGGAGGTGATCCTCGATCTCAGACCAGGAAAGGTGCGGCGAAGGGCTATCTTCTGAAAGACTTCCCTCTTGAATAGCAGAGCGCCGCAACTCGAGCGCCTGTTCTTCAATCTCCGCAGCTGTTTGACGTACCAGATCCGAATCATCTACAATGAGGAGAGACTGCTCTGGCAAATAATCCAATACACTGGCCGGATACGGATGTAGGTAAGGTAGATGAAACTCACAGATCTCCTGAGGGTTTTCGACCTGAGCTAAGGTTTGGTCGTTTAGCAGATACTCCCTCGCCGGAGGGACAATCAGGGCAGAAAGGAGTCCCTTTCTTGGATCGGTGCGTTGATTAGTTGGATCGAAAGGAGTGATGGTTTCAATTTGATCTCCAAAGAAGTCCAACCGCACGGGAAACGATGAAGCGATTGGCCAAATATCTAATATTCCCCCACGGCGAGCAAACTGCCCCATATCCACAACGGTATTGACCCGTTCATAGCCCATTTCGCTCCACTGGCGAGTCATTTGTTCCACTGAATAAAAGGATGATGGCTTGTAGGTCTGGATTGCTTTAAGGAATTCACGGCGTGGCATGGTTCGGGTCATCACCGATCGGACTGAGGCTATGACCAATGCCGGTCTGTCATTGGCTTTGCCAATTGGCATCTGGGCTTTGGCAAAGTGAGTCAATACACTCAGGCGTTCTTTACGGGCAGTGTCACTCCACGGTGTCTTCTCATAAAACAATACACTGGGTTCGGCAAAGAGGTAATGAGATAAGTTTGGAGCCCAGAGCTTGGCTTCTTCCAGCATTGCCAGAGCCCGATCGTTGCGGTCAACGATCCAAAAGATAGTCGTTTGCATGCCTTGGAGCAAAGAAATGGCTAAGGGCAAGCGAGCTGAGCGACGCAAGGATAATCCAATTAGCCCTCTTTGATCGCGCAACAAAGCAATTAAGTCGTGGCTCTCGGTTTCAATCTGCTGAAAGAGGTTTTCAAATGCCATCCCAACCCTCTAAAAAATCATTCTCATGTTTGATTAGCAAGTAGGTTGACATTGTGACGGTTCATCGCCTCAGAAAGTCCGTACAGAAGAAAATCTTGCACTGCCTGTGAAGCTCGATCGAGAATCAGGGGGAGTTCCAATTTCTCCTGAGCGTTAAACTGATTCAGAACATAATGAGCGGCGGCTTTGGAGCCGCTAGGTCGCCCCACCCCAATACGCAGACGGGGAATATCTTGCCGCCCTAATCGGTCAATAATCGATTGCATCCCTTTATGGCCGCCTGAGCTGCCATCTGGTCTCATCCGCAACATCCCAAAAGGCAAATCAATATCGTCATAAACGATCAGCAATTGCTCGACGGACACCTTATAGAATCGAGTCAAAGCCCCGACAGACTGACCCGAAAGATTCATATACGTCTGGGGCTTAACAAGGATCAAGTTAGCGGCTTCGGCTTGTACTTTTGCCACAAGAGCTTTCTGCTCATATCGAGCAAATACTACCCCATAGCGATCTGCCAAGCGATCTAACACCATAAAACCAACATTGTGACGGCTCTGAGCATACTCCTTGCCAGGATTCCCCAAGCCGACAACCATAAAGGGTTCATTCGAAGAGAACTTCTGCTCGAGGTGCATTTTCAATCCTATATTCATGCCTTTCGCAACACAGCAATCCCTGTCCCAATCAGGAAAATCAAGACAACAGCTCCTACTCCTCTTAAAGCACTTTCGGTAAGGTCGCTTTGCTGTAAGGTCAAAGGATTCGTCGGAAACGGCGTGGGGGTATTAAGCGGTTTGGTCGGTTCGAGGGTCACTTGGATACCTTCTATCTCATCATCGTCTTGCTTAGGTTCAGGGGTATTGGTCTCGATGGGGCTGTAATTCCGCACCCGTAATCCTTCAACCATATACACATGCTTTTGATTGTCCTTCGTCGTCACCGTCAAGCGCAATTGATAGATGTTATCGGTGATCACGGTCGTATCCCAGACCGCTAGAAGATCGTTGACCACTCCCGTATCGCTTTCGGCGAGAGAAAACCACGTATCGGTAGGGTTAACCTGATAGGAAAAAGAAAGTTCACTGTGTTGAAAATTGCGAAGATTGGTACTACCGATGATCCGCACCGTACCCTGTAACGCCTGACCTGGGCGCGGTTCGGTGATCTCGATGCGCGGCACGATCGCCCCAACGTGACCACCTTGGGCAGGAATCGAAGAAACCAAAGCCAAAGCACTTGCCAGAGCCACCATAAAGCAAATCAAACGCAATTGATTCGAACTGAAAAACATACGAAAGAATAGTTTAACATGGAGGAGAAAGGCTGTGAAGGTCAAATCCCTCACCCGAATCAGGGGGAAGTATGGTAAACTCTGAAGCAAGAGGATGCCTATGAGCGAATCACGCACAGAGAAGATGGTCGCCAGATTGCGAGCGATGCAAGCGGCATCACCCGAAATCGAAGCCTCCGCCCTCGTCTCTGTCGACGGCCTCATAATGGCTTCTGCCTTGCCCCCTGAAGTAGAAGAAGACCGAGTTTCTGCCATGTCGGCTGCCATGTTGAGTTTAGGCGAGAGAATCTCGATTGAACTGCGACGCGGAGCTTTGGAGCAGGTCTATATCCGCGGCACAAATGGGTTTGTGATCTTAACCGCAGTTGGTCAGGAAGCGGTGTTAACCGTGCTAGCACGGCAAAACGCCAAATTGGGCTTAGTCTTTCTGGAAATGCGCCGCGCCGCGGCAGACTTAGAAAGCCTGGTGGGTTAGAGCGATGCATCATCAAGGACGATCAAAGTTCCGCGTGGGGAGGCAGCCATTCAGCATCCTCCCCACGTCTTTTGTGAGAGGTTAAACGTTTTTAGAGTTATTATGGAGGTCATTTTATTATGGAAGAACTGATTCAACCCAAATACATCTTTTTCACCGGGGGTGTGGTTAGCTCGGTGGGTAAAGGGGTGACTGCGGCTGCGCTGGGGCGATTGCTCAAAGAACGCGGCTTCAAAGTTGCCGTTCAAAAGCTCGACCCCTACATAAATGTTGATCCTGGCACGATGAGCCCCTACCAGCACGGCGAGGTGTTTGTCTTAGATGATGGGGCAGAAACGGATTTGGATTTGGGTCACTACGAGCGTTTTATCGATGTGAGTCTAAACCGGGTTTGTAATGTCACCACCGGACAGGTGTATGCCGAAATCATCGCCAAGGAACGGCGTGGCGATTTCCTCGGCGGCACGATTCAGGTCATTCCACACATTACCAACGAGATCAAGCGGCGCATCGCTTTGGTTGCTAAAACCACCGGGGCTGAAATCGTCCTTGTCGAAATCGGCGGAACGGTAGGAGACATCGAGTCCTTGCCTTTTCTAGAAGCCATTCGCCAAATGCGCAAGGATATCGGAAGGGAAAACACCCTCTATATTCATGTCACCTGGCTGCCCTATATCGAAGCAACCTGTGAATTGAAAACCAAACCCACCCAACACTCGGTGCGCGAGCTGCGCTCGATTGGGATTTCGCCCGATATTATCGTACCGCGATCCGATCACCCGGTCGATGACGATCTGGTGGACAAAATTGCCTTGTTTTGTGATGTCGAAAGCAAAGCTATCTTTCCTATGGTGACTACCCCTATCCTTTATGAAGTACCCTTGCTATTAGAGAAGATGGGCGCCGGCGATTATGTACTCAGCCGCTTAGGCTTAGAAGCCCGTCAGAAACCGGATTGGACTCAATGGAGTGAACTCATTCAAAAAGTACGCGCCCCAAAACCGATGATTAAGGTGGCACTGGTTGGTAAATATGTAGAATTACACGACGCCTACCTGAGTGTACGTGAAGCTGTCAAACATGCAGCCCTGCATATCGGCGTCGAGGTTGATTTGGCTTGGGTACATTCCTCCGATTTGGAGAAAGGCAAAGGTTGGGATGTGTTGAAGGCAGTAGATGGAATTATTGTACCAGGCGGCTTTGGCAGTCGGGGGACGGAAGGAAAAATTCAAGCTGCTCGCTACGCCCGCGAAAATAAAGTACCCTACTTAGGGCTATGCTTGGGAATGCAGCTCATGGTGGTTGAATTCGGCCGCCATGTGTTGGGAAACGATCATGTCAATTCGACCGAGTTCGACCGCTCAACCGAACATCCGGTCATCGATCTGATGCCCGACCAACGCGACATCGCCGATATGGGCGGCACGATGCGGCTCGGTCTTTATCCCTGTAAGTTAATCCCCAACACAAAAGCTGCCAACGCATACGCTCAATTTATCGATAAGAGCATTATATATGAACGCCATCGACACCGCTTCGAGTTCAACAATGCCTACCGCGAGCTTTTTGCTCAACATGGGATGGTTTTTTCGGGCATCTCACCAGATGGGAAACTGGTCGAAATCGCCGAGCTATCCGATCATCCCTTTATGCTTGGAACACAATTTCACCCCGAATTTCTCTCCCGCCCTAATCGTCCTCATCCCCTCTTTGTCGCTTTTGTTCAAGCCGTCCAAGAGCGAGCGCACTCCCACCAAAACGAACTAGCCATTTCACGCAGTATCCCTGAAGATGGAGGAGGTCAAAGATCGACTTCTGACTTAAAAACGGTCTCAGCAGAATAAAACGGGGTATACTTATACCGATTTTCACAAATTAACTCCTGCTGCAGTGTTTTTCTGCACACAGGTAGGATGATCTTTTTCAACGAGGTGAAGTATGGATACAATGATTGAAGATATTGTCGGTCGCGAAATCCTGGATTCGCGCGGCAACCCCACCGTCGAGGTGGAAGTTACTCTGATGGACGGCAGTTGGGGACGAGCGGCTGTGCCATCTGGAGCATCCACCGGTGTCCACGAGGCACTTGAACTTCGTGATGGAGATAAAAGTCGTTACAACGGCAAGGGTGTTTTGAAAGCAGTTGAGCACGTCAACGAAGAAATCGCCGATCTGTTGATTGGTTGGGATGCCACCGATCAACGCGGCATCGATTTAGCGATGATCGAATTAGATGGAACACCCAATAAATCCAAGTTGGGAGCAAATGCCATCTTGGGCGTTAGCTTAGCGGTTGCTAAAGCGGCTGCCAACGCGCTCAGTATGCCCCTGTACCGCTATATTGGCGGCGTATATGCCCATGTCCTGCCAGTCCCCCTAATGAATATCCTCAACGGCGGCGCCCACACCAGTTGGCAATCTACCGACGCCCAAGAGTTCATGATTATGCCGCTTGGCGCTTCCTCCTTCGCCGAAGGGCTGCAGTGGTGTTCTGAGATCTATCAGGCACTCAAGAGCGTTTTGAAAGAGCGTGGCTATACTGCCCTTGTAGGAGACGAAGGTGGCTACGCCCCTGCGCTCAAAGCTAATGCCGAAGCCATTGAGGTCATCCTCGCGGCTATTGAAAAAGCTGGCTACAAAGCCGGCGAGCAAATTGGCATTGCCCTTGACCCGGCGGCTTCGGAGCTGTTCGAGGAAGAAACCCGCCTCTACAATCTGCGCCGCGAAGGGAAAAAGCTCACCAGCGAGCAAATGGTCGCTTTCTGGAAATCTTGGGTCGATCAATACCCCATTGTCTCCCTTGAAGATGGACTAGCTCAAGATGACTGGGAAGGCTGGACTTTACTCACTCAAGAACTCGGCAATCGCATCCAAATCGTGGGCGATGATTTGTTGGTGACCAACCCAGAACGCGTTCGCCGCGGCATCCGCGAGAAGGTCGCCAATGCCCTGTTAGTCAAACTCAACCAGATCGGCACGCTGACCGAAACGATCGAAGCGGTTGAAACCTGTCACCGTGCGGGGTGGAAGGCAGTAACATCGCATCGATCCGGTGAGACCGAAGACACCACCATTGCCGACTTGGTTGTTGCCCTGAACATGGGACAAATCAAGACCGGCGCCCCAGCCCGTTCCGACCGCGTCGCAAAGTACAATCAATTGCTACGCATCGAAGAAGAACTCGGTGATGTAGGAGTCTATGCCGGCTGGAACGCCTTAAACTACAAGCGAGGTTAAGTGATTCAAAGACCTGTGAGTTTAGTGAGCTCACAGGTCTTTTTCTTCTTTACGCATCCCCATAACGGGGGTAGCACAATAGGGGCAGATATTCCATGATAATTCGAGTAAGCGCTGACATTGATGACACTGCTTGCGCAGTTTTGTGTGGCAGGAGGGGCAAACCATCCAATCGGGTTGCGTTTTTCGTGAACACCCCGGGCACAATACCGCTTCTTCCAGCGATTGCAAAAGCGCTTCTTCTTCCAAACTCTGTTGATATTCGTCTTCCAACGTGCGGCTTGGGCGTAAAATCCAATAGATCACCATGCCGGGTAAAAATAAAACGCTAACGACGAGAATAGCCAAGATGCGCGCCAGCCGATCTCGCGTTCGTTGACGAATATCCCGATAGGTCCAGATAACCAGACTCAACCACAATGCTGCAAGAAATGCCCCACCCCATGCAGTCAGGATCAGGATCAAGTTGCGAAAAGTATTGGTTTCCATCTTGTTTTTGTCAAATCGTCCTGATTATAGCATGTCCCAGTCCATGCATCCGATTCAATCCAACCGGAGAAAAATGCAATCTCTATGCCAAGTTGTGAGGAAAAAAACCATGAGTCAACCGCCCATCTCATTTCGCATTCAGGATTTACCCAAAACCGACCGACCGCGCGAACGACTTGCTGAAAAAGGCGCCAGCGCCTTGAGCAACGCCGAGCTTTTAGCCATCCTCATACGTACCGGCTTACCGGGTGAAAATGCGGTACAAATCGGGCATCGTCTGTTACGGGATTTTCGCAATATTCTTGGTCTGCACCGCGCCTCCTTCCAAGAGCTGAGCGCTCAACATGGCATTGGTAAAGCCAAAGCCGCCCAAATAAAAGCAGCTCTTGAACTGGGTAATCGCATGCGCCTTGAATCTGACGAGCGTCCAACCATTCGGAATCCCGAAGATGCCTTTATGTTGGTCGATTATGAGATGAGCGGCTTGGAGCAGGAAGAAATGCGCGTCCTCATCCTAGACACCCGCAATCGTGTGCTCGAGATTCAATCTATTGTGCGGGGTTCGCTCAATTCTGCTCAGGTTCGGGTTGGGGAAATTTTCCGTCAAGCTGTGCGTCTCAACGCGGCTGCGATCATCGTCGTACACAATCACCCCAGTGGCGATCCAACCCCCAGTGGAGAGGATGTGGCGCTAACCCGAACGATCATCCAAGCTGGTCAACTGCTCGATATCGAAGTTCTCGATCATATTATCATCGGACGCAATCGCTACGCGTCCCTGAAAGAACGAGGCATTGCTTTCGGATAACACGCTTAAATCGTCGATCGAATCCGAAACTCACTGAACTCCCCGCTGTAAGGCAACCATTCTTCGCGCACATTGGTCACATGGGCAGCGCGTGGTCCGACTTTTAGCCCCGATGCCAATTTGTGGAGTTTGTCCTCGTCCCCCTCCGCCACCACCTCGACATTTCCATCCCATAGATTGCGCACCCAGCCTCTGAGCTGCAAATCTACAGCCAGACGATAGACAAACATCCGAAAACCAACCCCCTGTACCGTTCCCTCCACGATGGCATGCAATCGTGCTTGTTTCCCTTCCGTCATCCCGACTCCTTCCTTTTCGTTGTGTGATAGATCAACCGAATTGAGAGAACTACTGGCACAAATAGGACAAGGACAAAGATGACTCCCCACGGGGCAAGATTTGCCAGAGCCTGTTTTGAGCTGGTTTCACCAAAACGAGCCTGTCGCCACTCTTGCTCAAGCTGTGCCGTTGAAAAGCCATAATTACGATAAAAACCTGTTTCGCAATTAACCTGATTGGCATAAGCAGTGATGAGCTGACGAAGTTTTTCCATCCCGTAGCGCTCAATTAGGAATTGAACAATGGCGCCAGATTGGGCATAAGCCAAATATACGGAGGAGGCATCTTGTGGAAATGTGTCACACAAACTCTTCAAAGTCAAGAAGCTGTCCTTTTGATGCGCTGTCTCCAGTAAGCTGTAATAATCTGGATTGGGATATAACTCTATGGCCGTTGCCAGTCCCTCGTTTAACCAATAGGGCAAATTGGAATAAGCAGAGGGTTCGTAATGAAAGAGATAGATGTGCATCAATTCATGGGGAATTTGCTGTTCCATTTGCAAGCGTTGATCCAATCCTTCATTGACAGCGATCAAAATCACCCCTAAGTCTGGATCAGCATGAGCTCCTACCCAACTACTGTTTGTCAATTGTAAGGCTTGACGCAATTCGCCAACCGTATCATAGATATAAATCTCCACGGTCGGTACTTCTGCGAGCGGCAACCAGTTTAGCAATGCCGATTGGGACTGCTTGGCAACATTCAACGCCATTTGAGCAAACTGTAGGTCTCCCTGTCGCCAATGAACCCGAAAGGGTTCTTGAAGGCGCGTTTTCCACGGAAAACGATTATCTTCGTAGAAAAAGTCTTTTTGGGTCGTGATGAAGCTCTCGCCTTTTTGAGATCGTCCCTCGACCCAGAATTGGACGTGCGCAAAGGGGCGTAAAAGCACCTCCTGCATACGGTAGTGAGCCTCAAAATTACCTTGCGCATCAATCTTAAGTGGATGCACCGAGGTTTGTGATCCTACTCGAAAGACTAGATGGATTTCTTCAGGAAATTCGGTCAGAGGGATGTTGCCCTTGAGAGTCAGCGTCTCACCAAATCGATAGCTCACCAAACAAGTCCACTCGATCTTCTGCTCCCCCATTTGCAACGGAGAAGCCGCACTCAAACCAAACGAGACTAAGGTAAGGAAAATTGCTACGGCTGTGCGGCTCATCCTTTATTCTAAAGATTTAATCAAATCGATTATGCTTCGTCTTCGTCGTCATCAAAATCAACGTAATCATCCCACTCGTCAAGGTAGTCATCGAATTCACCATCAGGGCGGCTTTTCAGTACGTCATCGATGTCTAGCAACCCGAAAAGCCCTTCTCCGTCGGTGAAAGCAAGATTGTCCATGGCGTCCTCAAGCAGGTCAAAGACCTCATCATCTTCGGTCGTTGCGTAGAGCTCTATAAACTTATCCATCACGCCTTCACCGCCGATTTGAGAGAGCGACCAAATAGCTGCCAAACGCACATCTAAATCCGGGTCGTCTACCAGTTCCATTAATCGCCGACGACAAGTAACAGCTTCCAATTCACCGGCGGCGCGGGCTGCCTCATAACGAATGATCGGATCTTCGTTTTCCAACATTGCCTCGACCAACGGCACCCAATCGCTGTTTGCCGAACGCCCCATAGCATGGAGCGAACTGGCTATCAGATCTCGATTGCCCGACGAATAGGCTTGTCGTAAGAAGCCTTCAACTTCCTGGCGGCTCGAATACCCCAAGGCTTCAAGAGCGCTGCGCCGGACGATCAGTTCATCATTGCTGCGAAAGGTCTGAATCAGGCGATCCTCTACTTCGTGTAAACGGGCTTCGGATAACTCTTCAATCTCGCCTAAGAAAACGAATTGACCTAACGCAAATGCCGCAGCAGCGCGCACATTTGGAGCGGAGTCCGTCTCTAAAATCTTCAACAAAGTGTTGAGATAACTTGTCTCTTCATAATAGGACAAAGAACGAATTGCCAGCTCGCGCACACGGGCATCCTCATCACTCAGGGCAAACAAACTCAAATTCTCATAGGAGAGCAAAGGATCGTTTTCCGACATTTCTTCAATGTCTTCCATCAGGGCTTGTTTGCGCCAGACCGGAATCTGATGCCAAAAAGATTTGATTTCACTCAAGTCGTGCTCGCTGAGATCAGACAAACGATATAAATATGCTGCTGGCAGAGGTGTATCTGTATCGAGCAAGGCTGCTTTCAATTGATTTAGGGTAATTTTTGCCGGATCTTTCATCATTCGTATTCCTAAAAAGGCAATTCTACTGGATTGACAAAATCCAAGATATTAATATAAATCAACAGAGCGAGTAATAAGATAAAGCCGATGTAATGCAAAGCATTCTCAAAGCGTGGCGGAACTCGGCGACGGGTGAAGATTTCCACTAGGGCAAATACGATTCGCCCACCATCCAACGCCGGGATGGGAAATAGATTGAGCACACCCAGCGACATGGTTATCGCAGTGAAGAAAGCCAGCGAATCACCCAATTGACGGTAAATATCGAACATCCCTTTATATCCAACCGGGCGTGCAGCTTCGGGGGAAACCTCCCCACTCATCAACATGCGCGGTAAAGAGAAAAGCACGCGCACATAATTAAAGGCAGCATTAACGCCGCGCGGGATAGCACTCAAAAGGGAGATCGGACGGGTGTCATACCCCATCATGATCCCAATCGCCCCTTCATTTTCTGGCGGCGGATTACGTGGGATCAGATTAGCACGAAAAGTCTGTCCCTCTCTTTCATAAATCAAGGTGGTTTCTTCACCAAGGCGAGCGTAAATGAGATCCCGCAGTTCCTCCACCGATTCCACGCGCTCGCCTTCGACCTCCAGGATCACGTCGCCGGCGCGTAAGCCCACTTGGGCAGCCGGCGAATTCGGTGCTACACCCATTACCTTAACCCGATCCAATACCGGTTCACCCATTTGATAGAACAACCACACGGAAAGCACAATTCCAATCAGGATATTGGTCAGTGGACCGGCGGAGATCACCGCTAAACGAACCCATGGACTAGAAGCCGCTAAACCGCCCTCAACTTCAGGGTCGTTTTCACCTTTAATTCGCACAAACCCACCCAGCGGAATAAGGTTGAAGGTAAACTCGGTTCCCTTGATAGTCGCCCACTTGAATAGGCGAGGCGGAAAACCAATGCCAAATTCTTCCACTTCTACCTTGAATAGTCTGGCAGCGATAAAATGCCCTAACTCATGGAAGAAGATCAGAATGGCAATACCGATAATAAAGGTTAGTAAATCGAAGCTCATAGTTCTTTCTATCTCATTTTATTGTTTTAACCATCATTCAACATGTAGATTATATCCTGAGCTTACCAAAACGCGGGGATCAATTTTTATCTAAAGGGGTTCACTTTGCCGATTAGCGAAAGGTTCGACTCAGCATTAGCGTTTTCGTCAGCTTACTTTCCCTCATCGAGTAAGGATGCATCGCCACCAACCGGTGCCAAGATGACCTCTTGCACGCCTGGTAAACCTTTGACCCATGCTTGAACGGTTAAAGCATACTCGCTCGGCGTCAGGATATGAACATTGGGTCCTGCGTCAATGGTATAGCAAAGCGGGTAGCCTTCAGCTCGCTTTTGTCGTACTGCTTGCATTAGAAACAGCGTGGGAGGTTCCCAATAGAATAAGGGCGGTGAAGAAGTGATCATCACAGCATGCATCAGGTTCGAGTCAAGTTCAACCACGCTGGCAAGAGCCTCAAAATCCCGATTCAAGATCGCTTGACGACAGATTGCCAACCGTTCCGCCGCTGTTTCCACACGGCAAGCCTGAAAGGGGCTGGTCGAGGCAAGCCGATGGCCTTCCTGTGAGACAACCCCCTTGTGCTCTCGGCTGACGACCGCAATGCAATCGGTTAACTCCCAATGATCAGCCGGGGCTATTTGCACTGCGTAGGAAGAGTGATGATCCTCTCCTGCCAACCATTCGACAAACCCACCTTGAAGTGACCGACACGCCGAACCCGAACCCAACCTCGCCAAGCGACTGAGCGAGATAGCATCCAAAGGCAAATCAAACACTGCCGAGATTGCCACCCCCAATGCAGCGAAAGCGGCTGCCGAGGAAGCAATTCCCACCCCTTGGGGGAAATTATTTTCACTTTCGATCAAACAAACTCCATGCCGACCGCTTAATTCACGAACCCGATCCAAGAAGACAGATACTCGTCGTTGAGCCATCTCGGAGGCAACCTGTCCATCAATCAATAACCGGTCAGCTTCGAGTTTTTCGTCCAAGGTCACCTTGGTGCGGGTGAACACCTCTCCCAAGGTCATAGAAAGGCTTCCCGCCGAGGGAATATTCCACTCAGGATCCCGATTGCCCCAATACTTAATCAGAGCAATATTCGGATGAGCTATAGCAATTGCAAATCGGTTTGACATACAGGCACCCTTTGTCAATAAAATTCACATAACTGCTCAGCGGTGTCCATTTAACCGCCAAGCACGCAGCGATCTGGGAAACAAAAACACACTGAAGAGCGATCATCTGTTCCTCAACAAGGTCTTCCTCTGCTTCCAATCAGGCAGGAAACGATCCATCAAGGCATAAAAAGTGTTATTATGGCGCCGCTCCAGCAGGTGCAGCATCTCATGCACCACAACATACTCCAAGCATTCGAAGGGCTTTTTGGCTAATTCAGCGTTTAGCCAAATTCGCCGTGCCTTCGGATTGCATGAACCCCAGCGAGTTTTCATCCTGCGGATACGCCATTCAGACACCTGAACGCCAAGCGTCTTTTCCCATCGGGCGATTAGCAGGGGGATCTTTTGCTTGAGGATTTCTAAAGCAAAATGATCTAAAACCCGCTTCATATTAGTTGGAGAGTCCCCCTTTGCCAAGGTTATCTCAATCACACCTCCCTCTGCCTCACGAAAGTGGGTGTTCCGCCTTTGTTCTCCCTGCCGAACCACCAAGCGTGTCCCCAAAATTTCGATTTCGTTCGGGAGCGTTTGCGCCGCTTCAGGAGCGGCTGTATGAAGAAGGGCATCGGCTCGCTTCTTTCGAATCCAGCCGATTTTCTGGCTCAGGAACAAGCGAACTCGCTCTGGGCTAAGCGATAGGGGAGCTGAAAGGCGCACCTCCCCGTTGGGGGGGTAAATGCGAAGGTTGAGGTTTTTCACCTTCTTATGACAGACTTGGATAGGAATATCTTCGATGGTGAGGGTATATCTATGCAAAGTTTGTGTCATGAATGGAAATTATCACAGGATACGTTTCGGTTTTTGAAAGCAGAGTATAACACCAAACATCCTCCCTTTTTATCCACAAAACTCGGGGAAAGGTAATGGACAGCGTTTTTTAGTGGATTTTTTCGATTCTGGTTACAGGGTGGAAAGGATAAGATAAATCAAGACAACTTTCTAGCTGCCATAAAAGGGTAAATGCGGCTCCACACTCCCGATAAAAAGGCTAGCCACGCCAATAACTCTAAACCCTTGCCAAAGGAAGAAAGGTAGCTCGTCATCCCAAATGGGGTAACTACAACCAAACCAATACCGAGATTCAACAACCCAAAAGCAATCCATACAAACCACTCATTCCCTCGCGGCTTTTTTCCACTCAAACGAGGCAGGATCCAAAATGCAATTCCCATCACAAATTGTGTCATCCAACCGAAGAACATGGTTTCGTTGTGAGCTGTCAATAGCAACCAGATTCGTCCCTCGAAGGGATAACCCTTATTTGCAAGAAGAAGTGCTCCAAAGGTGGACCCCAAAGCGAGATGAATTAAGGAAAAGCGTACCATCCAACGGCTCAAACGTGGCATTCTAACGTCCTTTGACCCGCACCCAAGCCTGTCCAACAAAGGTTAGACAACCAATCCAATGTAAAAAGGCTGAGATAATCAAAATCCACCCTCGCCAATTTACCCCATTCGTCATCTGGAGCGGTTCAACAAAAAATCGTAGAACTAGCCCAAGGTTTATGCTTGCATAGGTTAGCCAATTGATCCAATCATGACCTCGCGGCTTTTCACTGCTAAACTTGGGAAGCATCCAAATGGCAATCCCAAATATTAACTGAGTTAACCAACCAAAAACCAATAGGTGAAGATAGGAAGGATATAAGGTACCCCCTCGCCAATGCGGTAAGGTCTGAAGAACACCGACAAACAGAGCAAAGGCGAGATGAATAAAAGAGGTCTTCACAAACCAGCGTGTAACCGTCGGCATTTAGTGCTCCTTTATGATGAAGGTGCGGATCATTAAACCCATGTAAAGCAAAGCAGCCACAACGTTGAAGAGTCCACCCCATGCTCGAAGCTGTGGACACAAAGTGAGATCGCCAAAAAGGCGTATCACTAACGAGAGATGTAATATGGCTAAAGGAACATAAAGGCTGGGCAAAAACCTCACCTTTAATCCAAACAAAGCCGGAAAGATGATCGGCGCATGTCCAAAGATCATGCTCCCAACAAAACCGATAAACAACGAATGGTACACCGCATCATAGAAATGCCCTGCAACAACTTTACCAAAATAGAGGCAAAGCAGCCCGCCAATCCCTAGCCAGAGAAAACCGCTTACAAGTGAGACGGAGATAAAACGTGTCAAAGGTTGCGGATGGCGTAAGTTACGAAAAGCAATATCCTTTCGCAGAAACCACCCGAACAAGAAAAGATAACTTACTCCACTTAATCGCGTACCCCAATCCAATTGGAAGGTAGAAACAGAAGCGGCAATCCCTAACATCCCAACAATGGCAGTGAAATAAACTATTTCTTGAGACGTCAACCTCAAAACCCGATTTAGCTCTAATCTCTCCCCCGCAATGGTCAATACCAGAAAGACCACCCAGAATATCACAACTTCATGAACGGCATACCCCAAAAGCCAGCGTAGATTGCCCGCTAACCAAGACACACCGCCAGCCAACATGGTAGCGGTATAAAGTTGCGGTTCCTTTCTAAACATGACCCCTAAAATCCAAATCATTCCTACACTTCCCAAGAGAAATAGTAATTTTCCTCCGAAGGGGGAGAAGAACCAAGTCACCCATCCTAACCCGCAGAACATCGGCACTATAAGCATTACTCGACGTTGCAGAGCTACAGCACGCTCCAGAGGAATCAACACACCCAGGAAGCCGTTAACGATCAATATCCCATGGGAAACGGAGAGCAGCGGAAAGGAAGGTAGAGTCCAGCCAATTCTCACCAAACCACCCCAGATAGCGATCATCAGGGCAATTAATCCAAGCCCCATGTAGGGGAAAATCGAAATAGCGGTTGTTTTACTCATACTTACACTTTAACCAAAGTTCCACATACCTTCTTTGCGCCAGCGCAATCTTTTAGCCTTTTTATATCAATTTTCTCCTTTTCACAACAGCGTTTTTGAGGCTATAATGACTTTGTATGAATCAGAAAAGCTATAGCGAGATTGTGCGCTGCTCTAAATTATTCCAAACCCTCACTGACTCTAGTTTCTCGGTGTTAATGGCAAACAGCCTTTTACGCCAAATTGAAGAGGACGGATTCTTTTTCATGCAAGGTGATCCTGCTACCCACGTGTATGTCTTATGCGAAGGTCGAGCTCAAATGCTGCAATATACTCCTAACGGTCAACAGATTACTTTGCGGCTGGTTACTCCAGGACAAACGTTTGGAGCAATTGCCTTATTGCAACCTTCCAGTGGTTACCCCGTGACTGCCCAGGCACTCGAAGACAGTACCGCCATTGGGTGGGAAGCACAATTCCTGCAAAGCCTGATGGCAAGGGAGCCATCCATCGCCATCAATGCTATGGAATTGATGCATCACTACATTCATGAACTGCTAGAACGCGAACAAGCTCTAATTTCCGATCGCGTTGAGCAACGCATTGCCCGCACCTTATTGAAACTGGCAGCACAGAGTGGACGGAAGATCGAACAAGGGATTTTGATCGATTTTCCGATTCGCCGCCAAGTTATCGCAGAGATGTCTGGCACCACTCTTTTTACTGTCAGCCGCACCTTAAGTGAGTGGGAAAGAAAGGGGTTGGTTAGCATTGGGCGGGAAAAAGTGGTCATCCTTCAACCTCATGGTTTAGTGGAAATCGCTGAAGGGTTTCACTAATTTGCGCTAGCGCAAAGACTTTTCTTCAATCCAATCCTAAAATCGAGGCATGGATCAAGCTTCGATTCGCTCTTCAACCGTTGCGGCTCTTTTAGCAACATACCCCCAGCTAACCGCCTTATTTATCGAATGGAAAACCGATTGCATCGGGTGTTTCCTAAATCGCTTTTGTACTCTTGATGAAGTTGCAGAAATTTATTCGATTGATCTAAATGCGATCCTATTTGAAATTGAAAGCCAAATTCAAATTCCAAAGGAAAGGATAGAGCTATGAGATTATTTTCAAAACTATCGTTCCTGATTGGTCTAGTTCTCGTCACCCTGGCTGCCTGTACAGCTAACCAAGAGCGGGTAAATAAAGAATTCATTCTGACAACTGTTCTTCATGAAGGAAAACCAGCCTTTCTGGGAGTAGGAGGAGAAATTAATGGGCAAATCAACCCCAATCTCACAGTCCGTCCAAACGACCGTGTCCGCATTGTGCTGATCAATGGCAATACAGGAAAACATCAAATCGTCATCTCCGCCACTAATGCCAAAAGCGGCATTGTTAGCAAACCCAAAGAGATCACCTCGGTAACTTTCCAGGCTCCTGCAACAGCCGGAGTACTAGAATATTGGGATGGCATACAAACTTCTACAATTCTTAGGATGAAAGGACAAATCGTAGTCGGCAGTACAGAAAGCGTAGCCGGTGAAACGGAAAGCTCTCAACCGTCTATCTCAATAAGCTCTGCGCAGGAGACAAACGTTGTCACGCTTCAAGCTTTCCAAAAAGGGGGATGTGGTGCTTGTCATGTCATTCCAGGTGTGCCCGGCGCAAGTGGTACGCTTGGTCCGGACTTAAGTCAAATTAGTTCCCTGGCTGAGAAATATATAACCAGTAGCGAGTACAGTGGGAATGCAAAATCGGTGGAGGAGTTCATCCGAGAGTCTATCCTGGATCCCCAAGCATTTATCGCTCCTGAATGCCCAACAGGACCTTGTCAAGCAGGGTTAATGCCCGCTAACTTCAACGCCACTCTTACGGAAGAAGAACTCCAAGCTATCATTGATTATCTTATCACCCCCACCGATCTAACCAGTGCAAGTGATAGCGGAATAAGCTCGGGCGACGACTCTTCTCATGGAGCCATTGCTCTTTCTGAGGAAGAGTTCAATTGGGCAAAGCAAACCTATTTCGAACGCTGTGCTGGCTGTCACGGCACGTTGCGAAAAGGAGCAACCGGACCGGCGCTTACACCTGATCTGACCGTTCCCAAAGGGACGATGGGACTTGCCGCAATTATATTCAACGGCACTACTCGGGGTATGCCGGATTGGGGAAAACAAGGGATTCTCACCCAACAACAAACCGAACTAATGGCTAAATTCCTTCAAAATGAGCCTCCTCCACCACCAGAAATGTCATTAAAGCAAATGAAAGAGTCTTGGCAATTGATCGTCCCGGTTGACCAGCGACCTTCCACTCCACAAACAACACGGGATTGGCAAAATTATACACTCTTTACTTTGCGCGACGCCGGTCAGGTTGCAGTGATTGATGGTGATACTTATGAAATAGTCAATACTGTGGATAGTGGGTATGCCGTGCATATCACTCGCATGTCCGCAAGTGGACGCTATGCTTATGTCATTGGACGCGATGGACGGCTTGCCCTGATCGATTTATGGATGGAAAAACCTGAAGTCGTCGCACGCGTTCAAACCTGCTATGATGCTCGTTCGGTAGAAGTCAGCAAATATAAAGGGAAAGAGGGAGATTTCAGTGATCGCTATGCAATTACCGGTTGTTATTGGCCACCCCATTTCGTGATCTTGGATGGCTTAACCCTTGAACCTCTTAAAGTTGTATCGACGCGTAGCTACACCTATGATAGCGGAGAATATCACCCCGAACCACGAGTTGCAGCCATCCTTGCCTCACACTTCCATCCTGAATGGATTGTAAACGTCAAAGAAACTGGCATGGTGTGGCTGGTTAATTATACCGACCCACGCAACCCGACGATTAGGATGATTGAAGCCGAGCTCTTTTTACACGATGGCGGCATGGACTCCACCCAACGCTACTTCCTTGTTGCAGCCAACCAATCAAACAAAATTGCGGTTATTGATTTGAAACAAGGCACCTTAACATCCCTTGTCGACGTCGGTAAAGTTCCCCATCCTGGCCGAGGAGCAAACTGGATCGATCCTGAATATGGACCCGTCTGGTCAACTCCTCACTTGGGGGAAGCATCGGTTGTCTCCATCGCTACAGACCCACAAGGTCACGCCTCGTATGCTTGGCAAGCGGTACGCACCACCCCCTTGCCAGGTTCCGGAAGTCTTTTCATTAAAACTCACCCGAAGAGCAGATGGATATGGGTCGACATGGCATTGAACTCTGATCCTGCCTTGGCACGCACCATTTGCGTCATTTCAAAAGACGATCCTACCCAAGTGTATAAATGCTGGGAAATCGGCACCTATGGACGCGCAGTACACATTGAATACAACAAACAAGGATCTCAGGTATGGATCAGCTTGTGGGGAACAGCGGATGTGCCTGGAGAAACAGGTGAAATTGTAATCTATGACGATACAACCCTCGAAGAAATCACCCGCATTAGAGACCTGATCACACCCACCGGCAAATTCAATGTCTATAATACGGTGAATGATATTTACTAGCTTGGGTTTCTAGTTCTCCTTTGATCGGAGATCAGCACCCCGTTTTCCTCGTATGGTCAACCGTGCAGTTAGCAGTGCGGTTGACCACCTTTATCTACTTCTAGTCATTCTTGTTCACCTATTGACAAGCACAACTATTCAAGTTACCATGACGTCTATCGAGATACGCTTGACAAACCGATCAAGCCAAGTAAGACCATTTAGGATCATTTCATGTTAGGTGCAGCATGTCTGAAATCTCTGTCAATGATTTTTCTCACCGCTTTCTTTCTATCATCCTAAACAATACCGTCATCCCGAAGAAAGCTCAGGATTTGCATATCCTACTCTACTCTGCCACTTTAAATTTTCAACCAAATGTGGAGTACACCGAAAAAGAAGTCAACCGACAGCTTCAAAGCTGGTGCGAGACTTTTGGGAAGAATATGGGCTTAGATCATGTCAGCTTAAGGCGTGCTCTGATAGATGAGAGATACCTGCGCCGCGATGCATCCGGCACTCATTACATGCTTGATTTGAGCGACCTCCCTTATCAATTCGACTCGCAAATCAACTCGCTTGACTTACGAGCTCTCTTATCGCAAGCGATTGAAGAAAAAGAGCGTCGTAAACAAGAATTCCTTAACCGCTCTAAAGCAAACCCCTAAGTGTAGCAAACCACGGTTAGGAAAATAAACGTGACCTTACAACAACCCACCCTACGCACCTCGCGCTTACTGCTCAGAAATTTTCATTTGAGCGACGCAGCCCGTGTCTCTTTTTTAGCCGGCGATTTTGACATTGCCCAGATGGTCAGCTCGATTCCTCACCCTTACGAAGAGCAAATGGCTGTTCAGTGGATTGAGAGCCATGAAGACCAGCTTAACTCGAAAACTGCGCTCCATTATGCAATCATCCATATCGAGCAGGATATCTTGATCGGTGCGATCGGACTGCAGCTCGACCTGCCCAACCAAAGTGCAGAAATGGGCTATTGGATTGGAAAACCTTATTGGAATCAGGGCTTTGCAACCGAAGCAGCGAAAGCGATCTTAGAAGTTGCCTTCGTGGAGCTAGGTTTGAACCGCGTTGAAGCGCGCCACATGACCAAAAACCCCGCTTCCGGACGGGTGATGCAGAAAATCGGGATGACCTACGAAGGAACATTACGTCAATCCATCTACCGCTTTGGCAATTTCGAGGATGCTGCACTTTACAGTATCCTACGCCATGAGTTCATCACATGAGTAAACGCAAGAAATCCATTTATATTGTCATCAAGGGTTACCAACCAGGCGTCTATTCTGAATGGGAGGGGTATGCAGGAGCCAAACCCCAAGTGGAAGGATTCATCGGATCAGTGTATAAAGGCTTTTTTACCGCGGAGGAAGCCTATAACTGGCTAAAATCTCAACCCGCTCAGCTACTCTCCCCATCACATCAGAAATGGCTCGCTGAGCAAAAGGATGAGCAAGGAAGCTCGTTGAATAAACGGATCGAAGACCACCTTCAAAGCGGGGGAGTTGTTATCTTTACCGATGGCTCAACGCTCGGCAATCCAGGTCGGGGCGGATTCGGGGCAGTGATCATCGATCAGCATGGACGGCGCGAACTCAGCGGTGGTTTTCGCCTGACCACCAATAACCGCATGGAGCTTTACGCCTGTATTGCAGCTCTGGAAAGCCTCGAACCTCCTTCACGGGTTTTGTTGATCACCGACTCAGCCTATATACACCGCGCCACATCTGAAGGTTGGCTTCAGAAATGGTCAAAGAATCACTGGCAGCGAGGCGACGCACAACCCGTCATGAACGCAGACCTCTGGCAAAGACTATTTGTATTATGTCAGCAATTTTCGGTTGAATTTTATTGGATCAAAGGGCATAATGCGAATCAAGAGAATGAACGCTGTGACCAATTGGCAAGTTCTGCTGCAAAAGACCGTAGTCTTCCAGAGGATCAGGGTTACAGGATGCGACATCCCACCCTCAAGGAACGTCAAGCCAATACGCAGCGTCTATAGAGAAAAAGTGGCTTATTCTCATGTTCGTCAAGTGGCAAATGAAAGGAGAATCAGATGAATGCCAATCAAGATCGGTTCTGGGTCTTGGCTGCCGGCATAATCGCTGTACTTTCCCTCGCATGCAACTTCCTAACCCAAATCACCAACCCGAGTGAACAAAAATCAAGTGTCGACGAAGGAAATATCCAACCCATGATCTCCGCAACCCTAACCGCCCAAGTCCCCCCTTCAATGGGAGAGTCCTTCTCTCCAAGCGGTCAAGAAGGAGTGCCTTCTCCTGCACAAGGAGAAGGTTCTATGGCATTGATTCGCCAATGGGCAAGCGAAGCCCAAGCTAGCTCATCCTTCGACACCGAGAGCTGGGCTGCCTTCCAAGCTGCTGGCGCCCCCAATACTGCCGAATGTGGGGATCATCCTACCGCTTGGGCAAGTGCTACTTCGGATTCTCAGGAATGGATCAATCTATACTACCCCCGCCCCGTTTACGCTGTCGAAATCAATATCTATCAGACATTCAACCCCGATCAAGTGGTTTCCGTTGATCTCATCGATCTACAAGGGAATTATGTCAATGTCTACACAGCTCAACCGCGCAAAGTCGAGAGCCCTTGTCCTTATGTCCTAAGCATCCCAACCGCCTTCAGTGGCGTTTTAGCTCAAGGTGTGCACATTACCATTGACCAGTCGATACTCGGCACAGGTTGGAACGAAATCGATGCCGTAGAGATGATCGGGGCTCCTGGCGAAGGCACTCCAATCCGCCCAACCATCCCATAGGAGAAAATAAGCTGTACCGATGCAAAACCGTCGCCTCATTCAATTTAGCTTAAGTGTTTTTGCTGTTTTGATCTTGGGGGGATTTCTTTATCAAATCCCACCCATCCATGACCGCCTTTCTTGGCGAGTTCATGAATTAACCATTTTAATTAAAGGAATTATTTCTCCCCCAGAGAAAATTGCCTTTGTCCCTGCCCAACAGCAAATTGAAGCCATTGTCAGTGCCACCCTAGAAGCCGTTCAAACCCCAACGGGGACGCCAACCCTTACCCCCACCCTTCCTGTTCCAGAAACGCCTGAACCAACTGCTACCCCCACCCTGACTCCCACACCCTTGCCGCAAAAAATTGCTCTCAACGGTGTGCGTTATATGGATCAACACGGGCTATGGAACTACTGCGCCCCTGCAAACCTAGCCATGGCGCTATCGTTTTGGGGTTGGCAGGGCGACCGTCTAGATACTGGAAAATGGCTCAAGCCGTATAGCAAAGACAAAAACGTGATGCCCTATGAGATGGCTGCTTACGTGAATGAACAAACCGACTTGAGGGCTATCGTCCGCATGGGTGGCAGTCTCGAGCTGGTGAAAACGCTGGTTGCAAACGGCTTTCCCGTGCTAGCGGAAAAGGGCACCTGGATTCGTGACTTTACCGGTGTAGTCAGTTGGATGGGACACTATTCAGTCATCACTGGCTATGACGACCCTTCCCAACAATTGATCACCCAAGACTCGTACTTCACACCCGATTATCTTGTCCCCTACGACAAATTTATCCGTGAGTGGCGCTCGTTTAACTATACATATATCTTGATTTATCCGCCCGATCAAGAAACCGTGATCCAAACCTTATTGAGTGAAGATTGGGATAAGAACACCAACGCCATGAAAGCTGCTCAACTCGCATCCAATGAAATCTTTGCTCTCGAAGGCGTGGATAAGTTCTTTGCGTGGTTCAATCGGGGAACAAGCTTAAAGGAGCTACAGGATTACGGTGGCGCAGCACTAGCCTACGATGAAGCCTTTGCAATCTATAATTCCCTTCCCGAAGACCGCGCCGTACGTCCTTATCGCATCTTATGGTATCAAACCGGTCCATATTTCGCTTATTTCTATGTTGGTAGATATTACGATGTGCTAAATCTAGCCACAACGGCGATCAACGCTGCTCTCGATGAACCGGCGATCGAAGAAAGCTTTTACTGGCGTGGTATGGCAAAGAAAGCCCTCGGCGATACCAGCGGTGCGATTGCCGATTTCCGCCTCGCCCTAAAGTATCACCCTGATTTTGAGCCTGCCGTCTATCAATTAACCGAGCTAGGGGCACCTCCCTAAGCGAACATTAACCGACAAGAAGTCCATCAACTCAGATTTTTTGCCTCTTCCCAGAGGGCATCCATTTCTGCAAGGGTTAGGTCGGCCAATGTCCGCCCCTGTTCTTTCGCTTTATGCTCAATATACGCGAAGCGGCGTCGAAAACGTTGGTTGGCTTGACGTAATGCACTCTCTGCGTCAATCTTCAACCAGCGTGCCAAATTGACGATCGAGAAAAGGATGTCTCCAAACTCATCTGCCTGATCCTTGACTTGTTGCGCAGCTACCAGCTCTCGCAATTCTTCTTCCACTTTTTGGAGCACACCTTCGATCTGCGGCCAATCGAATCCCACCCGAGCAGCCCGTCGTTGGTATTCCTGAGCTTGGCTCAAGGCAGGCAAGGCGCGCGGAATGCCATCCAACAGCCCTTTGTGCTCCCCACCGTTCTTTAGCCGTTCTTCAGCCTTCAATTTCTCCCAATTCCGCAGCACTTCAGAACTATCCCTCACCGATATTTCACCAAACACATGCGGGTGCCTGCTCACCAGCTTGCGGTGAATCCCCGCCAGAACATCCTTCATCCCAAAATCACCTTCCTCGTTGGCAATTTGGGCATGTAAAACCACCTGTAGCAACAAGTCCCCCAATTCTTCTTGCATGGCGGTTTCATTTTCTTGATCGATTGCTTCAACCAGCTCGTACGCTTCTTCAAGCAAAAACGGCTTAAGGGATTGATGATCCTGTTCGCGATCCCAGGGGCAGCCTTCCGGCGAACGCAAGTGAGCAACCACTTCTTGAAAGGCTTCAAAAGAGGTTTCACGGGGCAATCCTGGCATATAAAGCGAAGTCATCCAACCGATCGAAGGGCTGCGATCGATTTCGTATAAAGATAACTCTTCTACCTGCAATGCGGCTGTACCGGCTTGATGTACGAGGCGTACAGGATGCTCAGGCGGATAGACTTCCATTAGGGTTAATTTGACATCCGAAGCAACCTGACGGGAATAAAGCTGGGCGACCAGCAAGGGAAAATGAGGTGGGAACAACGGAACATGCGTAGCGGCGATCTCCAGGGCATCTAAAATCATCAGGTTGGGTAGCGGGTCGATCTCTAAAGCCGTCAAGATCGGTTCGATGAAACTGATTCCATCAAGTACTTGAACACCAAGTCCTTCTTCCCTGGCAACGCTCAGGATCGCAGGGGTGGTTGCTTCTGCCACAAAGGGATGTCCAGGCACGCCATAGATAACCCCTTGCGGCCGCCTGCCAAGCTGGATAACTTGCTCGACAATTTGTTGATAGACAGCTTCGAACGAATTTGCACGGTTATAGAGGGAGTCGAAGGAAACAATCCGAAGATGAGACGGGAAACTGCCCAAAGCAGGATGCTGTTGGGTGCGCACGTAAAGCTCGTTCACTTGTCCAAGTAGCTCCCAAACGCGGCGCGTGAGCAACATTGGATCGCCAGGACCCAATCCCACAATCGTAATCGACGGTAAGTTCGTTTTCATGCCTGCTGTTATAACACAAAAAAGGAGCTATCTTGCGATAGCTCCTCGAGCCACTTTCAAGGCTGACTAATCAGGCGGGATCTCCTTGAAAGCGTAATCCACATCGATGCCTCGAGCTTTCTGGGCACGCTTTACAATCACGTACCATAAAGCTGAAAAGAGAATAATCCCAAAAACCACACTGTATGCCAGCGGGCTGGTCAAACCTAAGGCAGGCACCAACAAGTAGCTTAGAACCATGCCGAAGCCGAAGATGGCTCCGAGTGTACCAAGGATGGTCACCCAAGGAATATTGCCCAGTTTATACTTTGCCCCTGGAGAAGCTTCGTAAATCTCCTTTGCTCGATAAGGGAACACCGCTCCCGCCAAGCTAGAGGAAGCAAAGACATAGCCGCAAGCAAAGGTAACACCGAGGGTCAGGGAAGCCCAGCCGCCATACAAGTTGTAGAGCAAAATGACCGGGATACTTGCCAAGAAATAGGCGATGTGCGCATTGACCGGCGTGTGGAATCGCTCACTGACTTCTGAGAACCAAGCCGGCAATAGGCGGTCGAGAGACATGGCGACCATAATGCGGGTTACGCCAATATAGCAGTTATTGACGATCTGGAAGGAGTTGAGGATATAACCAATGCCGATGAGAATGACAACGATCGGGCTAGCCGTTAGCGCCACCGCTAGGATATTTGGCCACAGCCAGAAACCGCTGATAGTCGCTTCTTCGACCCCCGCCCAGTAACCGGCTCCGGCGATATATAAGAATTCTGTACCGCCGACACGCTGGAAAGCCACACCCAGGATAGCGAGCAGAATACCGGTCATGATCAATGAACCAACTAAGATAAAGGTCTGGCTTTTGAAGGAACGGGCATCTTTGATCTCGCCATTTTGTTCGACAGAATAGGTTGCCCACTGCAGGCTCGTCCATGCCACGGCTGCCACCATCAAGGTGTTGAAGAAACTAAAAGGTGGATTGAGATCCACGCCGGCAGCTATCGCGGCTTCCTTCGCCGTCTGATAGAAATTCGGAGCACCGCCAGACGCAACCGCAAAGGCATTCAAGCGTTCTACGAACTGCGACGTTGGGGTCGTAAACAACACAATCAACATAGTCGCAAAAGCGATTAGGATTCCGTAGAACATAACGTATTGAAACTTGACATAGTTCTTAAAGCCGCTGACCAGCAAAAGCATTGAGAGGAGCGCATTGAGAATGCTGACAATCACGATTCCCCATGGCGTCGTAAACCACACCCCGATTTGCGAGAGAGATGGATTGGAGAGCGTCGCACCAAGGCCTAAGAATAAAGGTGCGAAACCTAGATAGGATAGCAACCAGCCAGACAGGGCAACCCACTGCAAAATCCAGATTACAAACCCTGACATCAGGATAGTAAAGCCCCAGAAACCGCCAAAAGCCCGGCTTTGGAAAACATAGTCGCCTCCTGAACGGGGCATTGCAGTGGAGAGCCATACATAAGTGAAGGCAATTGGCACTTCAAAAAGCATGGCGAGAAGAATGCCCCAGAACAAACTTCCCCCTGGTAATGCGCCTGGACCCCATAGGTAAGTCCATGGGAAAATCAAGCCCATGGTCAAAATATTGTAGATAAAAGCTGAGTAGGGAGACATCACCCGCACTAAGCCAGATGCTTTACGGGTAAAGACCTCCGGTTTTGCCACCGCTGTCGCCATATTGAACTCCTTTCTATACTCAATTTAGGATAATGAATAAACAAAATCCCGAATCACGAACTAACCATAGAAAGCTCTCCGACGGTCTCACCTCCTCCGTACATTTGTTTTTCAATCATCCGCTGGTCATCTGGTAACCTTCCACTTTCCCTTCGAGTAAGTTAACCAAACAACCGCGTAAGATTCCTTCTCCATACTCACTGCCAGGGTTGACACAAGTAGTACGCCCCATCTTAATTACTCCTTGAGCCTCGTGAATATGACCATGGAGCCCTAAAACAGGTTGATATTTCTCAATCGCTTGGCGTACCGAAGAACTACCTGCCCCATGCATGACGATCTGGCCAGCTTTCACAATCGGTGTGGGGGGGTCTGTGCTCCAATCCAACATCGGGCAAGTATCCAAGGTCGAATCTTTCGGGGGATCATGAAAATTGAAAATGGCTTTATTCAGTTCGGGTACCTTTTTCACCATTTCCTCGATATAGGCGCCTAATTGCTCATCACTGATTTCGCGTGGGGTATTCCAAGGTGTCGGAGTGCTGAACCCAACGCTGATCATGCTATGATCCTCATCGATCATCACTACTTCACCTTCACAGGCAACAAACGCTTCTGTACCTTCTCGTTTGAGAACACTTAACACTTCTGGATCATCATCGTTGCCGCCGGTGACAAAACATCGGATCCCTGTCCCTTTTAGGCGCGTCTCGGCTAAATCGATCCAGTTCTCCAAGCGCTCACGTGCCAGTTGATGAAACAGTTCATCCACGGCGGTTTTATCGCTTTGCAAGGCATTAAATTCGTCCTCGTCCATCACCTTATAATAGAAGCCCAATAAGCCTATGCGGTCGATAAGGTTCTTGAGTTCTTCTTCCCCCTCGACATGATGGACTGTCCCTTGCAGCGTTGCTCGATAATGTCCGTTTTTCTCTTTGATGATCGGGATCAACAACTTGCCAGTGATGTCACCGCCCATCACCAGCACGTTGGCTTCATAGAACTTGCCGGCATTGAGAAATTTGCGGTATGTGCGTTCTGATCCATGAATATCGGTGGCGAAGAAAAGACGGGTAAATTTCTTTTTATTTTTCTTAAACAGAAATGACATGGAGTACCTCCAAGATACAGGTTCAATTCGATTTTGCTTACAGAACAAATCTACTGCCAAGTAGCGACAGTTTATCGTTACGCGTTTGCAATCACCAAATCAATTGGCATATTCGCCAATATCTCACGGGTATGTCGATCTAAGCCATCGTCTGTGATCAAACGATGGACTTGATCGAGGCGGGTTACCTCGAAATTCGAGACCACACCCCATTTGGAATGATCGACAAGAAGTGTGCGTATTCCTCGCGTTCGCTCTAACATCTTGCGGATCAGCTCTGCTTCCACGCTAGAGGGAACCGTACATCCATGTCGCAAGCTAATGCCGTCCACGCTGAAAAACACTTTATCAGCCCAAACTTGATCGAGGACTTCAATTGCAAAACGTCCGGCAACCGAATTCGAGGTTGGTTGAAAGTTTCCCCCCAACAAGATCAATTCATAGCCAACTTCACCCACTTCAAGGGCGGCTTGTAGGTTATTGGTAAAAACGGTAATGCCAGCATCTCGGGGAATCTGTTTGATCATTTGCGTCGTCGTGGTACCGCTATTGATAAATACGATATCCCCTTCTTCGATAAAAGAGACCGCGCGCAAACCAATTGCCCGTTTCTCTTCCATGTAGCGGGCAGCACGCTGTCGGTACTGAGGCTCCATACGCATCCGTTGACTGAGAACCGCACCCCCATGAGTCCGCTCGACAATCCCCTCTTTCTCCAGCCATTCCAGATCACGTCGCACCGTGGCTTCAGATACTTTCAACAAGCGGCTTAACTCCGATGACGGCACAATGCGATGCAAAGCAAGGTATTCTTGAATACGTTCACGCCTTTGAGCTGGGATCAGAGTTTTACTCACTCGTTGAGAACCTGTCTTTGAAGGATTGGGTGAAAGAAAAGAACAAATTTATCCAATATTATAAAATATTTTGATGGAATTTGCAAGATTTTGTTCATATCAGATATGAGCAATTTTGAGCAAATTCTTCCAAAAAGGGTAAATTCTACGAAGGAATCAAATCGAGATAAGTCCATGATGCAGAAGTGTCACGTGATAAGGGAATAAATAGAGGTTAACTTCCAAGCAGACAAGACGACTCGGTTTGGCTTTTCCCTTTCTCCAACCGCTCCACCCTAATTATGTTATGAGTAACGAAGTAAGGCATCTCAGACCCCTCACTCCGTTCGGGGTGATATTGGGGTGGTTGCTACGTTGGGGGTGACATGGGGAGCTACGATTCGGGGTGATATGGGGGCGGTTGCTGCTTTCGGGGTGACATGCAAACGCGGGTTGAGTAGCGAAACGAAGTGAAGCGTATCGAAACCCACCCTCACCCCCTGCCCCTCTCCCAGCGGGCGAGGGGAGTTCAATTACGGGTTGAGTAGCCAAGCGTGTCGAAACCCCTAGGGTGAGCTTGTCGAAACCCCGCAGCAAACGGGTCTGGATATGGCGGGAAGAACACCCGCCTACTCGACCCGCGCTTTTTCCATCTCACTTACCATGATCTTTCAGTCATCTCGTAAGGTTGCTTACAAGTATCGCAAACCACCTCTCCTTTTTGGGCTAGCGAACGTTTGATCTGAATCGTATGGGGTGGATCACAACGGCAACAAGCCAGCACTTGCGGGTCATTGGGGGTACTACGAACCATCAATCCTTCCACCAGTATCACTGCCCGAAACAGTCCTCCATATTGGCTTAGCAACCATTCCAGTTTCGTTAAGGTGCTCTCCCATCGGCGATGTCCTTCTGGGGCGAGAATCCATTCTACGCGTTGAGTTTGAGGATTACGATAGGACATCACCCCAAAGGCGCGCGGCGGTTGCCGATAAAATGGCGAAAAACGCCCCACCGATTCCATAATTTCGAGCAGCAGATTGACAAGGATCTTTTCAGCCGCGACACAGGCATCATTCAGATCCACCTGTTCGAAAATCAATTGAAGGTCCGGCAAATTGGCACTGACCTCGTACAAGCGGCACATCTCCGACCAAGCTTGGATCAACAGTTCTTGCATCGCTTGAATCGGATCGACTACTTCCAAATGATGATCCCTCATTTTCATATCTGCTCTCCGTGATGCCTGTTGCGGAGAAGCGAAGATGGGACATCAGGCAAACTAAATGTCTTCTAGATTAAGTCTTTTGATCGAAGCAGTGGAAATGGATCCGTAAGATTTTTCTCTAAACCGATTTGTTTTGCCGAGAGGCCAAAAGCAATGCCCAACAATTGGGTGAAATACAAAACAGGCAAAGGCTTTTCCAAGCCCATTTGGAATTGACGGGCATCTAAGTTGGTATGGCACAATGGGCATGCAACCGCCAAGACATCCGCACCTGCCTTTTGAGCTTCGATGAGAAGTTTCGAGCTAAGTTGCCAGACAATCTCTGGTTTTGTCAACGAATGAGCAGCACCGCAACAGGTCGTCTTGTAAGACCAATCGATCACTTCTGCCCCAGCAGCCGCCAGCAAACTTTCCATTTCGGTTGGGTTTTCTACATGCGTCACCCCTGTGACCTGAGGTGGACGGGTCATCAAACACCCATAATAACATGCTACCCGCAAGCGCTTCAGATTCTGCTTTGTTCGGGCAGCGATGTTTGTTTTTCCGGCATGGGTAAAGACAGCTTCGACCAGTGTCGTCACGCGAACAGTGTCTAGAAACTGATACTGCAGCTCTCTCTCTATCGCTTGACGTCGTTGGGGGTGATGACGCATCTCATACAGCGCTGCTTGATGACGGTTATAGCAAGCGGCACAAGGCATCGTCACTTCGGAAAATCCACTTTGCTCAAAGAGCTTCAGGTTTTGTAGAGGGAGTTTAAACGCCAAATCAGAGTCTGCACGATGGGCAGCACTACTGCCACAACACACCCAACCCTCTGGCTCAATAATCTCAAGACCCAATGCTGTGCAGATCGCCCGTGCGGATTGATCAAATTCTTTTGCGCTTGAGTGGAGTGAGCAGCCAGGATAGTAGGCAATCGCTTGTGGTGAAACGGTTCTCGAGCGAGGCATTCGCGGTGGTCGTATCATCTTTGGAAAGAAGCCCACTTTGCGTTTACGCAACATGCGTGTATATAAATCGATATCGTCAAATAACGTGCGCGGATTTGACAGTTTCATTTCGACCATCAAACCTGGTTCATATAATCGCCCCCATATTCGTACTTGTCTCAAGAAGGCACGATTAAAGCTTGCTGCCTCAGGAACTTTCGGTTTTATTCCTTGAGCAACAGCTTCGCGGGTTAAAAACTCCATAATGCCGTTGATATCCAGCCCCTGAGGACAACGCGTTGTGCAAGTCTGACAAGCGGCGCATAACCATGGAGTCAAGCTGTGCAGAGCAATGTCCTCTTGCCCGAGTTGCAAGGCACGCATAATCTGATTCGGCTGCCAATCGAAAAACGTACTCATCGGGCAACCACTCGTACATTTTACGCACTGGTAACACAAGTAAACGTTCTGTCCGAGCTCTTGTTCGACCCGTTGCGCTAAATGGGGGCAGATCTCGACAATCGGCGGACCGGATAAGATGTCATTTTCCATTTCGCACTTCCTACCAACTTTCTAAGCCGCGATCGGCTCCATCACCGGCCGAGGATATAAACCAGCTCCTTTGACAATGGGTTCGACAGCTTCCTCCCATTCAATCGCCATGATATGAACGCCGGCTACCCCTTCAATCTGCATAATCTTTCGAATTAACTCAATACAAATTTCAATTCCTGTTTGGCGCCAAGCTTCGGAGCGAGCTTTTTTGTCTTCTTTAGTTAATTCGTCCTTGCTCTTTCCAGCCCAAGGTCTGCCGGCTTCTTCGAGCCGTCCGATCAACTCATCCGGGATGAGAATGCCAGGTACACTTTCTTTCATGTACTTTGCCATGGCCGGGCTCTTCAAAGGCCCTACTCCGGCTAAGATATACGCCTGCTGATGCAAACCGAGTGAGCGCACTTTTTCCATAAACGCTTCAAAAGCCTGGATGTCAAAGACCAATTGGGTTTGGATAAAATTCGCCCCAGCTTTGATTTTTTTACCTAACCGATAGGGACGAAATTCCACCGGATCCTCAAAAGGCGATTCGGCCGCTCCAATAAAAAAGCGCGGTTCCAATCCTTTTAATGGGTCACCGCATTGAAAGGTACGCTCATCGCGCAGCCCTTTGACCATCTGGATCAACTGTACCGAATCGATATCAAAGACATTTTTCGACTCAGGGTGATTGCCAAAGGTTTGATGATCCCCTGTTAGGCAAAGGACATTGCGCATCCCTAAGGCAAAAGCTCCTAGTAGATCACTCTGGATCGCCAGACGGTTGCGGTCGCGACAGGTCATCTGAATGACCGGCTCTAAGCCCTCTCTGACCAAGATTGCCCCCGCCCCAATGCTCGACATGCGTACGATGGCAGTTTGGTTATCGGTGATATTAACAGCATCGCAAAATCCCCGTAACAGGTTTGCCTTCTTGCGGATAACCTCCGCATCTGCGCTTTGAGGGGGACCTAGTTCTGCCGTAACTGCGAAGTGCCCCCCCTTAAGCACCCTTTCTAGGTTAGAGCCACTGAGATATCCATCTGATTCAACCTGCTCAACCATCTTTCACACCTCCTCACTCAAGCGCAAGTCGGGACGCACAATTTTACGCGGTCCGCCATCCCGAGAGGTTCGCCAATTCTTCGGGGGACGGATTTCGTAGAGCATTTCAAGTTTTCCCAACGCTTTCAGGCGATCGTAAATCAACTGCCAACCGCAGGGAATATCTGCATTGACCTCACAATGACCATCTTGCGAACCGCCACAAGGGCCGTTTAATAACGACTTCGAACAGCGGGCAATTGGACAGACTCCCGCCGTCAAACCTAAAATACAATCTCCACAGGCTGCACATCGTTCTACCCATACCCCTTGCTCCGCTGGCAACCCAAGAAAGGTTGTGTTCAAACCGGGAACCACCCAAGTCTCGGGAAAGTGTTCGGCAATCGCTTGCACACCAATGCCACATCCAAGCGAAAGCACTACCTCAGCTTCCGCCACCTGTTCGGCAATTGGATCGAGATATTCCCATTCACACTGACGCTGAACGGTAACATCCGTTACATCTTTTGGATCGCCATTGAGTTTTGACGCCATGCGCAACGAGCTTGCTAGAATCGCCGCCTCCCGTGATCCCCCTGCAAAACAGACGGTCACACAGGTGCCACAACCAACCACCAAGACTTTTTGGGCAGAACCGACCAAACCCTTGATCTCTTCAAAGGGTTTTTGTTCAGCGATAATCATTTCGCACCTCCGATCTCAAAAGAACACAGCAAAGGTGGTATGGACTCTTCATCTCAACTCCCATCCTCATCTAGGTCTCTTTTGGTCTGAATTTCTGATTGATCCGTAAGGGGTTCGGACCTAGTTTTTCCACCGTGCTGAGCATCTCTTGGACAGCAGAGACAAATTGGCTTGCCATCGAAGACGAAATATGAAACATCTTGATCCGTTCTGGTTCCAAGCCGATGGTGTGCAAGATTTCTTTTATCCGCTCAACACGACGGATGGCGTTGTAGTTCCCTTCCAAAAAATGGCAATCTCCCGGCATACACCCAGCGACCATGACTGCATCAGCCCCTTTCTCAAAGGATTGCAAAGCATAGAGAACATCCATTTTGCCTGTGCAGGGAATCTGGATAATTTTGACCTGCGGAGGATATTGCAAACGTAAGCCGCCGGCCAAATCTGCAGCAGCATACGCACAGTACTGACAACAAAAGGCTACAATCTGATAATCATTCATGCTAGGCATCGTTCTCGCCAACCTTGTGCTTCAAATAAGGCCGAAATTTTTGCCAACATTTGCACGTCGGTGTAATACATCAATTGAATTGCCTGAGCAGGACATTCGGCAACACAGGTACCACAACCCTGACAGACAGCCGCTTCGATGTAAGCAGCTCCCTGAATGTCACCCACCCCTCTCAAGTCCGTCTTAACCTTCGGGACATTGAAGGGGCAGATGCGCACGCACGTCAAACAAGCAGTGCACTTTGCCGCATCGACAACCGCCACCCTCCCCCCGGCAACGATGGCATCCTGGCTCAACACCCGTGCCGCTCGAGAAGCCGTTGCTTGCGCTTGAATGATACTCTCATCGGTCAACTTGGGATAATGCGCCATACCGGCGATATAGATGCCCTCGGTTGGGACATCTACAGGGCGTAATTTGACATGGGCTTCTTGAAAGAATCCCTCAGAGCTAAGTGGAACTTTGAAAAGCTTTGAGACTTCGGAAGCCGTTTCGGAAGGCACGATGGGCATGGATAACACCAATGCATCGGCGGGTATGCGCACTTTTCGACCCAAAGCAGAATCAATGGCTTCTATGATCAACCGATCGCTAGCACCCATGCAGTCCACCTGAGGCAATTGGTCATCGGTATACCGAATAAACACAATACCTTCTTTTCTCGCCTGGGTATACAATCGCTCCTTAAATCCATAAGCACGGATGTCTTTGTAAAAAATGACAATCTGGATTGAAGGATTCACTTGTTTCAAAGCCAAAGCATTCTTTAACGCAACGGTGCAACAAATTCGGCTGCAATACTGCTCTGCCGGACCTACGCACAAGATCATCGCTAAAGATTTCCATTGACGCACCCTCTCAGGCTGATAGGCAATTTTTTCTTCCAGCTCCAGTTGGGTCATGATCGCCGCATGACTGCCCAAGCCATACTCAGGACCGCGATATTCCCGCCCACCAATTGCGAGGATGGTTACTCCATGTCGAATTTCTTCACGGCTTCCATCGGATTTTTCCACTTTAGTGACGAAGTTACCGCTAAACCCGCTGAAATCAACCACTCGGCTTTTTGTATGCACAAGGATTTTGGGTTGATTCTCGACCTGAAGAATCAGATAGTCCAACAACTTCTGAGGGTTCCACTCGGAATCCTTTTTTGTCATCGAGGGGTAAGGTGTGTGGACACGGCGTAAATTCCCGCCCAACTCGGCTTCTTTTTCGATCAGATGGACTTCAAAGCCTTGTTGAGCTAAATTCAAGGCTGCCGACATGCCGCTCACCCCTCCGCCAACGACGAGGGCACGATGCTCGATCGGCACCGATACCGTCGTCTGAGGAGTCAAAAACATCGCCTTGGCTACCGCCATATGCACCAACTGACAGGCTTTTTCGGTCGCCGTCTGCCAATCGTGAGAATGCACCCACGAGCATTGATTGCGAATGTTCGCCATCTCAAACAAGTAGGGATTTAAGCCCGCTGCGCGCAGGACATCCTGAAAGAGCGGTTGATGAGTTAACGGTGTACAGGAGGCGACAACGACACGGTTTAGTTTCAGCTCTTTGATTTGGTCCGTGATATGGCGAATGCTATCTTGGGAACACGTATAAAGGTTATCCTCGGCATGAACCACAAAGGGAAGCTGGCGGGCATACTCGGTAACCTTTGGCACATCTAAATACCCCCCAATATTCGAGCCACAATGACAGACAAAGACCCCAATCCTCGGCTCTTCACCGCTGACATCGCGTTCGGCTGGAAATTCTGGGGTGGTCGTCAATTGAAAGCGAGCCTCGCTCAATTGAGCAGCCGCACAAGCAGCCGCCCCACTCGCTTCGACGACCGATTCGGGAATATCCTTTGGCTCGCGGAAGGGACCAACGGCATAGATGCCGTCACGACTGGTCTGCACGGGATTGAACTGAACGGTGTGACAGAAACCATACTCGTCCAATTCTATACCCAGTCTTCTGCCAAGCTGGCGGACTTCTTCGGAAATTTCCATCCCTACCGATAACACCACCAAGTCAAATTCTCGCGCTTGAAGATGGTTCTCCTGATCTTGATAGGTAATCCATAAATTATGCGTCAGTGGGTCTTCCTGCAACGAACTGATTCGACAGCGGGAATATTGAACGCCATAAATCTTTTCAGCGCGTTCAAAATACGCCCAATACCCCTTAGAAAAAGCCCGCATATCCATCATGAACACCTGAATGTCGATTTCCGGATGATGCTCTTTGGTCATGATGGCTTCTTTCGTGGCGTACATACAACATACCGCCGAGCAATAATCATGGCTTTGATCGCGTGATCCAATACATTGCAGAAAAGCGATCCGTTTCGGTTGTCTACCATCCGAAGGACGTTGAACATGTCCATAGGTAGGGCCAGAAGCGGAAAGATAACGTTCGTATTGCAGGGAGGTAATCACATTGGGGTACCTTCCATACCCAAATTCTTCGGAAAGTTCGGCGCGATAGATCTCATAACCCGGGGCAAGAATGATCGCTCCAACTTGAAGCTCCTCCCGTTGGGGAGCCATGTCATGATCGATGGCATTCGCCCCGCAGGCAAACACACAACTCATACATTCAGAGCAAACACCACATGCCAAACAGCGCGCTGCTTCCGCCTGAGCGCTTTGATCGTCGTAGCCACCTTCGACCTCATCAAAACTCACCTTGCGCTGTTCTGCAGGTAATTCCGGCAAGGGGACACGTCCTTGACGATGAATCTCGCCGCGCGCAATCCGTTCCTCGATTTCTTGCTGGCTCAGGCGTACAACCGGTAATTCGGGTTTGGGTGGTCGCTCCAACGCTTCCCCTTGCAGGTAACGCAGGATGGATTCGGCGGCACGGTGTCCGCTGGCAACTGCCTCAATCACAAAGGCTGTACCGGAAACACTATCACCGGCAGCAAACACCCCTGGGCGGGTTGCAGCCATCGTGTTGGGATTGATTGCTATGGTCTGCTTTTGGGTGATGCCCACGCCGGCATCAGCAGGGATAAATGCCAAACCTGCTCGCTGACCCACTGAGAAGATGACCGTATCACAAGGGATGATGAAATTTGAATCGGGAATTTTTTCAACGTGCAAGCGACCTACATCATCGAAGTGAAACGAAGCAACGCGCATACACTCCACCCCACAGGCGCGCCCGTTTTCGTCGGCAAGAATTTGCTCAAAGGTTAAGTCATTATAGATTTGCACTCCTTCCTCTTCCGCAGCCTTAACCTCCCAAGGGTGGGCCGGCATCGTTTCTCGCGACTCTAGACAAGCCATAGCAACCTTTGACCCTAAGCGGACTGCCGTGCGGGCACAATCAATCGCAACATTCCCTCCCCCCAATACCAGCACATTTTGCCCTAGTTGGTATTTCCCATCTTCAAGGTTTTTCTGCTGCTCGTCGCGTTTGACAACCTTGCCAAGACGTACGTCACGCAAGAAATGCGTATTAACCAAAACCCCTTCCAGATTCGCGCCGGGGATGCGCAAGCGAATCCCCTCATGGGCACCAACGGCAATTAAGACCGCATCGAAACCCTCGGCAAAAACATCATCTAAATTATTTACCTGCGTATTCAAGCGCAGTTCAATGCCTAAATCCAAGATATCCTGAACTTCTCGCTCAATGATTGAAGTCGGCAACCGATATTCGGGAACGCCCAAGCGCAACATCCCGCCGGCAACGGGCATCGCTTCAAATATTGTCACCCCATAGCCAGCTCTAGCTAAATCCTGAGCTGCGGTCAAACCACAAGGTCCAGCTCCGATGACCGCCACCCGCTGGGGATAAAGTCTTGGCGCCGGCTCAACAGGTTGACGTGGTTCAGCGTAGACTTTATCGGTCACAAACCGTTTGAGCGCTCGAATATTGATCGGCTCATCGACCAATCCGCGGTTGCAGGCAGTCTCACAGCGGTGATTGCAGATTCGTCCGCAGATGCCCGGAAAGGGATTATCCATCTTGATCACCCGCAGGGCATCTTGATACCGCCCTTCGCGGATCAAGGCAATATACCCTTGCGCGCGTTGACCGGCTGGGCAAGCATCTCGACAGGGAGAGATGCCCCGTTTTTCTATTGCATAAGCATTGGGAACCGCTTGAGGATAAAGTTTGGCAATAGCATGTTTCTTGATCAGGTTCTCGTTAAAGCGGTCTGGCACGAGGACAGGACAGACCTTCTCACAATCCCCACAGGCAACACATTTACTTGCCTCCACATAACGCGGTTCGTGTTGAAGGGTTACGGTAAAGTTCCCTGCCTCGCCGCGCACATCGACCACCTGGGTTAAGGTCATGACTTCGATATTGGGATGCCGTCCTGTTTCGACCAGTTTCGGGGAGATGGTACACATGGCACAATCATTGGTGGGAAAAGTTTTGTCCAATTGTGCCATCTTGCCGCCAATGGCGCTCTTTGCCTCGACCAAATAAACCTTAAACCCCTGATCAGCAAGATCAAGGGCAGCCTGCATCCCTGCAATCCCGCCTCCCACAACCATAACGGCGCCGACAACGGGATCATCCATCTGCGTTGTTAGACGCACTTCCTCCTTTGGCATATTGGACATGTCAACCTACCTTACCGAACTTGCATCACTCCATTTTATTTTGGTTTCCTGCCGCGAAAGTCAACCTCCTCGTCAATCTCCTCTTCGTGAAACCATCGTTGATCAAACCTTTGCACTTTGATCGGATTAGGGCCCAGCTTTCGGATCCGTTCGGTCATCGTCTGAGCCGCAATGGCAAAAGACGCCCCCTGACTACCCGACATAAAGAAGATATCCAGCCGCTCACCACCTAAACCAATCTCATCGAGAATCTTTTTTGCCCGTTTTACCCGTGCCCAGCCGCGTTCATTTCCCCGCACATGATGACAGTTTCCGATAGGACAAGCCACAATATACCCTCCATCTGCACCTTGCTCAAAAGCCTCCAAGATATATCGGATATCCGTCTTTCCGGTACAAGGCAAGCGGACAAATTTCACATTGGCTGGGTACTGGACATGCAGCACTCCTGCCGTATCGGCCGCCATATAACCGCAATAAATGCAATAGAAAGCAGTGATCTGAGGTTCGAAATCTACTGCATTTCCCTTTTCAACCAGGGGTAAGATTTGGTTTATTGAATAGGCTCTTTCAACCATTCACCTAAACCTCGAATCGTTCTCAACATCATCTGCTCATCGGTATAGTGGATTAACTGAATAGCATTGGCAGGACACTCTCCGGTGCAGGTTCCACACCCTTGACATTGTGCCGGATCGATAAATGCTGCCACTCCCAAACCTCCGACACCTGTACGGGGTGCTTGGTGACGTGAAGGAATGTGCGGATAAAGAACCTCACCCCCCAGCTTATCTCCCATTTCAACCCATTCTGCGGGTTGAATCACCTGCGGGATGCCAAAAGGACAAGTCCTTGTGCAAGTCAGACACCCAACGCATTTCTGCGGATCAACGTAAGCAACCACACCGCCGAGATAGAGGGATTTTTGGGTCAATAGCGTCAAAGCTCGCCCAGCAGCAGCCAATGCATGGGTAATACTCTCCTCGATGAACTTTGGATAAGCTGCCATTCCCGCCAAAAAAATGCCTTCGCGCATGAAATCCATGGGTCTCAATTTCAATTGGGCTTCTTCAAAAAATCCTTCGCTAGAGAGCGGAACCCGCAATTTCGTTGCTAGGTCTTTGCTCCCCTCTGATGGTACAACGGTGACACTAAGCGGAATCACATCCGCTTGGATTTCCAACCAACGGTCTAGAGCAAGGTCGCGCACGCGCACGATGGGCTTTCCACTCTGGTTGTCGAAACGGACTTGCGGAGGCAGATCATCCGCCCAACGGATAAAGAGAACGCCTCGTTGTCGAGCCTCTGTGTAATACTTCTCGCGGAAGCCATAGGTGACGATATTGCGATAGAGTACCGTGACTTGACAGGCTGGATTGAATAATTTTAGACGGATGGCATTTTTCATCGTGTTGGTACAGCAAACTCGCGAGCAATAATCGGCTAGTCCCTCTTTACCCACACATTGAATCATCACCACATTTCTCCACTCTGCCACTTTTTGCGGCTCGTGGATGATGAGTTCCTCTAACTCGCGTTGGGTGATAACGCCAGGTAGCTGTAACCAAGGGTGTTCGTGGGCTTCCCGTCCGCCGGTAGCCACAACCGTCACCCCATGACGAATTTCGGTTGTCACGGTTCTTCCATCCATAAGGCGAGTTTGCACCTCGGAATGGAAATCTCCAACATGCCCTCGATGGCGCAACACTTCTGAACGGGTATACACATGGATGCGCGTATGGGAGCGCACCCGATTGACCAAATCGCGTAATAACCTTTGAGGGTTGTATCCTTCAGCGACGTAGTATAAATTTAGCAGATTACCCCCTAACATCTCTGAACGCTCGATTAGGTGAACATCATAACCACTATCAGCAATCGCCAATGCTGCAGTCATACCGGCCACTCCTCCCCCGATAATTAAGGCAGCCGGATGACAAACGTGCTTTTCTTTATGCACCGCTTTGGCTAGACTCACGCGGCCGACCGCCATGCGCAACATCTCGCGTGCTTTTCGGTTTGCCTGCTCGACCTGTCCACGATGCACACCACTGCATTGTTCTTGGAAATTGACCACTTCGAGGAGATAGGGGTTTAAGCCTGCCGCTCGAACGGTTTTCTGGAAAAGCGAATCATGCGTGCGGTTGCTACAAGCACCGATCACCACGCGGTTTAAGTCATGCTCTTGTATCGCCTTTTGAATTTGATGCAAACCGTGCGGAAAACAAGCTAGATCGAGCAATTGAGCCAACTCAACGGATTGCCAACTCTCTGCTTGCTGGGTAATCGCTCTCAGATTCAAGGTCTCACACAATGTGCCGGCACACGTGCAGTTGAAAACGCCTATGCGAACCGCTTCTTCGGAGACATCCCTTTCGGGTGGGAAAACTTCATTGGATAGAAACGGCGCTTCGTGAGAGAAGCTATAGACATTCAAGCGATCATTCAGTAATCGCATCACTTCCGCTGCAGCACCACTAGCATCCAAGATGGTTTCGGCAATCTCTTTGGGTGATGAAAACGCCCCACAAACAAACACACCCGGCCTTGAGGTTTGCAAGGGGACAAATTTATCGGTTTGGCAAAAGCCGAATTCGTTATATTCAATCTCTAACATCGAGATCAATTCTTTTGCCGCGGAAGGCGGTTGTAAACCGGTTGCGAGGACGACCATCTCAAAGCGTTCGGTGATCTTCTTGCCATTTGGAGTTGCATATTCAACGATCAAATCTTTGGTTTGGGGGTCTTCATAGATCCCCGACAAGCGGCAATGCACATAGCGAATGCCATGTTCATTGCGGGCACGGGCGAAATAACGGCTGTACTCTTTGTTAAATGCACGTTCATCCATGTTGAACACCGTGCACTCAACTTGAGCTCCCAAACGCTGTTTCGCCAGGATCGCTTCTTTTGTAGCAAACATGCAACAAATCGAAGAACAATAACTGTTTTCCTGATCTCTCGATCCAACGCACTGCAACCATAAGATGGAGTTGGGCTTCTTGTGATCCGAGGGGCGTTGAATAATTCCCTCGGTTGGACCCGAACGACTAGCTAAGCGTTCATACTGCATGGCTTCTAAAACATTAACATACCGCCCAAATCCCAGTTCCTCCAAAGTCGCCGGGTTGAAAACCTGGAAGCCAAGCGCTAGAATAATCGCCCCGACTTCTACCGTTAGCAGGCGAGGTTGATCATGCAGATTGATTGCCTCGGTCGGACAAACCTCAACGCATTTACCACAGCCCTCGCAATAAGGACCATAATCGATCACATAGGCATCCGGCGTAGCCCGTGCCGCCACTTTATAAGCGGCTTTTCGCAGCGTCAATCCCCTCTGGTAAGAATCGGGTAGTTCAACGGGGCAAACTTGGGCACAGTATCCGCAATTAATACATCGCCCAATATCTACATAACGCGGCTCTTGACGCAATGAGACGGTAAAATCCCCAGCCTGTCCGGCGACATCCAAAACCTTCGTCAGAGTGAGAATCTCGATATTGGGATGTTGATTGTGCTGAATATAGGCTGGCGAAATCGAAGGGCGGGTACATCCATAGCCATGATCGGGGGTTCCGCGGCACAAGACACAATCGTGCTGCGGGAACATAAACCCCAATTGGGCGACTCGTCCCCCTAAACAAGGGGTCTGCTCGACAAGATAAACCTTTAGCCCTGCCTCAGCCAAGTCAAGGGCAGCCCGCATTCCCCCAATCCCACCTCCAATCACCATCGCTGAAGCTGGTCTGGGACGAATTGTTTGACGAAGAGACTTACGCACTGCCATCGCTCCAGTGACGGTAGGTTGCAACCTGCCTGTAACCTACCTATAAACAAAACACACCCTCCCTGATCGGCTCAGATCGGGCGATGGCAGCGTATCATTGAAGAAACCCTCTCGACCAATCAGGGATTGCCCAAATTGGTTCGATGACGGGTCAGTGAATCCGATTTCATTGTAGCAAGCATTTTTGCCTTTGTCAACAAGGCGTCATCAAAAATATGTCACATAAATCACCAGAATAATGTGACTTTTGTCGTGAAGATTATGACACAATATCTACTGCTTTGGCAGTACGAATCATCCCTTTTGATTGACCAAACGCCGTTTTTCAGCCTTGCTCGCTATCTTTTGATCGCCGGTCGAGTTTATTTGCCATTTGTCTTGCGGTGATATTGAAGTGTTAGCGTTGTATAAAAACCCATCCTCAGGGATGGGTTTTTCCGTGTGGCATGATAAAATAAAATTTAGAATAAAAATCTAAATTATCTTGATCAGTAAAAACCTATTCGGAAAAGGAGAAAGAAAGATGATTCCTAAAGCTATGCAAGATGCGATGAACGAACAAATCAAGAACGAACTGTATTCCGCCTATCTTTACCTTTCAATGTCAGCGCACTTCGAAAGTAAGACTCTCGGCGGATTTGCCAAGTGGCTGCGCCTACAAGCCCAGGAAGAGCTTGAACACGCCATGAAATTCTACGATTTCATCCTCGAACGGGGCGGCGAAGTAACCCTAAAAGCGATCGATCAACCACCCTCGAGCTGGAATTCCAACCTAGAGGCTTTCCAACAGGTGCTAGAACACGAGCAAAAGGTCACCAAACTGATTCATGACCTCTACGAACTGGCGCTCAAGGAGAAAGATTACCCCAGCCAAGTAATGCTACAGTGGTTTATCGACGAACAGGTCGAGGAAGAGAAAAATGCTACGGAAGTGATCGAAAAGCTAAAGATGATCGAAGCGCACGGCACAGCGGTGCTGATGCTCGATCACGAACTCGGCAAGCGCGAACCCGAAGAAGAATAATCTCACCACACCCCGTCCCCCTTGGGAGAAGCTGCTCATGTCCTCGTTCTCCCAAGGGGACGAATTCAGTCGATCTCTAACCGAGAAAAATTCTCAACAAGGGGTTTATCTCAGATTTTTATGGATTTAGCCAACTCATGAAACTAGCCACTCTCTGCTATCTCCGCAAAGACGGCAAAACGCTGATGATTCACCGCGTCAAGAAACAAAATGACATTCATCAGGGCAAATGGAATGGTTTAGGGGGAAAATTCGAACCCGGTGAAACCCCCGAAGAATGCGTTCGCCGTGAAGTGCTCGAAGAAGCCGGCTTGGAGGTCAAAAATCTGCACCTGAAAGGATTCCTAACCTTCCCTGAATTCGCCAATCAGGAAGATTGGTACGCCTTTGTCTTCGTTTGCGACCAATTTGAAGGCGAGATTGCCGATTCGCGAGAAGGCAACCTCGCCTGGATCGAAAACGAAAAACTGCTTGACTTACCGCTATGGGAAGGCGACCGCCTGTTCCTGCCCTTGCTGGATCAACCAGGCTTCTTTAGCGGCAAATTCGTCTATCGGGATGGCAAATTGATTGATTATCAAATCACCCAGTATTTCTAAGAGAGTACTGCCTTAATCCGTCGTAACCCTTCTTCGATATTGGGAAGGGAGGTAGCATACGAAAGGCGCAGGTAACCTTCACCATGTTCGCCAAACGCCGAGCCTGGGAGGACAGCCACGCCTGCCTCGTCCAAAAGCAGATCGGCTAATGCCGTCGAGGTCATTCCACTGCCGATGATATTGGGAAAAGCATAAAACGCCCCTTGCGGTTTTCGGCAGCGGAAACCTGGAATAGCATTTAACCCCTCAACCATCACATCACGCCGACGTTGGAATTCCGCCACCATCTCATCGACAGCTTCTTGCTGTCCTTGGATTGCTTCCAAACCGGCGTATTGGGTGAAGTGTGCCGTTGCGCCGATGGAGTGGGTTAGCAGCAGTTCAACTTGGCGCGCGAGCGGCTGCGGCATAATCCCAAACCCTAAGCGCCAGCCGGTCATCGAATAAGTTTTTGAAAAGCCATCGACCACAATGGTGCGCTCTTTCATGCCGTCGAAGGCAGCAATTGAAGGCGCTGTCACCCCATCGTAGACGATTCTGGCATAAATTTCATCGGACATCACCCAACAATCATAGCGTTGAGCTTGTTCGGCAATATGCTCTAAGGTCTCTTGATTCAGAACCCCCCCCGTTGGATTGCTGGGAGAATTGAGGAGGATCAATTTCGTCCGAGCATTGATCAAGCCATCAAAAGCTTCCAAGTCGAAAGAAAAATCGTTCTCTTCTAGCAAGGGAACAGCAACCGCTATCCCCCCGGCGACTTGGATCATCGCTTCATAGGTAGGGAAGCCTGGATTAGGATAGATGACTTCATCCCCTTCCTCGATCAATGCTAAGGTTGGGAAGAATAAATTGGGTTTACCGCCTGGGCTGATCACGACCTCTTCGGCAGAAACTTTGATCCCCCGCCGGCGGCCGGCATCGGCGGCAATCGCTTCCCGTAGTTCAGACATGCCGGCTGGTGGTGTATAGCGTGTTTTCCCTGCTTGAATGGCTTGAATTCCCGCCTCACAGATATTTTGGAAGGTCGGGAAATCCGGTTGGCCAATTTCGAAATGAATGATTTCCCGTCCTTCCTTTTCCAATCTCAAGGCACGCCCAAGCACATGGTAAGCTCCCTCCGGCTTGAGGTGGGCAGTTCGCCGTGCAAAAGACTCGTTTTTTTCTCTTGGAAACAAGATTTACTCTCCGAGCATCTTAAGCAATTCCTCGTATTCCTGATCGGGCATGCCAAACCAGTTTTCAGGAGCAGGAAAAGTGGATGATTTGACTTCGTCCACATATTGCTTTAGCCCATTCAAAATGACCTCCCCCGCATTTCCAAAAACCTTCGCCATTTTTGGCTTGAACTTTGGATACAAACCGAACATGTCATGGTAAATCAACAATTGTCCATGCGCATGGGGACCCGAACCCAAAGAAAAGATCAGAGCTTTTTCAGCCCGCTCGGTGATAAGTTTACACAAGCGATCGGGAACCATCTCCAGCAAAATTGCAAATGCGCCTGCTTCTTCTAACGCCTTGGCATCATCTACAATCTTCTTTGCTAAGGCTGCCGATTTTCCCTGCAAGCGGAAGCCTCCCAAGGCAGAGACCGACTGAGGCGTCAATCCCAGATGACCAATAGCTGGAATCCCAGCATCCACAATGGCGCGAATGCGAGGCGCCATCGCCTGTCCCCCTTCGAGCTTTATGGCGTCGCACCCGGCTTCTGCCATAAAGCGCCCGGCATTTTTCACCGCAATTTCATCGCTGGGCTGATACGACATATACGGCATATCCCCGACAACAAAAGCGGTTGGCGCGCCGCGCCGTACCGCGGCAGCATGACGGATCATATCCTCCATCGTAACCGGCAGGGTTGTGTCATAGCCTAACATTGTCATCCCCAGGCTATCCCCGACCAGAATCATCTCAACCCCTGCCTGCTCCTGCAAATAAGCCGTAGGGTAATCATAACAAGTCAGCCAACTAATCGGTTCGCCCTCCTGGGCTTTTTGGAAAAGATAGGGTAGTGTAATTTTCTTACGCTCGGTCATTTCGGTTCCTTTCTGGACAGTTGAAGTACTATTCCTTTCGGTAAATGGAGAGCATATCGGCTAATAAAGCGTAGCCTGTCTCTAGGCGGCCTGCTCCCGCTCCAATCAACGTAATTTCACCCAAATATCGTGTCGCATAGTTGATTGCGTTGGTCGCCCCCATCACCTGAGCAAGGGGATGGGATAAAGGTAATGCTACCGGTTTTACACTTGCCTGAATTTTACCCTCTGTCTCTTCAATTGTCCCGATCAATTTCCATCGTTTTCCCTCTTGTTGTGCTTTTTGGACATCAGCGGCGGTCAAGTGAGTAATTCCTTGTCGCGCCACCTCCTCCATCGTGATTGGCTTTCCCATCAAGACACTGGACAGGATAACCACCTTGCCAGCCGCATCATACCCTTCGACATCGCCGGTAGGGTCAGCCTCGGCATAGCCTAACCGTTGAGCTTCTAACAAAGCATCCGCGTAGCTTTTGCCTTCTTCCATCTTGGTTAAGATAAAATTCGTCGTGCCATTGAAGATGCCTTGAATGCGGTGAATTTCGGCGGCTTTAAGCCATTGACTGCCTAAAAAAATCGCCGGTGTACCACTCATCACCGTCCCCTCGTACCCAATCTGCACCCCATTCTTCTCGGCTAAGGTTTGTAATTCCGGATAATGTAACGCAAGTGGACCTTTGTTGGTCGTTACAACATGCTTACGCGAACCTAAAGCTTGGCGGATATAGGTAGTTGCCGGTTCTCCGCTACGCAGGTCGGTATAGCTGGCTTCCACCAATACATCAAACTCACCCCAGCTTAGCATTTCTTCAACCGAAAAGCCTTTCTTTTCAGCAGCAACCTGAGCTAATTCTCCTTTTGCGGCAGCGGAAAGCAAGGCATTCAGGTCGATGCCCTTAGAGCTGGCTAGACTCCCCATGCGCAGATCATTTACGGCTACGACCGAGAACTTCAAGCCATAGCTGGATTGTAAGTAAGGCATTTGCTCGTTTAAAATCGTCAACAACCCCTGCCCTACATTTCCTAAACCGATCATGGCTAAACGGATTGTGTTCATGCAGGCTCCTCACTTTCTGTTTGGTACTGTCGATAAGCAGCCAGTTGACCTAACCGAACCGGCACAACCGGAGGTCGTGTCTTGGGTAAGTCGAGTTCCGACAAAGCTCTTCCAGTATACAACGAAATCAACATCGCTGTATTCGAGAAGCAGTAGCGGCCTTGACATTGACCCATCCCCAACCTCGTCCGTAATTTTATCCCAAATAGATCCCTCGTATAATCCTCGAGTTCAGCTCGAATCTGAGATTTTCGAACCCCCTCACAGCGACATATCAAAGTATCATCATCTGCAATCTGAAATAAACCAGGTAAAATCTGGTACCTCTTCCACAGCCATTCTGCGAATTTCTCTTCGATTCTGATGGCGGGCCTAATTTTTGATCTTACATTCTCTGCTTTTTCTTTTGTCCATACTCCAAGCCTTTCCAAAGCAGATATTGCCGCCCAACGTCCTTGTAACTGCGCGAGTGGCTTTCCACCTATCATTGTTACATCACCCGCAACAAAAACCCCATCAACGCTTGTCTGCAACCGTTCGTCAAAGTAAGGCTTCCACGATCCTATCCGAGGATCAAATTCATGTTTACATCCTAAATGGAGACTTAAGGCAATGGATGGACAAAACCCATAAGCACAACATATTGCGTCTACTTGATCCTCGCGGGCAGAATGAAAAATTGGATTACCTGCTTGATCAATCTTTCCATAAACCACACCCTGAACTCCATGCTGATAATCCCCTATTGCCCGAAACACAGCGTGCCGAAACAGAATTGGAACATGATTGAGAGATATGGTAAAACCCGCTTGGATTCCCTCTACAATGCGTTTTGTTAACCCTCCCATTGCAGAAAATATATTAGACCAACCATCAAGTAAAGATGATGTCTCCAATATTGCAACAACTTCCGCACCATAGTTAAGTAACTCCGCTGCAACAATCCACTGTAAAGGGCCACTACCGGCTACAAGAACCCTTCGACCCGGCAAAAGGGCTTGTTTCTCAAGTTGAACTTGAACTGCCCCTGGGGTAATAACACCGGGCATCTCCCACCCGGGGAAGGGTATCATCCGATCATAAACACCTGTTGCCAAGATAAGAGACTTTGCTTCGATCCAACCAAGGGAATTCGTCGCCGGCTCAAATCCAAGCCGGAAAAGGTCATGATGTTGAGAAGAATCCCCATTAAAAGTATTCCCATCTCGATTGAAAATCCCCCAAACATGCACACCTTGGAAAATTTTTACATCTGATTTCTTAAGGGCATTCATCAAAGAATCGTATTCTTTCTCTTTTGCCCGTCGC
>FWPU01001277.1_pt1 | contig 77005 bp, 68 predicted proteins | sample 2228361 | NCBI WGS metagenome assembly FWPU01 (sample SAMEA103939777, study PRJEB20133) | metagenome | reverse complement strand
ACCTGGCGGGCGACGAGCGCCACCGCACACGGCTGCGGCGGGAAGCCCGGGCGGCTGCTGCCTTGGGCCATCCGGGAATCGCTACCGTCTATGCGCTGGAGGATTTCCAGGGAACCCTGCTGATTGTGTCCGAATACGTCCCCGGAGAGACCCTGAGAGCGGAGATCTCCCGCGGTCCGCTGCCGCTGCCCAAGTTCCTGCAGACGGCGGTCGAATTGGCCGAGACGCTGGCGGCTACCCATGAACAGGGCATCATCCACCGGGACCTCAAGCCGCACAACGTGATCCGGATGCCCTCGGGACGCTTGAAGATCCTCGATTTCGGCCTCGCCCGACTGGAGGATCATCAGGAGGGGCTTACCGCGACCCATACTCAGCTCACCGAAGTCGGAGCCTTTCTGGGAACGCCCGCCTACTCTTCGCCGGAGCAGCTTCGGGGCAGCGAGATCGACTTCCGGACCGACATCTTCTCGTTGGGCGTCATGCTGTTCGAGCTGGCCACAGGAATCCATCCGTTTGGCGACCGGAACTCGCCCTCCACCATCAGCCGGATCCTGGAGGGAGAACCTCCCGATCCGCTGCAAGTGGCGCCGCACCTGCCCAAAGGACTGGAGCGGATCCTGAAACGGTGTCTGCACAAGGATCCGGCGGCCCGCTACGGTTCGATGCAGGAGTTGGCCATGGACCTGAAGCGGCTCGCCCTGGATCTGTCCGGCGGCGGGACCGGCTCCGTGGGAGTGAAGCCCGGCCGTGCCACCCCGGTTTGGTGGTGGCAGTTCCACCAGGCGGCGGTTGGCTTTGCGGCTTACGGGATGCTCTATCCCCTGTGGGTGGTCCGGGAGTGGACTCCGCCCTGGTTGGGGATGTTCATCTTCTTTGCGTCGGTGGCGTCGGTGGCGGTGTTCGCCAACATCCGCCTTCATCTGTGGTTTACCAGCCGGTTCTATCCGGACCAACTGGCAATGCAGCGACGGCGGGTCCGCCGGCTTCAGCAGTCATCCGAGATCGTGTTCATCGCCCTCCTGACTGTCGCCGCTTTGGCAATCCTGTCGTCGCATGCCTTCTGGGGAGCTCTGCTGCTGGGTTCGGCTGTCGCCCTGGCGGTGGGCCGCTGGGTAATCGAGCCGGTGTCGAGTCGGGCGGCGTTTGGCGAGTGACGGGGGGTCGGAAAGCTCAAGGGTTGGATGGGCTGAGGGGAGTCTCCGCCCTCAGCCCTCCCGGCGGAGGAACAGTCTCGTGAAATCCGTGGTCTTCCTGCGCGGGGTCAACGTGGGCGGGAAGCGAACCTTTCAGCCCGGCGGGCTGGCCCGGGCGCTGGCCGATTTCGACGCCGTCAGCATCGGGACGGCCGGAACTCTGGTCATTCACAAACCGGTGAACGCCTCGGTCCTGCTCCGAGAGATCGAGCGCCGGCTTCCGTTCCGAGCGGAGGTCGGCATCTGCACGGCCGGACAGCTCCTCGACCTGCTGCGTTGTGACCCCATGGCGCCGGAAGCCGAGGGCAGCGGGGCCGACCGGCATCTCAGCGTGCTGATCCAGCCCCCCCGGAAAATCCCGCCGGTGCCGGCCTGTTTTCCGGATCCGGGAGCGTGGGTGGTTCAGGTGGGACTCGTCTCGGAAATCTTTGCGGTCAGTCTGCGCCGTCGGGGAAAGCCCGGCCGCCTGTACCCCAACGAGGTGGTGGAAAGGTATCTGGGAGTTCCGGCCACCACCCGTACCTGGAATACGGCCCTGAAGATCGGCCGGCTGCTGGCCGGCGAGTGACCCCGGCCTTTCCAACGTAGCCTTTCCCGATTGCTGCGTCTACAATCGACCTCGACCCCGGCCGCGGCCGGGGAAGGAGCAGCAAATGAATCGACCGACCTTCGTCCTCCCTGTTCTTGTGGGCTCCGGCCTGTTGGCTCTCGCCACCCTGGCCGCCCAGGAAAAAATCGGCTTCGACGACACCCCCTTTCTGCCCGATCAGCCTTGGCGCGTCCACGACTATCGCCGGCCCCACCCGCCGGTGGTGACACCGGGCACCTGCTCCACCCAGGACAAGCCGGGACGGCCGCCTTCCGACGCGGTCGTGCTGTTCGACGGGACCGATCTGTCCCACTGGGTGACCTACGGTCCCGACTCCCCGGAGCCCAAACCGGCGCGCTGGAAGGTGGAAAACGGCTACATGGAGGTTGTCGGCGGCACCGGCACCATTTTCAGCCGCGAGAAGTTCGGCGACTGCCAGATCCATGTCGAGTGGGCCACCCCCGAAGTGATCCAGGGTTCGAGTCAGGGACGCGGCAACAGCGGCATCATCATCATGGGGCTGTATGAGATCCAGGTTCTGGACTCATACCGGAACGTGAGCTACGCCGACGGCCAGGCCGGTGCGATCTACGGGCAGTGGCCTCCCCTGGTCAACGCCTCCCTGCCTCCGGGCCGCTGGCAAACCTATGACATCGTCTTCGAAGCCCCGGTGTTCGAGGGCGAGAAACTGGTCAAACCGGCTTACGCCACGGTCCTCCACAACGGGGTGGTTCTCCACCACCGCCAGCCGTTCATCGGACGGATGACCTATCGCCAGGTGGCCACCTATGCACCCCACGAGCCGGAGGGCCCCCTCGCTTTGCAGGATCACGGCAATCCGGTGCGTTACCGCAATATCTGGGTGCGACCGCTGGGCCGTTATGACGCCGGTGCCGAATGATCCGCCGATGCCGTCCGGCGGCGTCCGGGGTGTGCCGGGCCCCGGATGGGCCTCCTCCCTTGCCGGCGGCGCCGGAGTTTGAGGTTCGGCACATCTGAGCTCGGGTCATCCGGCCCGGCTGCGCCACGGCAACGGCGGGACCGGTGTGCGAACCTGGGGACAGGCGCCGCGGGGGTCGCTGCCTCCGGTCCGATTTCCCTGTGCAGCCGCGCCGAATCTTCGCTAAAATCCCTTTCCTGTTTTCATCGACGGAGAGACGGAGATCGTGACCGAGCAGACCGCCGTACCCGCACCAGGACCGCTCCCCGATCTGGAGCGGGAGAAGGAGCTGGCAGCCGCCCGCAGTCTCGACCGGCTGCGTGACGGTATGGTCGTCGGTTTGGGTACAGGGTCGACCGCCGCCTACTTCATCCAGATGGTGGCCCGCCGGGTCCAGGAGGGCCTCCGGATCAAAGCCGTCCCCACTTCGCTGCGGACCCAGACGCTGGCCCGCAAGCTGGGGATCCCCTTGACGGATTTCGGAGAGGTGCGGCGGCTGGACCTCACCGTGGACGGTGCCGACGAAGTGAATCCTCAGCTCGATGTCATCAAGGGCGGCGGCGGGGCACTGCTGCGGGAGAAAATTGTGGCCTCCGTGACCGACTGCTTTGTCATCATCGGCGACTCCCGGAAGTTCGTTCCCGTATTGGGCCGATTTCCCCTGCCGGTGGAAGTGATTCCCTTCGGCTGGCAACTGGCGGCCGAAAGGATTGGCCGGCTGGGGGCGGAAGTCAGACTGCGGACCAACTCCACCGGGCAACCCTTCCTCACCGTGGAAAACAATTTCATCCTGGACTGCCGGTTCGGCTCCATTCCGGATCCGGCGGGACTGGCGCGGGAGCTGCGCAACATCATCGGCGTGGTGGAGCACGGTCTGTTCGTGGGGATGGCGGCGGAGGTAATCATCGGGCGGGGTGAGACCACTGAAGTGGTGACCCGGGACCACCATCGGAAACTGTGATGCGATCCGGCCGGAAACCAGGATGCTAGGGCGCAAGCGTGAGGGTTCGGTCGTCTGCCGATCCTGCGGCCGGCTGGTGGGGGTCAACGACCCTCAATGTTTCAACTGCGGAGCCTTCAATCCAGGGCTCTGGGGCTGGGCTCCGGTGCTGCAGCGCCTGGGGGGCGACCTGGGCTTCGTACCCATTGTCACCTGGTCCTGTGTCGCCCTCTATCTGCTGATGCTCCTTTACGACCCCACCGGAGTCCAGTCCGGCGGGATGTCGATGCTGGCCCCCAGCACCCGCAGCGTGGTGGCGTTCGGGGCCAGCGGATCGGTTCCCGTCATCGGTTTCGGACGCTGGTGGACGCTGCTGAGCGCCGCGTGGCTGCACGGAGGGGTGCTGCACATCCTGTTCAACCTGATGTGGGTTCGCCAGCTCGGACCGGTGACTGCCGAAGTCTACGGACCCAGCCGGTTGGTGCTGATCTATACCTTCTCCTCCATTACCGGGTTTCTGCTCAGCACGCTGGCCGGAATCCACCTCACGCTGGGCGCCTCGGCGCCGCTGTTCGGGCTCTTCGGAGCGCTGGTGTGGGCGGGCCGCCGGACAGGCAGTTCCGAGCTGGGACGTCAGGCGCTGATCTACGCGGGCGTGCTGATGCTGTTCGGCTTCATCTGGCCCGGGGTGGACAACTTCGCCCACGCGGGTGGTTTCGCCGGGGGATTCGTCGCCGGACTGTGGCTGGACCCTCTCAGACGTGAGTCTCTCGGCCACCTCTTGGCAGCCGGAGTCTGTCTGTTGCTGACGGCGGCCTCGCTGGCCGCCTCGTTGCTGTTGTTCTAGGGAGATGCCATGGCTGAAACCGAATCGGCTGGCCGGCCGTCCCGTCGACTCGCCCGTGAAGCGTGGCTGGTCTATGCGGTCGCCGTGGCGGTGATCCTATGGGGCGCCTACGTCCGCGCCACCGGCTCCGGCGCCGGTTGCGGCAGTCACTGGCCGTTGTGCAACGGCGAGATCATCCCCCGCGCTCCGGAGCTGGAGACGCTGATCGAATTCACCCACCGGCTTACCAGCGGTCTCGCCTTCCTGTTGGTATGCTGGCTCACCTTCCGCGTGTTCCGTTCCACGGAACGTGCTCACCGGGCACGTCCGGCGGCTCTGGCCGCACTGTTCTTCATGGTGACCGAGGCGCTGGTGGGAGCCGGTCTCGTCCTGTTCGGCCTGGTGGGTGACGACGCCTCCCTGGCCCGGGCTTGGGTGATGGCGTTCCATCTCGTCAACACGTTCCTGCTGCTGGCCGCGTTGGCCTTGACCGCATGGTGGCTCAGCCGGCCGGCCGCCCCGGTCATTCGGCCCTGGCTGCGGCCCGCCCTGATCGGTCTGGTCATGCTCTCGGTGCTGCTGCTAGTGGGGATGAGCGGTGCCGTGGCGGCCCTGGGGGACACGCTGTTTCCGGCGGTTTCGCTGGCCCACGGCCTGGCCCAGGACTTCCACCCCGAGTCTCACTTCCTGATCCGGCTGCGGATCTACCATCCCGCCTTGGCCCTGCTGTCAGTTCCGGTGATCCTGCTGGGTCTGCAGCAGCTCGGCCCCACCTCGTCCCGGCTGGCAAGGGCGTGGAGCCGACTGGCGGTGGCTCTGCTGGCCGGGCAGATCCTGATCGGGCTGGTCAATCTGTGGCTGCTGGCGCCGGTGGCCCTGCAGATGGTGCACCTGTTGGCCGCCGACCTGCTGTGGACGGCCACCGTTTTGGCCGTCGCCGAGCACCTGTGGCCCATGCAGCCGCGGATTCACTGATCCCACAGATTCGCTCCAACTGTGGAATCTGGGGAAGCTGTGGCTCTTCGGGCTCCTCGGCCTACTCCACACCTTCGAAGGCCGTCAGGGCCTGAAGGTCGCGGTAGCGCATCTTTACTTCGGTGAACGTCAGTTCCTTCAGGCGCTCCACCGAGAACTTCTCCACGTTGAAGCTGGCCATGACCGACCCGAACACCACCGCCTGCCGCAGCGCCGCCTCGTCGGTCCGCCCGGAACCGGCGAGATAGCCCATGAACCCGCCTGCAAAGGTGTCGCCGGCACCGGTGGGATCCACCACCTCTTCCAGCGGATAGGCGGGAATTCCAAAGATCCTGAGTCCCCCGAGTCCGCCCTCCTGGTCGCGGCGAAACAGCAGTGCGCCGTACTCGCCCCTCTTCACCACCACTCCCGTCGGTCCCCATTCCATGATCCGCCGGGCGGCCCGGATCAGAGAGGTTTCGTTGGCGAGGCACCGCGCCTCGGCGTCGTTGACGATCAGCAGGTCCACCTGCCGCAGGGTTTCCAGCAGGGAGGAAAAGTGTCCCTCGATCCAGTAGTTCATGGTGTCGCACGCCACCAGGCGGGGCCGGTAAACCTGGGCCAGGACCTGCCGCTGCAGCCCGGGATCGATGTTGCCCAGGAACACAAACTCGGAAGCCCGATAGCGCTCCGGGATGCGGGGCTGGAAATCCGCGAAAACATTCAGCTGCGTTTCCAGCGTGCGGGCCGTGTTGAGATCCCAGCCGTACTCCCCTTTCCAGCGGAAGGTCCGCCCAGGACGGACCTCCAGGCCTTCCAGGTCGACCCCATGCCTTTCCAGCAGGAACCGGTCCTGGGCCCGAAAGTCTTCGCCCACACAGGCCACCAGGCGCACCTGGGTAAAAAAGCCGGCGGACAGGCTGAAATAGGTGGCTGACCCCCCCAGCGCCTCCTCGACCTTGCCGGCCGGGGTCTGGACGGAGTCGTAGGCAACGGAACCGACGACCAGTAGTGCCATGGAGTCGATCTTCCCTTCCCTGTCAATGATTCTGGAGGTATTTCCCGATCAGCAGGGCCAGCCGCCGGCGGGTCTCTGCAGGGATGGCGGCCCGGTCGGTAATGATGGCGGAGGACAGCGCGTGCCGGCAGGAACAGGCGGCGTCGGCGGGCAGACGGCGGATGGTGGCCGCCAGCAGGCGCTTGGCGTTCTCACTGTTGCGGCGGAGGTATTCCAGCAGCATCTCCACGTTGACCGACTCCTCCTCGTCGTGCCAGCAGTCGTAGTCGGTGACCATGGCGATGGTGGCGTAACAGATCTCCGCCTCCCGGGCAAGCTTGGCCTCCTGGAGGTTGGTCATGCCGATCAGGTCCATGCCCCAGCTTCGATACAGGTTGGATTCCGCTCGGGTCGAGAAGGCCGGACCCTCCATGCAGACGTAGGTTCCACCCCGCTTGAGGGGGAGCCCGATGGCCGCGGCCGCCGCCTGGAGTTCGTCGCCCAGCCGGGAGCAAACCGGATCGGCAAAGCTGATGTGAGCCACCACGCCTTCGCCGAAGAAGGTGGAGATCCGTCCTCGGGTGCGGTCCAGAAACTGGTCGGGAAGAATGAAGTCCATCGGCTTGTGTTCCGGCCTGAGCGAGCCCACCGCGCTGGCCGACAGGATCTGCGTCACTCCCAGCCACTTGAAGCCGTAGATGTTGGCCCGGAAGTTCAGCTCGGACGGCAACAGCCGGTGGCCCCGGCCGTGACGCGCCAGAAAGGCGACGCGCCGCCCAGACAGTTCTCCGACCCGGTAAAGGTCGCTGGGATCCCCAAAGGGCGTCTCCACCCGCACTTCCTCCAGGCCCGCCAGTCCCGGCAGGTCGTACAGCCCGCTGCCGCCAATGACACCGATTTCCGCTCGCTGCATGTTCTCAGAGTTCCTCCGCTGTGCCCGAATACTTTCCATCAACTTCCGCAATCCTGCCCCACGGATGATCCGGGTCGTGCTCGAAACAGATCAGCCAGTTCCCGGCTACCGCCCGGCGGTACACGGACCGGCGGGTCTCCAGGGTGGTCAAGGGGTACAGATCATAGCCCATGATCCAGGGAAGTGGCACGTGAGCCAGCGTCGGACAGAGGTCGGCGATATAGAACAGGGTCTTCCCCGCGGACTCCAGACGCACGGACTGGTGGCCGGCGGTATGGCCCGGGGTCGGCTCACAGAAAACACCCGGAAGGACCTCGGCCGGACCGTCCAGCAGTTGGAGTTGCCCCGACTCCGCCAGCGGCCTCCAGTTTTCCGGAAAGTAGCTGGCCCGGGTCCGTTCATTGGCCGCCTCCGCGTCCGCCAGCTCCCGCCGCTGCACCACATACTTCGCCCGGGGGAACGCCGGCTTCAACGTATCCCCCACCCGCCTGGTGTTCCCGCCGGCATGGTCGAAATGCAGGTGGGTATTCACCACCACATCAATCTGCTCGGGGTTCAGGCCGTGGCCCGCCAACTCCGCCTCCAGTCCCGGCTGCTGCTCGAGCTGGTAGATGGAGACTTCCCGCTCGGAGAGCTTGTTCCCGCATCCGGTATCGATCAGCAGGCTGCCGGCCTCGGAACGGACCAGCAGGCAGTTCAGCCCCAGCCGGATCCGGTTCTTGTCATCCGGAGGAGCCACCTTCTCCCACATGACGCGGGGGACCACGCCGAACATGGCGCCGCCGTCGAGCCTCATCGCGCCGGCCGACAGCACATGGACTTCAAGATCACCCCAGGTCATGGCCGGCGCCCGCGTTTCCCCGGCGCCGGGCAGGTCTGCGGAGGCTCCGGCGACTCCGCAGAGGCCGCAGCGCCTGCCGGAGCCGGCTGGCAGAGCTCCACCAGAACGCCACCCTGGGAACGGGGATGGATGAAGGCGATCCGATGGCCGCCGGCTCCCTGGCGCCCGTGACGGTCCACCAGCTCGACCCCTTCCGCCGCCAACTGCTCCAGGGTGGACTCCAGATCATCCACCTCCAGCGCCAGGTGGTGGATTCCAGGCCCCCGGCCGGCCAGGAAACGGTGAACGGGGGAGGTTTCATCCAGCGGCTCCAGCAGCTCGATCGCCGAATCCCCCACCCGCAGGATCGCCACCCGGACTCCATCCGGAACCCTCACTTCCACCGCCTCGACTTCCAGACCGAGCCGGCGATAGGTTTCCACCGCCCGGTCCAGGAACGGGGTGGCGATCCCGATATGGGCGATGCGCCGGATCATGATTTGCACAGCTTACGACAAACCTCGCCCGTCCGGTCGCTGCCGCCCGCCCGCCGGGGTCAGCGACGCTTGGCCTGCAGCAGTTCCTCCACGGCGGTCTGCGGGTCCCGTCGCCGGGCCGCGACGTCCTGGATCGCCGCCTCCAGGCTGGACGCCGGCAGCGCCGCCAGCGCCTCTTCCCAGATCCGCCGGCGCAGCAGCTCCAGCACTCGGTAGCGCTCGGCCTCCAGCCTGCGCTGAGCCAGCCCTTCGCTGCCCAGTGCGGCTTCGACCCTGGCGATCGCCCGCACCAACTCCCCGATCCCTTCACCCCGACTGGCTACCGTACAGACCACCGGCGGCGCCTCCGCCCGCTGTCCGCCACCCAAGGCACGCAGTTGGCGCACCAGCAAGTCGGTGCCTTCCCGGTCCGCCTTGTTGACCACGAAGATGTCGGCGATTTCCATGATGCCCGCCTTGATGGCCTGGATTTCGTCCCCCATCCCCGGAACCAGCACCAGCAGGGTCAGGTGGCAGGCTCGGTAGATATCCACTTCATCCTGGCCGACACCCACCGTTTCGAGCAGGATGCGATCGTAGCCGGCGGCATCCAACACCACCAGCGCGTCCAGCACGGCCGCCGACAGCCCTCCGAGCCGCCCGCGGGTGGCCAGGCTGCGGGCAAAAAAGCGGGGTTCCGTGCTCAGACTCTGCATCCGGACCCGGTCTCCCAACAGCGCGCCCCCGGAAAAAGGGGAGCTGGGGTCCACCGCCAGTACCCCTACCCGGCTGCCCTGATCGAGGTAGGCCCGAGCCAGCTTCTCGGCCAGCGTGCTCTTGCCGGCACCAGGGCTGCCGGTAATGCCCACAGTGAAGGCCCGGCCGGTATGGGGGAACAGCTTCCGGACCAGCTCGGCCGCCGCTTCCGGCCGGTTCTCCACACACGAGATCGCCTGCGCCACCGCACGGGTCTGGCCCGCCAGCACCGACGATGCGTCCAGATCTCGATCCAACCTCATCCGCCTCCAGTCCCGATTCCGGAAGCCACGGTCCGCCGGATGGCCTCCAACGCCTCCAGGATCTGCCGTCGATCGACGTCATGGTGGGTGACGAACCGGACCTCGGCGGGGCCGGTGGGAACCGCGCGGACGCCTTCCTGTTCGAGCGCGGCCAGAAAGGCGGAAGCGCCCATCCCGCGCAAGCCGGCGATGACGATGTTGGTTCGCACGCGGGACAGGTCGACCTCGAAGGTTCCAAGCTCAGCCAGGCCTTCCGCCAGCAGACGGGCGTTGGCGTGGTCCTCCGCCAGCCGCTCCCGCATCCGATCCAGGGCCACCAGACCGGCCGCCGCCAGAATCCCGACCTGACGCATCCCGCCGCCCAGCATCTTGCGCACCCGACGGGCTTCCTCGATCAGCTCGTGACGGCCGGCCAGCAGCGAACCCACCGGCGCGCACAGACCCTTGGAAAGACACACCATCACGGTGTCGCAGTCGCGACAGAGGCGTGCCGGGTCGGTGTGCAGGGCGGCCGCGGCATTGAACAGGCGCGCCCCGTCCAGGTGGACGGCCAGCCCGTGTTCATGGGCCGACCGCGCCACCGCCGAGGTCGCCTGCTCATCCATCACCGCGCCTCCCCACATGTTGTGGGTGTTCTCCAATACCAGAAGCCGGGTCCGGCTGCGGTAATAGACCGGAGGGTTGACCACCGGCTCCACCAGGTCCCACGTCACGACGCCTCCCGGCGCCGCCACCGGCCGGACCAGGCAGCCTGAAAACACCGCCGCCATGGCCAACTCGTAGTTGAAAACGTGGCTGCGCGCCTCAGCCACCACCTCATCGCCGGGCAGGGTTTGCAGTTTCACTGCAATCTGGTTGCCCATGGTGCCGGACGGCACAAACAGAGCGGCTTCCTTGCCAAGGATCTCCGCCGCCCGCTCCTGCAGCCGGAGCACCGTGCGGTCCTCTGCAAAGACGTCGTCGCCGACCTCGGCCTCCGCCATCGCCCGCCTCATTTCCGGGGTTGGCCGGGTGACCGTGTCGCTTCTCAAATCGATGGGCGTCATGGTCAGGTCCGAAGCATACCCGACCGCTCCAGTTTCAGCACCTCCTCCAGCGGGGGGATGCCGGCCCGTGCACCCAGCCGGGTGCAGGCCAGCGCACCGGCGGCGTTGGCGAAACGGACACAACGCCCCAACGACCAGCCCTGCAGCAAGGCATACAGGAATCCTCCGTGGAACATGTCCCCAGCGCCGGTGGAATCCACCACTTCCACGCAGAAGGCGGGGAACTCCACGATCCTGCCCTCCCACACCAGGGCCGCACCCTGCTCACCCCGAGTCATGCCCACCAGTCCCCGGCAAACCCGGGAAACCTCCAGCAGGTCTTCCCGCCAATCGCCCCTGCCTCCAAAAGCCTCCACGAACGATCGGCTGGCAATCAGCAGGTCGGTTGCCTCGATCAGGTCCTCGACGCCGGGCTGGACCCGGTCGATGTCAATGCACACCTTCATTCCCGCCTCGCGTGCCCATCGCGCCGCCTGGGTCGAGGCCTCCAGGTCGTTGCCGTCCACGTGCAGGATCTGGCCTTCCACCAACAGCTCGCGCTTCAGTTCGCCGGGACCGTACCGCAGGCGGGGGTCGCGGTCAAAGATGATGGTTCTCGAGCCGGTGGGCCGGTCCACGATGATCAGGGAGTGGTGGCTGAAGGCGCCGGGGACCACGTCAAGCTGGATATCCATGGGTTCTGAACCCAGGTCCCGCTGCAGGAAACGGCCCAGTTCGTCGTCCCCCACCCTTCCCACGTAGCGGGTGCGCAGTCCGTAACGGGCACACATGGAGCAGGCGGTGGCGATCTGCCCTCCTCCCATCTGCAGCATCCGCTCCATGCGGACCTTGGAGTCGCGGGCCGGGAACTGGGGAACGCGGCACACCCAGTCCACCGCGTTCTCGCCGAAGCCGATCACCTGAAAAGGACGCCCGGCCGGCAGTTCGAGCTGAAGATAAACATCATCCAGCGGCGGCGCCTCCGGACGGGCGCCGCCGACGCGGGTGTCCGCAGCGGTGGTCTCCGTGGCCAATGCTCTTTCTCCTGCCGTTCTTCGGCGGCGACTGTCCTGGGCGCTCACCCGGTTCCGCGGCCCGGGTCAAGCTCAGCCGCTGCGTCCCGCCTGCACCAGACCTTCGTCCGCGAAGCTGAAATAGCGGTAGCCGCCGATGATAACATGGTCCAAAACCCGGATCCCGACAACGTTTCCACACTCCACCAGACGCCGGGTCAGCTCCAGGTCTTCCTGGCTGGGCTGAGGGTCACCGCTGGGATGGTTGTGAATGAAAAGCAAACCCGCGGCGGCTTCCCGGATGGCCGGCCGGAACACTTCCCGGGGATGGACCAGAGCCCGCGTCAGACAGCCTTCCGAAATCCGTTCCAGCCGCTGCAGGCGGTTCTTGCCGTCCAACATGGCCACCCAGAAACACTCCTTTTTCAGGTCCACCACCAGCGGCCGGAAATAGGTGAAGACTTCGTGGCTCGACTGGAAGCCGCGACCGCGGGGCAGCACCCGCCGCACCGCACGACGTCCGATCTCCCGGGCCGCCAGCAAGGCGGCGGCTTCACGGCTGGAGAACCCCATCTCCCGCAGTTCGGACTCCGCGGGATCCCGCAGCGGACGCAGCGATCCGAGGCGGGCATAGATTTCGCCCGCCCGTTGCCAGGCTTGATCCGCCGGACCGCCGGCAGCCAGGAACCAGGCCAGCAGATCCACATCCGGCAGCTCCGCCCAGCCGGTTTCCCGCCGCCGATCTCCCAAGGCAACAGTCGTACTCTCCCGTTTCACACCATATAGAACGCACGAGTTGTCCGGGTTGACGGGGCAGCGGGCAGGCCGGAGGACTCAGGAGTCGGGAGTCGGGAGGCGGGAGGCGATCTGGACGACGAAATCCACGACACGGTTCTCCGCCCAGGAACGGTCAGGCCCGGACGGATGCCGCTCCAGAAACGCGGCATGGCCGCCCCGGTCGGTCAGCCAGGGCAGCAGAAACGGGTTGTTCCGCACGTCGCGACCGGTCAGGGGGGTCCAGGGCAGGAAGGGATCGTCACGGGAGTGCAGGATCAGCACCGGCACGCGGATCGCGCCCAGCCGGCCTCGGGCGCCGGCGTCCTCGTAGTAGTGGAAGACATCCCGATAGCCCGATAGCGGCGCCGTCACCAGCGAATCGAACTCCAGAATGGTGCGGGCCCGGCGCAACCGTTCCAGATCCACCCAGCGCGCCATCCGATCTCGCCGTTCCAGAATCAGGCGCTTCAGGCGGCCCACGTAGTACCACTGATACAGGCGGTTGCGCGGCTCCTCCAGCAGGTGCCAGCTCATCGACAGGTCGAGCAGGGGCGAGATGACCGCCGCCCCCATCAGCCGGGCCGGCGGCTGCTCTCCCCACTCGCCCAGCGCCTTGAGCAGCAGGTTCCCTCCCATCGAGACTCCAGCCAGCGCGAAGCCGCCCGGGGCTTCCGTCAGCCTCTCCAGTTCCACAATCTCCCGCACCACCGAGCTGGCTCCCGCATGGAAGATCCTGGGCGGGCCCTCCCGTTGGCTGTGGTCGTAAAGGTCGATCCGCAGCGAGCTCCAGCCGCGTCGCCAGACCTTGTGGGAGAGAGCGAGGACCGTCCCCGAGCGGGCGTTGCCCGACATTCCATGCAGCAGCACCAGCACCGGCGCTTCGGGACCCGCGTCCACCCACCGCAGCTCCACCTGGGATCCGTCGGCAAGCCGGCACAGGCTGCTCCGATCCCGGCTCCAGCCCCAGGCGAAGCGGCGACGACGGCGCGCCGCCGCTATGGTTTGCAGATGGGGACCACACAACCAGCGCGCCGGAACAAAGGGGTGCCGTGCCAGGCAACTCCTGGTCAAGGTCCGCAATCCGGCAAGGCCGGCATCCGCCTCCAGGTCAGGACCGGTCATGATCCACCCTGGACCGACGGCGCCCCAGCCAGTACCAGGCGGCCAGGATCGCCAGTCCGGCGCCTGCGGCATCGGCGGCGACGTCGGCGGCGCTGGCGGTCCGAAGCGGGATGAACGACTGGTGGATCTCATCCAGGATCCCGTAGCCGACCGCACCCAGCCAGCACGCCAGACCACGTGAGCCGTCGAAGGTCAGACTCAGACCGGAGCTGGCGCCCCAAACCAGAGTCAGTCCGAAGCCGGCATAGCCCAGGCCGTGCAGAAAGTAGTCCGGACCAAGCTCCGCTCCTGGCGGGCTGCTCTGGTGAGAAAGGACAAAGATCAGGATCGCGGCGGCCAGCGCCGGCATCCAATGGATGACTCGCATCAGAACGGAATCAGGGACATCAGCCAGGCGAACACCAGGGAACCCGCCACCATGTAGCCCATCAGGGTCAGAAAGTAGAGCAACCGTTCCCGGGCACCCGTGCGATTGAGCAGCGAGAAGATGGTGGCGACACACAGGGCGAACACCACCAGGCCGGCGAAATGGTTCATGACTTGCGCCTTTCCGCGATGTCGTAGGCGTCGAGCACCAGCAACATGTTGATCAGGCCTGCCGTGTACAGGAAGGTGTTGCCGTATTCATAGCCGGCGGCGCGGATGTTGCCCGTTCCCCAGCCCAGCAGCTTGCCGGCGATGTAGGGGACACCCAGCGCCGCATCCGCGAAAAACCTCAGGAAACCGAAGAACCCAGGTTCCAGCGGGAACAGGCGACCGTCCTGGTAAAGGCCGAGCCCGAACAGGGTCATGACTCCGGCGAAATACACCGCGGCGCGGGACCACTTGTGCAGATAGAAGTGACCGGCGCCCGGCACCAGCCAGGCCAGGACGCACGCAAGGGCGGTGTGAGTCATGAAGACCCTATTGTAGGAACTGCGCGGGAGGCGGGTCAAACCGGCCGGGTTCGCAGGCTCCGGCAGATTCTCAAGCTATAAACAACGGTCTTTACACAGGGAAAGCAACTGCGGTAAACTATTTCTGAGTTTGCCTGTAGGTTTTGTCGCATCAGCGTGACCCGGCTGCGGTACAGGGTTTGCGGAAGAGCGGAACCCACAGGCGACCGATCTCCGGTATCGGCCAATCAACGGGAGAAAGCCGGCATGAACCATGGCCTGCGCGTCTACGAAACAGTCCTGCAGATGCTGCCCAACCCCGACAACCCGTCCCCCATGGTCCGGATCAACCGTCTCAATCCGTCCTCCCGGTTTGTCCTGTACGCGAAGCTGGAGTGGATGAACCCGTTTGGTTCGGTCAAGGACCGCGCCGCCTGGGAGATGTTCAGAGATCTGGAGAGCCGCCGCCAACTGAGCTCCGAGCGCGGCCTGGTGGAGCCGACCTCCGGCAACACCGGCATTTCGCTGGCCGCGGTGGCGGGCGCCTCCGGCTACCGGATGCGCGCCGTCGTCCCCAACCGCGTACCGCTGGAGAAGAAAGTCCTGCTCAAGATCGCCGGCGCAGATCTGGATGTGGTTTCCGACGAGCTGTGTCCCTCGCCGGGGGCAGGAAGTGAGGGCACCATCAACCTTGCCAAGACCTATGCCAAAGCCCAGGGCGATCGCTACGTGATGCCCAACCAGTACGAGAACGAGATGAACGTCCGGGCCCACTACCGCACCACCGGCCCCGAGATCTGGCGCCAGACCGACGGGAAGATCACGCATCTGTTCGTCTCTTTGGGGACCTGCGGCACGGTGACCGGCACCGGCCGCTACCTGAAGGAGCAGAATCCCGCCATCCGGGTGATCGCCGTCCAGCCCAGCGAGGGGCATGATGTCCCAGGCCTCCGCAATGTCAGCCAGCTTGGGGTCTCCAAGCTGTTCGATCCCTCGCTGATCGACGAGATCGTCGAGATCGACTACGAGCTGGCCTATTTACGGGCTCTCGATCTGTGCCGCACGGAGGGTCTGCTGGCCGGACCGTCCTCGGGCCTGATCCTGGAAGGGGCGGTGCGCACGCTGCAGAAGGACGGTTCCGGCCTGGCTGTGATGATCTTCCCGGACAACATTTTCAAGTACGTGTCGAACATGGTTAAGCACCTGCCCGAACTGGTTCAGGGAATCGGGGCTTGACCTGGGAAGGAGGCATCGATGTCAAGCTACGCGCATCCCGAAGTCTTGGTGGAAACCCACTGGGTCAAGAGTCATCTCGGCGATCCCGCCATCCGGGTCGTCGAGGTCGATGTGGACACCAAACAGTACGATACCGGCCACATCCCCGGGGCGGTGGCCTTCAACTGGCAAACCCAGCTCCAGGACCAGTTGACCCGGGACATTATCTCCAAACGGGACTTTGAACGGCTGGTGGGCGGCGCCGGCATCTCCCCCAACCACACCGTCGTGCTCTACGGGGACAACAACAACTGGTTTGCCGCCTACGGTTTCTGGCTCTTCAAGCTGTACGGCCACAAGGACGTCCGCCTGATGAACGGGGGCCGGGTCAAGTGGCTGAACGAACCGGACATGCCCATGACGGTCGAGAAGCCCAGCTATCCGCCGGTGGAATACCGGGTGACCGAGACCCATCCGGAGTACCGGGCGAAACTGGAAGACGTCCTGGGCGCGGTGCGCAACGGCAACCTCAACCTGGTGGACGTGCGCAGTCCGGACGAATTCACCGGCAAGATCATTGCGCCTCCCGGCATGACCGAAACCGCACAGCGCGGCGGACACATTCCCGGCGCCAAGAACGTGCCCTGGAGCACCGCGGTCAACCCCGACGGAACCTTCAGGTCGGTGGAGGAACTGCGCAAGCTGTACCTGGAAAACCAGGGTGTCGATCCGGCCCGACCCACCATCGCCTACTGCCGCATCGGGGAGCGGTCGAGCCACACCTGGTTCGTTCTCAAGTACCTGTTGGGACTTGAAAACACCCGAAACTACGACGGCAGTTGGACCGAATACGGCAATCTGGTGGGCGTGCCCATCGAGAAGTGAGCCCCCTGAAGACCCGTCGGGCCGGAGGCTTTCGCCGGTCTCCGGCCCGGCGGTCTCACCCCGGTGTGCCACCCGGCACTGTCTCCGGCGCGCCTCCGGCGCTGGCCGGTTTGCGCAACCCTCGCGGCCTGGGGACAGTCCCTTCGCCCGGTTCCCTTCGCCCGGTTCCCGTTGGGGACAGTCCCTTTGCCGCCCCGGTTGGGGACAGTCCCTTTGCCCCGCCATCCCACCCGATGGGCTCGTGGAGAGGGTCAGGCTGAGCTGGGCGGCTCGGAAAGGCGGCGGGCCGGCCGAGCCCGTGGTAGGGGCGCCCCTGCGCAACCCAACCTTGGCCCGGCGTTCAGAGCGGGATATTCCCGTGCTTTTTCGGGGGCAGGACGTCCCGTTTCTGGGCGGTCAGTTCCAGGGCCCGGATCAGTTTGGCCCGGGTCATCCGCGGCTCGATGATGTCGTCCACGTAACCGCGCTCGGCGGCCACGAACGGACTGGCGAACTTTTCCCGAAACTCCTCCACCTTCGCCCGCTTGAAGGCTTCGGGATCGGCGGCTTCCTCCAGCTCGCGGCGGTACAGGATCTCCACCGCACCCTGCGGCCCCATGACCGCGATCTCCGCCGTCGGATAGGCGAAGTTGAAGTCCGCCCCGATCTGCTTGGAAGCCATGACACAGTACGCTCCCCCGTAAGCCTTGCGGGTGATGACCGTCAGCTTGGGTACCGAGGCCTCCGCAAACGCATACAGGAGTTTCGCTCCGTGACGGATGATGCCGCCGTGCTCCTGTCCCACCCCGGGCAGGAAACCGGGGACATCCTCGAACACCACCAGCGGGATGTTGAAGGCGTCGCAGAACCGGACAAAGCGGGCGCCTTTCACCGACGAGTCGATGTCCAGCGTGCCCGCCAGGTGCGCCGGCTGGTTGGCCACCACCCCCACCGGACACCCGCCCAGCCGTGCGAAACCCACCACCAGATTGGGGGCAAAGTGTTCGTGCACTTCGAAGAGATACCCCTCGTCCACCACCCCCCGGATGATCTCCCGGATGTCGTAGGGCTGGTTGGGGTCCCATGGCACCACGTTGTCCAGTGCCGGCTCCTCCCGATCCACCGGATCCGACACCGGCCGCCGGGGGGGATCCTCCTGGTTGTTGGAAGGCAGGAAAGAGAGCAGCTCCCGGATCGCCCACAGGCACTCTTCCTCGCTGTCCAGGGCGAAGTGCGCCACTCCGCTCCGCGTGCTGTGCGCGGTGGCACCTCCCAGCTCGGACTTCGTCACCTCCTCATGGGTCACGGTCCGGATCACGTCCGGCCCGGTGATGAACATGTAGCTGGTGTGGTGAACCATGAAGACGAAGTCGGTGAGTGCCGGCGAATACACCGATCCCCCGGCACAGGGACCCAGAATCGCGGAAATCTGCGGGATGACCCCGCTGGCTCGGGTGTTGCGAAAAAAGATCTCCGCATAGCCCGCCAGGCTGACGACGCCTTCCTGGATCCGGGCGCCGCCGCTGTCGTTGAGCCCGATCACCGGAAACCCGTTCTGGAGAGCCAGATCCAGGATCTTGCAGATCTTGGCTGCGTAGGCCTCCGAGAGGCTTCCCCCGAAGACGGTGAAGTCCTGGGAAAAAGCGAAGACCTGGCGCCCGTCGATGCGCCCGTAACCGGTCACCACACCGTCGCCGGGAATTTTCCGGCTCTCCATGCCGAAGTCATGGCAACGGTGCACAACCAGCCTGTCGATCTCCTGAAAGCTGCCCGGATCCATCAGCAGGGAGATCCGTTCCCGGGCGGTCTTCCGGCCGGAGGCGTGCTGGCGGGCCACCCGGTCTTCGCCGCCGCCGGACTCAGCAGCCTGATTGCGGCGCTTCAGCTCCTCGCGGACGTCCATGATCCCCTGCTTCAGCCGGCCTGCGCTTTTCGCCAATCCGCCAGGAACTTTTCCAGACCGGTGTCGGTGAGGGGGTGACGGAGAATCTGTTGGAGCACCGCATAGGGTATGGTGGCCACATCGGCTCCCAGCTTGGCGGCTGCCAGCAGGTGCAGCGGATGGCGGATGGACGCCACCAGTACCTCGGTGTCGAAGCCGTAAGCGTCGAACACCTCAATGATGTCCGAAACCAGTCCCATCCCGTCGTGAGTGATGTCGTCCAGCCGGCCCACGAACGGGCTGACGTAGGCGGCACCGTTCTTGGCCGCCAGCAGCGCCTGCAACGGCGTGAAAATCAGGGTGACGTTGACCTTGATCCCCTCCCCGGACAGCACTTTCAACGCCTTGAGCCCTTCCCGGATGATGGGAAGCTTGACCACCACGTTTGGATGCAGGGCGGCCAGCCGCCTTCCTTCCTCGATCATGGCGGACGCCTCCACAGACACCACTTCGAGGCTTACGGGGCCCTCGATCAAATTGCAGATTTCCACCGCCACTTGCTCCAGCGGTCTTCCCGTCCGGGCCACCAGGGACGGGTTGGTGGTCACTCCATCGATGACCCCGAGAGCGGCCGCGTCCCGGATCTCGTCAACATCGGCGGTGTCGAGAAAGAGCTTCATGGTGACTATCCTCCTGTCAGGAGCCCGTCAGCGCGCTTCGGGCGGGACCTCGACCGCCGCTGAAGGCCCGCTTTCGTTGCCCTGCCCGTCAAGAGCCGTGACCTCATAGTAAACCAACTGCCGGGATGCAGCGTCGGTATCCAGGTACTGGTTGGACGGCACCAGCTCCGCCACCACCGTCCGGACTCCGGACCGGTCGCGGCGGTAGAGCCGGTACCCCCTGAGATCGGGGTCCGCCACCGGATCCCAAAGCAGTTGAACTCCCCCCGGTAGACGCACCGCCCGCAGGCCCTCCGGCACCGCCGGCGGAAACGTGTCCCGGGGAACCAGCCGCAGTTCGCCGCAACCGGCGCTGACCACCATCGGGTTTCCCACCCGGGACACCGCGTCGACGGTAAGGGTGAGAGGGGTCCCGAAGCTCACCCCCTCGATCCGGAACCGGGTATCGAACACCAGGTGCCGGCCGTTGACCAGGTATCCCGCCACGGGAGTTGCAGACGCTTCCGGGGGGTCCCACCGAAAAAGGACGTGATCGGGAAACACCTCGGCCCGCGGCTTCCGCGGACAGGGCGGAGGCTGGGTCCACTGCACCCACACCGGAGGGGTCGGCACCGACCGTCCGTAACGCGGGTCCAGCACCCGGACGGCATAATGGCACGGCTGGGCAGGCTGTGCGGCAAGTTCCAGACGCCGGCGGCGGGGACTCCCTTCCACCGCCTGCAATCCCCCGCTGCGCAGGCTCAGCAGAGCCGTCGGAGGCTCACTGCCACAGCCGCGCAGCACCTCGACATCGCGGGCGTCGGCCGGCAACGTGAACTCCAGCACCAGCAGATCAGATCCCCGCTGGGTGATGACAAGATCGGCAGCCGGCTCCGCCGGGCGTGCTTCCGGCGGCACCGGGTCACCCACCTTGGCGCAGGCGGCCAGGAGCAGCAGCCAGGCCGGCAGCCCGAGCCAAGGCAGCAAACCTCGACGTTGCCGACCATCCCTGCGATCCCCGTGATCCGTTTGACCCGGGTCACCGCCGGGAGCCCTGCGATCCCCCGGTTCCCGGGGAGCCGGACCCGGGAGACCCGATTCAGCCGGCAACCTCATAGGATGTAGCGGGACAGGTCCAGATCCCGCACCGTCCCCGCCAACCGGGCCTGGACATACGCCCGGTCGATACGCACCTGCTTGTGGGCCAGTTCCGCGCCCTCGAAGGAGATTTCCTCCAGCAGGGCCTCCATGATGGTATGCAGCCGCCGGGCACCGATGTTCTCGGTGGTCTCGTTGACCAGCCAGGCCATGTGGGCGATCTCCTGGATGGCATCTTCCGTGAAGACCAGCTCGACCCCCTCAGTCTGCAGGAGGGCGCTGTACTGCTTGATCAGCGCGGTCCGGGGAATGGTCAGGATCGCCCGGAAATCCTCCTCGGTCAGAGGATCCATCTCCACCCGGACCGGGAAGCGGCCCTGCAGCTCAGGGATCAGATCGGAAGGTTTGGTGACATGGAAAGCGCCGGCGGCGATGAAGAGGATCTGGTCGGTCCGCACGATTCCGAAACGCGTGGGAACCGAAGTCCCCTCCACGATGGGCAGAATGTCCCGCTGGACCCCTTCGCGGCTGACATCGGGCCCGAACCGGGATTCCCGGCCGGCGATCTTGTCGATCTCATCGATGAATACGATCCCGGAGCTCTCGACCCGCTCCACCGCTTCCCGGGCGACCTGTTCCATGTCCACCAGCTTGGACTCTTCCTCGGAGATGAGGTATTCAATTGCGTCCTCGACCCTCATCTTGCGCCGGCTGGTCCGCCCTCCTCCCCAACCGCCCAGGAACTCCCGGACCGGGAGGTCCATCTCCTCTTCGGCCATCGAGGGCAAAAACTCCGCCGGCGGAAAGAGCCGCTCGTGAACCTCCACCTCCACCATCCGGCTGTTGAGCTTCCCTTCCCTCAGTTCCTTCAACACCTGTTCGCGGGTCTGTTTGGCGGCGAGGCGGTTCTTGCTCTTGGCGCCGCCCTTGGACTTGGCGGCTTCCCTTCGGCGGCGGCGGGCCAGGATCTCCACCAGCCGCTGCTCAGCGTTCTCTTCGGCCTTCTTGCCGATCTGCTCGGTTTTCTCCTGGCGCACCATTTCCACCGCAATTTCCACCAGATCCCGGACAATCGACTCCACATCGCGTCCGACGTAGCCGACTTCCGTGAACTTGCTCGCCTCCACCTTGATGAACGGCGAGTTGGAGAGCTTCGCCAGACGGCGCGCCAGTTCAGTCTTCCCGACACCGGTAGGGCCGATCAGGATCACGTTGCGGGGCTGGATGTCCGCCGCCACGTCCTCCGGGAGCTGCAGGCGGCGGACGCGGTCCCGGATGGCCACCGCCAGGGCGCGTTTTGCCCGTTGTTGGCCGATGATGTACTTGTCAAGCTCGGCGACAATCTCCTTGGGGGTGAGCTGGTCCAGCCGCGGGGCGGTTCCGCCGCCGGTGTCTGACGCTTGTCTCATGGGATACCGTTTCAAAGGGTTTCCAGGGTGATCTCGGCGTTGGTGTAAACGCAGATTTCGCCGGCAATCTGGAGCGCCTCGCGGGCGATCTCCGCAGCCGACTTGTCGGTGAACCGGACCAGCGCCCGGGCCGCAGCCAGTGCGTAGGGGCCGCCCGATCCAATGCCGATGACGCCGTCATCCGGCTCGATCACGTCCCCATCGCCGGAAATCAGAAAGGCGTCTTCGCGGTCGGCCACCAGCAGCAACGCTTCAAGGTGGCGCAGGGCCCGGTCAGTGCGCCAGTCGCGGGCCAGATCCACCGCGGCCCGCCGCAGGTTTCCCCGGGACTCCTCCAGCTTCTCCTCGAAGCGGGAGAACAGCGAGAAAGCGTCGGCGGTGGAGCCTGCGAAACCCGCAATCACCGAACCGTTGCGAAGCCGCCGGAGCTTGCGCGCGGAGTTCTTCAGAACCGTCTCTCCGATCGTGACCTGGCCGTCGGCAGCCAGTGCCACCTGACCTGCCCGCCGGACCAGGAGTACCGTGGTGCCCCGGGCCAAGCTCATTACCCGCAAGAGTATACAACTCCACGGTGTCGGGTTCACGGAGCCGGCGGCAAGCTCCGGCGAGCACAAAACTCGCCGGACCGTTCCGTTCACTCGGATGCGGTTTCCCGGCGGACCTTGTGAATCTCCGAGTCGATTTCGCCCCCCAGGACCAGAAAGAAGGAACACAGGTAAAACCACAGCATGAGGGCGATCAGCGCCCCCAGACTCCCCCACAGCTCCTGGAAGTTCCCGAAACGGTTCACGTACCAGCGGAAGGTCAGAGAACCCACCACCCAACCCAGCACCGCCAGCAGTCCACCCGGCGTAATCAGCCGCCAAGGGAACCGGCGGGCAGGCAGCGTGTAGTAAACGATCTGGACCCCCACGTTGAGCATCAGGAAGATGACCACCCAGCGGATGGCGGTGTAGATGGTTTGCAGCCAGGCCGACGCCGCCAGCGCACCGATCATCCAGTCGCCGAAGAAGATCAGGACGCCTGAGACCAGCAGGAAGGCGGAGACCACCAGGGTCACCAGCACTGCCAGCGTCCGTGTGAAAAAGTACGAGCGGGTATCGCGTACCTGATAGGCACGGTTCAGAAGAGCGATCATGCCGTTGAAGGCGGAGGAGGCGAACCACAAGGCCGAGGCCAGGCCGAGGGTCAGGATCCCTTCGTCCCGGCTGCGCAGCACCGAATCAAGGATGCTCCGGACCAGGCTGTAACTCCGGTCCGGCATGAAGCGATAGAAGTTGTCCAGCAGCCGCTCCAGCAGTCCCGGCACCCCCGGCAGGTAGTTGATCAGCGCGCTGAGAAACACCAGAAAAGGCAGGAACGCCAGCAGGAAGTAGTAACTCAGCTGGGCCGCCATGCCCCAGCAGTCGTCCTCATTGACCTCGTGCCAGATCCGCCGCCAGAAACTGCCTTTGACGAGGTATGCGAAGGATTCGGAGTCAAACGCCATCCCATCAGTCCGCGACCCGGGTCCGGGGAGTCCAGCCTCCCAGGTAAGCCTTCCTGACGTAGCGGTAGTTCTCCAGACAGCGCGGACAGTGGAACAGATGTTCGATGGTCTCGATCACATCGAGATCCGAAAGCTGGCGCTTGGCCAAGGAATGCATCTTGACCCGCGAGACATGCTCCCGCCGCAAGTCCCGCTGGGGGAACGTCACAGTAAACAGAATCTTGCGGAAGATCGGGAGATTCATCTGCCGACCCATCATAACAAAAGGGTTCTGACCATCAAAAGCGGCCACCCAGGCGTGCTATAAACAGCCCTCGTGGATCCCCAGGAACTTGCCGTCGAGGACGAGATTCGAAAGCTCCGTGAGGAGCTTGAGTTCCACAACTACCGCTACTACGTGCTCGACCAGCCGGTCATCACCGACGAGGAGTACGACCGCCTGCTGCGCCGGCTCCAGGAGCTGGAAGCCAGCCACCCCCACCTGATCACGCCCGATTCCCCCACCCAGCGGGTGGGTGCCGAGCCCGCCGAAGGCTTTGCCAAGGTTGACCACGCCACGCCCATGCTGAGCCTCGGCAACGCGTTCGACGAGGGCGAGCTGCGCGCCTTCCACCGCCGGGTCACCTCCCTCCTGGGCATCGCCGAAATCGAATACGTTACCGAGCTGAAGATCGACGGACTGGCGGTGGCATTGACCTATCGCGACGGGCTGCTGGTCCGGGGAGCCACGCGGGGAAACGGACTGGTGGGAGAGGACGTCACGGGCAACCTGAGGACCATCCGCGCCATCCCTCTGCGACTGCGCACCGCTCCCGCACCGCCGCTGGTGGAGGTCCGCGGTGAGGCATACCTCCCCCTGCCGGCCTTCGAACGGCTCAACGAGGAGCGCCTGGCTGCAGGTGAAACCCCCTTCGCCAACCCCAGAAACGCCGCCGCCGGCGCCGTCCGCCAGCTTGATCCCAGGGCCTGCGCCTCCCGGCCGCTTTCTTTTTTTGCCTATGCGGTCGGGTACGCCGCCGAAGGCTGGCAGGCCGCCACCCAGTGGGAGACCCTGGGGGTGCTGAAGGAATGGGGCTTTCCGGTCAGTCCCCATCACCGCCTCCACTCCGGCATCGAGAGCGTGATCGCTTTCTGCAGGGAGTGGCAGGCACGTCGTCACAGCCTGACCTTCGAGATCGACGGCATCGTGGTGAAGGTCAATCGCAAGGACTACCAGGAGCGGTTGGGAGCGGTGAGCCGGGAGCCCCGCTGGGCGATCGCGTTCAAGTTTCCCGGTGAGGTAGCCACCACCCGCCTGCTGGACATCGGCATCAACGTCGGCCGCACCGGCACCCTCAACCCGTACGCGGTACTGGAACCGGTCGAAGTGGGTGGTGTAACCATCCGCAACGCCACCCTCCACAACGAGGACGACATCCGGCGCAAGGACATCCGCATCGGGGACGTGGTCATCGTCAAGCGTGCCGGCGACGTCATCCCGCAGGTCGTGGGCCCGGTCGTGGAACAGCGGACCGGCTCCGAGCGGCCGTTCGTCATGCCCGACCGCTGTCCCGAATGCCAGGCCCCGGTGGAGCGGGAAAGCGGCGCGATGGCTTACTGTACCAACCGCCAGTGCCCCGCCCAGCGACTGGAAAGCCTGATCCATTTCGTCAGCCGGGGCGCCCTCGACATCCGCGGCCTGGGGCCGCAGACCCTGGAGAAGATGGTGGAACTGGGCTTGGTGCGCGATGCCGCCGACCTCTACGGCCTGACCCGCGACCAGCTCCTGCAGTTGCCCGGTTTCAAGGACAAGTCGGCCGACAACCTGTTACGGGCACTCGAGCTGTCCCGTTCCCAGCCCTTTCACAAGGTGCTGTTCGCCCTCGGCATCCGGCATGTCGGCGAAACCATCGCCCGGCTGCTGGTGGACCATTTCGGCGATGTGGAAGCCATCATCTCGGCCAGTGAAGAGGACATGGCCGCCATCCAGGGAGTGGGGCCGGAGATCGCCCGCAGCGTCCGCCGTTACTTCGACACGGCGGAGAACCTGGAACTGGTTCGCCGCCTGCAGGCTGCCGGCCTGCAGTTCCGCTCCGCCGCGCCGTCCCGGCCGGCGGCCGGTCCCCTGGCCGGGCGTTCCTTCGTGATCACAGGGACCTTACCAAGCCTGAGCCGCCAGCAGGCCAAGGAGCTGATCGAACAGAATGGCGGGGTGGTACGTTCCTCGGTGTCCAGTCAGACCGACTTCGTGCTGGCGGGGGCGGATCCCGGTTCCAAGCTGGACAAGGCGCGGCAACTGGGGATCCGGGTGATCGACGAGGCCGAACTGCGGCGGATGGTAGAAACGTAGGAGGGGAGTCGGGAGAGGGGAGACGGGAGAGGGAGTCGGGAGCTCGCCACTCGTGACTCCCTCCTGTTTCCTGGGGAGTCGGGAGGCAGGACACGGGAGTCGGGAGCTCGCCACTCGCGGCTCCCTGCTGTTTCCTGTTTCCCGACTCCCGACTCCCTCTCCCGTCTCCCCTCTCCCGACTCCCCTCTCCTACTGCCCTTCCTCGTACTGTCCCTTGATCTGCTCCAACACCGCGGCGTCCGCCAAAGTGGTGGTGTCGCTCAGCACCCGTCCTTCGGCGATGTCCCGCAACAGGCGGCGCATGATCTTGCCGCTGCGGGTCTTGGGCAGCTCATGGGTCAGGAACAGTTTTTCCGGTCGTGCCAAAGCACCGATCTTGTCGGCCACATGCTGCCGCAGTTCCTCGACCAGCTTCTTGTCCCCGTCCTGTCCTCCCACCAGCACTGCAAAAGCCGCAATCGCCTGTCCCTTGATCGGATGCGGGATCCCGATCACCGCCGCCTCGGCCACCGCCGGGTGACTCACCAGCGCGCTTTCCACTTCCATGGTCCCGATCCGGTGGCCCGACACATTCAGCACATCGTCCACCCGACCCAACACCCAGAAATACCCTTCCTCGTCCTTGCGGGCGCTGTCGCCGGTAAAGTACACGCCGGGGAACCGGCTCCAGTAGGTCTCCCGCCAGCGGTTGGGATCGCCCCAGATGGTCCTTGCCATCGCCGGCCACGGCTTCTTCAGCACCAGATAACCTCCGGAGCCGGGAGGAACGGAGAACCCCCTCTCGTCCACCACGTCCGCCTCCACTCCCGGAAACGGGAAGGTGGCTGACCCGGGCTTGGTTTCGGTCATCCCCGGCAACGGCGTGATCATCACCATTCCGGTTTCCGTCTGCCACCAGGTGTCCACGATCGGTGTCCGGTCCCGCCCAATGAACTTGCGATACCACATCCAGGCCTCGGGATTGATGGGCTCGCCCACTGTTCCCAGCAGGCGCAACGAACTGAGGTCGTACTTCTGGGGGATTTCCTCGCCCCAGGCCATGAAGGTCCGGATGGCGGTGGGAGCGGTATACAGAATGTTCACCTGGTTGCGCTCGATGATCTGCCAAAACCGCCCCTTGTGGGGATGGTTGGGCGCACCCTCGTAAATGAGTGTGGTGGCGCCGTTGGCCAGAGGACCATAGACGATATAGCTGTGACCGGTCACCCAGCCGATGTCCGCTGCACACCAGTAGGTGTCGTTGTCCTTCAGGTCGAACACATAACGGGTGGTCGTGTAGGTACCGACCAGGTAGCCGCCGGTGGTGTGCAGGAGTCCCTTGGGCTTGCCGGTGGTCCCCGAAGTGTAAAGGATATACAGCGGGTGCTCGGAATCGAGGGGCTCGGGTTCCACGTAGGCGTTGCCGCTGCGGTCCATCTCGCGGTGCCACCAAACGTCCCGGGGCCCCAGCATCTCCACATCCCGGGCATCCTGCGCGTGATTGACCACCAGGACCCGCTCGATGGACGGGCAGTCCTTAAGGGCTTCGTCGGCGTTCTCCTTCAGGGGTACCCGGTTGCCCCGGCGCCAGGCGCCGTCGGCGGTGATCAAAAGCTTGGCGCCGCAATCGTTGATCCGGTCCCGTAACGCCTCCGGGCTGAAGCCGCCGAAGACCACCGTGTGGGGAGCGCCCAACCGGGCGCAGGCCAACATCGAGATGGGAAGCTCGGGCGTCATTCCCAGGTAGATGGCCACACGGTCGCCTTTCCCGACTCCCAGACGCCGCAACGCCGCAGCGCAGCGGTTGACCTCCCGGAACAGGTCCTGGTAGGTCAGCACCTTCCGGTCGTGGACCGGCTCACCCTCCCAGATGATCGCCGCCTTGTTCTTGCGCCAGGTCTTCAGGTGCCGGTCGACGCAGTTGTAACAGACGTTGGTCGTCGCACCCACGAACCACCGCGCGTCCGGCACCTTCCATTCCAGAACCTGATTCCAGGGCGTGAACCAGTCGATGCCCTGCGCCATTTCCGCCCAGAACCCCTCCAGGTCCGCAGCCGCCCGCCGGTAAATCGACGGATCCGACCAGTGGGCGGCAGCCCGAAACTCCTCCGGCGGGGCGAAGCGCCTGTCTTCCTTCAGTAATGCCTCGATGGTTCCCGTTCGCTCTTCCATCAAACCGTTTCCTCCTGCTCGCCCGCCAGACCCAGCCGGTCAGCCACCCGGGTCATGGCGGCGATCACAAATCCGATATGCTCGTCCAGTTCCACACCCAGTTCCTCCGCGCCCCGGCGGAGATCGTCCCGGCTCACCGCCCGCGCAAACGCCTTGTCCTTCATCCGCTTGCGGACCGACTGCACGGAAAGGCCGGCCAGCTTCCGGTCGGGACGAACCAGCACCGCCGCCGTGATGAATCCGCACAGTTCGTCCACCGCGAACAGCGCCTTGTCCAGCAGGCTGACCCGCGGTGTACCCGTATAGTCGGCATGGGCCCGGATGGCGTGGATCATGTCCGCCGGATAACCCAGTTCTTCCAGGATCGCCGCACCCCGGTACGGGTGTTCCTCGGGAAACCGCTCGTAATCAAAATCGTGGATGAGACCGACGATCCCCCAGCGGTCGGGATCCTCACCGAACCGTTCGGCGTAAGCAGTCAGTGCCGCCTCCACCGCCAGCGCGTGTTTCACCAGATTGGGGTTGGCGGTGTACTCGTTCAGCAAACGCCAGGCATCCTCGCGCGAAGGTTTCATGGGTATCCATCAACCCGGGAAGGCCGGCCGGCCCCGGCAGTACCGGTTGGGCGCATGGCCGAAATATCCGTGTCAATGTTGACAGTTATCATAAAGAGATTGTGCGGAAGGTCAAGATCGTCGCCACTCTGGGGCCGGCCACCGCGTCGGCGGAAGCGGTGCGGGAGCTGGTACGCGCAGGAATCGACGTGGCCCGCCTGAACTTCTCGCACGGTACGCTGGAATTTCATCGGGAAGCCTGTGGCTGGGTGCGCCGTGCGGCCGAGGCAGAGGGACGGCCGGTGGCCGTCCTGCAGGATCTGCAGGGGATCAAGATCCGCACCGGCCGTCTGGCTGGCGGCGGCCCGGTGGAGCTGCGGACCGGCGCCCGGCTGGTGCTCACCACCCGGCCGGTGGAGGGTTCGGCCCAGCAGATTTCCGCATCGTACTCCCTGCTTCCCGCCCAGGTTCGCCCCGGGGATCGCATTCTCCTCTCTGACGGGCTGCTGGAGCTGAGGGCCGAACACGTCCAGGGACAGGACATCCACTGTCTGGTGGTCGCCGGAGGTCTCCTGCGGGAAAACCAGGGCATCAACCTGCCGAGGGGCTTCGCCGAAGGTCCCGCCCTGACCGAAAAGGACATCGCCGATCTCGATTTCGGTCTGAGGCTGGGGGTTGACCTGGTGGCGGTGTCTTTCGTGCGAACCGCCGAGGATGTGGAGGCTGTCCGCGAGCGGATTCGCACCTCCGGCCGGGATACACCGGTGATCGCCAAGATTGAAAAGCCCTCCGCGGTGGACCATCTGGAAGCCGTCATCCGGTCTGCCGACGGAGTGCTGGTGGCCCGTGGGGACCTGGGAGTGGAGCTGTCGCTGGAGGAAGTTCCGGCCGTGCAGAAGGCGGCGGTGAGCAAGGCGCTCTCCCGCAACCGGACCGCCATCATCGCCACCCAGATGCTGGACTCCATGATCCGCCATCCCTCGCCGACCCGGGCCGAGGTCTCCGACGTCGCCAACGCGGTGCTCGACGGTGCCGATGCGCTGATGCTCTCGGGCGAGACTGCGATAGGCAAGTTTCCCGTCCGTGCAGTGGAGACCATGGCCAGAATCATCGAGGAGGCGGAGAAGATTGCGAAAACTGATCGGTCGGTGCAGCCCACCCTGGACCATGATCCGGTGGCGCCCGCAGTCTGTCAGGCGGTGTGCCGCGTGGCGCAGCAGGTCTCGGCGCGGGCCATCGTGGTCTTTACCCAGAGCGGTTATACCGCCAAGCTGGTTTCCGGCTTCCGTCCGGTGACGCCCATCCTGGCGCTGACCCCCGATCCGGGCACCGCCCGCCGGATGGCCCTGTACTGGGGCGTTCAGCCCCTCCTGATGCAGGAGGTGGAAGGCGTGGACCCGCTGCTGGTGGAGCTGGACCGGATCCTCCTCGAGCGGGGACTGGCTTCCAAAGGCGACCGGGTGGCGTTGGTGGGGGGCACACCGCTGCAGCGTCGGGGCATCACCAATCTGCTCAAGGTTCATGGGGTGGGAGAACGCTGATCCCGCCGGGCACACCGATGAAGGGCAGGTTCCGGAACCGCTGCCGGTAATCCAGCCCGTAGCCGACGACAAAGCGATCAGGGATCTCGAAGCCCAGGTAGTTCACCGGCACTTCCACCCGTCGGCGGGACGGTTTGGACAGCAGGCTGGCCACCGACAAGGACGCCGGCTGGCGACTGCGCAGCAGACGCAGCAGATAGTCCAGGGTGAGTCCGGTGTCGACGATGTCCTCCACCAGGATCACGTGTTCGCCCTGGATCCCGGACTCCAGGTCCTTGAGGAGCTTGACTTCCCCGGAGGTGGCGGTGGCGGCGCCGTAGCTGGCGACGGCGATGAAATCAATGCGGATGCGGGGATCCAGGTGCCGGATCAGGTCAGCGTGGAAGACCACCGCACCGCGCAGGACACCGATCACCAGCGGCTCCCGGTCCCGGTAGTCGTCGGCGATCCGGCGTCCCAGTTCATGAACCCGGCGCCGGATGCGCTCCTCGTCGATCAGAACCTCGGCGATGCCCTCAACCATCAGCATGGAGCATAGCATCAGGGGCGGACGGGGGAGGTGGAGGCCGCCGCGGCGTCACTGCCGGGAGACGGCAATTCCCGTCACGCCCACCTGCGGTGTCCGACTCTCCGGGTCCTCATTGATCCCTGCTCTCCCCGGCAGTATCATCCCCCCTGAACAGCGCGAGGAAATGATGTGGCCCACCGGCAAAGAATTCGCGTGCGCCCGGCTGGTCTGTCCATGGCTGGCGGCGGCCTTGGTCTGCAGCGGACTGTTCCCGCCTTCTCCGAATCCTCCCCTGGTCGACCTCCACTTCCACTGGGAAGGAAAGGCGGACCTCGACCGGCTGGTGGCCGACGCCGCCGCCCAGGGGGTGAAACTCGGAATTACCGGTGAGGGAGGTGCCGGCTGGGGACTGAGCGACGATGCGTCGCTGGCGCGTTTCCTGGGACGCCTCGAGGGGAAACCGGTGTTTCGGGGACTGCAGGTTTATACGCTGGACTGGCCCCGTCGATACTCACCGGCGACGCTGGCGGGCCTGGATTACGTGGCCGCCGATGCGCTGCTGTTTCCCGACCGGGAGGGCAAGGTCATCGCCCTGTGGAACCCGGAGGTGGTGTTCCCGGACCCCCAAGATTTCATGGACCGCTACGTGGCCTACAACCTGAAGGTGCTGTCGGGTCCGATCAACATCTGGAGCAACCCCACATACCTTCCCGAGTCGCTGCAGGCGCGCTATGACGAGCTTTGGACTCCGGCGCGCGCGGACGCCCTGATCTCGGCGGCGGTGACCAATCAGGTGGCCATCGAGATCAACTCCCGCTACCGGATCCCCAGCGCATCCTTGATCCGGAGGGCTCGGCAGGCAGGTGCGCGCTTCACCTTCGGCAGCAACCGCCACGACGACGAGCCGGGCGACCTGGAGTACTGCGTTCGCATGTACCGGGAATGTGGCTTGACCGCGGAGGATCTCTACCTTCCCACCGGCGTCCGGGTCCGCTGAGCGGGGCGGTTTAACCCAAGGGGTCGCCCGTGAGTCATCGGGCGGCCGGTCCCGTTCGGACCCACCTCTGCCTCGCAATCAGGAGCTTTCTGGTCAAAGGAAGAGCGGCGCCCCTGGGCCGACCGGAAGCCGCAACAGCAGCCACACCGTAAACAGCGCGGTCCAGGCGGCCAGAAACACCAGACTGTAGGGGAGCATCACCGCCACCACGGTGCCGATCCCCGCCCGGGGCTCATATCTCTGGACGAAAGCCACGATCAGCGCAAAATAGGACATCATCGGCGAGATGACGTTGGTGACCGAATCGCCTACTCGATAGGCCGCCTGCACCAGTTCCGGAGAGTACCCCAGCAGCATGAACATGGGAACAAACACCGGGGCCATGATCGCCCACTTGGCCGAGGCGCTGCCCATGATCAGGTTGATCGCCGCCGTCAACAGGATGAATGCCAGCATCAGGGGGATCGCTCCCAGCTCCAGGGTCTTTAGAAACAACGCCCCTTCCACGGCCAGAATCAAACCCAGATTGGTCCACCGGAAGAAGGCCACAAACTGGGCTGCAAAAAACACCAGAACCAGGTAGGTCCCCAGGGTCTCCATGGCCTTGCCCATGGCTTTGATTACCTCGGAGTCGCTGCGGACCGTGCCGGCCACAACCCCGTACACCACACCCGCCGCCGCCCCGATCAGGAAGATGAAGGCGACGATGCCTTCCATGAAGGGAGAATGCAGCACGCTGCCCGTCTGCGGTTCCCGGAGATAGCCGTTCTCCGGAACCAGGCCCAGCAACACCAGCACCGCAGAAACTCCCACCGCCAGGGCGGCGGCCGCCAATCCCCGCTTCTCAGCCCGGCTCAGAACCCTGATCTCCTCTGCCGCCGCTTCTCCCCGATAGGTCCCCAGGCGGGGGATCACCAGCTTCTCAGTCACCCAGGTTCCCGCGGCCGCGACCACCAGCGTCGAGACCGCCAGAAAGTAGTAGTTGCAGGCTGGATTCACGTTGTATGTGGGGTCCACGATCCGAGCCGCCTCCGCCGTCAGACCGGCCAGCAGCGGATCCACGGTGCCCAGCAGGAGGTTTGCGCTGTATCCGCCCGAGACGCCGGCGAAAGCGGCCGCCAGCCCCGCCAGTGGGTGTCGTCCCGCCGCCAGGAAAATCACCGCTCCCAGGGGTACCAGCAGAACGTAGCCAATCTCGCTGGCAGTGTTGGAGAGCACCCCGGCCAGCACGATCACAAAGGTCAGGAGTCGGCGCGGGGCCGAAGTGACCAGCAGTCGCAAGGCCGCGGCGATCAGGCCCGTGCCCTCCGCCACCCCGATGCCCAGCATGGCCACCAGCACCGTGCCGAGCGGCGCAAACCCTGTGAAGTTCGTGACCATCCCGGTCAGGATCCGGTGGATGCCCTCCACCGAGAGCAGATTGACCGGCACTACCGTCTCGCCGGTTGCCGGGTGCACCACGGCCAGATCGAGACGGCTGAAAAGCCAGGACAGCCCGATCACACACAGCGCCAGTCCGGCGAACAACGTCGCCGGGTGCGGCAACGCGTTGCCGGCACGCTCGACCAGCGAGAGGAAGGCCTCGGTCAGGGAACGGGAAGGCTTCCCCGTGCCTTTGCCACCCCGGCGTTTCTCGGCGGCACCCGGCCGCTTCTGCTCAGCCATTCGATCTCCCCTCCCTTGCAGGAAAACCCGTCGGGCCCAGGTCCTGGAGTCTCCGGCGGCCCGGCGCGTCCGCCCATTTTATGGCGAATCCTGCCCGGGACCCGTTCCAGGCAAGTCGCCGCCCCCGCGGCTGTCTGAGAATCGGGGAATTTTCCCTGCCCGCTGCGGTCCCGCCGGCTCCGTCCCAGCCCGCAGGAATCTCACGATCCATCTTCCTTTCAACCACTTAGCGGAGCGCAGACAGAATCGGAACGGATCTTGTGCACCTTGGAGCTGAAAGGAGAAACAGACCATGAGAACCGTGAAATCGATGCCAGTCCGGCGGTCCCGGATGGTGCCGATGCTGGCTCTCCTGGCCGTAACCGTACTTTCCGCCTGTCGTTCGGAGCCCGCGTCGGCGGCCGAATCCGGCGAGCCTGACGCTGGGAATCAATCCATGGTGGCCGGCCTGCTGAAAGAATGGACCGAGCAGAAATACCAGATCCCGGCGGGTACGGCGCTCACGATCCGTCTCACCCACGGGCTCAACAGTGGCACCAACGAGCCCGGCAACCGCTTCGAGGGAGTTGTTGACGAGCCGATCTACGTCGATGAGGTTCTGGTCGTCCCGGCTGGAGCCAAGGTTGAAGGGGTTTTGACCGACGTCCGGAAGTCGGGCAAGGTCAAGGGGGTGGCGCAGATGCGGATGGAGTTGCGCACCCTGGAAGTGGACGGTCAACGCTACGCTCTGGACGTCCACCCGCTGACCTTCCGGGCTTCCAAGTCCACCAAGAAGGACGCAGCCGTGATCGCCGGCAGTTCTGCTGTCGGCGCACTGATCGGCGCCATCGCGGGCGGCGGCAAGGGAGCGGCGGTCGGTGCCGCAGTCGGCGGCGGCGCGGGGACAGGTTATGTCCTCATGACCGAGGGTGAGGAGGTACGGTTGCGGGCCGAGCAGCGGATCCGTTTCGAACTGGCGGATTCCATCGAGCTGCCCGAACACCAGGGCGCCCCCTGAGGCCGGGTGCCGGGCGGCCTTCACATAGACCCGCCGTGGCTGCCACGGCGGGTCGCGGGATTGAGCCCCACAAGCACCACGAAAGTGCCCCCATCCCAGTGGCCGACCAGATTGATCCTGCCGGGACCATGTCCAGCCCATCCTTCAGGCGTTCGCAGGCCCGGCGGCAACTAGAAAACCCACTTCAGCCCGAGCTGGATCCGCCGGGCCGGATAGGCCTCGGTAATTCGTCCCGCGTCCTCAACGGGACCGTCCTTCGTGAACACCATGGTACGGAGCGGGTCCGGCAGAGCGAAATTCGTATGATTCAGCAGGTTGAAGGCCTCCAGGCGAAGTTCCAGCGCCCTCTCCCCGCTGCTGTCACCGAGCCGTAAGGCTCGGACCAGGCTCAGGTCCACGTTCCAGTAAGACGGCCCGCGCAGGGTATTGCGGCCCAAATTCCCCAGGAAGCCAGGCTCAGGACGTTCGAACACACTGGGATCGAACCACCGCTCGGGGCTGCCAAGCACGGGGTTGTTGGAGGCCCCCGGCCGAAGGTTCGGGCGCTGGCCGCCGCGGTAGTCGGGTCGGCTTGTCCCGGAGCGCGCGGCGTCATACGCCAGCGTCGCCGAGAAAGGCAGGCCCGAAGCCGCCTCGCACAGGAGGGCCAGGCGCCAGCCGCCCAGGACGCGCCGCCAAAAGGCACTCCCTTCTACGGTCGGCCGCCAAATCAAATGCCCCACCCAACGGTGGCGCACATCGTGATCGGATGGCCCGCGGTTGAACCGGGGATCGTGCACCGGGATGCCGATCGCGTTGGCCGCTTCGGTCTGGGCGAACGTGGTGGAGGAATCGTCCAGACTCTTACCGAAGGAATAACCGAACGTTCCCTGCCAGCCGTGCCACGGCTCCGCCATCCGCCATTCCGCCTCAAAGCCATGATGGAACCCGTGCCCTTCGAAAAGGCGGTCCCGAATTCGCTCGAAGTGTGGATTGAGGCGCACGCCGGCTTCCGGAAAATACCAGCGGCCATCGGACAGGCGCGTGGGAATGATGAGGTTGGCGTCCTCGATCAGGGTGGACAGGTGCAGCGCGTGAGAGCCCAGGTAGCTCAACCGGATCCGCTTCCCCCGACCCATCCGGCGCTCAAAACTCAACTGCCATTGCTGGACGTACGGCTGGTCGAAGCGACGGGGAATTCGCTCCGCCCTCCTGACGGCTCGACCTTGTTGCACCATCCGCTCAAACGCCCCGGAAGGAAAAGCACCCGCCGGCACATTCCGCAGTTCCGCTGTAGTAAAGAATGGCGGGTTACGAACCCCATGCAACAGCAGGTAGTGCGAGAGAATCAGTTCCGGAAAGATCCCGAAGCCCGCACGAAGAATCGAGGCTCGGCTCTTGTCCAGCGCTACCGCCAAGCCGGCATGCGGAAACCACTTGAATCCACCTGGGGCGTCAAACAAGGGTTCTCCTACCCGAGTCTCGGGGTCCGTCAGCTCGTCCAGGTTGGCGAGTTTCCCGTTCACCTCACTGGGGACGGTGGCCCGCTCAAAACGCAGGCCTAAATCAAGCGTCAGCCAGGGAGCAACATTCCACCGGTCCTGAAAATAGAGGCCGGTGACCCACTGGCGAAAACCTCGAACCGTGTCTGAGCCCGGCAACTGGCCGCGGAAGCGGCGGGGACGATTTGACAGGAATTCCGCGAGGCTGCCGAAAGAAAATTCCCCCAAGGCCAGATTACTGGAGTCGAAGTTGAAATAGGTCCGCTCCAGGCTGCCGCCGAGAGCCCAGGAGTGTCCGCCCACCGAGCCCGACAGGTCCTGGTAGAGCTGGATCGAGGTGAAGCCCGCGCGGTCGGAATCCAGCGCTCCCGGTGCTCCCGGGAACGTGGAAAGTCCCGCAACGATGATGATTCCCGGCCCTTGGGCACCCGGCAGAAAGGCGAGTCCGGGATCGCTCAGCTGGCCGCTGGCGGATTGGTAGGTTCTGCCATCCCAAACCCAGCTTCGGCTGAAGCCGAAACGGGTTGTGTGAAGCAAGCGGGCGCTCATTTCCCGCAGGCCGTTGACGGCCAACGACTGGTGTCTGCTCTCGCTGCTTCTTTCCAACAGATTGAAGGCCGTACGGTCCTGCCGCTTGGCTTGATCCAGGCTGTATCGCAGAGTCCACTGTTGGCGTTCAAGGTGGAGGCTGTCGAGCCTGCCGGTGACGCTGCCCTGGCGGGTCCGTTGCGGATTGCTGAACTCAAAGAATGCCGTGTCGCCCAGTACCTCTCCGTTTGGGCGGGGGTACGCCGCCAGGACTCTCGAGATCTCCGGCGCAACCGCAACCGGGCCTGCCAGCAGATCACCTCTGCGGGCCTGCTCGGAGAGTGTGGTGTCGATCTGCGTCGCGGTGTCGATCTCCCGCAACCCCTCGAAACCAAGGAAAGCGAACGAGACGTCGCGCTGGATGGGGAACCCAAGCTGCAATCCGCCCTGATGGCGGGCGTAACCCTCATCCTTTTCCCTGTCGAAGAAGTTTCTCGCGTCGAAAGCGGCATCGCGTAGGGAATAGAAGGCCGAGCCGTGCAGTTCGTTGCCACCCGAACGAGTCAGCGCATTGATGACCGCTCCGGCCGCTCGCCCGAGGCTCGCTCCCCTGGCCGATGTCTGCACGGAGAATTCCTGAAGCGTGTCCAGACCCAGGGACACTCCGGTAACTCCGGCCGGTGTGGCACCGGTGTGGTCGGCTACGCTGATACCGTCAACGTACAAGGCATTCTGGGTAGGCCGGGATCCCCCCACGCTGAACGGGATTCCGTAACCGGTACTGGCGTTCCGTGCGCGGTTTCGACTGGGTGTCACAACCGCGGTCAACCCCGCCAACTGCAGGACGTCCCGCCCATTTAACGGAAGCTCCTCGATGGTTTCGGACGCAACCCGCCCTCCCACGTTCCCCCCGCCCGCTGCCAGTTCCCAGAACCTCGTGTCGACGGTGATGCTGTCCCGGGGACCTTGAGGGTTCAGGAAAACTTCCATGCGGATGGCCTGGTCCATTGAAAGCAGCACGTCTTCCACGACCGTGGGCTCGAAGCCCGGCCCCGTAATCCTCAGCATGAAGCGGCCCGGCTCCAGGCCGAGAAACGAGAAGAAGCCCTGCGAGTCACTCGTCGCTGAGCGGCTACGCCGGTCGGCGTGACGCAGCAGGGTCACCTCGGCTCCCGCCAGGACCCGGCCCGACGCGTCGTACACATAGCCGGCGACTTCAGCCGCCCGAAGTTGCATTCCTTCAGCGCCGGTTCCCCAGCAGGCAACCGTCACCAGTACCCAGATCCAGGCGGCATGGCCCTTTCGTTGTTCACGCACCCCTGCGTTCAAGTTCTATCCCTCACTTGCCTGTTGAGTCCCCGCCAATCTGTGGGAGAAGTTGGGAATTGATTTTACTCGCGGGGTCTGGCTTCCGGCAGTGTCTCGCCCGCTTCCAGAGCTTGTTGTGTGGGACTGGCGTTGCACCGCCGGTTGCAGCTCTCCGGTACGGCCGCTTCGGCCCCAGGCCTACCCATTTCTCCCCAGGGATGCCGGGGGCTGCAGGGCTAGGCGGGTGCGGGTGGACACTGGGGTCGGACCACGGTAACTGGCTGATGGAAAGTTGGTTAGGTGGGAGGTGTCGTAGCCGCGATCCCCTCCCTGTTTCCCAGCGGAGACGGCTGCTCCGGTTCGTTGCGCGAATCTCCTCGGCTGCGTAGCGTCTCCTGGCCGGCTATGATGGCGAACCGATGAGCGATCGGCTGGAGCGCCTGGGACGAGCGGCCATTTTCGGCGGGGCAGCTCTGGTGCTGGGAAACGAAATCCTCAGCTGCTTGCGGGCCCTACGCTTTGCTCCAGTGTTGTCGCTCTGGTTTCTCGTGAGCGCCGGCATAGTCATTTACCTGCGGCGAGATCTGTTCCGTGGCTTCACCCCAAAGCCATCCTCTGCGGGGCGAAGACCCGACCTTATCAGCAAGATTCTTGCGGCATTCGGGATCGGCCTCACCGGTTACGTGCTGGTGGCCGCCTTGTGGTTCCCGCCTAACACCTGGGACTCCATGGTCATCCATCTGCCTCGGCAGGTGTACTGGATCCAGCAAGGATCCCTCGAGCATTTCCAAACGCACATCATTCTGCAGCTTTTCCGCGGCCCACTGGCTGAGATTTGGCAGGCGGATCTTCAAATTGTTTTCGGAACTGACCATGTAACGAAGCTGGTTTCCGTGGCCTCCTGGGGGTTGACAGCGCTCTTCGCCGCCTTGGCGGCGGGAACCTGGGGCGCATCGTCCCAAGGGCGGTGGCTGGCAGCCTGCTTGAGCCTGACAATACCCATCGGGTTCCTGGGCAGCCTCACGACGAAGAATGACCTGATGGTTACGGCATGGTTCTTGGCCGTAATCTGGCTGACTCAGCGCGACAGCCAGGGGAAATCTGGTGACTGGGAGGCTGTCTTGTTGGGATGTGCAGCGGGAATGGCTGGGCTCACCAAGACGACGGGCTGGTTCTTCCTGGCTGGGATGGCACCCTGGCTGATTCATGCTTGGTGGCGGTTTCCCCGGCGCTGGCGGTGTGCCCTGGTTGCTTTGGTATCCGCGATCGCGCTCAATTGGGGGCATTGGAGCCGTAACCTGGAGGTTTTCGGTCAGCCGATCTATGCCACCCGGGATCTTTCGGTGCACCCGAACCAGTCGATGACCCCGGCTCGCCTGGTTTCCCGGCTGTCAAAGGAGGTTTCCTTTCACCTGGCGACACCTTGGGATGCGGGGAACCGGTATGTGGAATCCTTCCTCCTCCGACTGCATGAAGCCCTCAACGTCGACATTTTGGATCCCGCCACGACCTACCCGGAAAGGTCCTTCTCAGTGCGCTTCCGGCCTTATTCCGAGAGCGAAGCCGGGGCTCCCTTTCACTTCCTGCTGATGGTCTTGTTGCCGCTGCTGGCATGGCGCCGGCGAGGGGACATGGGGCGGTCCCACTGGTTTTGGAGCTGGGCACCGGTGTGGCTCTCCGTATGGACGGCGCTGGTGACCCGTTGGGAACCATTCCTGAACCCGCGCCTCCACCTGACACCGCTGGCCCTCAGCGCGGCTCTGCTGCCAGGTCTGTGGGTACTTCGACCGGAGAGGGGAAGGCGGGGCCACCCTTCCGGCATCGATCCGGCCTTGCCCACTCGGGCCCAGCAGCTCGGAGGCGCATTATTGCTGGGCTGCCTGCTACAACTGACTCCTACCCTTTACTGGTCACCCCGAGCGCTACAGAATCAGCTCCGCACCGATCCGGTGCACTGGCAGTATCAGCAGGCGGAAGCTCTGAGGGCTCCTTACGAGGCGGCTATTGCTTTCGTCGCCTCGCGGAATCCGGGGGTCGTCGGACTGGATTCTCGGGGCCACCCCTGGGGTTGGCAGTATCCTTTCATGAGGAGACTTCGAAAAAGCCTTTATGAACCCCGCTTCGTGGCCGTCAATGTGCGAAATGCATCAGCGCCACTGCCGGATGGAGACGGTCCCTTGCCGGATCTGATCATCGCCTTTCGGCCGATCGAGGAGCTGGTGTGCGCGCCCCATGCTGTCCGTTTCAGGAAGACCGCGTCCTTCGACTTCCTCACGGTCCTGGAGCCTGCCGGGAAGAAGGAGTAGGCGGGTGGAAGCTCCAGCGGAGTTCGTGCCGGATGCGCCGGGGAGCCCGCGCAGCAGCAGGCCTGGGTTTCTCCCCGGCGGCGTGAAACGGGAGGACAGAACGGGCCCACACGCACCGCGTGGGGATGAGGTGAGCCCTCAGGCGGAGTTGGCCCTCGGCAGCTGCGGACTGTGAGAAGACACACGCGACGAATCAGGATGCCCGGCGGGCTTGCCAACAGACTCCTTTCGTGCTCGCCGAGTGCGACCTTGTGGCTTTGTACTCAATCTGCCGTTGTGCCTCTTGCTGAAGGAGGGAGGAGATCGATGAAGACCAGATTCGACGCACACTCGGGAGGTGCGGGCTGGGGCGGCATCTACAGGACCGGCGCCGTCACCGCGTTCATTCTCGTCGTCATCCCGCTCATTCAGCTCGCCCTCTTCGTGGTTGCCCCTCCGCCACTCGAAGGCGGCGCCGCTGAATGGTTCGCCGTCTTCCAGGACAACGCGATCCGTGGACTGCTGGGCTTCGAGCTCTTGCTCGTCGCTTACTCCTTGCTCTCTGTGGTGCTGTCCTTGGCCCTTTTCGAAGCGCTTCGGCCGTGGGCAAAGTCCCTGAGCGCCCTGTTCTTGGCATCATCCATGGTCGGAGCGGCGTTGTTCGTCACCGCCCGGCCGGCCTTCGAGATGCTGTACCTCGGCCGGGAGTACGCCGCTGCGACCACCGAGGCTCAAAGAGCTGTCCTGTTGGGGGCAGGCGAGGCGATGGTGGCGGCCTTCCATGGCACGGCTTTCCAGTTCAGCTACATCCTCGGTTCTGTCACGAGCATCCTGATCGGTGCTGCGATGCTTCGTGGCGGCGGGTTTAGCCGGACCACCGCGTACCTTCGCTTGGGTTCGGGCCTCTTTGACCTGGGCATCTTCATCCCTGGGATCGGCCTGTACATCTCAATCGTGTCAGTCTTGCTCCTGATGGCATTCCACGTCCTCGCGGGGATAACGCTTCTCAAGATCCCCTCGACTGCCTCGGAGCCGAACCCCGCTGCTGCAGTCTGAAGCGGCCCAACATGGAGCTGGAGGGGCTGAGCCCCTTCCTTCGCGACCATGGCTTGACGACCAGTGGCCGAGGTCTCAGACTAGCCAAAACCCAAGATGCTGCATTCCCAAGTCCCATCGCTTCCCTGTACATTGCCAACGGAAAATGATCCTGTACCTGCCAGGGACGTGATCCTCAGGCGCAGCCTGTCGACGTTCACCGGTACCGCTCGCATGGCGTGCGGCCTCGTCCTGCTCGGCCTGTTGGGGGCTTCGTGTGCGTCGGAGTCGCACCTTGATCCCGGAGAACAGACTTGGTACGGGGAACCGTACCGTCCGCAGTTTCACTTTTCGCCGGCGACGATGTGGATGAACGATCCGAACGGGATGGTCTGCTTCGACGGCGAATATCACCTCTTCTATCAATACCACCCGGACAGCACCCTGTGGGGGCCCATGCACTGGGGCCACGCCGTCAGCAAAGACCTGGTGTTCTGGGAACACCTCCCCATCGCCCTTTACCCTGACTCCCTGGGCTACATCTTCTCGGGCAGCGCCGTCGTGGACTGGAACAACACCACGGGTTTTCAGACAGGCGACGATCCGCCCCTCGTGGCCGTCTTCACCCAGCATGATCCGGAGGGCGAGCGGGCGGGCCGGAACGATTATCAGACGCAAGGGATCGCCTACAGCAATGACCGGGGACGGTCGTGGACGATGTACGAAAGCAACCCGGTCCTCCCGAATCCGGGCCTCCGAGACTTTCGTGATCCCAAAGTCCGCTGGCACGATGCCAGCAGCCAGTGGATCATGGTGCTCGCTGCCGGCGACCGCGTCCGCTTTTACGCGTCCGCCGACCTGAAGAACTGGCGCTACCTGAGCGACTTTGGGGCCGAGGCGGGCAATCACGGCGGCGTGTGGGAGTGCCCCGACCTCTTTCCACTCACCACCCCAGGCGGTGAAACGCGATGGGTGCTGCTGGTGAGCGTCAATCCGGGCGCGCCGAACGGGGGCTCCGGCACGCAGTACTTCGTCGGCCGCTTCGACGGTAAGACCTTTACGAGCGACAACCCTCCGGAGACTGAACTCTGGCTCGACTGGGGCCGCGATAACTATGCCGGTGTGACCTGGTCGGACGTGCCCGAGGAGGACGGCCGCTCGCTCTTTATCGGGTGGATGAGTAACTGGGCCTATGCGCACGCGGTTCCAACCGGGCGGTGGCGGGGCGCGATGACCCTGCCCCGGGTGCTCACGCTTGTCGAAACCGACGCGGGCCTTCGCGTCGCTTCAGAACCCGTCGCGGAACTTCAGCGCCTGCGCGGCCCAGGGATCGCGGTCGGCCCGGTGAGCGTCGAGGCACGGACGGAGGTCGACAGTGTGGCCGATACATCGCTTTTTGAGGCCGTCCTGGATATTGACTTGGGCGGCAGCACGGCGGAGGTGTTAGGGATCGAGCTGGCGAACGCCGGCGGCGCTGCCTACCGGTTCGGCTATGACCGCGCCACGGGGCGCCTGTTCAGCGACCGTACGCAGGCCGGCCACCCGAGCTTCTCGGACGCCTTCGCCACCAGGCAGCACACCGCGCCGTACCGGCCCCCCGGCGACAGGATGCGGTTTCACCTCTTTGTCGACAAATCGTCCATCGAGGTCTTCGTGGATGGTGGACGCCTGGTCATGACCGAGTTGTTCTTTCCGGCGGCCCCGTTCAACCGCACCGCGCTTTTCTGCGAAGGCGGGACTATGAGGCTGGCCGAGGCCGTCTTCTACCCCCTGGACTCGATCTGGGCCTTTCGTCGACCTCCGGAGGGGAAAGAGTAAGGGCTCCCACCGGACGTGGACGGAAGTCCGGCTTACCCCGATGGCCGAGAAGGCCGTAGCCGTTCCCCGCTCGGGCCCGATGCTTCGGGGCGAAGGACGGTGGCAAGAAAATTCCTGCGTAAGGGCTCTTCCGGGAGCATTGATCCAATCTAAGCCATGTGTTATCAGATTTCTACCGTGGTCCGGCCCCAGTTGCAGTTGCCTGAACCTGAAAGCGGATGGCCTTGCGGGCAGCCATCAAGGGGAGGGAGTGCCCAGCAGGGTTCCGAAAGCCTGCTCGCACCGTGCTCAGACTCGGTTTCTGCGTACGTGGAATTCCACCCGCGAGTCGGTGACGCGGCTGATTCCCGCGGAGAACAGCAGGATGCACCACAGTCCTTGGAGGGCGAGCAGGAGTCCGGGATTCCAGATCGCCCGCAGGGCGTGCTCCAGATCCGGTTGTAATTGGGGCCTTCGGGACTCCTGGGCGCCGAACCATGCCCAGAAGAGAATCCAGGGGAGCATCAGGGCACTGGCTGCCTGATACGTCGACCATCTGCCTGTCCCTCGGTAATCCGCCCTGAAGTATTCCGAGACGATGCGCCAGCAGTGGTACGGCAGGGCAGTGGCAAGGAACGCGGCCTCCAGGTGTCCGAGGATGAAGAGACTCCAACCTGCTCCGCCCAGACAGGACAGGGTGATTGCGGACACGGCTTGGATTGGAACCAGGTCGAATCCACCCAGTCTGCCCGCGTAGACAGCCTTCTTGGTTGCGCTCCCGAAGGAGATGGAACAGCGAGCCAGCATTTTCCTCCAGAACGGGGGGAGGGATTGGATGGGGCGGCCGTAGCAGCAACCGAAGCTCAGGCAGGCCAGCCTTCCTAGTCCTTCGCCGAAGCAGAATGCAACCGAGATCGCCGCCAAGAGCACTATGAGCGACGGTTGTAGATGTTCCGAGCTCCATCCCAAGGCTTCGATTCCGGTCAGGGACACGGGAGCGATCAGGAGCACCGCCACCGAAGCTCCGCCCACGGTCAGCGTGTAGCGGCTGCCTTCGATGAGGCGGGCAAGCATGGAAGCCGATACCGCCGAGATGGTGAGGAGGGCGGTCCCCCAAGACACGGCCGTCGCCAGAGAAGTCCCTGCAGAGCTCACCAACAGCAGGAAGACCAGCAGGCCCAAGATTTGGGCGGAGGCTGTGAGCAGCCCATAATAGGTGAGGTTGACCGCCAGCCAGGTGCCGTCTTGTCGGTTCTTGGCCACCGGGATGGCGGCTAGGAATTGACCCCGCTCACTGGCCAGAAACCGAATTCCCCAGAACAATACTGCTGCCAGAATTGAGGCAAGTCCAGCTTGAAAAAACAGTTCAAGGGACGACATGGCTTCCCTGTTTTGCCGCGCCCACTCCAACCCGCCCGGATTTGAAAGCGATTCCGGGTTTGGCAGCCCGCGTTCCGATGCGGCTTCTGACCCGAACCTCCGTCTCCATCAGGGGAATTCCGAAACCGATCGTGAGGCGGCTGGTAGCCCGGTCGGACATTTGGTTCTGATAGAGATCGGCGTCGAATCGGACCCTTCCGGGTTCGAACAGCAGTAGGGTCGTACTGCTTCCCGGGCGGAACAGGCTCTTGGGAAGGCCCTTCTCCAGGAACAGACCGACCTCGACCGGTACCGGATCCTCGTAACGGAAGCGGCTGTAGCATTGGACCACGTCCCCTACCCCCAAGGCTACCACTTCGATCATCGCCACCTTCCCTACCTCACTGCCTCCCGGTAGATCCGTGTCGATGATGGTGACGAAGCGAAGGTTCTTCGAGAATGGAGTGGCCAGGTGCACCGCCGCGCCGGGGTTGCAGGAGTTGTAGAGCCCGTCGATCTGGAACTGGTCGACGACCATTCCCGACACCGGGGTGTGGTTGTAGTGATATTTCTCCGGCGTCAATCGAAAGATGGCGCAGTCCCCACCAGAGAAGGTGTGTCTCCATTCGTGTTTGGGTCCGAACAACTCGTCAAACCGGAACAGCTTGTTTTTCAGACACACTAGAGAGTTTTCACAAAGGGTTCCGATAACCACCCGGGAATCCGCCGGAGACACCACCGCGCTCGGGTCCGGATCCAGGGGTCGGCATTCCCAGTAACGGATCTGCCGTTCGAAGAGCCTCCGGGGAGTTGTGTACCAGCTTGGCGGGTGAACGCATTCCTCCATGCGAATCCCGGTTCGCAGGATGAACCGGAAGCCGAGGATCGACGAGGTGAAAGGCTGGTCGAAGAGGAGGTGACCGATCAGCCAGGAGGCACGGGCGCTGGTGGCCGCCCGGAAGAGGCTGGGGGCATGCTCCCTAATCGCCGTATGGAGGAAGGCTAGAACCCGATCGCCAGGAAGCTCCTCACTTCGTGGCTGTTTATCCTCGCGATCGATGTAATGATGAACCGCGCCGCTTCGCAGGGATCTACCTTGCACAATCAGCCTCCCTACGCAGGAATTGGCTGCAACCAAACCACCGGATGATCGCTCGGAGATCCTCAGGTTCCGGATTCCCCTGCAGCAGGCCGGTCCGCGCACGCCTGATCCGTGTCTGGAGAGCTTCCGGCGATCCCTCCGCTAGGACCAGACGATCTCCGAATCGCTTGACGTGCCGTGTCAGTTCCTGCCAGCCCTCCTCCAGATGGCGGTCCCGTAAAGTGGTGCGGTAGAATTGCTCAGCTCCGCGATTGAACTCGGCCGCCGAAACCGAGAAGGCGGATCTTGCCCCGATGTGGTCCAGGATATCTGCGACCAGGCGGGCTCCGGCACCCCCTTCTTCGATCCGATTCTCCAGGTCGGCGAGGGTGTCCTCGTAACCGCCGGCCTCGATGAGTTCGGGGCCGTCTTCGCGCAGCGTCCGCAACAGCGCCCGCATGTACTCCTGGCGGAGTACCCTCAGGTACTTCGGATAGCGGCGGCTGGTCCGGGTCCGCTCCGTCCTTTGCAGGACTCGTAACAGGAAGCAGTTCCGCGTGTCCCGACGGACATAGAACGTGGGGATTCCCAGTGCCGACCCGAAAAAGACCTGCCGGCGCTCGCTTTCGAGATAGGGGCTGTCGGGAATCTCGGCGTGGGAGACTTCCCCGTCACGGATGTACTTGAACGCGAGCGCCGTTATCAGCGCCTGCAGTTCCACCGCCGGCGCCATGTCCCTCGCGAAACTGGGGAACAGCGAGAAGTAGCGGGACTCGAATCCGGTGAAGCCGCATTGTTCCTGCCGCCGCAGTCGGAGGGCGAGGTACAGCGACAGCCCGGAATCGAAGACTCCCTGTTGCTCCAAGTCCTGCTTCAGGGCGAGATCGTTGTCCAGTTGCCCGCTCAAACCCGGGCTGTGCTCAGTGCTCATTAAACAGACCGGATAATCCACCAGTCGGAAATCAGGAATCAGGTCGCCCTGCAAGTGGAGCAAGCGGCTGAGGGTGCGGTCCAGCCAAAGGGGGCCGAATGGGGTAATAGGCTGCCCGAGGCACCGAATGCGAGCTTTCTTGCGCCATCGGCGCCAGACCATCCTCAGATGGTCGAAGTCGAGCTCGTGGGGCAGGAATCCCAAGGCTTGCTCCGGGTGGAAATCGCTGAAGTCCAGTCGGCAGGGCGCTGCGCTGTAAAGATCCGGGAACAATGGCAGGAAGTGCTCGGCGATCTTGATAGCCAAGTCTCCCAGGCATTTCTCGTGAGAGGGAGTAAACCCGGATCCCGGCGTCTCCAAGGCTTCACCCAAGATTCTGCTCCCGAGGCTGACGTGGATGCCGTTGTTGGCAAGGCTCACGCTGGACACGTTGGGTACCACCACCAGATTCCGAGCCAGCAGTCCGGCGTCCCGAAGCTTGAGTACCGCATTGAGAGCGCTGCGGCTCAGCACTTGGTGGCAGAGGTGCATGTACTCCTGCTTCGCTTCTCCGTTTTCCCATTCCAGACAGGGACTCATGAACAGCTCGCGATAGAACGCGTCGGGGATGAAGCAGTTGAGGGTCCTCTGCCGGAGGGGAGGATTCGGGGACAGGTAGAGCGATACCGTCTGGCCTCCCGCACTCAGGCCGAATCGATGGTTGGCGTAGGTGGCCAGCAGGTTCGCCAGGAGAAACCGTAGGGCGGTCTCCTCCGCGCACTGCCGGGCTACCCCAGGCAGATCGGGTCCGGCTCGACTGACCCAGAGTGAAATGGTTTCGGGCGAGGTGTTGTCGCTGATGAAGCAGTCCAGCGGGTCTTGAGGATACAACCGATCCCGGGATGTCGCCAACGCCAAGGCCTCCGCAAAAGCCAGCCTTAACAGGTAGCTGACGGGCAGGCGCACAAGTTCCTCTCCGTTTCGGCGCAAAAAGAAGCGCCACCGGTCTCCGCGAAGGGGGCTGTCGGGATTCGAACGGTCCTGCCGAAGGTCGGATTCCAGTTGGGAGCCGGCGTGTCCCTCGAGGGCTCGCGTCGGGAACCGCACCCAGCTGTTCTCCCAGACCCCCTCCGGGTTCTCCTCGAGGTAGCGCAGGATTCCGTCGCGCAGTCTGGGCGAGCTCTCGCCGGCCTCGGTACGCCGGATCAGGTTCGCTAAATAGCGTGACTCCCTGATCGATTGTGCAAGGTCAACGTCTTCCGCATTGCCCGTGACCACGGCTTGAAGTTCGGTCTCGGAACCGGCGGTCAGGTCGGTGGGGCTGAATGGACCAGGGGACAGGCGGCTGAGGATCCGCCTCCCCTCTTCATAAGGATCGGACCTGGTCCGTTCTGCGGCTCTGAGCTCGCCGGTGATGGAGGAACTCATGCTCTCCTCCATTCTGCGGCTTCGAAGTTGCGTTAGTGTCGGGACTGCGTGAGGATTTCGTGAAAACTCTGCGGCGCTTATTCGACATCCAGTCGCGGTTTCGGGATCTTGACCAGCAGATGCCCGACAGCTCACCGCAACAGGTCGTTAGACTGTGCTCTGACAATTGACGCGGCAGGTAGGTACACCCTACACGACTGCCGGGTGGTCTCCGCGAGGGGCAGCGACCCATCATCGACGCAGTCCGCTGCACCAGCTCAACGACCACAAGATTCCCGGCTCGATCGATAGCCAGGATGTCTACGGGACTGCTCTTGGTGGAAATCTGCTCTCCAATTAGTGCCAAGTCCTTTCCCAGAATCACTGGGTGGCTCTTGATCCACTACGGGAGGTCTTCGACCTCCCGCCTCCCGGCCTGCGACATGGAGGCAGTCACTGGCTCCAGCTTCCCTTCCACGATTTGCCAAACACGGATTTCAGTGGCCATTCACCCTTCACCTTTTAGCAATATGCGAAACTCGCCAAACAGTTTGCCCGACGGTGCCCGTTCAGTTGCCGACGCAGCCGGTCAGCTGCAACCGCATGTTAGTTGCCCCGTGTTGTCTTCAAAGTAGCCGGTCCCCTTTCCAGCCAAGCGATGGCTGCGGCGAACAGACCATAGGCAATTAACGCGGTGGTGGCCATCGCCCGGTCGGATGCCGGTGGTGGGGCGAATAGCATACTGGTCTGCATCAGGAGAATGGCCAAGCCGAACGCAGGCATCCCGAAGCGTTGACGCCTGGTCAGTGGGCGCGAACCCGACATGAACCATGCCATAGCACCCAGCAGCAGCGTTCCCTCCAGGAGAAGCGTCACGTATGGGTACTCCCACAACCCTAATCCGACCTTGGCGACATCATCGTAGAGAGCTAGGTCGGGGCGGTGAACGATAAAATCCAGCGGCCAATGCGAAAAGACCGCTGCCCCGACCACCACTCCGTCGCGCCCACTCCCCTTGACCAGCCGGTACAGAACTGCCGCAGCCAAAGACCAGGCTACGGCACCGGGAAGGCTGTGGGTGTACGGCATGTAATAGAGATCGAGGGCATTGGTCTCTGTGAATCCGGGGACGATTCGTACGCGTTCCACCCCAAGAAGGATGAAAATCGCCCAAAACACATCCACTAGCTGTACCGCGATGAACAGCATCCACAAAGGAATTCCCGGGCTGAGCCGCTTGGCAATAAAGCTGGGGCCGTAGTGTCCGACGAACATGATCTGCCTCCTCCAAGTTGGCTGCCCGCGATGGGGGCGCGCGCCTAACGACTGAAGCTCAGCGGCGAAAAGCCATCGAGGTACCCTCAAAAGGTGTGGAAATAGCACAGGCGGCGAGTATCCTCCCGGGATTGGAAAAAACTCGGGTTGGAGAGCCCGGGACCGAAAGGAGCACGCGCCGCCATGAAAGAGCAGAACATCGATGGGGAGGAAGAGTCAAGAGTCGGGTTTGAAGCCCTGGAGGATTGGGTTCGAGGACGCATCCAGGAATGGGTGCAGGAGCTGCTGGAGGAGGAGGTGACCGAGCTGCTGGGCCGGGCCAGGAGCGAACGCCGCCAGGCGGTGGACGGCTCGCCGGGCTATCGCAACGGGCATGGAAGCTGACGATGACCGGGGGGACGATCACGCTGCGCCGGCCCCGGGTCAGAAACCTGGACGAGCGGTTTGAGAGTCGGGTGCTGCCGCTGTTTGCACGCCGCACCCGCGAGGTCTCGGAACTGATTCCCGAGCTGTCCCTGCAGGGGCTGGCGGTGCTGCGGGATCTGAAGCAACAAGGGATGAATGCTCCCCGGCTGGTGGTGGCGGATGCTCACTGGGGATCTGGGCGGCTCTGGGCCAGGTGTACCCGCAGGTCCAGGAGCAGCGGTGCCGGAACCATCGAATCCTCCCAACGCGCGGGCGGTGATCGATGAGCGTGGCATCCAGGCTCAGCAGGGCATTCTTGAAACGGAACGGCTTGCCACGACGGCCCTGGGTCAGCGTGCGGCAGCGCTCCAGCAGCCGGTAGAAGGCCGCCTGGTACAACTGCCCGGGCCGGTGTTCGTTGGCATAGGCCAGCGTCGAACGCCGGGGGGCGTCGATGCGCAAGTGGGTGAGTTTGCCCTCGCAACTGGCCAGGCCGGTGCAGAGTTCCCTGAGGCTGTGGGCATGGCCGAGCTGGCAGAACAGCATGGCCACGAACTGGGTCCAGCAGGTGAAGCCGCGGGCGTGGCGTTCGGCCCGGTGGTCGCGGACCAGTTGTTGGAACTCGGCCCGCGGAAAAAGCTGGAGAAGTTGACTGAAGATGGAGCAGAATCGGTTCACGGCTGAGTCCTCCTCCCGGATTGAGTGTTTGCACAACCCAATCTTAAGAGGCAGGGCTCAGCCCCTCAACCCGGAAGACCTAATTTGGACAAGAGTGGGAGGGAGAGAGCAAGGATGATTGGACAGTTGATGAAGAAGGATATCTTGGCCAATCACAGGTCGATGCTTATGGTCGGCATTGTTTTCCTGGGCGTAACAATCCTGATGGTCCGTGGCGTCGGCGTCGAAAAGGAAATGATAGCTCTGATGTTCCTATGCAATCTTAATTTCTTTACTGCGATGTACTGGGCGCACTCTCTGGTGTCTCTAGAGAAAATTGAAGGAACGTTGCGATGGATTCGGGTACTCCCGGTTCCAGATCGGGATATTATACTGTCGAAATGGCTGACTATGGGGGAGCTAGTATCGGTCTTTTTCAGCCTTAGCTTTTCGGCTACCGTCCTTGACTGGGTGTTGCTACATCCACTTTCGGCATTGCTTCTCTGGAGTAGCTGCATTCTCGTCGGTAGCGCGTTCCTGTGCGGTATGTGGATCTTCAACGCCAGGCTGGGGCAGACAATTCCGATCTTAGCTGTTGTGGTAGTTGTGTTTTTAATCTGGAAGGCGGAGGAGTTGGGTCTGGCAGTTTTGACAAGGATTGTTGAGGTTCTGTCGACCGATGTTGGGCTGGTCACGGTATCTGCGCTGATCTTCATTTTGAGCAGTGGACTCGCTTGGATCACCTATTGGTGGTTCCACGGGCGGGAAGGTTTTCAGCTGGTAGAATAGGAAATCACTGCGACCGGGAGCAAGAGATAGGAGGCCTTCACCGCGGAGACCAATACGTGGACGGAGTGCCCGTCAAGGCGGCTAACAAGGAGGAGGTCGCCTGAGCTCTTACACACGTATTGAGAAGACCTCCCCCGGGAGGTGAAGACAATGGAGCGTTACTCGGTTGGCCGCATCGAGGACGGCACTTGGGCGCCGATGGGGTTGCAGAATTTAGACACCGAGCCAACTAGCGTCAGTTACAGAATCGTGACTCGGGACGGAGTCATGATCTCCGAGGGCGAACTCTCGGACCTGCAGCCGCTGGGAGTGGCTTTCATCGACTTCGAGGCGGCGCTTGCGGCGGCGGGCGAGGATCCGGATACCCTTGGTGTGTATTGGATGGGACTCTCCTCGACGACCTGGGACTACGGCGTCACCGCCATCCAGACGCTTCGGGTCGGAGGTGTGGACTTGCTTCCCTACGGCGTCTTGCCGTCAGCTCCATGCGCTCGCGCGGGCGTGATCGTCGCCGAGACCGAACGGATGCGTGCCGGGCTGGTGCTCCTGAACGCGGACTCCGAAGCGCCGATCAGTTGCGCCTTGGTGCTAACGGAAGGGCCTACTGCCGAACCGGTGGCGAGGCGACCGTGGAGGTGTCGGGATGGTCCCAGACGAGCTTCTTTCTGGAGGAGCGGCTGGACTACGAACCGGGTTCCAGCCGCGGCCTGGTGATCGAATACGAGGGCCCGGCAGTGGTTTACTCCCTTCAGCAGGACCGCGTTACCGGGGACACCAACGCGGTGGCCGCGACGTGTAGTTCGCCGAACTGAGTACCCAGGCCTGAAGGCCTGAGCCTGGGCCGCGCCTCCGGTGCTTCCGGTGGACCGGCGTCTCGGGGGTGACGACGGTGCCGTCTGGAGGGTCGCCGTTGTGGGCCTGCATCGGGGATCTCCGGTTCGCTGAGGACGCCCTTACAGGGCGCCGGCCTCTCCTCACCAGCGGCGGGAATTGCGGAGAGCACCCCGAAGGGGTACGACAACGGCAGCCCGGGGTCGAGCCGTCCGGCGAGACCCCGGGACAGCGACGGCAGCCCAGGAGGGGGAGCACGCTGAAGGCGTGCGACAAAGTCAGGGGCGGAGGTGGCGTTCCTCGTCTTCGATGCCGTGTCTGTCGAGCAGCCGCCGGAGCTCCTCGCTGTGCCATGCGGAAATGGTGTTTGTCGCAGCCCTTCAGGCTGCTGTCCGGTGGTGGAGACGCATTCCCGGGTGTGGTAGCCGCGATCCGCTCCCTGTTTTCCCTGCTCCGGAGACGGCTGCTCCGGAGAGACGTGGACGGAGTGGAATGCTTGGCCGGGATTGATCCGGCTTGGGTATATACAGCCACCGGCGCAGTTTCCGCCACGATCTTGCGGAACAAGGCGCTGCAAGGGACGGCAATTCCGCTGCGCTCCATTGCCGCGGGTGGGCTTGAGCGTTGGGCAGCTTCACCTGCGCCTCCTGCTGAAAGATGGAGGAGATCGGTGAAGTCCAGACTCGACGCACACTCGAGAGGTCCGGGCTGGGGCGGCCTCTACAGGACCGGCGCCGTCACCGCGTTCCTTCTCGTCCTCATCCCGCGCATTCAGCTCGTTCTCTTCGTGGTTGCCCCTCCGCCACTCGAAGGCGGCGCCGCTGAATGATTCACCCGTCTTCCAGGACAAGGCGATCCTTGTACCAGGTCGACGGCCGCACCCAACCCGGCAGCCGCTCCTCGGCGAAGGCCTGGCCCGCCCACAGGCCGACGAGATCGAAGCGCAACGCCTCGACCAGCCGCTCGCAGACCTCGAGCGAGGGGCGGGCGGCAGTTCCCTTCCCGCCCCACCGCTGCGCGGGCTCATGCCCTCTCCTCCCCTCCGGCCGCTTCGAGCAACCACTCGGGAGCGGACGTCACACGCACTCCGGGGGCCGCCACCCGGTTGGCGGAGTCGCGATCCAGGACGAGCAGTGTGCGATCCGCGCGGGAATGAGCTTTGACGGCGCGCTCGAGCGCGCGTAGCTCGCGGTCGAGCGTCGACTCCTCGGTGACGTCGGCACACACTTGGATCAGCTCCTCGCCCGCGGCCGGATGGCGGGCCAGGAAGTCCACTTCAAGGCCCTCCTCCGTCTTCACGTACCCGACTTCCGCGCCGCGGCGCTCGAGCTCCTGGACCACCACTGTCTCGAGCGCGTGGCCGAGGTTGGCGCACCCGCTCGCATCGAACGCCCGGATGAGCCCGGGATCGCAGGGATAGATCTTCCGGGGATTCGAGTTGCGCTGTCGCTCGGAGTCGGTCGCCAACCAGACGACGCTGAGCAGAAAGGCATCGGCCAGGTGCCCCAGCATCGCGTGCACGAGGTCGCGGGCCACGCCCAGTCCCTGGGACCGCAGGTCCTGGTAAAGCCGGTGGACACTCAGACTCCCACCGGGATTGCGCAGGCAGTGGCGCACCACCCAGCGCATGGCCGCCACCTGCGAGATCCCGTGCCGCTCGATGATGTCGCGGAAGAGCACCGTGTCCACGTAGCCCTGGAGCAGCTCGATCCGGAGGGCCGGCGCGAGCCCCTGGACCTCCGGGAATCCCCCCTCGACGAGGTACTCGCGAAATCGTCGCTCCACCAAGGAGCGGTCGGCCGGCGTCCAGCGGTGCGGTGTTCGGTCCGGTTCCTCCCCCCGGTGGCGTAGATACTCGCGGAAGCTGAAAGGGCGGATCGTGGTGGCCATCCCGCGGCCGCGGAGCGAGGTATGGACCTCGCGCGAGAGCAGCCTCGCCGAGGACCCCGAAACCACCAGCTCGATCTGCTCGGTGTCGAGCACCCGCCGGGCGAACCGCTCCCACCCCGGGACGAGCTGGATCTCGTCCAGGAACCAGTACGCAGTGGCACGCCCCCGCAGCGGCGGGAACGCCCGGTAGTATTCCTCGAGCAGGTAGCCGAGCTGATCGAGCCCGATGCCGGCCAACCGGTCGTCGTCGAAGCTTAGGTAGACGGCGCGCTCCGGGGGAAGCTCGGCCCGCCGCGAGTTGAGGAGCTGGCGCAGGAAGGTTGTCTTGCCCGCGCGGCGCACCCCGATGACCGAATGGACCTTGCCCCGTACGCCGGGGAGCCGCGCGTCGCGCGGGGTGAACCGCGCCGGCGGGGCGGGTTCGAGCGCGGCGGCGAGCTTCTCGGCGAGGACAGGGTGGAGCGGCATGGGGTCAGAATGCGCCAAATGTGGCCTTGTGTCAAGTCCACATTTTTCAAGTTCTGGCCTTACATGAAGGCCACCTATGAGACGGGCTCGCGTGCTGGGACAAGCGGCGAAAGACCCCAAGGCCACCGCTGATGGCGATGAGCATGTTTGCGCGACATCTTGAGCAATGAGAGCGGCCCTCCTGCGGACGCGCCGGCGACCACAGCCCGGGAGCCCCCCAGCGGCTTGGGAGGCGTTCGTAGCTCCTGGGGCGCCGCGAGCGGCCTGACCGGAAGGTGGCGCAGTTTCCCCCAGGACGGCATTGCCCGACCAGCCTCCCCAGCAGGCTACCTTGGCAGGACGGATACGACCGGCACGGGACGACTGGAGACCGGGCTCAGAGGGTTGGTGGCTTGAACGGCCTCGGCCGCCAAGGTCACCGTCAGGTGCCGGCTTTCGGGGCCTCGTTCCAGCGTGAAATCGACCTTCACCGGCGCCGCACCCTTTTTCGACACTTCCACCTCGAACTCGCCCAGGAAGCCCCGGGAGCTGAAGCGGCCGTCCCCGTCGGTGACACCGGCCACGTGGGTGGACCATTCCTCCATCAGCGCCACGAAACGCCGTCCCGCTGCGTTCAGGGTCCAATCCTCCCGAGCCAGTCCCGCGTTGGGACCCCGCCAGGAACTTCCTCCCCAGAACACCCAAAGCATGATCCCCTCGACCCGAGGATGGGAAAACGCCGTCCGGAAAACCAATTCCAGTATGTCGGCGTTCTTTTCTTCGTCGGGATCGGCCGAGTCGAACTCCGTGATCCAGATGGGCAGCTGCAGTTGCGCCACCCGGTCCAGCCGCTCCTTGAGAACTTCCGGATGGGAAAGGATGTCCTCGTGCCAGATGTGACCCTGGATTCCGATCCCGTGAATGGGCGCCCCCCGCCTCTGCAGCCACCGGATGTGCTCGACGTACTCGTCGACCTGGACCTGTTCATGGTTCTGGTCGACGGAGAGGATGTTGAACTCGTTGACGAAGAGCTTCGCCTCCGGGTCCAGTTGGTGGGCCCGAATGAACATCCACGGGTGGATTTCCTCGCCGAGGCGATCCTTGAAAAAGCTGCCGTGAAGCATCTCGTTGTTGACGTCCCAGTGCACGAACCGTCCGCGGAAGTGCTCGACGGCGCTGACCAGGCGTCGCTCCACCGCCGCCCGCAGCTCCGAGGGCGAGAGATCCCGGACCCAAGGCAACTGCCACTTCTCAGGCTCCCAGAACAGGCAGTGGCCCCGGACGGGGATACCGTTGTCGGCAAGCCAGTCCAGCATGGCGTCGGCGGCCGCATAGTCCGGCCGACCCGGGTTGCGCTCGTTGGCGTACCACTTGGAGGCGTTTTCGAACACCGCCCAGTTGAAGTGCTGTTTGAAGAATTCCCGATAGGTGGCGTTGGTCAGCAGGTTCGGGTTGACCGCAGCTCCGATGGGAAACGCCCGGGCCTTTTGGCGAAGAGAGACCCGGGCGCCGGGGACCGGCTGACCTCCGGCGTCCTGAACCCGGACCACGATATCCCGCTGCCGCAGTTCCCGGATCCGGGCGTCGGCGTCGGCCTTCCAGGCTGTGCTTTGCCCCTGCAGGGCCAGGGAGAGCCCCGCCAGGACCACCGGGGCAGTCAGAAACATTCGACCGGAGCTCGGGATGACCGCCATGGATGCTTCTCCTTAGAATCTGGATCCGACAGTGGAAAGGCCCGGAAGCCCCCAACGTGTCAGAAGAACTGGGGTGAACCTGGTCACTCTGTAAGCCATTTTCACTCATCTTGGCGTCGGCGGGCGAGTCGCGGGTTACCCGCGGCCCAAAGGCGGGACTCCGCAACAGCCGATCTCGAAATCGGCGCCGACCCATGGTCAGCCCGGGACATGTCGGATTCCTATGCCCCCAGCGCATCGTGCAGGGATTTCATCCCGCCTCCCTTCGGCTTCGACGCTCACCCACAGCAGCCGACCTTTAGGTCCGCCCACACCAGCGTGCAGTGGTGGAGAACGGCGAAAGGCGGGGTGCTGGTACTCCAAAAGTCTTCGCGGGTCATGTGATACTCCTTCCAGATAATGTCCCTGCGTACAGACTTCGCTGCTTTCGCAAAGGAGATCCCATGAAAACCCTGACCCTACTTCTGGTTTTGGCGTCGGCAGGACCCGTCATGGCCCAGGACTCGACCGGGCCGCAAGAGCGCGGGGAAAGGCCTCGAGGAGGGCCGCGTGCGTTCGGCTGGCCCATCGAGCTGAAGGAAGATGACAAACCTGCCTTTCCCTCGCCCGCGGCGGGCTGGGATGTCGAGCGCGAGGGGATTCCGCACGGGAAGCTGGAGATGGTCGAATACGACTCGAGGACCGTCGGCACCCGGCGCAAGATGCTGGTGTACACGCCGCCCGGCTACCGGGAAGACACGAAATATCCGGTGCTCTACCTGTTGCACGGCATCGGCGGTGACGAAACGGAGTGGCAGCGCTTCGCGACGCCGAATATCCTGCTCGACAACCTCATCGCCGACGGCAAGGCCGCGCCGATGATCATCGTGATGCCCAACGGCCGTGCCCAGAAGAACGACCGCGCCGAAGGAGACGTTTTCGCCTCCGCGCCGGCATTTGCGGTTTTCGAACGCGATCTGCTGGACGATGTGATTCCCGCCATCGAGTCGCGCTACAGCACCTACACGGACCGGAAACACCGGGCACTGGCCGGACTTTCCATGGGCGGCGGGCAGGCATTGAACTTCGGGCTCGTGCACCTCGACACCTTTGCCTGGGTGGGCGGCTTCTCCTCCGCACCGAATACCAAGCCGCCCGCCGAGCTCCTGCCCGATCCCCAGGCGGCCAGACAGCTCGATCTGCTTTGGCTTTCCTGCGGCAACCAGGACGGCCTCTTCCGTATCAGCCAACAGTTCCACGCCTACCTCAAGGAACACGATGTGCCGCACGTTTGGCATGTGACCAACCACGGACACGACCCGGCGGAATGGAAACAGGCTCTGTATTACTTCGTGCAGAGGCTCTTCAAGTAATTTCGGACCGGGTTCGGTGTTTCGGGGCGGACCTTGCAGGAGCAGCCTGACCGTTCCGACGTCGGCTGACCTGAGGGAGGAAGGCACCATGGACTACCACCGTTGGCGAACACGGAGCGAGGCTCAAACCGTCCATTCCCTTCCGGCGCCCAGGGCTTCGGGGACCACGGAACCCTGTATGCGGGACCGGAGCCGGGGCGATGGGCGACCCACCGGTGCTGAAAGAGCGCCGCGCAGGCGCGGGCCGCAACGGTCAGCTCTGGCGGCACCAATGCTGGGGTTGTGCTTGCTGTACGGCGGAAACGCCGCCGCTGCCGCTGAGGAAGCCTTTCCGGTAACGATCCGGGTGAACGTGAAGGAATCGTTGGGCCCTTTACGTCCGGTCTGGCGCTTCTTTGGCGGGGACGAGCCGAATTACGCGACCATGAAGGACGGACAGAGGCTGATGGCGGACTTTGGTGCCTTACGGCCCAAGGAGGTCTACTTTCGCACCCACAACCTCCTCAATTCCGGCGACGGGACGCCGGCCCTGAAGTGGGGATCGACGAATGCGTACGAGGAGGATCACCAGGGCCATCCGGTCTACAACTGGCGGATTCTCGACCTCATGTTTGACTCGTATCTGGAGCGCGGGGTTCGGCCCTACGTGGAAATCGGCTTCATGCCCCGGGCACTTTCCACGCACCCGGAGCCGTACCGTCACGAGTGGCGGCCGGGCTTTCCCTACGAGCGGATTTTTACGGGCTGGAGCTATCCGCCCAAGGATTACAGAAAGTGGGGCGAGCTGGTCTACCAGTGGACCCGCCATGTAGTGGAGCGCTACGGGAGCACGGAGGTGGAGACCTGGTACTGGCAGACCTGGAACGAAGCCAACATCGGGGCGCCGGACCGGCCCGGCTACTTCACGGGAACGCAGGAGGAGTTTCACAAACTGCACGACTATGCCATCGCCGGGGTCCGCCGGGCCTTGCCTTCGGCGCGCGTGGGCGGACCCGACTCGGCAGGCAGCGGCGGCGATTGGATGCGCCGCTTTCTCGAGCACTGCCTCCGCGGCACCAATTACGCCACCGGCGCGATCGGAACGCCGCTCGACTTCGTCTCCTTCCATGCGAAGGGGTCACCCCGCTGGATGGGCGATCACATCCAAATGGGCATCGCCGGCCATCTGCGGACCATCGACGAGGGCTTCCGTATCATTGCGTCCTACCCCGAGCTGAAGGACACGCCCGTCATCATCGGGGAGTCCGATCCCGAAGGCTGCGCGGCCTGCCAGGGCCCGGCGTTTTCGTATCGCAACGGGACGATGTATTCGAGTTACACGGCGGCCAGTTTCGCGCGCAAACACGACCTGGCTGACCGCCATGGGGTCAATTTCGAGGGGGCGTTGACTTGGGCATTCACCTTCGAAGACCAACCCTATTTTGCTGGCTTCCGCCAGTTGGCCAGTTGCGGCATTCCGCTGCCGGTGTTCAATGTGTTTCGCATGTTCAGCAAGATGAGCGGCAACCGGATTTCGGCGGAGAGCAGCGGGGCGGTCGTCCTCGACCGGATGTTGCAGGAGGGCGTGCGCGGCCGGCCCGACGTGGCGGCCTTCGCCAGTTTCGACCCCGCAGCCAAGAAACTGGCGGTGATGGTGTGGCATTACCACGACGACGACTTGCCGGGACCGCCGGCGGCGGTCGAGCTGCATCTGACGGATCTGCCTCCGGACCTGACCGAGGCGAAGCTGACCCATTTCCGTATCGATCAGGATCACAGCAATGCCTACGCCGAGTGGCTCCGCATGGGAGCCCCGGTGGCTCCCAATCTCGAGCAATACGGACGGCTGCAGGAGGCTTCCGCGCTGACCGAGCTGAGCGGCTCTCCGGAGACGATACGGGTAAGAGAGGGCAGCTCCCGTCTGGAGTTCGAGTTACCCCGACAGGGTGTGTCTCTGGTTCTGCTGGAGTGGTAAAGGGCGGCACGAGCGGCCGGACCGGGGAATCCAGGGTTCCGCCGGCGGATCCGCCATAAGGAAATTCCGTTCCCCCGCGCCCCCGCATCAGGATCCTTGCCCGGGTGACAATCCGGGCCGCCCCCCTGGGGCTCGGCCCGCATTCGCCGGACGCTCGCCCGGAATCTCCAGATGTTGTCGTCAGAGGCCCTGCAGAAGCGCACGATCGAAGTCCCGCACAGAGGTTGGAACCAGCGTCGCGAAGACGTCAGGCCTGTCATGCTCGACCTTCTGGGCCGAGGCGATCAGTTCATCGAAGTCACTCCGCACCCGGGCCACATAAGCCTCCAGGTGGGCGCAAGCCGCCCGCCGCGAAGGAGCGAACTGCTCCGCCAGAGCTTCCAGGAGGGGAAGATGCTCATCGCAGGCGCCCAGACCGCAACGGGGAATCCACTGGGCCACGTTGGAGCGCCGGCGAAGGTAGTCGTCGAGGGTCCAGCAATCTTCCTCCTGGAGACACCAACCCGGTTCCGGTACGGAAAACGGCAGGCCGAGATCGACGGCTCGGTACACGCCGTTCGCCCGCCTCTTCACAGGCTTGCCATTCGGAGCCACGTGCCGCAAGAGCAGCTTCCTCACTTCACGGCCCAGTTGGAGGCACCCGGTCAGCTTTCCGCCGTAAACGGCAACCCACTGCCGCCGGGGATCGCAAAACAGGAAGTACCGCCGCTGGAGACTGAGGGTGTCGGTCCCCTCCTCCCCAGGACGAGCCGCCAGCGGACGCACGCCGCAGCGCACAGAAACGATGTCGTCGACGTTTCGGGGGGCGCGAGCGTTCCGGTTCCATTCGGCCAGGAGGAAGGCGATCTCCCCCGGCTCCACCCGATAGCCCGTTTCATCGGGGCGACACCGCGTCTCGGTGGGACCCCAAAGGGCGACTGGTCCCCAGGGCAAGAGGCCAAACGTCGTGCTGTGCCGGCCAGTGTCGAAAATAAGAGGATGGCGGTGTTCGTCTTCGCGGCGAAAGCTGATGAAGACCCCCTTGGCAGCAATGTGGCGAATGGGAGAAACGACTCCCACCTGCTGGTTCAAACCGTCGGTCCAGATACCGGCTGCGTTGACGATCCAGCGCGCCCGCAGCCGCAGCGGTCGCTGCAACACGCTGTCGAACGCGTCCAGCCTCCAGAGGCCGGACCGCGAAGGCCCCTCCAACCCCCGAACTTCACAATGGTTGAACGCTGGAGCTGCAGGGTGCCGTGATTCCAGGACGAACGAGAGCACGAAGCGAGCATCCGAAGGCCTGACCACGGCTTCGTCGTAGCGCAAGGGACGGCGAAACAGACCCGCTTTCAGCCATGACAGTTCCGCCAGGGAGCCGGCGGGGCCCGGGCGGCGCCCTCCGGCTCCAGCCAGGATCCAGTACAGCCACAGTGCCCCCTGGAGGAGCCACCGGGAATGCCCTCCCCGGCGGAGGCTCAACAAACAGAAAGAGCGCCGGTCCACCGAGGGATGGCTCTCCACCAGCTCCTCCCGAGACCGGCAAAGGGAGCGGACCGTCCCCAGGTGCCAGTTCGTCAGGTACAGCAGGCCGCCCCATATCATCATGGCGGAAGCCTGGCTGGTCGCCGAAGCGAAGTCTCCCTTCTCCAGCAGAATCACGCGATATCCCGAGCCGGCCAAGGCGGCGAAAGCCGCTGCCCCGGAGATCCCTCCACCGATGACTGCGACATCGAAGACGCCTTCCTCGGCCTGTGCCGTGCAGCGGCGACGGCGTTCCAGCGCGCAATGGTAGGGGTCAAACCAGTCCGGCGGGCGCATCGACCACCGCCTTGCCGGTGGCTTCCGGAAAGCGATCTCGGATCTCCGCGGCGTGACTGATCACCTTCTCGACAGCCTCCGCGTAGCGGTCCAGCAGGCAGCGATCGCCTCCGGGAAATGTGGGGAGACACAGCAACTCCTCCCGAATTTGGCGGGTCCGGGGCAGGGCCTCGGGATCGTAGATCGGCCAGCCTTCGGGGCGCTCAAAACGCACCAGCCGGCGATAAACGCCGTCGGTGAACAGGGGCTGCTGATGGAGTAGGGGGTAGCGGGCGTCCGCGACGCGACAGCCCTCCATCTGCAGAGCGCGCAGCAACAGCGGCTTCGGCAGAAGGTCAGAACGGGTCCATCGCAACACGAATTTGAAATAGGTCCGCTGGACGTGGGGCGGCGCGAGGTAGGTGTCGAAGCCGAGGGGCTCCAACCGCCGGGAGAGATACTCCAGGTTGGCGTTGCGACGCCGGTTGTTCGTTTCCAGCCGCTGCAGTTGGACCCGGGCGACGGCCGCCGAAAGGGGAACCAGACGCGTCTTGATGCCGAAGGTCGTCGCCGCAAAGCGCCTCTCCGGGACGTCCAGTTCGGCCAGGCGCACCATGTCTCCCAGGGCGACCGCGCGGTGGTACAGGGCTGAGTCGTCGGTCAGCAGGATTCCACCCTCTCCGGCCGGCGCCAGCTTGCTCGTCTGGAGGCTGAAGACCGACGCGTCGCCCAGCGCCCCACAGGGAATCCCACGCCATGCGGCACCGTGAGCGTGGGAGGCGTCTTCCACCACCCGCAGGTTGTAGCGACGGGCCAGCTCCAGCAAAGGGCCCATCCGGCAGGGCAGGCCCCAGAGATGAACCACGACCACGGCCCGCGTCCGGGCCGTGATCTTTCGCTCCGCATCCTCCGGATCGAGGCCCAGGCACGTGCTCTCAGACTCACAGAAGATGGGGAGCAAGCCCACCCAAAGCATCGGTACGACGGAAGCCCAGAAGGTGGCCGAGGGTACCAGGACTTCGTCTCCCGGCTCCAGATCCAAGGCGAAAAAGGCGGCCAGCAGGGCCGCGGTACCGTTGCAATGGGCCAGCGCGTAACGGCGGCTGCACAGGCGGGCATAATCCTCTTCCAGCCGTCGAGTTTCCGCGTGAAACGAGAGATCGCCGTCAGCCAGGACTGCCCGAACCGCTTCGACTTCAGCCTCGCCCAGAATCGGCCATCGGTGCGCCTCGAGGGGCTCGCCGTCGAGAGTGGGTCTTCCTCCAAGAATTGCGGGACGACTCACAACTGCCTCCTTCCAGGTCGGTGGTTTTGCACCGGGCGTGCCAGCCACGTCCCAACGGTCAAACCACTGATCCAGTTCGAGTTAAGGAGTTCGCCGGAGGGGAAGGCAACAGGCAGGTTCGGAGGTGATGGTCTGTCGGTGTACAGGTGGATGTACACTGTGCGTACAATGTGGGCAATCGACGAGCAGGACCGGATTCTTCTGGAAGCGGTTTCGGAACTGGTGTACTGCAACCCCTTTCTCCCACGGCGGGTGGCACTGGAACGGAGAGCTCTCGATCACGAGTTTGAACCCGGGGAGCGGACGTGGTCGCTGGATGTGATGGATCCTCAGCGCCCCCGGATCAACGGCTGGAAGATCTTCCGACGGGCGGAGACCCTGGTCGAACGCCTCCGCACTCGGCTAACCCCTCGCACTGCCCCACGTTTACGGGAATGTTACCGCGACGGCGTTCTGTACACCCTCTACTACCGCTACACTTCGCACTTTGCGGAGGCTGACGGGCGGCGGGCGAACACAGGCGGCACCCGGACCACGCCGGTTCCCTTTTTTCGCGATTTTCTCCGGGACTGGGAGCACTTCTTCGCCCCCCACGGATCGGAGGAGGGAGATCCAGAAAGAGCGACCCATTACTTTTCATTCCTGTATCAAATCCATCGGGCCTTTCGCAGCATTCTTGAAAGCATCATCGGCAGCTCTCAGACTGCCGCGCGTCTCCGGGCCGCTGCCTGGGAGTCCATCTTCACCCATGACATGCGGCGGTACCGCGATTACCTGCACGCCCGGATGAGCGACTTCGCTACCCTGATCACTGGTCCTTCCGGAACCGGCAAAGAACTGGTGGCGAGAGCGGTAGCCGGCTCCAGTTATCTCGCGTTCGATCCGGAGCGGTGCTGTTTCCCTGCCACTCCCGAGCAGTTGTTCCTCCCCATCAACCTGGCTGCCTTGCCCGCGACCTTAGTGGAATCAGAGCTGTTCGGGCACCGTCGAGGTGCCTTTACCGGCGCCGTGGAGCACCGGCAGGGCCGGCTCGAACAGTGTCTTCCGCAGGGCTCGGTCTTTCTCGACGAGATCGGCGAACTGACGGGCGAGGTGCAGGTCAAGCTGCTGCGGGTCATCGAGAGTCGCGTCTTCCAGCCTCTGGGTTCTACCGAAAATCGAATCTTCCGGGGCAAGGTCATCGCCGCGACCAACCGCAACCTGCCGGCCCTCGTGGACCAAGGGACGTTCCGGGCCGATCTCTATTTCCGCCTCTGCTCAGACCAGATCGTGGTGCCGAGTCTCCTGGAACACCTTTCCGAGTCACCGGATGTTCTCGACGAGCTGGTCCTGTTCCTGGCGCGCCGCATCGTCGGACCCGCAGTGGCGCCGCGGCTGGCCGCCGAAGCTACAGAGTGGATCCGGAAACACCTCCCCGATTATTCCTGGCCCGGCAACTTCCGGGAGCTGGACCAGTGCGTTCGCAATGTCCTGATTCGCCGTGAATATCGGCCACTGAAGCCGAGTCCGGGAGAAGTCGGGCCGGCTGTCGGCATCTCGGCGGCTGAACTGACTGCCGAAGAGCTCCTGAACGCCTACTGCCTGCAAGTCTATCGCCAGTGCGGCAGCTATACGGCGGCGGCTCGTCGTTTAGGATTGGACCGCCGTACCGTCAAGGCCAGAGTGGCGGTCGCCGGGAAGACCCGCGGTGGAAAGTCGGACCAGGCCATTTTCCCCAGGGCGGGGCCCCGCGGGCCTGCGCGAGGCTCTGAAGGCTGAGCCGTCGCAGCGCCTACGGCCCCAGAGCGATACTCCGCAATGGTATGAACCTCACCCGGACGCCGGCCCGCTCGAACGGCTACTGATCAGCGTAACCCTGATCCCAGGAACGGTCGGGGTCGTGGTTGCGCAGATCGACGCCGTACGCCACCCACGCCTTCAGGGGAAACAGGACGTTGAGCCACCCCGCGTGGACCTCATTCCACTCCTCGGGCCCGATGCCGGCATGGGTGAGCAGCAGGTCGGTGCCGCCCCGCCCATCCGCAGTCAGCTCAAATCGGACAGGACCGCCGATGTATTCAATCGACAGCCGGTGCGGAGGCCGCCGCTCGAGCACTCTGCCGCGGCAAGCGTAGCCATTGACAAACCGGAAGTGTATGTGGCCATCCGATTCGACCGCAGACTCCGCCCAGAACGAGGCGCGTCCCTCGTCGGAATCGAGCGCTGCGAACACCTCCTCGGGGGACGCGGGAATGTGCATCCGCCACCGGATCGGGCCTCCGACTTGATCCCCTTTCATGCTTCCTCCCATCGGTGGGGTCGGACCACGCCAGGTTACAGACAGATTGAAACTTATCCCCGAAATCCTGCCGTCTGGAGGGGCCTACAGCCGTTTTTCGAGGTCAAAATGGCATTCTAACGAACCTCATCCTGAAAGTGGGCCGACCTCCTGCCTCTCCCGAAGGTCAGAAGAGGTTGCGGCCCTCCCCGCCTCCAGCCAGATCTCTTCTGGAAGCGAAACAGCCGTGACAGGCGATGCCTCGTCAGGGCTGTCTTGGGATACCCTGGTCCCACACACGGCCTTGCCTCATCAGCCCATCAGCGTGGTCCGATCCCAGTGTCCCTCTGGCACAACTGTCAAAGAGCGTGCTAGATTCTCCTGCCGTGTTCCGCCGGATTGTAGGGCTCGGTCCCGGATTACGTCTCGGATCGCCGCTGGGCAGGCGTCGCTTTCTCCAGACCTTTGCGGCCGCCTGTTCCACCTCAGGCCTTTGGAAACAGGCGCCGGCGGAAATCATCCTCGGCTATGCCCCTGCCGGGATGACCCTGGCAGGCCGCATCGATCTCGCCAACCTGCTTGATGCGCCGGTGGCGGGAAACATCCATTTCCCCGCCCACGACGGACGGCCTCGGCTGCTTGCGGTTGAGGGTGAACCTGTCGAGGAACTCAGTTTCCAGCTACCGGCGCGCGGAAGCCTGCGCCTGGCCCTGCAAAGCTCGCAATTGACGACAGGATCGCTGTACATCCCGGTCCTGGGCGAGCAGGACTTGGCCGTCCAATACACCTTCGCCTATTCCGGCGATCCACTGCCCCCCGGCGGTTTCATGACCACCGTGAACGTCGCTCCCCCGGCCAACCAGTACACGCTTCTCGTACGCGGCGTTCCCGGCGAAGTGGCCACGGGTATCGCCATCCATGCGGTGGATGACGCTGACGTGGCTCTGGAGTACGTGGACAGTGCGGGGAGCCCGCAAGCCCTCACCTCTATTCGGCTGACCCGGCGTACCCTCAGGCAGTTCTTCGTCCAGAAACTCCTGCCCATAGGCGATGCCTACATCGGAGTGATTCGCCTGACGGCAAACGGGCGGATCATTGCTCAGTCCATCACCCAGGACCTCCGCAACTGGAGCCTCAGTGTCTATGACGGCATCCTGGGAATACAGGAGCGTGAGGAGCTGTTCTTCAGCCACCTTGCTCTCGGCGGCAACTGGCCGCGAATCCGATTCCTTCTTCACAACCCTGACGCAACTCCCGAGCAGGGGGAAATCCGTCTCCACCATCCAGACGGAGAGCTCATTGCGGCGTATTCGGTGCCTGCCCACGGAACGATCGAAGAAGTGATCGGAAGCAGCAGCGAGCAGGTCCGCCGCTACTTCGCCACAGTCCGCAGCAATCGTGGGCCGACCCGCCTGTACGGGTCCGCCTTCTTTGAACAGCTCATCACCGGTTGGCCGGGAACCTTCAACACCAGCGTGCTGCCCACCGATGCCGCACGGGCTTGGCGAATGCTCGTGGTCAATGAGCAGGTCCCCGGCGAAAGCGGACCTTTTCGCTACCGTACCGGCCTGGCCCTGCTCAGTCGGGTGAACCAGGATGTAAAGGTCACTGCCTATTCCGCCGCAGGTGAACCGGCCGGTGCCGGACAGATCTCCCTGGAAGCCGATCGAATCCAGGCTGTCTTTCCCGGGGAGATGGGTCTTCCGGAAGTGCCGGAAGGAATCAGCTCCTTGGTTCTCACAGGTTCTGACGCCCTCCACATCAGCGGCCTGGACGTCAACTTCCGGACAGCGGCCATCAACAGCCGGCCCGCCCTGGCGGTTCAACCAGCGGAGCTGGAAGCACTGCCCGTCGCTTTCCGCTGGTTCGAGTATTCGGGGGTGGATCCGGTTTTCGAATCCCTCGAAATCGGACCGGGCCAATACTACAATCCTGTTCTCGCAGGATTCTATCCGGATCCCAGTATTTGCAGCCAAGGCGAAGACTATTATCTGATCCATTCCAGCTTTGCATATTTCCCCGGCATACCCATCTTTCACAGTCGTGATTTGATCAACTGGGAACAGATCGGTCATGTGATCCACCGGTCCGAACAATTCGATTACGGCGGCATTCAAGTCTCTGAAGGCATCTTCGCTCCAGCCATCACCTACCATGAAGGACGCTACTACGTGGTCTGCACGATGGTGGCCGGAGGTGGAAACTTCGTGACAACGGCCACGGATCCCGCCGGGCCGTGGTCGGATCCGGTGTTTTTGCATTTCGAGGGGATCGATCCCTCCCTCTTCTTCGACGAAGATGGTCGGGCCTGGATCGTCAACAATCGGGCTCCAGCAGGCCCGCCGCAATATGACGGCCATCGAGCCATCTGGATCCAGGAGTTCGATCCGGACCAACTGCGGATGGTGGGCCGTCCGAAGCTGCTGGTCGACGGTGGCGTGGACATCAGGAAGAAGCCCATCTGGATTGAGGGGCCCCACCTGTACAAGCGAAATGGCTGGTACTACCTCTGCTGCGCGGAAGGTGGCACCGGTCCGGGCCACTCCCAAGTCATCTTTCGCAGCCGTCAGGTCGACGGTCCGTACGAACCCTGGGAGGAGAATCCCATCCTGACCCAGCGGGACCTTTCCCCGGCGGTGCCGGGAGCGGTAACTTCGACCGGACACGCCGACCTCGTGATCGGTCCTGACGGTCAGTGGTGGGCGGTCTTTCTCGGTGTCCGTCCTTACAATTCGTGGTTCTCGCCCATGGGCCGGGAAACCTTTCTGCTGCCGGTCGGCTGGACGGACGATGACTGGCCCGTGATTCTTCCCCCCGGGGAGCGTGTCCCGCTCGTCTTGTCTTCCCCAAACGGAGCCTCCCGATCGCCGTCGCCTGCGGAACCCCGCAACGGGAGCTTTACCTGGCGAGAGGAGTTTGCCGATTCCGAACTCTCCCATCAGTGGATCCAGTTGCGCTCGCCGCGTACATCGTGGTGGCGGGTTGACGCTTCCGCCAAACGGTTGCTCCTGACTCCTCGGCGCGACAGTCTGGCTGGGCGCGGCAATCCCTCCTATCTTGCCCGGCGGGTCCAGCACTCCATCTTTGTCGCGGCCACCGCCGTTGAGATTCCAGACCGGCCAGGGGTTTCCGCCGGGCTCGCCGTCTTCCAGAACGAACGGCATCACTACTTCCTTGGTGCCCGCCGGGACCGCCACGATTGCACCATCTACCTGGAGCAAGCCCGCGGCGATGAACCGACCGCTATCGCCTCTGCCAGGATCTCGAACTCCTCCCAGATCTCCCTGCGGGTAGAGGCCAGCAACGATCAGTGCTCCTTCCGTTACCGGTCCAGTCCCGACGAGGCCTGGCAAACGTTGGTGGACAAAGCCGATGCGACCCTGCTGACCTCCACCGTGGCTGGTGGCTTTGTGGGCGCCACCGTAGGTCCTCATGTTCGCCTGGACCCGGCGGTCAATCCGGTGGTCTGGGCCGATGTCCCGGATCCTTCGGTCATTCGGGTCGGTTCGACGTACTACATGAGCAGCACCACCATGCACCTGAGTCCCGGTTTGCCCATTCTCAAGTCCAAAGACCTGGTCAATTGGGAACTGGTGAGTTACGCCTATGACCGGTTGGCCGAGGTGGATGCATTGAACCTTGAAAATGGGCGCAACGCATATGGCGCCGGCTCCTGGGCAAGCAGCCTGAGGTATCATCGGGGAACTTTTTACGTATCCACCTTCTCCTCGACCACCGATCGAACCTATGTTTTCTCCACCAGGGAGATCGAAAGGGGTCCCTGGAAGGCAAGCTCCTTCAGCCCGGCTCTCCATGACAATTCCCTTCTTTTCGACGATGACGGACGCGTGTACATGGTGCACGGCAGCGGCGATCTGTGGCTGACCGAGCTGACACCTGACGCCGGCGGCCTCAAACCCGGCGGCATCAACCAAATCATCATTCGGAACGCCAGCGCCGTGGCGGGTCCGCAGGTGGGGCTTCCCGCCGAGGGCTCTCAAGTCTTCAAGTTCAACGGTAAGTACTACTTGATGAATATCACGTGGCCGCCGGGCGACATGCGAACGCAGATTGTCCATCGAGCGGAGCGAATCACCGGGCCCTGGGAGGGTCGCGTCGTTCTTCACGATCAGGGGGTGGCCCAGGGCGGGCTCATCGACACCCCTCAAGGAGAGTGGTTCGCCGTATTGTTCCAGGATCATGGAGCGGTGGGTCGGGTTCCGTTCGTGGTTCCGGTCAGTTGGGTGGATGGCTGGCCGGTGCTTGGAGTCGGCGGGAAGGCTCCGACTAGGGTTCCCTTGCCGGCTCAGCAAAGCGGCGTTCCGGCGATCGTCGGTGGCGACGGCTTCGATCGGGCTCCCGGCGATTCCACCCTGCCCCTCTTCTGGCAATGGAACCATAATCCCGACCCGCGTGGCTGGTCGCTTACCGACCGTCCGGGCTTCCTTCGCCTCCGGCACGGACGCGTGGACAGCGAGCTGACCCAGACCAGAAACACATTGACCCAGCGGACGTTTGGTCCTGCTTCCTGGGCATCGGTCACCCTGGATGTCAGCGGGCTCAGGGACGGGGACTGTGCCGGTCTCGCTGCCTTTCAAAAGATCTACGGTTTTGTGGGAGTCAAGCGGGAGTCCTCGCAGCACTGGCTGGTGATGCTGAAGATCGAGGCCGGCCGACCAGTGGAAGTTGCCCGTCGCCGCCTGGAACAAAGTGCAGTCCACCTCCGGGTCGACTGCGATTTCCGCGGCCGAACCGACAAGGCCTACTTCTATTACAGCCTCAACGGGCACGACTGGCAGCCGATCGGGACACCGCTCTCAATGCTGTATACCCTGCCGCATTTCATGGGTTACCGATTCGCTCTCTTCAGCTTCGCTACCAGGGAGCCAGGCGGCTTTGCAGATTTTGACAATTTCCAGGTCGGCGACACCCTGTTGCCGACGAGTACCGGTTCCCATTAGCGGATCCCGGGGGCGGGAACGGCGCTGCAAACCCGGCTTCGGGGTCGTGAAACAGCGATCGGGCGGAGACGTAAACAGTGTTGACTGTGGCCGCCCGGACGACCGGGCGGCATCCCGATTTTTCATTGAAACCCCAGGGAGGGAAGCACGGTGAAAACCAGATCTTTTCTGTGCATGACAGGGCTCTTGGTTCTCCTGGCGGGTCCAGTGCTGGCCGACGGCGTGGCCGGCAAGTGGACGGCGCAGGTTCCTGGCCGCGGTGGTGAAACTCGCGAGACCATCTTCACCTTCCAGGTGAACGGCGAGGAGCTCACCGGCACCATGTCCATGATGCAGCGCGAAGTCGCCATATCGGAAGGCAAGGTCCGAGGCGATGAGATTTCGTTCAAGGTGACCCTGAACTTCCAGGGCAACGAGATCACCTTTGTCTACAGCGGCAAGCTTGCGGGAGACGAAATCCAGTTCAGCCGCCACCGAGAGGGGTCGGACCGTATTCAACAGTTTACGGCCAAACGGGTGCAGTAGCCGACGCCTGCCGGCGGCATGCTGGGTTACCGGGCGGGCTCTGGCCGCACATCTCGCTGCTCACCCGGATCGGCGAGGGGGCGCCGTAACCCCGGCAAGCGTTGCTGAGACGCCGAAGGCGTCGTCTCAGCATCAGAACCTGGGGCGGCGCCTTCGGCGTCTCCTGAACCCGGCGGGGACGCCTTCGACCAGATCTCAAGAAACGGCGGCGGGCTCAGGTGGTCAGCCGGGCGGTCGGGCTCCAGAACGTTGGCAAGCACCCGGGACGGGAGGAGCGGAAGCCAGCTTCGCCCGTCAGGGGTGGAGATCCTGGAGAGCCGCCAAGCTTAAGGATGAGATGGGCGCGAAGACGCTCGCCGTGGAACCCCTCGAGGGCAAACTGGCGGGGCCGACGAGACTCGAACTCGCGACCTCCGGCGTGACAGGCCGGCGTTCTAACCAACTGAACTACGACCCCGCTGGTCGGAAGCTGGGATTATAGACCAAACCAGCTGTCTCGGGCAAACTCGCCCGATCCGCCGGAAGTCCCTCTGCCAAAACGGTTTCCCCGGCTCCAAACGGAAGGGGACACCAAGACCCGCCAACCCGAAAAGACCTCCCCCAACCCCAACATCCCTTGATGGAATTAAACTTCCATCACGGCCAGGCGACTGGTCCGATTCTGGGTCCTCAAAGCCTCGTTGAGCTTCTGGCGCACCGCAATGTGATCCACATCCGCGAGCTGGCACCAATAGGGGAAGCCGTCATCGTCGCTGCGGATCCACTCGATCGCCTTCCTCTTGAGCTGGATGTAATCCTTCCGCGAGGTTTCCTTCACCCCACACAGGTCAATCACAGCTTCATGCCAGGCTTGCCTCAGGATGGCGACTGCGAGGTTTCTTTCAGATCGAAAATCCGGATGCAGAACTCTTACCCCAGAAGCGTTGGAGAAACCTTTGAATCCCACGGCAGGCAATCATAGCACAGGGGACGCCCTTCCCGAACAGAAAAATTTCAATGTGGGAGAACACTTACACCCCGAGACCCCACCCGCCGCCGGCCTTTTGTTAAGCTTTCAGTCACAATCCAGAAACAAGCCAGCCATGAACCGAAGAACATTCTTCTCAGCCGCAACCGCCGGAAGTCTGATCACTGCTTGCCAGAACCCGCCCCCCGCCCCCACCGCCAGCAGCGACCCGATTGATACTCTTGTTAACAGAGTACGGAACCTCGGTGCCATCCCGGTCGAGGAGCTCCACCGACGCATCGGCCGCCTGCAGCAACGCCTCGCCGGCTCCGGAGCCGCCGGCTACCTCGTCGAAGCCGGCACCACCCTCGAGTACTTCACCGGCATCCGCTGGGGACGCAGTGAACGCCTCTTCGCCGCCATCATCAGCCGCACCGGCCTCCCGATCCTGATCTGCCCAGGCTTCGAGCAGGGTCGAGCCCAACAGCAGAACTCCCTACAGCTCGACCTCCGGCTGTGGGCGGAACACGAGGACCCCTTCACGCTGCTAGCCGACACCCTTCGCGACGCCGGCTCCGGCCCTCTCCTCGTCGAACCCACCACCCGCTGGTGGATCATCGAGCGCCTGCGACAGTCGCGTCCATCCCTCAGCCTCGGGGACGGCACAACCGCTACGGACCACTGCCGGCTTCGCAAGTCTTCCGTAGAGCTGGAACGGATCCGGCTGGCGAACGCCCTCACCCATGACGCCTTCCGGGCCGCCCTCGCCGGCATCTGGGAAGGCATGACCGAATCCCAGTTGGCGGAACGGATCAGCCGGGCTTTCAGCCGCATGGGCGTGCGCGGCGGGGCCCTGGTTCTGTTTGGACCCAATTCGGCTCTGCCTCACGGATCCGCCGTGGACCGCCAGCTCCGGGTGGGCGATGTCATCCTCATCGACGGCGGCTGCAGCGTCTCCGGCTATGTCTCGGACGTCACCCGCACCGTGGTCTTCGGCGAACCCTCGGGACTGCAGGCGGACCTCTGGCGGATCGTGCGCCGGGCCCAGCAGCAGGCGATCGAGGCGGTACGTCCCGGGATTGCGGCCGGCCAACTGGACGACATCGCCCGCGGCATCATTACCGGCGCCGGCTACGGACCCGATTACGCTTACTTCACCCATCGCCTGGGACACGGCATTGGTATGGACGGGCACGAGCCTCCCTACCTGGTGCGGGGCAATTCCCAACCGCTGGAGCCGGGCATGGTTTTCTCCGTGGAACCCGGGATCTACCTTCACGGCCAGTTCGGAATCCGGCACGAGGACAACGTCGTGGTCACCGAGGAGGGCTTCGAGATCCTGGGCGAGCCGCCCTCCGAGGAGGGGATGCGGGTGGGTTGACGGCGGCCCGGCTCGACCCGGCGGTCCGGCCGATTCTGTTAACATGGCGGCCCTGAAACCATGGGCCAGTTCGACGGTCTGTCCATTCTCATCAATCTGCTGGTGCTGTTCTTCTCGCTCAGCCTGCACGAGTCCGCCCATGCCTGGGTAGCCGAACGCTGCGGGGATCCTACCGGTCGCATGTTGGGGCGGGTGACGCTCAATCCCCTGCCCCATGTCGACCTGATCGGTACCATTTTGTTTCCGCTCATCGGTTTTCTGGCCGGCGGACTGATCTTCGGCTGGGCCAAACCGGTGCCGGTCAACACCGCCAATCTGCGGAATCCGCGACAGGCCAACATCCTCATCTCGGCCGCCGGCCCGGCTTCGAACCTGCTGGCGGCGGCGGTCTTCCTGGCGGGGGTCAGATTGCTGCAGAACCCCGGCGTGGCGCAGTCCATCCCGGAGGTGACCGAACCGCTGGCCATGCTGTTTCACGCCGGACTGTTCCTGAACGTGATTCTGGCGGTTTTCAACCTGATGCCGATTCCGCCGCTGGACGGCGGCTGGGTCCTGGAAGGGCTGCTGCCCCGCTGGTTCGGTCCGCTGTTTGACACCATCCGGCCATTCGGCTTTCTGCTGCTGCTGGGGCTGCTGTACACGGGCGTGTTCAGTTCAGTCCTGCGCCCGGTGGTGCACGCGGTGGAACAGATGGCCTACTGACGCGCGGCGGGGGGACGGGAGGGGTTCAAAGGTCAGGTTTGACAGGTAAAGGTTTGAAGGTGAGCGGGAGTTTATCGGTCGAAGGAGAGTGCAAGAACCTTGAGTGGAGAAGTGATCACTTCCAGCCGTTCGGTTTCGAACCCTATCGATTCGAAGTCTTCCGGGCCATCGCCGGCGATCCAGGACCGGCCTGGTCCCACTGCCGGCGCCGGCACTCCGAGGCCGCGGGTCTTCAGCGGCATGCGCCCCACCGGACGCCTGCATCTGGGCCACCTGGTGGGCGCTCTGGCCAACTGGGTGCCCATGCAGGACCAATTCGACTGCGTCTTCGGCATCGTGGATTGGCACGCCCTCACCTCGGAGTACCAGAACGTCGCCCCCATCCGCCGCAACGTGGTGGACATCGCCATCGACTGGATGGCGGCCGGCTTGGACCCCGCAAAGTCCGTCCTGATGATCCAGTCCCGCGTTCCGGAACACGCGGAACTGCATCTGCTGTTCTCGATGTTCGTTCCCATCCCCTGGCTGGAGCGGGTGCCTACTTACAAGGAGCAGATCCTCCAGCTCAAGGAAAAGGACCTCTCGACATACGGGTTCCTCGGCTATCCCGTCCTGCAGGCGGCGGACATCCTGATCTACAAGGCCGAGTGGGTTCCGGTGGGCGAGGATCAGGTCTCCCACATCGAGCTGTGCCGCGAGATCGCCCGGCGGTTCAACAACCTGTACGAACCGGTTTTCCCCGAACCGCAGCCGCGGCTGACCCAGACCCCGCGGCTGCCGGGAACCGACGGCCGCAAGATGAGCAAGTCTTACGGCAACGAGATCCAGCTTTCCGAGGATCCCGCCCGCATCCGCTCCAAGATCATGACCATGGTGACCGACCCAGCCCGGGTCCGCCGCACCGATCCAGGCAACCCGGATGTGTGTCCGGTCTTTGACCTCCACAAGGTGTTCACCGAGGACGAAGGACGGGCTTGGGTCGACCAGGGATGCCGTACCGCGGGGATCGGCTGTACCGACTGCAAGAAGCTTCTCCTGGATCGCCTGCTGCCCAGAATCGAACCCCTCTATCAGAAGCGGGTCGAGCTGGAGAAGGATCCGGACACCGTGCTGGACATCCTGGAGACCGGCAGCCGTCGAGCCCGGACCATCGCCGCCTCCACCATGGACGAGGTCCGTCAGGCTGTCCGGTTAAAGTACTGATTGATGACCGAGGCAGCGGGAATCTACCGCGTCCGACTGGATGTTTTCGAGGGTCCGCTGGATCTGCTGCTGCACCTGATCCGCACCCAGGAAATCGACATCTACGACATCCCCATCGCCCGGGTCACTGAACAGTACCTTGCTTACCTGGATCTGATGCGGGAGCTCAACGTCAACCTCGCGGGCGAGTTCCTCGTAATGGCGGCAACTCTCATCCACATCAAGTCCCGGATGTTGCTTCCTCCCGACCCCTCCGCCGCTCCGGATGCTCCCCCCGAGGATCCCCGCCAGGAGCTGGTGGAACGGCTGCTCGAACACGAACAGTTCCGGCGTGCCGCCGATCTCCTCCACGACCGCCAGATCCTGGAGGATTCGGTCTGGGTGCGGGGGTTGCGGGAGTTCGAAGCGGACGAAGCGGAGGCTGTCTCAGCCACCCTGTTCGATCTCGTGGCTGCCTTCCACCGGATCCTGGAACGCCACCGGGACCGCGTCATCCTGCACGTGGATCACGAGGCGGTCAGTCTGGAGCAGAAGCTGGAGGAGATCCGCTCCCTGCTGAAACTCCGCCGGGAATTCTGCTTCTCCCTCTTCCTCCTGCAGCCGGTGTCGCGGCTGCATCTGGTGGTGACCTTTTTCGCCCTGCTGGAACTGGCCCGCCTGCAGGAGGTCCGGCTGGCCCAGGACGCCCACTTCGCCGACATCCGGATCATGGCATGCTGAACGACGAGCTCCCCAGCCGCATCCTGGCCATCCTCTTCGCTGCCCCGGAGCCGGTCACCCTGGAACAGATGGTCCAGGTGTTTCCCGACCAGCATCCGGCCCGGCTCGCACAGCTTATCGAGGACCTCGCAGCAGCCTTCAACCAGGTCCAGGGCGCCGTGGAGATTCGCAAAATCGCCGGCGGCTGGCGGATCAGTACGCGTCCCCAGCATCATGAGTCCATCCGCGAGTATCTCAAGACGCGTCCCGGCTCCCGCCTGACCCCGGCGGCCCTGGAGACGCTGGCGGTGATCGCCTACAAGCAGCCGGTGACACTGCCGGAGATCATGGAGATCCGCGGCGTCAAAGGATCCACCACCATCCGTACCCTGTTGGAGAAGAAGCTGATCGAACCGCGGGGTCGCAAGCAGGTGGTGGGACGGCCCATCCTGTACGGCACCACCCAGGAATTCCTGATCCGGTTTGGGCTGAACGACCTGAGTGAGCTGCCCTCACTCAGCGAGTTCGAGGAGCTGGCGGGCAACGCGTAGCAGAGTAACGGGGTACCCATTCGGGAATCCGAGCGAAGTTTCCTATATGGTCTAATTCTGATCAGGTCATTCCCCCGTACCGGCTCATTGCTCTCAGGCAACGCCCCGAACGTCCCCCAGATGGCCCATGTGTTACGGCAGTCCTTCTGCCACGGACGGCAGCAGCGATGTGCTTTGAGCTCAGTTGAACTGGTTTCCGAGGCTGTGCCGGTGTAGGCCGTCATGGCCGTCCAGGCCACCCCGCTGCAAATACCATTGCTGGCGCGCCGCCCTGAAGCCGCGCAACTCCGTAACCGGGGCTCCCCTTCCCGTCTTACAATCTCCCCCATGGCGTTGTCGTGGAACTTCGAGGGCGGGTTCGCCAGGCTTCTTGAAACCGCCACCGTCCAGGTGACCCTCAGGAAGCCGCCCGCAGGTTTTTCGCTGGAGGCTTCGCCCCTGAGCCTGATCCAGGGCGGACAGCGTCCGGTGCGTCTCGAACTGGATCTGGGCCAGCGCTGGTCGGTCCGCCTCGATCCCGGCGGCCGCTGGACCGTCCGTCCGCAGGGGGCGGTTGAAGTCCTGATCCTGCCGCCGCGATCTTCTTTTCTGGGCAACTTCCGGGTCGGAGAACACGAGATTGGCATCCAGTGGAGGATCGCCGGCAATGTCGAGGGCGGCGGGACGCTCAACGCGTCCCCGCTGGTCGAGCTGGAAGGCCGGACCCGGCCGGCTTTCACCTGGGTCCAGGTCTTCGACCAGCCCGCCTCGGTCGACACCCTCCTCGGTACCGCTTGGCGGGGTTTCCTCAATCCGCTGGATCCTGAGGAAGTCGCCGCTCTGACTCCGGACCGGGTGGTGCAGTTTTCCTGGAGCGGAGCGCTGAGTCTTGGTTTCTCTGCCGGCTGGACGGCCGGGCCCGCCTGGAGTTACGGAGTGAACCCGCCGGCGGTCGGGATCGAGCCGTATGCCGCGGCGGGCGCCGGATTGCAGGCGGCGGTTTCCGTCTCCCGGACCGGCACCTTCAACCTGCGCTGGTCCCGGCGGCCGGGCCGCCTCAAGGGCACCCTGACCCGCGAAACAACCCGGGAGGTGGAGGGTTCCTTCCGGCTGGGTGTCGACTTCTCCGCCGGAGTCGACCTGCGTGCCCGTACTCCCTGGCTGCGTCCCGTGGTCCGCGAGGTGGAGGACAACCTCCGGGAGGCCCTTCGCCGGCGGCTTTCCATCGCGCTCGCGGTATCTGCCGCCCGCAGCCGCACCCACCGCACCGTCCTGCGGCTGACTGAACGGCCCGGCGCATCCCTGGAGGAGGTGGGGTCCGCGTGCGCAGCCCTGCTGCGGGGCCAGGTCCCTGCGACCAGCGCCGGCGTCGCCGTTGAGTCGTTGTTCGAGACGGTCCGCCGGAGCGAGACAGCCATCGGCATCCACCTCCTGGACTGGACCGTCCGGCAGGCCGGCAGCCGGGAAGAGAGGATCCAGATTCATACCTCGCCGGACGGCGAGCTGGTGATCGAACGGGGGGTGGAGCTGGCTGAGGTTCGACAGCGCTGGGAGGAGATCCAGTTCTTTCGGCTGGTCGCCGGCCGGTGGGCCGGAAGCAGCGAGGAGGGCGTCCGATGGAGTTTCGGGCTGGAAGGCAAGGTGGCGCGGGACCGGCTGCTCCAGGCCATGAGGGCGGCACTGTATGCCGGCGTACTCCCGAGCTTCGTCGAGCCCACCGGGCGAGGCTCCTGGGAGGGCCGTCTACTCTGGGTCACGCGGTTTAGCGCCGAAGGCCTGAACGCAGTGTTCTCCTCGCCGTCGGACGAACGCTTCCGCGGGCTGGTCCGCGCGCTGGAAGTGGTGGAACCGGGAGCCTATGCACCCGGCAGCTACAGGCGGGACTGGATCGAGTCGCCGGCGGTGCGTGAGCTGGTGGAACGTGACCCCATCGCAGCGGCCTTGCGCCATCGGTACCCGGTGCCGGGACGCACCGATTTCCAGCGCCGTCAGGTGGTGGACGACTACCGGCGCGTGCGTGGCTTCCTGCGTCTGCTGGAGCGGTCCGGGCCGGACACTGAACAATGGGAGCTGCTGCGCCGCGGCTTCCGGCTGCCGGTCTTCCTGTTCTGCCATTTCCTGTGTCCGCCGGCTCTGCGGGAGTCGGCGGTACTGCTGGAGGGCGGCCCGGATGTGACGGTCTGGGGCCGCACGGAGCTGCTGGCAGGGTAGTCGGGGGCGGGAGTCAGGAGTCGGGACACAGGAGTCAGGAGAAGAAGTCGGGAGTCGGGACACAGGAAACAGGAGGGAGCCACGCGTGGCAGCCTCCCGACTCCCGTGTCCTGACTCCCGACTCCCCTCCTGACTCCCCTACCCTGACTCCTGCCTCCGGAGGTCTCCGCTGCGCTCCGACCTCCGGCTACCCTCTGGCATCCC